>Ga0315281_10000810_pt1 | contig 45193 bp, 33 predicted proteins | sample YL17G07_0_MG_FD_204540 | JGI IMG/M metagenome (GOLD analysis project Ga0315281, IMG submission 204540) | Sediment microbial communities from Yellowstone Lake, YNP, Wyoming, USA - YL17G07_0 | ecosystem: Environmental > Aquatic > Freshwater > Lake > Sediment | place: USA: Wyoming | collected...
GCCCGGCCCGAGCGGGACGCGCCGAGACCACTTCTCGCCAGCAGGTGGATCAGGACGAGCGGAACGAGAAGCATGCACGCCAGCAGGAGGTCGACGAGCACCAGCTCGAGCAATCTCACGGCCGGGATGTCGAATCCGGCGATGTTCCGGTAAAGCAGCCGCCACTGCGCAGGAAGACGCAGAACGACGAGAAACCCTTCGGTGACGAGGGAGTCGAGCGGCAGCCGCACCATCCAGGTCCCGTAAACGAGCGCCGGTAACGCCGCGGCGATGAACGAAAATCGAAGAAATCGCCGCAGTCGGGGCCCCGAACCGGTGAGCATTGCCAAAGAAATCGCCGCGTAGAACAGAAAAGCGAGATCCGCTTTGGCGCACGCGGCGAGGGCGATCATCAGCGCGGCCGCAGCTTCCCTGTGGGGCCGCGCACTGAGCCAGGCCTCGAGCGCCCACCACCCCAGAACCGCCGCGTACAGCGCATCGAAGGAATAGGGAAACGGCATCGCTCCGCCCACGGGCAGAAAAAACGGCACGGCCGCCACCAGCGCCGCCGCCAGCGCCGAAGACGCCGGCGAGACGCAGCGGCGCCCGATTCCAAAAAGAGCCAGGAGACCGAGAAGGGAAGCGATCGAACCGGCCGCGACCAGAACGATCATTCGAACGCCGAAACATCGATAGAGAAGGGCGTTCAGCTCGGGAGCGAGGGGACCGTAGTAATAATGAACGTCCTGGTAGAGCCGCTCCCCCGCCGCGAGCCGGGCGGGCGTGAACAACTCTCGTCCGCTGTCGATGAGCGGATCGCCCCACTTTTGCCACGAGATCGCGAGGTTCAGAAAAAAAACCGCCACCGGAAGAAGAAACCACCAGCCGCCGGAAGAAGAATCCCCTCGGCCGGATCGGCGTTCGTCCAAAATCGTTTCCGGCATGACGGGTCAGCTTACCATCCGGCCTGACTCTCCCGGAGTTTGACGACCGCGTTGGCCACGACGGATTCGTCGAAGAAATCCAGCATGAGCAGCCCCTCCTTTTCCCGATGCGGCTAACATACGCAGGCTCGCTTCAATTCTTCGCAAAACACTCGCATGAACTCCGCCGCCTTTTCCCCGCGACCCCGCCTTCTGTTCGCCCTCGCCGCGACCGCTCTTTTCGTTCTCGCTGTCATCATCGGCGTTTCGAGCTGGGCTCTGGTCGCGCGCAACGTTCTTCTTCCATTGGTCGACTGGATTCTTCTCGGCTGGTATTTCTGGGGATGGGGAGCCATCGCTCGCCGGGTTCCGGGGCTCCGTTCGGCAGACGAGCCCCCGGATCCTCTTTTTGTGCTCGGCCTCGGCGTCGCGGTCGCGATCGTGTTCGCGTTCCTCCTGGGAAGCGTCGGGCTTCTGCGCCCCCCGATTCTCACGGGCGTCATTCTGGTCGTCGCTTTCGTGGGCGCGAAACTCGACTCTCCGTTCGCTCCCCGGTTCTGCTGTCTCGAGAGCTCCGGGTTTCCCGGGAGCGTTCTCCGGTTTTTCGTCAAGAGCTGGCTCGTCCTGCTCACGCTTTTTTCTCTCCTCCCCGATCGCTCCTGGGACACGCTCGCCTATCACCTCGCCATGGGAAAGATCTTTCTCCGATCGGGGCGCCTCGAATATCTCCCCTGGATGTTTCACTCGAATTTTCCGATCGCCGGAGATCTTTTCTCGCTTCACGGTCTCGCCTTCGGTGGGGAGCGGGTTGCTGTCCTCCTGAGTGTCTTTGCAACGGCGCTCGCCGCCTGGGCCTGCTTCCGCGTCGGACGATCGTTTCTTTCCCCGAACAAGAGCGGACTCATGACGCTGCTCTTTCTCGTTTCGCCCGTGGTGGCCGAACAGGCCGGCACCTGTCTCGTCGAAATGATCTGGACAGCCTTCGCTCTCCTCGCTCTGGCGGCCGTTCTCGAATGGAGAAAAGGGGCTCGCGAGATCGACTCCTTCCTCCATCTGGCCGCGATCTTTGCGGGCCTCGCCGCCGCCACAAAAATTTCCGGAGTTCTGTCGGCGGCCGCCATCGGGTGCATCGTCGTCGTCTCGCTCCCGAAAAAAACCCTCTGGGTGAACCGCCTCGCGCCGGCGGCCCGGTTCGTTTCGGTCGGCCTCGTGTCGGCCATCGCTCCGTATCTGAAGAGCTGGATCCAGACCGGAACTCCCGTCTGGCCTCTGACCTTCGGCACATTTCATGTGCCGAACTGGAACGAACGGATTCACGAGCGGTTCGTTTCGATCAGCCGGGCCGAGTGGGCGCCGTTCGCCCCCACACCCGGCGGGATCGCACGTGGTGTCTGGGAGAACATTTCCGAGCGCCGGGATGTCTACCTCCTGTCTCTCGTCCTCTTCCTGCTGGTCGCAATCCTTCGGAGGCGAAGGCTTCAAATCGTCTGGCCGCTCGGCATTTTCGCTTTCGCCCACTTTCTTTTCTGGTGCCTGGTCACGCAGCAGAGCCGTTTCCTCCTGCCGGCTCTTCCGGCCGCGATCGCTGGACTTTTTCTGATGCTCGGACCCGAATCCGAAAACGAAAACGGGGTTCCGCGAGCCCGGCTGGTTCATCGAACATCGATCCTCGCGCTTTCCTGTCTCTTTGCTGTCCTGTCGGCGGGCGCCTGGAGAGCGAAGTGGTCGTCTCTGGGAGACGCTCTGGCCATTCTTCGCGGACGGATCTCGCGCGAAGCCATCCTCGAACGATCGCCTCTTTACCGGGCTTCGAAAAAATCGTCGGCCATCGTCCCTCCGGACGGAAGAATTCTTCTCTTCGAAGAGAACCGCGGCTACGACCTCGACCGCAATTACCTCTGGGGAGACCCGATCAACCAGATCGTGGTCGATTACGCTCCGATGTCGTCGGTCGGCGACCTTTCGAGAAAACTCGCCGCGCTCGGCGTGACGCACGTGCTCGTCGGCCCCTACGATTTCGGCGATTCGTATTACGACTTCCACACGGTCTCGCTGATGAAAGAGCTGCTCGCAGGGCGAAAAGCGGCGCTCGTGGAAACCCCTTACCGGCTTTACGACCTTCGATCGCCCGGCGGAGGCGAGGGCTTTGAGATCGCCGCCTCTTCGACCCGTTCTCCCGCCTTTCGCGCGGAGCGGTTGCTGGAGCCGCCGATGGCCAGGGACACGATCGGGCCGGAGGATGGATGGGTGTCGCGAGTCGATCCTTCTCCCGAAACCCCCGAACAGCTCGTCGTTTTCTTCGGCGCCTCGCGCACGATTCGACGAATCCAGCTCACCGGACCTTCGAACCCGGATCTTGCGATCTCCGCTTTCAGGATGGAGCGGGATCAGGAAGGGCGCTTTGTGGAAATTCCGGAAACGCGAATCGACGAACAGAAACGCATCACAAATTGGGGTTTCGATTTCCCGCCGATCGCAACCTCGAAGATCCGGCTCGTCGTGACGAGCGCGCGCGGCGGCGCCGCTCGTCTGGCTCGAATCAGCGTTTGGTAGACGAGGAGCCCTCGGCCGAGCGGCGGATTTTGCGGAGCCGGCAGGGCCGCCGTTTCTTGTGACACGACGCGCAGAGCATGCTTCTCCGGAAGGGGCGCGCGCGATTCCATTCGGCGCCGCAACCTTCGCATCGATAAACGTGAATCGCTTTCGCCTCGCGGTGCCGCCGCAGAGCCTCGGTCTCCGGCGCGCTCCGGCGCTCGACTCCCAGCGCTCGTGCCACCGTCCAGAAACGGCTCCCGTGCCCCTCGTTCGCGTTTCCGTCGCGAGTCCAGCAGACCGCGTGCGCGATCTCGTGGCGAAGAGTTTCGAGCCGCTCGACGTGGGTCATGTGCGCGCTGATCCGGATTCGATGCGGCGAGCCGTAGTTGATGACTCCTCCCGTCAATCGCCTCCCGGAAAGCGAAATGTCGGAAGGACCGATGTTCCAGACTCGTCGAAGCCGTTCGTATTCCGACCGAAGAATTTCGAGCGACGCCGCATCTTCTTTGCTGGCCCCGCGCGGAAGGCCTCGATCGGCGCGACTCGGATAGTTTTGCGGTTCCGGGCAGGAAGGCGGCGCCAGATTCCGAATCGAAGGAGGCAGGCTCGGCGCGGGGCAGGTCGAAACGAAGAGTGACAACTGCACCGGAGCGCCGGCCCTTTCCACGTGAAAACCAGCGAAGGGCTCTTCGTTTTTTGATGCCGGAGCTGAAGTCACCCGGCGATTTCGTTTCATGAAATCAAATCGTACACGGATGCAGTTGGAACCGAAAGCGGTTTTCGAGCCACCCGTGCGATCGAACCCGCGGCGTCGGTCCGCCGCAAGTCTCGACGGGCCGCAAGCAATGACTTTTTTTCGAAGAGGTTCGCGTTTCGTCCCGGCCCGGGACGTTTCACCTCCGTTCCAAAAAGAGTATTCTTTCATCCAGACGTTTCCGCGTTGAACAGAGCGACGCTCGTGGACGATGTGTCGATGATGACAAGAAAAACTCCCGGCCTTTTGCCGCCGGACCGATCGCCTTTCTCCTTGCGTCCGAGGTTCTCGTGAGCTCGATCGAGTCGCGCTACCGCAATCTCCTCGAGAATCTGAAAGTCGGCGTTTTCGTTTCCCGGCCGGACGGCGTGTTCCTCGAGGCCAACGACGCCGTCGCGACTCTCGCGGGTTACTCGACCACCGGGGAATTCCTCAAGTCCCGGGCTCAGAACCTCTACGCCGATCTCGCCGACCGGGAGAAATTCATTCGGGACCTGAAGCAGCACGGCGTCGTGCGCGACAGGATTGTCCGCTCGGTCCGAACGACGGGGGAGCTCATCTGGGTGTCGCTGAGCGCGACGCTCCTCGAAGGCGAAGACGGCGCCGGCCCCTCGATTCTCGGAATCGTCGAAGACGTCACCGAGCGCAAAGCCTCCGAAGAGACCCTGCGCCGGAGCGAAGAGCGCTACCGTCAGCTCGTCGACCTCTCGCCGGACGCGGTCGCCGTCACCAACCTCGGGGGGGAGTTCCTCGCCGTCAATCCCCGGTTCGAAGCGCTCCTCGGGTTCGAAGGAGTCGACGAGATTCGGCGACTCGGGCTCGCGACCCGAAACCTCATCGCCAAGCCCGACCGGCCGCTGGTTCGGGAGTCGACCGAAAAGCTGTTTCGTGGCGAAATCGTGAGCGGGCTCGCGGCACGCGTCCTCCGCAAGGACGGATCGAGCTTCCCCGCCGAGTTCAGTGCGACCCTCATTCGCGATTCCTCCGGCAGACCCGAGGCTTTCCTCTCGACGCTGCGGGACATCACGACCCGGGTTCAGGTCGAAACGGCCTTGATCCGAAGCGAGGCGGCGCTCGTCGACGCGGAGCGGACCGCCCGTTTCGGTCATTACGACTACGACATCACGAAAGATTTCTGGATCAGCTCGCCGACTCTCGACGAGATCTTCGGGATCGGTCCCGGCTACAGCATGACCGCCGCTGGTTGGCTCGCGCTCGTTCATCCGCTCGACCGGGACCTGATGCAAGAGTATTTCGTTCACCAGATCATCGAGTCCGGCGGGAGTTTCGACCGCGAGTACCGGATCTGCCGCGCCAACAATGGAGAGATCCGCTGGGTCTGGGGTTTGGGAAGAACCGAATTGGATTCGGATGGGCGGCCGGCCCGGATGTTCGGGACCATCCAGGACGTGACCGACCGAAAAAACTCCGAGGCCGCTCTCGTCGCCAGCGAGCATCGTTTCCGAAAGCTTTTCGAAGAGTCGGCGGATGCCATCTTCTGGGCGGATCCGGAATCCGGCCTTCTCGTCGAAGCCAACCGGGCCGCCGAGCTGCTCGTCGGCCGTTCTCGAACCGAGCTGATCGGAATGCTCCAGTCCGCTCTCCATCCTCCTCAGGAATCTGAGCGCTACGAAGGCGTCTTTCGGGAGCACTCCGGCGGAGAAGGGGGCGCGACCCACGAGGGAGAGGTCGTTCATTCTTCCGGCCGGCGAATCCCGGTCAGCATTCGGGGAACGGTCGTCGAGATCGAGGGACGACGGCTCCTTCAAGGAGTCTTTCGCGACGAAACCGAGACCCGGCGCGCGCAAGCGGCGCTGGCGGAAAGTGAAGAGCGGCTTCGGGAAATTCTCGAGAGAATCGGCGATTGCGTCTACTCGGTCCGGATGGCCGGAGACCTGATGCTGGGGGAAGTTGAATACGTCGGACCGCAGATCGAACGGATCGCCGGAATCCAGCCCGAGCAGTTTCGCCGGGATCCCGGGCTCTGGTTCGGGCTGATCCATCCCGACGACAAGGCGGCGGTGATGGAGGTGACTCGCAGCCTCGCCGACGGGCCGAAGCGATTGCGGCGGGATTACCGAATCAAGTCGATGAGCACGGGTCAATGGAGATGGATCGCCGACGAGATCGAGAGTTATGCCGACGCCAGCGGCCGGGTCGTGAAACTGGTCGGAGCCGCGCGCGACGTCACGGTTCAAAAACTCGCCGAAGAGGCGCTCAAGAAAAGCCAGCGCGATCTGGGGAACTATCACGATCTCATCACGCACGATCTGTCGAACTTTTCAATGAAGCTGCTGGGCCTGCTCGAGCTTCTTCTCTCGGGCGCCGCCGGCCGGCTCGAGCCGGCTCAGGAGGAGCTCCTTCGGAAAGCCAACCGCCAGGGTCTCGAGCTCGAACGGCTCGCGTCCAACGCCCGGCTGCTCTCGCGAATCGACGAGCTCGGCGGACTGGGGGCCGCGAGCCGCCGGCTCTTGTCCGATGTCGTGAAAGAAGCCGTCGACGGGGCCCTCTCCATCCATTTCGACCAGGAGGTCAGGGCGGTCGTCGACGTTTCGACCGGGCTCGGAACGGTTTCGGTTCCCTTTCTCGACCAGGTCCTCCTGAATCTCGTCGACAATGCGATTCGCTACTCGCCGCCGGGCGCTCCGATACGCTTCGAGATCGCGGGAGCCCGGACCGAAGCCCGCGACGGAGTCCTTCTCACCGTCCGAGGCGGTCGACTCGCCGAGGCATCTTTCGTCGAGCAGATGTTCGATCGCTATGTGCGCGGACCTCAATCGAGCGGATCGGGGCTGGGGCTGGCCGCAGCCCGCGCCATTCTCGAGGTCGCCGGAGGATCGATCTCTGCTCGCGCGATTCCGGATGAAGGCGGTCACCTCTGCGAAATTCGTCTCGAAGTTCCGGTGGGAGCCTGACCGTGGGACGAATTGTCATCGTCGAAGACGAGGCCGACATCGTTTCGATTTACAGGATGACGCTCGAACGGGCAGGTCACGTGATCGTGGCGGTCGTTTCGGAAGCGGCCGGCCTCGCGGGGGACCTGACCACCACTTTCGCCGGCGCCGACGTCGCGATCGTCGACGAGCGCCTCGGTGAAGTTTCGGGAACCAGCTACCTCCCCGCGATGCGGGCGGCCAATCCTGCGCTTCGAATTCTGGTGGCCACCGCCGACCCCGAAGCGCTGCAGCGCGCTCGCGCCATGGGAGCCGACGAGATTCGAAAAAAGCCTTTTCCGCTGCGCCAGCTTCGGGAAGACGTCGAGCGACTGCTCGCCATCCACGATCTCGAAGACACCGGCTCGTGAGCCAGACTCCCGCAGTGCCCGCTGAGGGTGCTCAGAAGCCGTTTCCCGTGATTCCCGATCCGCCGCCGAATGCTTTCACCGCCGGGCTCGATGCGGACTACCTGATCATCGGTTCGGGATTCGGCGGGGCCGTTTCGGCGCTCCGTCTCGCCGAAAAGGGATACCGCGTCGTCGTCCTCGAGCAGGGGAAGCGCTGGGGTCCGAACGATTTCCCGAAAACCAACTGGAACGCCCGAAAATTTCTCTGGGCGCCGCGTCTCTTCTGTTACGGCATCCAGGCGATCACGATGCTTCGCGACGTCTTCGTGCTTCACGGAGCGGGAGTCGGCGGCGGAAGCCTCGTTTACGCCAACACGCTTCTCATCCCGCCCGACGCGATTTTCGAGGATCCGGCGTGGCGCGATCTCGGAGACTGGAAACGCGAGCTCGCGCCTCACTATCAGACCGCCCGCCAGATGCTCGGCGTCACCGCAGCCCCCTTTCTCGGCGAGACCGATCATCTTCTCCGGGAGGTCGCGCACGAGATGGGGCGCGGGGAATCGTTTCACCCGACCGAGGTCGCGGTCTTCTTCGGCGAACCGGGGAAATCGGTTCCCGACCCTTACTTCGGCGGATCGGGGCCCGATCGCGCCGGCTGCACCCTCTGCGGCGGCTGCATGGTTGGCTGCCGCCACAACGCGAAGAACACGCTCGACAAAAACTATCTCCACTTCGCCGAACAAAAAGGGGCGCGGATCTTTCCTGAAACCCGGGTGGTCGACATTCGCGAGCACTTGTCAGGCGGCTACGAGGTCCGCACACGGCCGATCGGCGGTCTTCCCTTCCGCAGCGGCCGATCGTGGCGCTGCCGCGGAGTCGTGGTTGCCGCGGGAGTCCTCGGAACCGTGCCGCTTCTCGCCCGCTGCCGCGCGAGCGGTTCACTTGGGCGCCTCTCTTCGCGGATCGGACACTCCGTTCGAACCAACAGCGAGGCGCTGGTCGGGGTCGTCTCCCGCCGCCACGATGTCGACTTCACCAAAGGGATCGCCATCGCGAGCGGGTTTCATCCCGACACCGAAACTCACATCGAGATGGTGCGCTACGGAGCCGGGCAGGATTTCATGGGGCTCCTGCGAACCGTTCTCGTGGACGGCGGCGGCGGAATTCCGAGGCCGCTTCGGTGGCTCGTGGAGATCGCCCTCCAACCCTTCCGTTTCCTCCGGTCTTTGAACCCATTCGGCTTCGCAAAACGGACGGCGATCCTCCTGGTCATGCAACCGCTCGCGAACCATCTCCGCCTCGAGCTCCGGCGGCATTGGTGGTGGCCGTTCCGAAGGACGCTCGATTCGGTGTGGGCGACGAATGCGCCGGTACCGAAAATCATTCCCGTCGGACACGAGGTCGCCCGGCGCCTCGAACCCAAAATGAGCGGAGAAGCCGTCAGCGTGTTGCCGGAAGTTCTCCTGAATCTCAGCTCGACCGCCCACATCCTCGGGGGATGCCCGATGGGCGAGAACGCGGAGCGCGGCGTCGTCGACCGGTTCGGCCGGGTCTTCGGCTACGAAAATCTTTTCGTCGTCGACGGTTCGATTGTGCCGGTGAACCTCTCCGTCAATCCGAGCCTGACGATCACCGCCCTCGCGGAGCGGGCGATGGCGAACGTTCCCGCAGCGAACGAAAACGGGGCGGCGGCTTCCCCCGATCTCAACTCAGAATCCGGGTGATCGCCGAGATGATCCGCCGTTTCCGCTCTCCGTAAGGCGGGCGATACAAACGGGAAAGTCCGAGCACGCCCTGACGCAACACACCGCGCTCATGCGAGAAGGCGCGAAATCCGAACTCGCCGTGATAGCTCCCGAAACCGCTTTCCCCGACTCCTCCGAACGGGAGGTGGCAATTGGAGTAATGGAGAAGCGTGTCGCCGACCACGGTTCCGCCGGCGGAGGTGCCGCGAAGGACCTCCTCGATCTGCCCGCGCCCCGCGCTGAAAACGTACATTGCGAGCGGCTTCGGCCTCGCGCGAACGAGCTCGATCGCTTCGCCCAAATTCCTGAACGTCGACACCGGCAGGATCGGCCCGAAGATTTCCTCTTCCATCAGCGGGTCGCCCGGCGCCACTCCGGTGAGGATGGTCGGTGAGATGTAGCGCTCCCCGGCCGCGAGCTCGCCGCCGATTTCGATTCGCGCCCCGCGCTCAACCGCGCCTTCGAAAAGCTTCCGAAGCCTCTCGAAAGCGGCCGCGTCGATCAATCGCCCCAGATCGGCGCTCGACCGTCTCGCACTTTCCGTCCCGCCGAAAAAATCCTCGACGGCACGGCGGGCCGCAGTCAGAAATTCCGGCGCTGCCGATTCCTGAACGAGCACGTAGTCGGGCGCGATGCACAACTGCCCGGTGTTGACGAACTTTCCCCAGACGATCCGGCGGGCGGCTTCGCGGACGTCACCGGTTCCGTCGACGATCGCCGGAGATTTCCCTCCGAGCTCCAGCGTGACCGACGCGAGATTTCTCGCCGCGGCCGCCATCACCAGCCGGCCGACCTTCGGGCTTCCGGTGAAAAAAATGTGATCGAAAGGGAGATCGAGGAGCGCTTTGGCCGCTTCGACGCCTCCGTCGACGACGGCGACCTCGTTTTCCGGAAAGACGCTGCGAACCAGCGAGCCGAAAAACCGCGCCGTCGCCGGGGCTTTCTCGGACGTCGCCACGATCGCACAATTTCCGGCCGCGACCGCCGCCGCGAGCGGCTCGGACATCAGCGAGAACGGAACGTTCCAGGGAGCGAGGATGAGCACGACCCCTTTCGCCTCGGAACGAATCTCGGAGCGCGTCCCGAAAAGCGGCCACGGAGCCGAAACGCGCCGCGGCCGCATCCAGCGCCGAAGATGGCGCATGGTGTGCCCCAGCTCGAGCAGCACCGGCTGGAGCTCGATGATTTCGGTTTCCGTTTTCGACCTTCGCAGATCGCCGGCCGCCGCCGCAAACATCTCCTCCCGCCGGTCGACGATCGCGCCCTTCCATCGGCGAAGCTTGTCGACCCTCACCTTCGAATCGGTCGCGGCGACACTCCATCGATTCGCCCGCTGCGCCTCGAAAATCTTCCGCAAGCCCTCGCCGATTTCGCCGCTCCCGCCCGCCTGGGCGTCATCCCTGAATTCCTGCATGACTCGTCCGTCATTGTGACATGGAGGGCGGAGAGGCGGATCGAGAAGGATGCGAGCGGGTCGAAGGCGCGAGGAGGGCCTCGCGCAGTCGTTCACGACCCTCCCCATCAACCGTGTGGCGAACGATTGCGTCCCCCGGACGTGGCTCTCTCGGGAATCCTTCGGGGTGCCTCAATCCGTCGTCGGGTGGACGGCGCCGAAACGCACCAGCCAGTTGCCGAGCGTTTGGGAGCTGCTGAGGCCGAGGAGTCTGGCGGCGCGCGCCTTGTTGCCTCCCGTCGATTCGAGTGCTCTGGCTAGGTACGCCCCGGCAACTTCGGCAAGGACCGCTTCGATCCGGAAGCCGTTGCCGATCGTCCGGCCCAGGATCGTCTCGCTGCCTTGCGTTGGCGACGCGAGCATGGCATCGCGTATGTCCATGCCCCTGAGGGTTGCTCGCGACGAGAAGACGACGGCGCGAGTGAGAACGTTTCGCAGCTCACGAACGTTACCCGGCCACGAGTAAGCCAGCAACGCGGAACGCGCTTCTGCAGATAATCGCTTCCTGGGGAGGCCCTGTGCGGAGAGCTGTTCGAGCTCGTGCTCGATCAGAACGATTCCGTCGCCGCTTCGTTCCCGAAGCGGCGGGATTTCGAGAAACCCGACGGCAAGTCGATGAAAAAGGTCTTCGCGAAAGTTCCCGCTGGCCATTTCAAAGATCAGCTTTCGGTTTGTCGCCGCGATCGCCCGGACGTCGACGGGTCGCTCCCGTTGCTCGCCCACCCGTCGAATGCGCCCCTCCTGCAAAGCGCGCAGGAGCCGCACCTGCGCCGCTTTTGAAAGCTCGCCGACCTCATCGAGAAAAAGTGTTCCTCCGGAGGCGGCTTCGAACACGCCGGCGCGATCGTCGACCGCGCCGGTAAACGACCCCTTGCGGTGGCCAAAGAGCTCCGAGTCGATCAGGTCTGCGGGGATCGATCCGCAATTGAGCGGAACGAAGGGGCGTTTCGACCGCAGGCTGGCGCTGTGAATGGCGCGGGCGAAAAGCTCCTTGCCGGTGCCGGACTCGCCTTGAATCAGGACCGGCAGATCGTGCCGCGCCAATTGCCGGGCCTTGGCGATGATTCGATCCATCACCGCCGAGCGGTGAACGATCGCCTCGAATTCGGGAGTCTCGGGCGGCAATCCCTGCGTCAGGCGAATCAGCTCTTCGTCGCCACGGCGGACGAAATCCTGGAACTCGGCAGAGATATCGAACGGCAGGTCCGCGGTCAGGACGCCACTCTTGAGAGAGACCTGAATCAGCTCGGCCCGATCGAGGTAGCGCGTCTTCCCCAGGAGCAGCCAGATCGACGCCATCGCCGGGCTGCCCGACGAAAGATCGAGGATCAGCCGGCCGCCGCTCCCGGTGCTTTCGAGGACGGCGTCGGCGACCCGGCGGGCGTGCGAATGGATTTCCGCGAAGGCCATCGGCCCTGACAGCCGGCATCGCTCGATCCGGATTTCCACCCCGGTCCGTGTCCGCAGCCAACGCCGATAGACAGAATCGATCGCATGTCCCCAGTTCGAAAGGAGCACGATGGAATCCGGGCGACGATCGATGGCGGCCGCCGCGATCGATCCCAGACCGGGGTATTTGCCTTTCGACGCAGCCAAATCGTTTTCGCCGATCCAGGCGAGCAGACAATGAGTCATGTCGGCGACCAGTGTAATCATTTTTGAATAAATTCAAACTTTCTCCGGATTCCAGGATTGGCGCACCACGCCCGGTTCGCGCCCGGCCGCGCAGAAACCCCTCTGCCACCAAAAGAAAGAGCTCAACCGGGCCCCAATGGCGCAGGACTTGCTGTTCCCTGCCATGCGTGCCAACGACACACGCAAGAAAGGGGATGCAATGCTCGAAGCACTTCGGAGATTGTTCGGCCCGTTCGAAGGAGCAGCGCCCACGGCCGCGTTCTGGAAAGGACTGCGGAGCGAATCGCTCCGGGGTTCCACCTACCTCGGTATCGACCTCGGGACCACGACCTCGCTGGCCGCGTTGGCCGATCCGGCGAAGGCAGTTGAATCGCGGCGCGATCCGGTCCGCCTGGTTGGCGTCGATCCGATCGACGGCGATCCCGACCACGCATCCCCATTCCTGTACTCGGCCGTCGCGCGCTCGTCAGGCGGCGAGACACTCGTCGGCGAGCGGGCTCGAAGAGAGAGCTCCGGCCGGCTGGTCCACGGGCGGAATCTCTTCGTCTCGACGAAGAACTCGATGGGACTGGCGGGCGAGCCGTACTGGCCCAAGGCCGTCTCGCCGGATCTCGATTCGCCGTGGAAAATCGCCGCTCACGTTCTCGAGACTCTGATGTCGGCCGTGCGGAGAGAGGCGGGGGATGGACTGGCGCCGCGCGCCGTCCTGACGGTTCCGGCTTCGTTCGGGCCCGCCGCTCGCAGCGATACGTTGCGCGCCACGAAAAAGGCCGGGCTGGACATCGACGAGCGCTCGCTGCTCGACGAGCCGAACGCGGCGTTTCTCGACTGGCTGCTGACGGTCGCGCCGAACGGAGGCTCGGGGATCGACCTTTCGTCGAAGAAACTCGTGGCGGTGGTCGACTTCGGAGGCGGAACCTGCGACGTCAGCATCCTGCGCGTCGAGGCCGACTTCGGAGCCAGACGGCTGGACATTCGAAATCTCTCGATCTCGCGCTTCGAACGGCTCGGCGGGGATGACATCGACCGCGCCCTTGTCGAGTCGGTCCTGCTGCCGAAATTGCTCGCCGCCAATGGCCTCAAATCGCTGGATTTCGGGTGGGCGGAGAAGAACCGGTACATCGTGCCGCAGCTTCAGGTGATCGCGGAGAAGCTGAAGGTCATGATGGTCGACGAGATCCGCGATCGGCCCAACTGCGCGGGGAAGACGGAGGTGCGGGTTCCGTCGGCGACGGTTTCACTCCCGTTTTCCGACCCGCTCGCCCCTGGCCTGCGAGAGCTGGTGTTTGGCGAACCGGGGCTCACACGATCGGAGCTCGACTCGATCGTGGACCGCTTTGCCGATCCCGACCTGCTCTACCCGAAGGAATCCGAGCTCGGACGACGGCTCTCGGTCTTCTCGCCGGTCAACGATGCCCTGCATCGCGCCCGCCTGAGCGCAAGCCAGATCGATGCGTTCCTCATGGCAGGCGGATCGACCTTCCTGCCGCAGATCGAGAGCGCCCTCGAAAAATTCTTCCCTCTCGCCCGGAAGCTCCGATTCCCCGATGCTGCGCGCACCATGAGCGCCGTTGCCCGCGGCGCTGCGCTGCACTCGTTGCTGCTTCATGGCCTCGGGCGCCCCTTGCTCGAACCGATCGTTCCGGAGACCATCTCGCTGCTCACGGCAGGAGATCGACTGGTACCACTCATCGCCGCAGGCTCGACATTGCCGGCTCCGGCCAACGGTGGATACGCGGTCTTTGATCGGCTGGTGGTTCCGCCAGAGGGCGGGGGCGCCATCGAAATCGTCGTCTGCGGCGAATCGCCCAGCAAGGTTCTGGCGACAGGACGGATCTCCACACCGGATGGCGCGCACCCGGGCGAGACCATCGAGGTCCTCTTCAAGCTGGATACCAACAAGGTTTTCCAGCTCGACGCGCGACTGCCGTCGCAGGACGGAGCCCGGTGCGAGGTCCGGATCGAGAACCCGCTGTCGTCAATTTGTGTCGAGAGCCGCCGGGCGCAACAGATTCTCGAGCTCGAAAAATCACTGCTCGCCGATGGCGCGGAACCCGGCGGCGACTGCGGAGATTTTTGGTCGATGCAGGCCCTCAGTCACAATCTTTACAAATCCGGACGCAACGAAAGGGCCATCGAGTGGGCGCGTACGGCACTTCGTGTACTCGGGGGGCCCAACGGCCCCTGCCTCGCGACGATCACGCAATCGTACCTCTGCCTTGGGGCGTACGACCGCGCCGAGCGCTCTGCACGCGAGGAGCTCGATTTCGAGCCCAATAACTGGGCTCCTGCTTTCAATCTGGCTCTAGCGCTCGAATCTCAAGATCGCTTCGAGGAGGCCCTCGAAACGATCGATCTCGCAGCTCGCCTCAATTCGGGCGACCCGGCCTCCCTCGCCCGCCGCGCATTGATTCTGCGCGAGCTCGGGCGAACCCGGGAAGCCGACGAGGCGAGACGCATCTCCATCGAACGACTCGACGTCTTGCCGCGCCTCGAACCTCACCAGCGCTACCTCCGCCGGCTCTTCGCCACCGAGCTGGGGGACAGTGCCACCGCCGCACGCCTCGGCCGGGAGGCGATGGATGATGATCGCCCGCTCCTGACCTACGACCCGGGCAGACTGCCGGTGCTGGTGGAGGCGGAACACAGTGCATTGACAACCGGAGAACGACTTCCTAACAAAACAATGCCGACGACCCCTTTGCTTCCGGCGCTCTCGTCAGGAGGTTAGCCGCATGCTCGAGACAATGCGCGACAGAAGCAGAGGGGGCGGAGGGCAGATCGCGACTCAAACGCCCCCCCGCCGTTGAGGCCCGGCCCTTCCGGTGAGCCGCCCGATTCGAATCGAGGCGCCGGGGCTGTGGGGCTTTGTGAGGACGTGCGGAGGCGGCTGAAAAAAACCTTCCGGCCATTGGCGCACGGCCAACTCTGCCTGATTCTGTTGTCCCGATCGCGAAATTTCCCGTTGGCCTCCTGTTCGGAGTCTTCTCCAACCGGGGAAGGAAGATCGTTTGGACCGGATGAGAAACTGATGGAACGAGTCGCAAGCTTGCAATCCTCGACCTGAGCCCTTTTCCAAGGCCCCGATCCCGCTGCCGAAGGAATTCGCCGAAGCGCTCGCCAGGAACCCGAAGGCGAAGAAGACCTTTGACGCCTTCGCCCCCTCGTGCCGCCGCGAAGAACTCGAATGGATCGTCGAGGCGAAGAAACCGGCGACGCGCGCGACGCGGATTGCGACGAGCGTCGAGTCGTTGGGCGGAGGCGAAGAAGCGGAACTCGAAGTACGAGGAGTGTTGAGGGGGGGGCTTCCCAACGCGGCCGAACTCGCCGCCTTGGAGTCGACGTCAAGACTGCCGGCCGCGACCCGCCTCGCAGAGGCCACAAGAGCGGAGGCCCGACGACGCGGGCGATGGAAGATGCCGTCCCGTTCGAATTCGCGGGCCGGAGATTCGACGTCATCTGATTGGGCATGTCCGGGGTCCCGGAGTTGAAATCAGCGCGCTGGGGGGCGGTGCCTTTAGGCTTCCATGCCAGGCGCCTCCGGTCCCGACCGCCGTCAGGCCGCCTGCAACTCCCGCACGTGCGAGAGGTCGTGGCGTGAGACGGGGCGAAGCTGGTTGCTCGAAACCGTCGTGACCGCCACGGTCTGGCCGCCCAGCGTGATGAACTCGACCTCGTAGGCAGCGCCACCCTCGTGGATATGCACGACGGTCCCGACGTCGCCCGCCTTCAATTTCTCTTCCGGAAAATCAGCCGTCAAAACCACGCAATCATGTTCTTGAATCATGATTCCGCCTCCACCGGATAGCTCGTGATCAGCCGGGGCCCATTGGCCGTACGTTCCAGTTGCCAGACGCTGCGTACTCGAGGACGGCGGCCGCTGGGCGTGCCGAGTTCACCTTCCACAGTGTAGCGCGGGCCAAAACCCGTTTCCAGCGCCTGCACCACCTCATTCGTTCGCCCGTGTTCCCGCAAGGCCTCCGCCAGGACTTCCCATTCCTCGACGCGAAAACCCAACGCCACGAAGAATCGCGCCTTGCCCGCTCCAAATCGATGAACCGGGTTGAGCAGGTATTCGACGATCTTCCCGCGCTCGACGAGCAGCCCCTCCGGATTGGGCAATTTCATCCTATGCAGATCCTCATGGAACCGACTTTTTCCGGGGCCCGTTCGTCCATGGCGTTCACCAAACTCTCGATCTCCTGATCGAACTCTCCCGTCGTAGTTCTGGCGAACTCGAAGGCGGGCAAAAAAGGCCCACGAGTTCAATCGCCGGAACCCAGGAAATTCATACTCTTCTGCAGGCCACAGGCAGCTTCGCTCTTCGGAAAAACGGAGCGGCACCGAGACTCCGCCGCCGTCGAAGAGACGCGCCTCGAGCGCGTCGCGGGGGGCTGGCTTCTGACCGGCAACGGCCAGGGCCGGAAGTTTCGGGACTCGAGCTCGCAGCCCGCCCCCCGCCTCTCTCCCGTTTTCCACCCCTAACAGATCCCGTCCCGTTCGCCCTGAGCGCAGGGGCCGCGCAGCGGACCCGGAGTCGAAGGGCCAGACCGATATCAGCACCCACGCTTCTTGGCATCACAGTGGGTGAAGGTCGAGCGTCTTCCACCGTGATGTCAAAAGGGGGAACGACGCGAATCTCCAATGGGACGATCCCCTGGCCGAGGCCGTCTGCGGCGACAGCGTGATGCGGGGCCTGGGTTCGCGCCCGCTCTTCCTGAACGGAAGCCGGTGGGCACCGCTCGAGATCGACGGCTCTCGCACTGACGCGCTCGTCCCGGTCGAGACCGAGATGGATGATGACCGCCTCCAGCCACGCCTCGGGCCGCTCTGGGCGAGCTGGTCGGCGATCTGCAATGGCAGCATGACCGCCGGCTACTTCGGAACGGCGCTCTCGGCCTGCACCACGAAGTACGCCGTGGCGATTGAAAACCTCGACGAAGACGGCAAGCGGGCGACGGCCTTCCGGCTGAGCCGCAGGAACCGCGTCGCGCTGATGGCCGACCTGCTGCGAAACATCGACTTCTTCCAGGGCCTGCCGAGCCTCGTGGAAGCCGCGATCGAAGCGGCGGAAACCGGGAAGGCGGTCGAGTACACCGTCGGGGACGAGCCGGGGGAGGAGAGCTACGACCACGAGGTCACGATCGAGGCCCGGGTGGAAAGGGGGGAACTGGAGGAGTTCGAGAGGAGGATGCGGGGGAGGGGGGGAGGGGGGGGCTTCGGTTCGTCTTCTGTATTCCTAATTCAAGTTGCGGTCTGCCCGAAAAGCGTACGAAAGAGATCGCCTCGCCGCGTATTGGCCCTGTGTCTGAAAAACGAACGACCTCGCCATGAGAGGAGCCCTCCTACTGCCCCGTCTCCCGTCGTTGCGCCTCAAGCCACCACCGCGAGAGACGCGAACAGATCCCCAGGAAGTGGCGTTTTCAATCTCCATGTAATCGCCATCGGAAGCTCGCCCTCATGCCTGACGTACGCGGCGGGGCCGAGAAACCAAAAGGCGCGGTCGTCGGTGCGCATTCGTGCAAAGAGGAAAAATCCACCCTCCGGGCAGCCGACCCCTTGGTAGCGAATACCTGTGGGGCTCTCCGCTCTCGTCGTCGACTGGCTTTCCCAGTGAATCAGGTCCGGGCTCAACGCGTAATCGCGATACCGGGTAGTGGGGGAAAACTGGCCACTCGTTTTGTCTACCGTGAACACAAACAGGTCGAGCTTCGGTTCACGAGCCCAGTAGACACCTTCGCGCCACGGAGGTGGAACAGCCACCGAGCCGGCACCAACCGATGCAAGAATCTCATCTCTCGTGTAGCGAGAGTGAATTCGAAGCGGAATGTCCGCCGGTAGAGCCAACACGGGGTGCAGGTGGCTGATTCGGCTCCTTAAGAGGCCCAGGAGTTCAGCGACTTCGGACCGAACCTGGGGGTGCCCCCACAAGAAGGTAACTCCTTCCTCCATGGAGGTTGTGCGTTCGAGAGCGCTACGACAGAGCGACGTTACAAGCATTCGAAGAAGCCGGTATTGGCGCACTGAAAGTCTCGTGAGATCAGGAGGAGCATCCGACTTTAGCCAGGCCTGCCAGTTCTCGATTCGGTCGAGATCGTCTACATGAAGGAGTCGGCCGCAGGCTTTACGGAGATCCTTCTCCCAGGGGCCGGAAAGGGCCACCGGCAGTCCCGCCGCCTCACGAAGATCTGACCAACTCTTGCCACCGGAATAGACATCCTCAAGATCGAGACCGGCTTCGGAGAGAAAAGACCCGAGGTCAACCTCGGGCCTTCCACGAGCGAGCGATCGGAGTTCCTCGATCTTGGCTGCCCACCTTGATGGAACCGCTGTTCGAATATTGGCAAGAACAATCTCCGAGGCTACCCGGTCGAGCTCCATGTGGCAGCCAGCCGGTAGGAATGGAAAACCACCCTCAATTTGGTGCTCAAGTTCCTTCCGGCTGCCACCAAGAAGCGCGCGAAACCGGCGATCGAATCGAAACTCGACTCGATGACGCCCCACGAAGTCGAGGACGGTACAAATCGATTTACCGGGAGCCTTGCGAAGACCTCGACCGAGTTGCTGCAGAAAAAGAGTTGGACTGTCAGTGGGACGCAGGAAGAGCAGCGTGTCGACTCTCGGGAGGTCAACGCCCTCGTTAAACAGGTCGACTGAGAAGAGAACACTGATACGCCCAGCATCGAGATCGGCGAGTGCCGCGTGTCTTTCATCGGCCGGACTGTCGGCCCAGATCGCTACCGATGGCAAGCCGGCTGATTGGAAGACCCTGGCCATGAAGCGGGCATGGTCGATGCTGACGCAAAACCCCAAAGTTCGGCTGGATCGTGGGTCATCGACTTTCTCAGCAAAGCTCTTGATGACACCCCGTGCCCACGATTCGTTGCCGGTCAAGAGATTCGAGAGTCCGTCGACGTCGTAGCCCCGCCCCCGTTTCCACGGAATATCTCGAAGATCGAGACCGTCGTGAATCCCATAGTAAGCGAAGGGAACAAGGCGGTGCTGGTCAATCGCATCCCAGAGTCGGAGTTCCGCAGCGACTCTCCCTTGAAACCAATCGAGAATCGGCAGTCCGTCGCTTCGTTCCGGAGTGGCGGTGAGCCCCAGCAGTTCGCGTGGTCGAACGTGACGGAGAAGCTCAAGGTAGGAACCGGCAGCCGCGTGGTGGAATTCGTCGACGATGACGACGTCGAAGTGTTCCGGATGGAGGTCGGAGAGATCTGAAGCGCTGAGGCTCTGGATGGAGGCGAAGACGTGGCCGAATCGCTTTGGCTTCGTTCCTCCAACCCACAACTCACCAAACGAGGGTTCCCGCAGGCAATGACGAAAGGTCGCGAGGCTCTGTGCGAGTATCTCCTTGCGGTGGGCAACGAAAAGAAGCCGCGCCCTCGGGAGCGATCCTCTGAGCCGGCTATAGTCCACGCCGGCCATCACGGTCTTGCCGGTTCCGGTGGCGGAGACGAGAAGATTCTTGTGTCGCCCATTTTCACGGGCGAGCGCAACCTGCTCGAGGAGGCGTTCCTGGAATGGCTCGAGCCTGACCTCGATCGGACTCAAGAAGATTCGGGGGCCCGAGGGCGCGGCCTCCTCCGACCGGGCTGCAAATTCCTCGGCGTCATAGACAACAAAATCACCGCCGTTCCAGTACCCATCGAATACTGCTGCCACTTTTTCTATGACGTCTGGATTGCGGGCTCCGGAAACTCGGACGTTCCATTCGAGCCCGGAGGACTGAGCGGAATGGGTGAGGTTCGAGGAACCGATGTAAGCAGTAGAAAAACCTGATGCGCGATGAAAGAGCCAGGCTTTGGCGTGCAATCGCGTCGAGCTCGTGTCGTAGGAAATCCGGATGGAGCCACCGGCAGCGAGGATCGCATCAAGAGCACGCGACTCTGTTGAACCAGTGTAGGTCGTGGTGAGAATTCGAAAATCTCGGCCGGTCTCGCAGAATCTTCTAAGAGAATCCAGGAGTGGGCGCACTCCACTCATTCGAACGAACGCCATCACGAGATCGATTCGGTCGGCCGATCCAATCTCAGCGAGAAGCTGACTACCGACACGAGGCTCACCGGGGGAGTTGGTCAGAAGGGTGGTGTCGAGAAGAGGGATGAGCGGCTGAGGGAGCGCTTCGGCCAACCCGTCGGGATTTCGACCGACGATTGCGGAGAGCAGTTGACCTGGGTCAACCGGGCGCTCGGAACCCACGTCGAACTTCGCGGTGGCGGCCCCGATCACATCGATAAGCGATCGAGAAAGGGTCATACCGCGTTGGACCCGATCCTTATCGTCAAAACCTTCTAGAACTCGCCTGACAATGCGCCCTAAGTGGAGTGCGATCCGATCGCCGGCTTCGGCGGCTCGAAGTTCGCCCCGCTTCGCCTCGAGGCCCGCCCCCAAGTCGGCGAGGGAGGCCTCGACGGCCTCGGTCACGAGGATTTCATAGAGTCCACGGGGAAAGAGGGACACAGGAGAATTCTACGGGGAAATCCGCTAGACCGGCGAGTTTCTTGAATCGATTCGCACAGAGAGGACGCGAAACCGGTCGAGACGCGGGGCAGTCGTCTTCTCTCGTTAGTAGCCTCCATACATCCCACATAGCCGGTCGGAAGGGGATCTTCTGGCGATGCCGGTCCACCCACCTCAGAGATGGGGGCAGGTATCCGCGATTGGCTTCCCGGATCGCGACACCGGGGGGCGCCCGGAAAACGCGATGGTATGTTTCGTCGCGCGTCACTTCGGCTGAGGCCGAGGGCTTCGTTGCTGTCCTTTTAGGCCTCAGCCGGTACGTGACCTACCACCGCAAGAATTCTTCGAGCGGAATTCCTCTGGCGCCTTCGAGCAGGTTGCGCTTCGGCTTGAAGGTTTCGCGGAGGGCGGCTAGGCTTGGCCGCGAAGCCGGAGTGCGGCTGCCTTTCTTTCAGGACGCCTCCCCCTCCGCCACCCTCAACATCTTCCCCGGTTCCTGCTTCCCAAGAAGCCCCCTCCACTCCGGCGCCAGCCCCACCATCCGTTCCTCCTTCGGCCGATCCCGCCACCAGCAGAGCCCCGCGGACATTTCGAGTCGACGGTAGGCCCAGGAGACGATTCGATCGCTGGAGTCGCGCTGGAACGGCACCTGCGCCCGTCCAAACTCGAGCGCAAGGTCGGTGCCGCGCTCTTCGTTGCGGCGCCACCAGTTCTCGAGGTGCGGATAGGCGGCGAGGCGATCGCTCTTGTCGGCGTTGCAGCCGCGGCAGGCCAGAACGAAGTTATGGCCGAGATCGGTGGGGTAGAGCGCCCAGGGGATGAAGTGGTCGACTTCGGCGACGGAGCCGAGAGAGCCGTGGCAGTAGAAGCATTTCCCCTGCTGGGGTTCGGCAAGAATCCGGCGATAGATGGCGAGATCTGTGCGCTCGGCACCGAACAGGAATTCGTCGAGTTCGGTGGCGTCGCCGAGAAGGTCACCATTGCTCGCGCGAACGTAGCGCACCCAGGCGCTTCGAGCCAATTCCACGACGAGGCCATGAAAGCGACGAAGGCAGAAGGCGACTCCCGGAAGGAGGACGACCTGGTCCCCCTTTCCTTCGTTCCGATAGAGAAATTCGAGGGGCGAGCGACCCACCATCTGGAGCCTCCAGAGCGGCATCTTTTCGACGACGATGCGCACCTCCCTGACGAGGCCGCGCCACGCCATGTCCTGGCGGCGCACCGAGCCGAGACTGGCGCCGTGCTGCTGCTGGAATCCTTCGATCAAGGAAACGATCTTCGCCCTTCCTCCCGTGTTCTGACGAAGAACCTCGCTCGCCTTGCGGCCGGGAAAGGGGCGCGTCTGTGTCCAGTAAAGCTCGACGACACGCTCCGCGATCGTCGAAGTCGCGAGAGGCAGTTGGTCCCCGGTGTCGTTTCCGCGGAGAACGGCGAGGTCGGCCAGGGCGTGCAGCAACGCAAACTTGTACGACGCCACGAACTGCCCTTCCTCGAGAAGCCGCTGCACCTTCTGCAGGAACTCGAGCTGGGCTTCGGCCGATGGGGGCGGGAAGTTCCCGGTCATGCGGGCTTCCAATACGCCGCCTTCCCTGGCATCACCCACCTCACCCCGCCGCGCGGGTCGGGGACGTCGCCGCGAAAACGTGGGATGACGTGGACGTGGAGGTGCGCAACGGTCTGGCCGGCGGCCTCGCCGGAGTTCCAGCCAACGTTCCAGCCGTCGGGGTGGAACCTTTCCTCGAGCTGCTCCTTCACGACGTCGATCAGTTCCACAATCGCCAGCTTTTCCTGCGCCGTCGCTTCAAACCAGGTCGCCACGAGGCGCTTCGGGACGACCAGCGTATGACCCGGGCTGACCGGAAACCCGTCGGCGATCGCGAAGGCCAGAGCGTTTTCGGCGATGCGGTCGGAGGCGGGCCGGTCGAGGAAGGGAGAGGACATGGAGGCATCTTCACGCATGGAGGGGCAGCGGGTCGAGGGCCTTCGTCGCCCCTCCTCAGGCTCCCGCCGGCAATCGATTCAGCCACCAGATGGTCACGTTGAGGACCGACGCGAACGCGACCCAGGCGAGGTAGGGAACCATGAGGCCGGCCGCCCATCGGCTGACCGGCGAGAAGAGGCGGATCGTCAGGGTGATGGCCGCCAGCAGGAAAACGATTTCGATGGCGGCGAGCCCTGGCGAGCGGAGGCCGAAGAAGAGGAACGACCAGGTGGTGTTGAGAACGAGCTGGGCGACGAACGCCGCCAGGGGCCATCGCACCGACACGCGGTGCCGCTCGCGCCAGACGAGCCACGCCGAGATCCCCATCAGGAAATAGAGCGTGGTCCAGACGGGACCGAAGACCCAGGCGGGGGGATTCCAGCCGGGTTTGATGATTCCGAGGTACCAGCCCCGAACCGACGAAGCCGTCGCCCAGGCGCCGAGACCGCCGGCGAGAAGGCAGAGCCCGATCGAGCCGGGCAGCGACAGGGCATCGGCAAGCAGGCGTCGGCGCGGGGGTTCGGGCGTCGACAACCTAACCTCCACCGCTGCCGGCCGGGCGACGGCCTGCGTCCTGCGGAGGAAGGTGGTCGTCCGAAGGGCGGTTCCAACCGGCAATGCGGTCGATCTCGAGGCGGAACTCTCCGGCCTGCCGGTCGCCGATCAGAAAGCCGAACGACTGCACCGCCGCCGGATCGAACGGGCCGGCTTCCGAAACGACTCGACCGCGGAGGGTCGGCCGGAATGCGGCGAAGGGGAGCACGACCGTGAGCCGGCGCCCCGGCTCGGTCGGAAACGAGGCCATCCAGCTGACGCCGTCGAAGCGATCGTCGGTGCGCAGGCGAAAGCCGTAGCGGTGCCCGTCTCCGCGCAGCTCGAGCACGACTCCTTCGAGGCCCGAAAGATCGTGGCGGGCGGGAAGCGTGCGGACCGACGCGAATCCCCCTCCGAAGTCGAGCGAGACCGTTCCCGAGAAAACCGCCACGCCGTTTTCGATCACCATCGAGCTTGCGGAAACGCCTCCCATGACGCGGTCGTCGATGGAAGACCAGTTGCCCGTCCGCTCTTCGAAATCGAAAAGGGTGGAGCCAAAGGCGGCCTGGGAATTCGGGGGCGTCGGCACGAGGGCCATTGTTCCATCAAGGCGGGGCGGGCGCATGACCCTGCGGCGGGGGCGTGAGGCCGAGACGCCGGGCGACGAGGCGAAGACGAAAGGCCGCGAGCCGGCCTCGCGCGCTCCGTTCCTTCGTTGCTGTCCCGTCACGGCTTCAGCCACTCCGTGACCGGGCGCATCAGGAATTCTTCGAGCGGAATTCCGCCGGCGCCGATGAACAGGTTGCGCTTCGGCTTGAAGGCCTCGCTGAAGGCGGCGAGGCCCGGCAGCGATGCCGGAGTGCGGCTGCTTTTCACTTCGATGCCGACAATCACCCGGCCGGCGCGGAGCACGAAGTCCACGTCGCGGTTTCCTTCGCGCCAGTAAAACAGTTCACAGTCGCCACCGGCTGCGGCGTTGGCCAGGTGCGCTCCGACGGCCGATTCGATCAGGCGCCCCCGGAATTCCTGGTCGGCGCGCGCCTCGGCGGGACTGTGCGGAGAATGGACGGTGAGCAGCGCCGTGTTCAACACCTGAAGTTTGGGGCTCGAACCCCGACTCCGTACGGCCGAACCGCAAAACTTCGGCAAACCCGTCACCATCCCGGCTCCGGCCAGGAGGTCGAGGTAGTGCGCCAGCGTTGTGGTGTTGCCGGCATCGTGGAGCTGGCCAAGCATTTTGGTGTACGAAAGGATCTGCCCGGAATAGCGGCATCCCAGCTCGAACAGTCGCCGAAGAAGTGCAGGTTTGTCGACACGCGTCAGCAGCAGCACATCACGCGCGATCGCCGGCTCCACCAGGGAATCGAGCAGGTAGCGTCGCCAGCGGGGCGGATCACGCATGAGGGGAGCGGCGCCCGGATATCCTCCGAAATAGAGGTACTGATCGAGCGAACAGCCGAACACGGATTGCATTTCCGAGTAGGACCAGTGAGGAAGATGGAGGAGCTCGAAGCGCCCGGCGAGGCTCTCCGAAAGCCCGCGCTGGACGAGCACGGGAGCGGAGCCGAGGAGAACCACCCGAAGCGGCAGGCCGGCGCGTGTGTCTTCGTCCCAGAGCCGCTTCACCGTATCGGACCACCCGATCACCTTCTGGATTTCGTCCACGACCAGGACGACGCCGCGCCGGCCCCCCTCACGGGCCAGGAGCCGGGCCCGGTCCCACTGCGCCACCAGCCACGCCGAGTCGCGCAGTGACGGTTCATCTGCGGAGACGAAGACTCCTGGCCGGTCCAGTTGCGCGAGGACCTGCGCGACCAGCGTCGTCTTGCCCGCCTGACGCGGGCCGGACACCACATTGAGAAACCGACGCGGCTCGCGCAGACGTCTGGCCAGTACCGCGGCCTCAGAACGGGGGACCGAAGCCGGTGGCCGTTTGCTCATCATGTTGAGTAATTTTACTCAGCATGTTGAGTGCTTGCAGCCGAAACGGCGTTCATCGTGCGGACCCGGGGTGCCCCGCGCGGTGAAGGATGCGATCTCGCGGGGTAGCCCTCCCGTGAGCTTCCCGCGGCGCGCCCTGCATCCCGAAAGGCAGCGGGAAAGCGGAGAAGCGAGGATGCGGCTGGAAGCCGGGGAGGAAACGTGCCGCGGGCGGGTCGAAGGGCCGGGAACGGTGAAGCGATGCCGTCGAGGACAGGTGATGAAAAGTGCGACTTGATCCCGCATCGCGAGTTGGTTGTCTGGATTGACGAAGAAATCCGCGGGGGTCTGCGATCGGGACCCTCCCTCGTCCAGCGGGAAGGTTGCGCGGAGCCGCCTTCTGCCGGCACCCTCGGCAGGTCGGGAAGTTCGATCAGGTCGAGATGAGCTCGGGCTGGAGCCGCGCCGAAACGAGAGCGCCGTTTCGGTGCGACTCCATCCGCAAACGAAACTTACCGGGCGTTCCGAACGGCCGCCGCAGTGCCCATGTGGCCGCCATCGCTGCTCGAAACTTCGATTTTCCAAAGCACGTGCCCGGTGCGATCGAGGGCGTAGATCCAGCGTCCACCTTCCGACGCGGGCTGCCCCTTGCTGGCGGAACCGTGATCTCCGTCCATGCTCATCTCGGCGGCCTCGACGTAGATCCGCGATCCATCCGGCGCGAAGCTGATGTGCATGGCGACGCCGGAATCGATCGGAGTCGTCCAGCGGATGGCTCCGGTCGCGAGATCGATGCCGACGACCTGGGAAGTCATCTCGCCCGATCCACTCATGTCGCCTCCACCCATTCCGCCGCCACCCATGTCGTCGTGGATCACTTCGGCGGCGACGATGAGATCGCCGTTGGCGCCTGGCGCCATCATCATCCCGCCCTCGAGCTCGATACGCCAACGGGTTCGGCCGTCGGCGCCGACGTTCATGAGCTCGGCGGTGGCATTCATGCCGCTGCCGTCGCTTCCCATGTCCGAGCTCATCATGTCTCCGATCGGAATGACGAGGCTGCCGTCGCTCGCGACAACGATTCCGCCTCCACCCATGTCGCCGCCCGTCATCGAAGCCCCGGCGGCGGAGGCCGCCACGGCGACAACCACAGCGAAGATCGCGATCACCCTTCGATCCCTTTTCATTTCCAGCTCCTTCTTGTTGTTCCGTTCGACGAACGCGGCGACGACGTCCTGCGGGCTTCTCGATGCCTTCCACTGTCGAGCGCGATCGGTGGAAGGTCGCGAGCAGGCCGCTCGTTCTTCCTTGTCACGTGTACAAAACGGAGTTTCATTACGGCGGCGGAAAGTCGATCCACCTGCACAAACGTTAGCCCCTCGGATCCGTCGAAAACAATCGTTCAAACGGCCCCCGCACCGATGCATCGTTCCTCCGCGGACCGCTCGGTGTTCCGTCCGCGAGATGCGCGCAGGCATTCTTCTGTCGCCACGCACAATGCGTCCGGCGGACCGCCGTGGGCGTCATGACCAATGAGGTCCCCGTCAGCGAGCGTCGCGCCTGCGGCCTGGTCGGCGGGCACCGATCGAGTCTTCGATATCAGTCTCGGCGAAGAACCGGGTCCGAGTTGCTCCAGCGACTTCGTGAACTGGCTCAGGAGCATCCCCGGTGGGGCTATCGACTCCTTGGCGACGTACTTCGGTTGCACGGGATCAACGTAAACCACAAGCGGCTCTATCGGATTTACAAAGCCGAAGGCCTGCGCCTCCCGCGTCGTCGACCCCGAAGAGGCCCTCGGCCAAGGGCGATTCCATTGCAGACGGCAGATCGGCCAAACCAACAAGTCTCTCTCGATTTCGTCTCGGACAGTTTTTCCAACGGCCGGCGATTCCGATGTTTGACACTGATCGATGAGTACACTCGGGAATCTCCAACGCTTGTGGCGGCGACATCGTTCTCGGGCAAACGTGTGACTCGGATACTGGACGAGCTGGCTGCAACGCGAGGCTATCCGGAGGTGCTTCGCCTGGACAACGGCCCCGAGTTTACGAGTGCTGCTCTGCACTGCTGGGCCCGTCAAAACCATGTTCGGCTACATTTCATCGATCCCGGCAAGCCGACTCAAAACGCATTCATCGAGAGATTCAACGGAACATTTCGCGACGAATGCCTCAATGCCCACTGGTTTATCGACCTGGCGGATGCTCGCCGCGAGATTGAGGCCTGGCGCCACGCCTGCAACAAAGCGCGTCCGCACAGCTCGTTGGGCAGAATTCCTCCAGCCGTCTACATCCACCGACTGGCCACCCGCTGTGGAAACCGTGGAAATCGCTGCGCGATTTCCACCGTTCCCACAGCCCTACGACGACTGCGGCACTCTCACTGAAACCGGACCAAAGTAGGGGGCAAGGTCAATTTTCATCGGGTGAGAGTCGGGGCCCCGGTCACTCGGAGCCCCCTCCCCAGATTCGTACGTGCGGAACTTGGCAAGGGAGTCGAACCTAACAGCTTACGGCAACAAGTGGCGATTGATGACGCCCGAAACTTACCCCGAGGTCTCGGGAGCTTTTGAGGTCTTGGAAATCCAGTCTTTTGATAAAACAGCGCCAAACGTCACAAGCCATGGAGGCTTGGTGGAGGCGGGAATTTGCATGCCCGTAAGCTATTGAAAATAAACGAGTCAAATGGAGGCGGCGGGAGTCGAACCCGCGTCCGAGGAACGGAGTGCCGAAGTCACCACGCGTGTCTCCGCTTGCTTCATCTCGCCTCAACGCCTGAAGCCAGCGGCAAATGACGTTGAGGCCAGCCCCTACATCTCAGTTGTCAGGTCGGGGCGAACCTGACAACCCAGCCTGTCTCTATGACACCGGTCTACTGAGCGTCAGGCGGGCTCAATAGGCGGCGTCGCGGGCAATTAAGCCGCGAGGGCGTAGTCGCTGGTGTTGGCGATTACTTGTTTTGCCGATGGGATTTACGAGGGCATCGGCCTCCTCGACGCGCAACCGCGGTCATCCAGAACCCCGTCGAAACCGTTTCGCCCCCACATCAGAGAAAATTCCGGAGAGGTGGGCTCGTTCAAAGAATCACCGCGCGAAGGCGGCGTCCGGAGAAACAGGGTAACACGCCGGAGGCGCGGCGATTTGCGCCTACGCTGCGATCGCAGCTCGAAAACAGGGCTACGACGCGACCGGCATCGATTCCTTGTATTCGCACCCTTCGGTGTTGCAGCTCCGCACCGTGCCGTCTCGCTTGGTCGTTTTCTCGACGACGAAAGGGGCGGCGCAAACGGGGCAGGGGGCGACGATCGGCCGGTTCCAGAGGGCGAAATCGCATTTGGGATAGGAATTGCACCCGAAGAAAATCTTTCCCCGCCGGGACGTTTTTTCGAACAGCTCGCCGCCGCAGCCGTTCGGGCAGGGGACGCCGGTGGGCTTCGGGTCGAACTTGGGGCCTTTCGAAATTTTCCGGATGTTCTTGCAGTCGGGGTATCCCGAGCAGGAGACGAACGGTCCGAAACGGCCCCGCTTCATCACCATTTCCTTGCCGCATTTCTCGCAGGGAGGCTGCGGGGGCGCCGCTTCTCCGCCCGCCTCTTCCGCCCCTTCCTTCTTCACTTCGCGCGTGTTCTTGCAGGTCGGATAGTTCGAGCAGGCGATGAACTCGCCGAAGCGCCCGAACTTGATCACCATCGGCGAATTACATTTTTCACAGATCTCGTCGGTGGCGACCCCTTCTCCCTTCACCTGGGGCATTTCGATCTTCGCTTTGGCCAGATCCTTCTCGAACTTCACCGAAAAACTCTTGAGAGCATCGACCCAGGCGAGCTTTCCTGCTTCGATTTCGTCGAGCTGCTCTTCGAGCGAGGCGGTGTATCCCTCTTCGATGATGTCGGCGAAGGAGCCGATGAGCTGTTTCGTGATCAGGCGGCCCAGGGCCGTGGGATGAATTTTTCCTTCGCGTTTGTCGGTGTAGTCGCGCGAAGAGAGGGTGGCGATGATCGCGGCGAAGGTCGACGGGCGGCCGATGCCGTTTTCTTCGAGCGTCTTGACGAGGGTCGCCTCCGTGAAACGTGGCGGCGGCTGCGTGTAGTTCTGCTTCGTGTCGAGCGCGACGGCTTTGAGGGTTTCCCCCTGTTCGATCGGGGGAAGCTGCTTGTCGAGGGCGGCGTCTTCGGCTTCGGCCTCGGCAGTGTTTCCATTTCCGCTTTCTTCGGGCGCGGCGCTGTCTTCCGCCTCCGGCGTCGCGGTGACGCCGCGGGCTGCGAGGTGACCCGGAAACTTGAGGATTTCGCCCAGCGCGCGGAACTGGTACCGGCCATTTTCGATCGTCACGTCCGTGACGTCGAACAGAGCCGCGGTCATCTGGCTCGCGACGAAACGTTCCCAGATGAGCCGGTAGAGGTTGAGCTCGTCTTTTTGAAGATACTTCGCCACTTTTTCGGGGGTCAGCTCGACCGAGGTGGGGCGGATCGCCTCGTGGGAATCCTGAGCGTCTTTCTTCGACTTGTAGACGATCGGTTTTTCGGGAAGGTATTCCGGTGCGAACTGGGATCCGATGAATTTCCGGACGTCTTCGAGAGCCTCGTCCGAGACGCGGAACGAATCGGTTCTCATATAAGTGATGAGTCCGACGGTTCCCAGCTCGCCGAGCTCCTTGCCTTCGTAAAGCCCCTGCGCGATGCCCATGGTGCGCTTGACCGGAAGGCGGTGGCGCGTCGCGGCCGCCTGCTGGAGTTTCGATGTGGTGAAGGGCGGAACCGGAGTCGACTTCTTTTCCTTCTTCAGGACCGAGGTGACTTTGTAGCTTCCCCCGGCCAGATCCTTCTCGATGCCGCGCGCCGATTCCTCGTTCTTGATGTCGGCTTTTTTTCCGTCGATCTTGACGAGCTTGGCGAGAAATTCCGGGGGGAGGTTCGCCGCGAAACGGCCGTTGATCGTCCAGTACTCTTCGGGAACGAACGCCTCGATGGCGTCTTCCCGGTCGCAGATCATCTTGAGGGCGACGGATTGCACCCGCCCGGCCGAAAGACCGCGGCGGACCTTGTCCCAAAGAAGAGGAGAGAGCTTGTATCCGACGAGACGATCGAGAATCCGCCGCGCCTGCTGGGCGTCGACGAGGTTCTTGTCGATCGCACGGGGATGGGCCATCCCCTCCTTGACGCCGCGGGGCGTGATCTCGTTGAAGAGAACCCGCTTGATCCGTTCCTGGCTCTTCTTGGTCTTGCCGCCGAGAATTTCGGCAAGATGCCAGCCGATCGCCTCTCCTTCGCGGTCCGGGTCGGTCGCGATGAAGATCGTGTCCGCGTCGGCGGCCGCTTTCTTGAGCTCGGCGACAACTTTCGTTTTGCCTTCGAGAATCTGATAAGTCGGCTCGAAGTCGTTCTCCTCGTCGACGCCCAGTTTGCTCTTGGGCAGATCGCGGACGTGCCCCACGCTCGCCTTGACGGTGTACCCTTTTCCCAGATACTTGAGAATGGTCTTGGCTTTCGCCGGGGACTCAACGATCACGAGAGAACGCGCCAAAGCAGCCACCTCCAAGGGTTTTACGACCGAGGCCGGGAGCCCGAAGCGGGCCGTGCGGCTTCGAAGGGCGGGGATGTAACCACCCCCTTGGCTGAATTGTCAAACTTCGACCGAACCCGGATGGCGAAGGCGGTTCTCGAAGGCGTCGAAATCACCCTTTTACGGAAAGGCCTTTTGAGGTCCGAACGTAGCGCCCTCCCGGCAACATCCGAATCGCGCCGATGAGCTCGCCCTCGAGCAGGGCCGAGAGGATTTCCGGAATCGGCCGGCCGCTCTTCGCGGCAATCTCGTCGGTTCCTTGCGCGTCTTCGATGGAGAGAAGATCGAGGAGCCAAATGGGCCCCGCCGGCGAGCCGTCCGGCTCGGGAGACACCTCGGATCGACGGGCGGCCAGGGACCAGACGAGCTCCATCGGAAGATCGGAGAGAACATCGGATGGCGAGGCGACGAGACGGGCTCCTTCCCGAATCAGCCGGTGCGATCCGGAGCTGGTCTCCGAAAACATCGACCCGGGAACACCCCACACTTCACGCCCTTCTTCGAGGGCGAGACGGGCCGTGATGAGGGAACCGGAACGATCGGCCGCTTCGATGACGACCACGCCGTGCGACATTCCGGCGATGATCCGGTTTCTCTCCGGAAAATGGCCGGCGTGGGGCGGAGAGCCGGGAAAATATTCGGAGATCACGGCGCCGCCGGAGGCCGCAATGTCTTCGGCGAGACGGGAATTTTCTTTGGGGTAGTCGATGTCGATGCCGCAACCGAGCACGGCAACCGTTGGACCTCCGCCCGTGACAGAGGCTCGATGCGCTGCCGCATCGATCCCGCGGGCGAGGCCCGACACGACCGTGACACCCGATTTCGCGAGCCCCTCGGCGAAGACCTTCGCCGCTTCACGCCCGTAGGGCGTGGCGTGACGGGAGCCGACCAGCGCGATCGGAACCGGGAGGCGCGAAAGGTCGACCTCCGTTTCGGAACGGACGAAAAGAATCAGAGGGGGGTCGCTCGACTCGGCCAGAAGCGCCGGATACGAAGCGTCCCCCAGGACGATCGATCGAATGTCGTCCCGTTCGAAAAGACGAGAGAGCGCCGCTTCTCCGGATCGATCCCCGCAGGCCTCTTCGAGAACGGCGCGTGCGCCGAAGGAAAGCTCTCCGGGAGGCTCCCCGCCGAGAATCGCCGAACGAAGACGGGCCAGGCCGCCGGCCTCTTCGACGAGCGCTCGCAACTCGCTTCGGCGAAATCTTCCCGGTCGAAGTGCGGCGTCGATAAAAAGCGCGTCGTCGAGAGGGGCCTGCGCCACCGTTGGAGAATCCATCCACTTCTTTATAATGGATGTGGACGATGAAATTCCACCTGGCGGAGAAGCTCTCGCGGCGATCGATTCCGGCATTGCTGCTCGTTACGATTTCCTGCACGTCTTATTCGCATCCCGACCGCCCCGAAACCCAGATCGCCTACGGCACGGAGATGGCGCAAAGAGGCTACTGGCACGAGGCGAAATTTCGCTTCGAGCAGGCCCTCTCGAAAAAGCCGAACGACCCGCACATCTGGAACAATCTCGCGGTCTCTTCGGAGGGACTCGGAAAATTCACGGAAGCTCTCGAGCAGTACAAGAAAGCCCTCGAGCTGGCGCCGGGTGACGACAAGATTGCCCAGAATTACGCGAGATTCGCCGAGTTCTACTCGAACTTCGCGCGGGGAAAAGTGGAAACCAGCGATCAGAAAAAACTGGACGACCGGCTGAAGCCGGAGCTGCTTCCCCGGCGGAACCGTTGAACCCTCTTCTCCTCCGACGACCCAGCGAGGATCGCTCCCGATGAAACGCTCCGCCGCGCTCGTTTCCATTCTCATCGCACTCGCCGCGATGCCCCTCCCGCCCGCCGGGGCCGGAACGATCGAAGTCAAAGTCCAGCTCCCCATCCGCCCGAAACTCTCGCTGACGGGGCATGAAAAAGTGGTCCTGGCGCCGTTTCTCGTCGGGGCGAAAAGTATCGACGAGAAAAAGGATCTCAAAATCGATGTGGACCGCGAGTTTCGAGAATATCTGCTGAAACAGCTTCATCGAAAAACGAAGCTGACGGTTCAGCCTCTCCCCGATCCGAAGCTCCGCCTCCCGTCCGCCGATTTTTCGCGAATGAAGGGTGACGCCGAATTCTGGAAGTCGGTCGCGGCCCGTTCGGGCGCGGACATCGTGATTTCGGGCGCGGTCGATTTCGACGTCCAGGACCGCACCGGCTACAAGAAAGAGGAGTACACCTCTCCGATCGACGGACGGACTTATTACCGTCAGGTTCTCGTCGAGGAAACCGGATACGCCTTCGACATCGCCCTCATCGTCATCGACGGAAGGACGGGGGGCATCCTTCTCGACGAGAGCTTCAAGGATTTTCAGACCAAAGAGGGGAGGCGGCGCGACGTGCTGGCCGGCCTTTTCGAAAATCTCTTCTCGCTCGAATCGAAGATCCTCGGGATCTTCGTCTCCCGCAAGTCGGAAGCGAAACGTTTCATTTTCGAGAACTGACGAGACCCGCAGGGCGGGCCGCTGAACTCGGCCGAGAAGGGAATCGCGATGCTCCGAAGCCGAACCGGATACCGAAGCTCGATTCGAAACGGAATTCGCACCCTCGCGCTTCTGTGCGGGCTCGGGCTTCTCCTGATGACGCCCGCGGTTTTCGGCTTCGGGAAAAACAAGATCTCGTACGACCAGTTCGACTGGAAGATCTATCCGACCACCCACTTCGAGCTCCATTACTACACCACCGAGCAGGCCTCTCTCCGCCGGGTCGCATCGTTCGCCGAATCGGCCTACGAGCGGCTCAGCCTGAAACTGAACTTTCAGATCGACAAGAAAATCCCTCTCATTTTTTATTCGACGCACTCGGATTTCGAACAGACCAACGTCGACGTCAGCTTCATTCCGGAAGGAGTGGGCGCATTTGCCGAGCCGGCGCGAAATCGCATGGTCCTCCCGGTGGATTTGCCGGATGCGAGGCTTCAGGAATTGATCGCCCACGAGCTGACTCACATCTTCGAGTACGAGATTCTTTTTCAAGGGGAGCTTCGAAAAGCCATCCTGAGCAGCCCTCCTCTCTGGTTCATGGAAGGGCTCGCCAGCTATCTGGCGCAGGATGAGGACGACCGGGCGAGGATGGTTCTCCGGGACGCCGTCGTCAGCGACCTCATCCCCCGGATCACGGAATCGGGAGTCGGCGGATATTTCGCGTACCGATATGGCCACGCAGCTTTCGATTACATTGAATCCGAATACGGCGTCGACGGGGTCCGAGATTTCATTTTCGAATTCCGATCAGCTCTGGGGAACTCCGTCGAAAAAGCGCTGAAGCGGGCTTTCGAGGTCACTCCCGAAGATTTCGACATCCGATTCCGGCGCTGGCTGCAGAAGAAATACGTGCCGGAGCTGGTGAAGCACGGCGAGCCGATCGATTTCGGAGAGCGGCTGCGTTTCGACACGAACTACCGCGGAGAGACCCTCTCCGCCGTGGCGAGCCCGTCGGGGGATCTGGCGGCGGCTTTCGCCCTGGTCGACGACCGCGTCGAGATCGTCGTCTTCGGTCTCAAGAACCGAAAGCTCTTTCGGAATCTGACGAACGGCCGCAATTACGACACGGAATATCCAATCGTTCAGTTTCTCACCACGGGGCCGCTCACCAGCCGCGACCTGGCCTGGTCTCCGGACGGCAACGAGCTCGCCTATTTCGCACGGAGAGAAAAGGGGCGTGTTCTCGTTCTTCTCAACGCTCTCAATGGCGATCTCCGGAAAACGTTCGACATTCATCCGGATCAGCCCGGAGCGCCCACTTACAGCCCGGACGGCTCCTCCGTGGTTTTTCGGGGAATGGACAAAGGGAAGAGCGACATTTTTCGAATCGACCTCAAGACCGGGGAACAGACCAACATCACGGAAGACGAGGCCTTCGACGCCTCTCCCGCCATTTCGCCGGACGGCCAATGGCTTTACTACTCATCGATCGACGTCGATCGGATGAAGATCTTCCGGCTTTCGCTCTCCGACCGGTCGCGCCGCGAAAGAATCACGGACGGGCCAGGAAATGACGAAGACGTTTCCTTTTCTCCGGACGGAAAGAAAATTTTCTTTTCGTCGAGCCGCGCGGAGGGGATTTACAACGCCTACTCGCTCGACCTCTCCAGCGGCGAAATCCTCCAGTGGACCGATGCCGTGAGCGGATGCTTCACGCCGACCATGATCCCGTCCGACGACGGATTCCCCAGACTGCTCTTCACCGGATACTTCCGCCGCGGATTCGAAGGGTACGTCGGGAAAATGAAAGACCCGATCCGGGTGGTCGTCGCGGGAACCGAAGGCGCTGCCGTCGCGCGCCCTTCCTCGGCGGCACCACCGGCGCCCTACACTCCGGAGGTCGAGGTTCCGATCGATCCGGCGAACGCGAAGGACTACAAGCGAGGACGGCTTTTCATCGAAAACGCGCAGATCTACACAGGAATCACCGACGACCAGCGGTTTTTTTCCCAGGCGATCCTCACCTGGTCCGATCTGCTCGGCAACAAGCGGGCGGTGGCCATCTTCGACTCCCTGTCGAGCTACACGGATTATCGACTCATCTATTTCGATCTCGAGAAGCGCCTCCAGAAAGGGGTCACCGCTTTTTCGACGGAGACTTTTTTTGTGTCCTTGAATCCCGCCACCGGAGGACAGACGACGACGCGAACCCGAATCATCCGGGAAGCGGGCGTCTACGGCCTGTCGGCCTATCCGATCGACAAATTCCACCGGTTCGAGCTCAACCTCGGTTACCTCTGGCGCTCACTCGACGTGCCGCTGGCTTTCTCGAATTCGAACGGAAACCAGGAGATCGACTTCCAGGCAAGAAAAGACAACTTTCCGGAGCTGCAATTGAATTTCGTCGGTGACAGCACGGAGTTTCGCGAGTTCGGCCCTTACGGCGGCCGCCGCTACGAGCTTTCCGGAAACTGGGGAGCCAAATTTTCGGGAGGCGGCACCGTTCGGCGCACTGCGAGCTTCGATTACCGCGAATACTTTCCGGTCACGACCCGTTCTCTCGTCGCCTTTCGTTTCTTCGGCGCCGTATCCGACGGCTCAGCGCCCGACGTGTTCTATTTCGGAGGGCTCGACACGCTGCGCGGGTACAACTTTCGAGAACAGATCGGAACGCGGATCGCGTATACGAATTTCGAGTTTCGTTTTCCGCTCGTCGATCGAATCGAGCTTCCCTTCCTGCAGATTCACGACATTCGGGGGCGCGTGTTCCTCGATATCGGCGCCGCCTACATCGAGGGAGCGGATTTTCAGTTCTGGGACAGCGACAAGAGCCACCTGAGGGAATGCAGCACGACCGATCCGGCCTGCCAGGGCGGACTCTCCGCCTATGGATGGGGATTCAGCTGGGATCTGGGCGGTATCGAGCTGCATTGGGATTTCGCCCAGCGCTGGAATCTCAGAAATTCCATCGGCGGACGGCGAACGACGTTCTGGATCGGAAACCGGTTCTAATTCTCGTTTCGCGGCTCAGCCCGTTTCTTGAGCGAATCGAGTAACTGCGTGCGAGCCTCCCGGGCCGCGGCGGAAAACCAGGCGTTCACGAAGTCATTGACTCCCGAGGCGGCGGCTTCGTCGATCAGCCGGATCGCCGGCTGCCGCAGATTCATTTTGAGATTCGCAAAGGCTTCTCCCGGATGGCTCCCGAGAGTCCGGGCCAGTTCGACGGCCGAGGAGAGGAGCTCCGGCGCAGGAACGATCTGGTCGACGAGCCCCAGCGCGAGTGCGCGCTCGGCGCCGTGGTTCTGCGCACCCAGGACCACTTCGGCCAGCGCTCGCTCACCGAGACGGTAGCGAACGGCTTCGAGACAGCCTCCGGGGATCGGAACACCGAGCCGCGCTTCGGACAAACCAACGGTTCCCTTTCCTTCGGCGAGCAGCACCCGGTCGCAAAAGCAGGCGATGATGCAACCGCCCGCGATTGCGTGCCCCGTGAGTGCGGCCACGACCGGTTTGGGAGCCGAGAACATGGTTCTCGCCAGTGAAGAAAACGATTGGACGAAAGACTCGAACCCGGACCGCGGAAGCGGATCGAGTGCTTTGAGGTCGAACCCGGAGGAAAAAACGCTGGGATGAGTCGAGGTCAGAACGATTCCCAGAACGCTCGAGTCGGCGATCGACTCGCGGAACTTGTCGAGGAGCTCACTGACCATAATGGGGTCGAGAGCATTCACCGGCGCGCGATCGAGAGCGATCACGGCAACAGGGCCTTCCCGTCGAATCTGGATCACGCGACCTCTCCTTTCGCCACCGGCGCACCGGCGGCCGCAACGGTTTCGAGAAAATATCGGGCCACGCGGTCGTCCGGGGTGAGCTCGGGATGGAAACTCGCGGCCAGGATTCTTCCCTGCCGCACCAGGACCGGCTCGGCGCCCCGGGAAAGGATCGTTTCCACAGCGGGTCCGATTTCGACGATCCGCGGAGCACGAATGAAGACCGCCTCCAGACCAGTGCGGCCAAGGTGGGCGAGCCCTCCGGGATCGAGATGATCGATGAACGACGCGATCTGGCGGCCATAGCCGTTTCGCTCCACGGCAATATCGAGAACGCCGAGAGAATGCTGCCTGGGGGAGAGGACTTCCCGAGCCAGGAGAATCATCCCAGCACAGGTCGCGTAGACCGGAATGCGGGTGGCGGCTTCGGCAAGACGATCGAGAAAGCCCCCTTCCCCCAGAAAATTCAGCATCGTCGTCGATTCGCCCCCGGGAAAGACGAGGGCTTCGGCGACCGCGAGGTCTTCCGGGCATCGAACGAGCGAGACCTGCTGACCCAATCGCCGGAAGCAGTCGGCGTGGGCGTCGAAGTCGCCCTGCAGGGCAAGAATCCCGAGTCGCATTTCGCCCGGCTCACCAACCGCGGATTTGGAGCGACTCGCCAGCCGGAATCTTGGAGGCCTCGATCCCGCGCATTCCTTCACCGAGCCCGTCCGAAACTTCGAGGAGAATCCTCGGGTCGTCCCAGTGAGTCGTCGCCCGAACGATCGCTTTCGCTCTCTTGGCCGGGTCATCGGACTTGAAAATTCCAGAACCGACGAAAACCGCCTCGGCGCCAAGCATGCGACACAGGGCGGCGTCGGCGGGCGTTGCGATGCCGCCGGCCGCGAAGTTCGGAACCGGAAGGCGGCCGTTCTTCGCAACCCAACGGACGAGCTCGAAGGGGGCGCCCAGATTCTTGGCTTCGGCCATGAGCTCTTCTTCTCCCAGGACCGTCAGCGTGCGAATTTCCCTGAAAACGGAGCGGAGGTGCTTGACGGCATGGACGATGTCGCCGGTTCCCGCTTCCCCTTTGGTCCGAATCATTGCGGCTCCCTCGCCGATTCTTCGGAGGGCCTCGCCGAGATTCCGGCAGCCGCAGACGAAGGGAACCTTGAATCCCTGTTTCCAGACATGATTTTCTTCGTCGGCGGGGGTCAGAACTTCACTTTCGTCGATGTAATCGACCTCGATGGCTTCGAGAATTCGGGCCTCGGCGAGATGACCGATCCGGCACTTGGCCATCACCGGAATTGACACCGCTTCCTGTATCTCTCTGATCTTTCTTACGGGAGACATGCGGGCGACGCCGCCGTCACGCCGGATGTCGGCCGGAACCCGCTCGAGCGCCATCACCGCCGACGCTCCGGCATCTTCGGCGACCTTGGCTTGATCGGCGTCGGTGACATCCATGATCACCCCGCCTTTGAGCATGACGGCCAATCCGACTTTGAGGCGGAAGGCCTCGTCGGCGAACGGAAGGTCGGCCGGCACCGCTACGGGTTTTGGTTTGTTCTTGTTCATGTTGGACTCCTTTAAGTGTTCGTTGTCGGGGAGTGGTCACAAAGAGGTGCTTTTCACGTTTTCTTCTTCAAAGGGTCGGTACGGCGGCGGCTCGGCTGGAGCGCTCCCCCTGTTGGATCAAGCGAGTGATGATTCTTCCGAGAATTTTGATTCCCCGGTCGATTTCCCAATTCCCCACGCGAGAGACGGAGAGGCGCAAACCACTCACGGGAGCCATTCCTGCCGGAGTGAATCGGCTGGCCGGCGATACGTAGACCCCCTCGAGCGCGGTTTCCCGGGCCACCTGGTCCGCTGAAACCCTGGACGGAAGGTCGATCCAGACGGCAAACCCACCCTCAGGGAACCTCGACCGGCAACTCGCAGGGAGATGTTTTTCGAACGCCTTCGCCAGCGCTTTTCTCCTTCCGGAATAAACCTTTCGGAGGTGGGTGAGGTGGCGGTCATATTCCCCGGTCCGGCAGAGATCGTCGACCGCCGCCTGGAGCAGGAGGGGGGCCCCGTAATCGATCCCGCTCTTGAGGGCGGCGAGTCTTCGAATGGCGTCGGGTTCTCCCGAGATCCAGCCGACTCGAACTCCGGGAAAAAGTCCCTTCGAAAACGTCCCGAGATAGAGGATCGCCCCCCCGGGATCGATTCCGCAGAGGGGGCGAGGCGTCTCGGCGCCAAACCCGAGCTCGTCCTCGAATCCGTCTTCGATGATCAGGAACCCATGAGTTCGGGCGAGCTGAGTGAGTCGGTGCCGGTGCTCCCTTGATGTCGTGATTCCGGTCGGATTGTGGAAGCTCGGCATCGTGTAAAAGAGTCGCAGCTTCTTTGTGACAATAATTTGCTCGAGCCGGTCGAGATCGGCCCCTTCGGGCGTCATCGGGACCGGTAGGACGTCGAGCTGACCCAAGCCAAGAAGAGGAAGAATTCCGGAATAAGTCGGCGTCTCGACCGCCACTCCATCGGCGGGAGAGGCGAACGCCCGGAGGATGAGATCGAGTCCTTGCTGAGCGCCCGAGACGATGACAATCCGGTCCGGATCTTCCGCGACTCCGAACTTTTTCATTCGAGTCGAAATGGTCTCGCGGAGAGGGGCGTACCCCTGTCCACTTCCATACTGAAGAATTTCACCTCGACTTTGATCGAGGGCAGAGTTGAGCGAGCTCCGGAGCGGCTCGACCGGAAAAAGAGAGGTGTCCGGGGCGAGCCTGGAAAAATCACAAACCTGATCGGTCACCGTGAGCGGCTCGCCGGACAGGTCGTCCATCTGCCGAACGAGAAGGCGAAGACCGGCGCTCGAGCGCTCGTCCCAGATCCGCTCGGTGCGATCGGAAGCCAGAACTTCCGGCGCCAGAACTTCAGTTCCCCGCCCGACTTTCGAGCGAACCAACCCTTGTTTTTCGAGAGCTTCGTAGGCCGCGACGGCCGTCGATCGGTTCACTTGAAAGATCTCGACGAGCTTTCGGGTCGGAGGAAGAAGCGTTCCTGCCGAAATACCTCCGGAACGAATCTGATCCGCAAGAGACTCGGCGATCTGACGATAAAGAGGCCTCGAGGAGCTCTTGTCGATCGTAAAAGGCGAAAGGCTCATCCAATTACTCATAGGACCAGATCCAATATTGTGTCTCGAGACCAAAAAGTCAAGAATAAGCTTCTATTCCCAACCAATTTGGACCCTAATATCGATTTCCGCCGAACGATCGAGAACTGAGTCGTTCGTTTCTCGAATTGAGAGGGAAATCGAGCGCCCAAGGGAAATTGAAGTTTGTCTTGAGCCAGACAGAATGGGACTTCGCTCCTGGAATCACAAAAGCACCAGGATGAGGCTCATTTCAAGTCCAAAAGGAATCAAAAAACGGACAGGCTAAACGGCCAAGCCGGACCGGATCATCGCGGAGCAGCTATCCACCTTGAAGATGGAGCGACTGACTTCGCGCGGAGGCACTGACGCTTCCATTTTCGAACCCTATGTGGAATCGATTGTTTCTCACATCACAAAGGAAGGACTTGACTCAAAAATCTACTTTTATTCAACAATACGAAAAAAAATGTTTCTCCCGCGTCTAAAAATATAATCAACAGTGGATTATATCGCTGGGCCGAGTCGACCTTTCTCGAGCCGCCGGTCGAAGCCATGCAGCAAAGCTAAAATCAATTATGGAAATAACGCCTGTGATTGCTTTCGGGGCCCCTATTTTCGTCCGAAGCCGGGTTCGCATCGACGACCTCAGAGAAAAACCGTTGATTTTTTTCAAAACGAGCTGATTTTCCGTCCGGTTTCACGAAGTTCTTCCGCCGAAGACTGGGGGCCAGGGCCTCGAGCACAGTTCCGGCAAAAGCGGGCCTTCGCCGGTCAGGGCAGAGAATGCGAAAAACATTCGCCCCGGCCGGCCGTCGCGTCAGATTTTCAGTCCAATTTCCGGGGTTTTTCTTTTCAATCGCTCACAGAAAGCGAGAAGGAAATACAGTTCCACGGGGAACCGAACGACCCTCGAAGGAAAAACGAGGCCCGACCGGCTAACCGCCGCCGTGGATCAGCGCTTGTCCTAACGAGGCCGAGCCCTCAGCTCTTGTCCAAGGAAACGCGAAATCGTTCGAGCCTTTCGTACTCTGCATCGAGGTAACGGCGAACCAGAATTTCCCATTCTCCGGAACCCGCGGGTACGTTTCGCTTCAGCTGGGAGACCTTCTGTTCCGCCTGGAGGCGGAGCTGCTCTTCCGCCTTTTCACATTCACTCAGAAGGCGAGTCACGGCTCGTCTCACTGTCTGGGGATCTTCCTCCCAGACCACCCGATCATCCTTTTTCATCCCCTCGATGAGTTTTACCGCGAGGGTCCCTTGCCGTTCTCTCGAATAGAACATCCGAAGTGGTCTCCTTCCCTTACCCGATTCCTGCCTCGACCGACACCGCCAAAGCTAGCTCGCCTTCTCTCCGCGAATGACCTTCTTGACCGGTAATTTCTGGGCGGCGCTTTCCCAGTCTGAAGAGAATTTTCGAATACCCGCGTCGGTCAACGGGTGGTGAAAAAGAGACTCGAGGACACGAAAAGGAATCGTCGCCACATCGGCGCCGGACAGGGCCGCTTCGATGACATGGTTCGGGTTTCGGATCGAGGAAGCGAGAATCTGCGTCGGGAAATCGTAGTTGTCAAAAATCGTCACAATGTCTCGAATCAGGTCCATTCCGACCGTTCCCACGTCATCAATCCGGCCAACGAAAGGGGATATGAAGGTGGCGCCCGACTTGGCCGCCAGGAGGGCCTGGGCAGCCGAGAAACAGAGCGTGACGTCGACCCGAACGTTCTCGGAGGTCAGGCGGCGGCAGACCTTGAGACCATCGATCGTCATCGGCACCTTGATGACGATGTTGTCGGCAATCCTTGCCAGATCCTTCCCTTCCCGGTACATCGGGGCCTCGTCGAAAGAAAGAACCGCCGCCGAGACCGGCCCCGGGCAAATTCTCGAAATCTCGCGGATGGAAAATCTGTAATCCTTCTCTTCCCTCGCGAGAAGGGAAGGATTCGTCGTGACGCCATCGCAGATGCCCCAATCAATCGCTTGCCGGATTTCCTCGAGATTCCCCGAGTCTACAAAAAATCTCACGTCGCCAGCTCCTTTTGCTTCGGCCGGGCGGCCATCGGGCCGCACTCCAGATGGATTCTATCCCGGAGCGCCGGGGGCCGTCCGGTCGACCCCTGGCGCCAAATTCGAAAACGATCGGTCCCCGCCAGGGCTCGCGATGCCGAGACGATGGGTGAGAGACGATGGGTGAGTGGAGGCGTGAATCAGGCGGGGGAACAAAAAATTGGCTGGGTCTCGGCCACGCTCTTCGAACTTACATGTGCCAAGCTTCAGCCATTATGGCATAGATGATTGATTACAGATCTAGTTCAAAGAACCGCTCGACGGCAGGGGAATTGGCTTTTATATTGAAATCGAATTCACCTTCTTGAGTGGAATTCAAAACTTTGAATGCACGTGACCGTAGTCTTCTGATGAGGAGTTCCGTGGAAAAATTTCTGCCACGACCCCTCGCAAGAAATGTCTTGACACCCTTTTAGCGGTGATAAGATGACTTCAGCATCAATAATTCGCGTTCCAGATCCTCGGTCATCCGGGGCTTTGGCAATGCGAAAACAATCGGCGACGGTTTAGGTGTCAGAAATGTCACCGAAGAGATGATGACTCTGTACGAGCAGAAGTTCAATTGGATTCTCGTTGTTTGGCTGCGAGATCGATGTTTCGGTGTCTCGGAACACATTACGACACTTTCGGAATCAAATGAAATCAGTGAACGGCGCAAGAATTGCACCTCGAATACGAGGATGCTGTTTCCGCCAGCGCCCCAAGGACAAGAATGCAATCTGAGGGCGGAAGCTACCTTCTTGAGCTGGTCGCTTGTCTGGTTGGAACTTTGATTCCAGGATATACGGCAATTTATATGCCAAGAGCGGTGGATCGCGTTCGACACGGGCTCCGATTAGGGACAGTCGGTTTAGAGGCCTCTTTCGGCTCAAGATGGTATTACGTCGGATTTGGAGCAAGTTTACTTTCGGCGGTGACGACATCGATGCTTTTCTCACTTTTAGCGGGAAAATCGATTCGTCCGACCGGCTACACGGTTATCCCGTTTCTTTTTGCAGCCGTCGCATTCATGTTGTTTTCGGTTTTACAAGTTGCGATTGCGAGTGTCATCGGAACTGAGTACCAAACTCGTCTCGTTCGGGTCCTGGGCCTGTTGGTATTTCTGATTCCACCTGCGGCTCTCTGGGTGACTGTCTGCAGTAAGAACTTGGGAGCCAGATGATGAGGACGTCATGAAGACGATCGATGCAGCACAACCAGATAAGAGTTTTTTTCTGGTCATACTTCCAAAGGCGATCCACGCACTTTATCCGTACATGTTTGGGATGGGTATCCTTCTCGCGATCCTCATGGGAATGATCTGGGATCAAGATGTAAGGCGTGCACGACAAGGCGAACTGAACGCCCGTGCCGCGGCGGCACACGCCGAGGAAAGCTATGCTTCACGAATCGAGACGTTAGATCAGAAAAGCCGACAGGGAAGTTCGATCGACATAATGACTCAATTTGAGACAACCCGGCAGGCCATTCGAGCCGCCTATCGCCAAATGGCCAAACCGGCATTAAGTCTCAATGAACGGGCAAATTACGAGACCATCGCCTTGTTGTCAAAAATTTCCATTCAGAAAACGGTTTTTGCGCTACATCCGGCCCGAGCAAATGACAGCTGGGTGATACTTCTAGCTGATGACTGGGTCCGCTTCTCAGAAAAGAACCGCGGCGCTACTGAAACACTCAAGTTTGATGCGAAATTTGATCCACGTTTTCCCGCCTTGAGGGACCGTCAGAAGTCAGGAGTGCCATCCTTTTCAGCATTCCTTGAGCTGGGAGTTGCGCCGCCTTCACAGACAGCCCTACCACTTCAAATCAGAGTGGGAAGAGATGAGACACAGCTGAAGCTACTAGAAGCTAGCGATTATGAACTCTTGTCGATCGGGACGCCCGAGGGCGAGGAAGCACGTAAAGAGTCTCCATTATATGAGCTGCGAATCCCGATGCCCGGCGTACATCCGGGCGATAGTCGCAGAATTGAGATTGCAGTACAAAAGGTCCCTGGGACTGATGCTAAAGACGACTCTGTTCCCTTTTCAATTTACGACTTTCAAGTAGACCGTTTTGCTCTCGGTGTTGAGAAGCTTCATGTCAAGGTCGAATTTGATTCCCCCGTTTGGTTGCAGTCATACTGCGTGAACCAACAAACATTTGACGAGCGCCCCTGTTCTTCAGATGAAACAGCATTTATTTCTCCACCTGATTATAAAGGTTCATCCAAAACCACCGCCACATCATTTGAGTTTGAGCGATCTCCGGCTAATCGGCCCGTAATTGTTCTGTTTAGGCAATATAAACCTCCGACTGAGGAAATCCAGACGCGCGTTGGTTTAGCAGGTAAATAGTCAGATTTGAAGCCGCCAACTAATCTGAAAAATCGAGTAGTAGCTTTCATCGGCAATAATTCCGCACCCTTCGATGGAGTATCATGATTATCTCTCCCCGATGACTTGAGCGTGCCGGTGACCCGGTGTCCCTGAAAAGCCGACATGGACCTCTCGGGCACCATCAACATCTCGAAAAAAACCATCTGTAATCGCGCCGGCTGGATTGTAAAGAACTCTAACCTCGCCTTCCTGATCGATCATTCGGACAGGTCTTCCATAGGGGTCGCGCCAGATTCTGGCAGCATCGAGAAGTCGGCCATTTCGAAATGTAAAGACATCCTTGAACTGCCCTCGTTCTCTGGCGATGTATGAAATTTCGTCCCGCTCGGATGTCATTCTTCGCATCCAAGATGGCTTTTTTGGCGAATCGATTGCGTAGGGATCATCTTCTGACACGCTTTGATGACCGGCAAGTTGGCCGAGACTAACTGCGATGGCGCAGAGGCTGGCGAGCAACGTAAAACTCAACTGGCCGCGTATCGAGGAACGGTTGCGTTTTCCGCCCCAACCCGGCCATCGATTCCGATCGAAGGCGGCCACCCGTTCCGACGGAAAGCGGCCACTGATTCCGATGTAAAGACGGCCACTTTTCCGACGTTGTCGGAATCGGCGGCCGGA
>Ga0315281_10000811_pt1 | contig 45155 bp, 31 predicted proteins | sample YL17G07_0_MG_FD_204540 | JGI IMG/M metagenome (GOLD analysis project Ga0315281, IMG submission 204540) | Sediment microbial communities from Yellowstone Lake, YNP, Wyoming, USA - YL17G07_0 | ecosystem: Environmental > Aquatic > Freshwater > Lake > Sediment | place: USA: Wyoming | collected...
CCGCGACGGTGAAAAGGTCCGCGTGGACCTCGAACTCGCAACCGGGCACTACCGGGGCAGAAATCTAGCCGAAAAAGTCCGCGCGGGGTTCGCGATCTACGCCCATGCCGATGAAGCCTCGAAACTCCGCCGGGTTCTCGACCAGCGGGAATTGACAGCGGAGATTTTTTCCTTATGAAGATGCCCGCGGACCAAGTCGAGCAGATTACGGCCTTGGGCTACACCGAACCCGAGGCGCGATTCCTCTATATCGTTGCCACCCACTCGGGTTACTTCACCATGCGTCAGTTCCTCGCCTTTGCCAATGCTCGCCGGGGGAAGCGTACTACCACGTTCACGCTAAAACTTCTGAAACACGCGCACGCCACCGTTCGCGATTACATGGGCACCGGTTCTGTTTTTCATCTCTTTTCCCGGCTCGTTTACCAGCCCATCGAAAAGGACAACCTCCGCAATCGCCGCCGGCACTCCTTCGATTACATTCGCACCCGGCTCGTTCTTCTGGACTTCATCCTGGAGAACCCCGAATATGATTTCCTCGAAACCGAGCAAGATAAGGTTCATTTTTTCTGCGAATCCCTGAATGTCCCAAAAGAGGCTCTTCCGGCCAAGGTTTATGAAGGCCTTCCCGGAAGCCACCCGACCATCCGGTTTTTTGTCGACAAGTTTCCCCTCTTTCCTGCTCCCCCTTTCCCAGGTCTCCCGCCTGTGGCCACCTTTACCTATGTCGATTACGGCTGCGCCAGCCTCGCGAATTTCACCTCGCATCTCGGCGCTTACCAGGCCCTGTTCCGGCAATTGCAATCCTTCCGCTTTCTTTATGTAGCCCGAAGGATTACGCAATTTGGCCGCGCCGAGGCCCGTTTCCGCGACTCCATCAAAAGGCCCCTTGAAGCCGACGTCGCAAGCGAGATCCTCCGTTACTTCGAAATCCGCCGCAAGTGGGAGAGCCACAAATACATCGTCCCCGTAACCGAAGATTTCGAGTTTCTGGCGGAAGCCCGCCACAGGTTTAAGGGCGAGCGCTTCGAAGCACTGTATCGGGACTGGTATGCACGGCGGCTTGATGAGCGGCAGTTGCGAATTGAGTTCTCGCAATTGAGCCCCGACCGGACCGTGTTTTTTGACACCTATCTCGTGGGTAGCGGACGCACGCCTCTCGACGACAGGCTGGGACACCGGGTGAACATGTATGAAAAATAGAGCGCACGACCCCGTTCATGGCTCCGTTCACCCCCGCGGTGAACGGAACTTTCTAAAAACACGAAGGTTGCGCGAAACGCGACAGTGGATTTTGGTCACCGGCAAGACACCCATCGGGGCTGGAGCGACCCCACTTCGTTGCCATCGAAACCGTGGCGGTCGCTCCAGCCCCTCAGAAAGTCCAGCTACGGATTTTGGAAGGTGTCTTGCCCGTGTCCAGTAAGTCGAAAAACGAAAGGAGAACTCATGTCAATCATCAACAAACCCCCGGAAACGGTGAAACGCGAATACGAACTGCAGGAGCCGGTCGCAGTCGCCGTCGAGAACTACGCTTCCTTCATCGAGAGCACCCCGGACCACGTCGTGAACTCCGCGCTCAAGATGGTGCTCTGGAGAGATGCGGATTTCCGGCGCTGGCGACGGCAGCAGCAGGAGACGGCTGAAAAGAAGGAGGGCGCCGCTCAATCCAAGGCCGCAAGGGCATGATCCAGCGACTCCTCAACGCGAGAAACTTCCTCGCCTGCCTCTTCGCGGCGGCCACGGGAATGACGCTCTTCTTCCTGGCGCCATTCCCGGAGGCCAATCTCTTCCTCCACGTCATGGCCCTCCGGTCCCCGTCCGCCTTCCTCTTCCTGAAGTACTCCTACACCCTCTTCCTCTACACAACGCCCTACATCGCGTATTCCTTCCTGCTTTCCGGGGTCTACATCTTTGCGCTCAAGGCCGGCCACAAGATTCGCGCGGGGAAATTGCCCCTCTACCCGGACCCCCGGAAAAGAACCGAGCTTTCTCTCGTCCTCGGCGAGGTGCATCATCCGCAAAAGCCGGTCCCCTCCGAAACTCCGCGCTGGCTTGTCATTCCCGAACGCGGACTTTTTACGGGCATCGCCATCCTGGGTGCAATCGGGTCGGGAAAGACAAGTTGCTGCATGTACCCCTACGCCGAACAAATTCTGGCCTATCGCGCGGAAGACCCCGACCGGCGCATCGGCGGGCTCATTCTTGAGGTGAAGGGAGATTTTTGTGGCCGGATCCGCGAAATCCTAACCAAGCATGGCCGCGCCCAGGACTACGTCGAAATCAGCCTCGATTCCGAGTACCGCTACAACCCTCTCCACAACGACCTCGACGCCTACGCGCTCGCCTATAGCATTGCCTCGCTCCTGAACAACCTCTTCGGCCGCGGCAAGGAACCCTTCTGGCAGCAGGCCTACACCAACCTCGTCAAATTCATCATCCTGCTTCACAAGGTCGCCTTCGATTACGTCACGCTCTTCGATGTCTACGAATGCGCAATCAATCCGGAGCTGCTCGAAAGCAAAATCAAGGAAGCCGAACGTCGTCTCGTCGAAGCCGATTCCGTGCTGCTCTGCGTGGAAGAATATGTTAAGCATCCTCGTGACTTGGCGCCCTTCCAGTTCCGGCTCGACGAAGAGTCCACACGCTACAGAGCCCCTTTCACCCCAGGCCTTGCCGCCGTATTGAAGAACAAGGCCATCCCGTGGGAAGCGGAGAATGTGAGCGGGAAGAAGACCGTTCCACAGGACAAGAAAGACCAGCTCGAAGCCGTAAAGCGTTGGTTCAACTTCGACTGGAGAAGAATTGAGCCCAAACTGCGCACCTCCATCGTCGAAGGCATTTCGGTATTTCTCTCGCTCTTTGACGACAACCCCGCCGTGAAGCGCACCTTCTGTCCGCCCGCGGAGTGCTACGACCCCCAGGCCAACGCCGACTGCAAATTCGGCAGGCCGCTGCCTTCGTTCTCCTGGCTGATCGAGTCGGAGAACGTTTGCGCCCTCAATTTTCCCATCGGCATGAACCCCGGCCTGGCCAAGGCCATCGGGGTCATGATGAAGCTCGACTTCGAGCGGGCCGTGCTCAACCGCGTGCCGGTGATGGAGAAACACCCCGAAAGCTACTTCCGGCAGGTTCTGTTCCTCTGCGACGAATACCAGCACTTCGCCACGGTCGGCGAAAGCGAACCGACCGGCGACGAGAAATTCTTCAGCCTCTCCCGCCAGCCAAAATGCATCCCGATCATCGCGACCCAGAGCATCAGCTCCCTCAAGTCCGCGTTGCCCGGGGAATCCTGGCGCACCCTGTTGCAGACCTTTCGAACGAAGATCTTCCTCTCACTTTCCGATGACTTCTCCGCGCGAACCGCCAGCGAGCTTTGCGGGCGCGAGGACAAACTGAAGGCCAGCTACAACCTGTCCGAGAGCGGCCACGACGCCAGCGTCAGTCTCCTCACCGGCAAGGCCATGTCCCACAAGGCGAATATCACCGCGTCGAAAAGCTACAGCCCGCACCACGATCTCCGCTTTGACATGAAGGACTTCATGGAGCTGCGCAATGCCCAGTCCGTAACCATCGCCTACGACGGCACGAATCCGATGCCGCCGGTGTTTTGCTACCTCAAGCCCTACTTCAACAATGTGAACAAATCCTATTTCCGGCAGCTCGCGGACGGAGAACTGTAATGAATGGCTTTGAAACCATCCTGCCGTTTCTAAAACCCATCGAGCATCTGATTCTCGATGACGCGATCAGCGAGGTCATGGTCAACGGCCCGGACCGCATCTTTATCGAGAAGGACGGATTCGTCGAGGCGGTGCCGGGCATCCACCTGGGCGAGAAATCCCTGATGGTCGCGGTGAAGAATATCGCGCGGCGGCTGGGTGACGACATCTCGGAATCAAAACCCATCCTCGATTCGCGGCTTCCGGACGGAAGCCGCGTCGCAGCGGTCATTCCGCCCTGCAGCGTGAATGGCGTGACCCTTACCATCCGCAAATTCAATGCCCGGCACTTCGGCGTCGAAGAACTCGTCCGGGCGGGAACGCTCGAACGCTGGCTCGCCAACCAACTTGAAACCTACGTTCTCGCCCGGAAAAACATCCTGATCGCGGGGGGAACCGGGACCGGCAAAACCACGATGCTCAACATCCTCGGGAAATTCATCCCCTCCGATGAACGTGTCCTCCTCATCGAGGACACCTCCGAGATTCACATGGGCCAGGACAACTTGGTCCGTTTCGAAGCGCGGCAGCCACAGAACGGTCTGCCGGCGGTCACCATCCGGGACCTTCTCAAGGCGGCCCTGCGTCACCGGCCCGACCGGATCATCCTCGGCGAAATCCGCGGAGGAGAAGCCTTCGATCTCCTGCAACTTCTCAACACCGGACACTCCGGAAGCCTCTCGACCGTACACGCCACTTCCGCAAGGCAGGCCCTGGCCCGGTTCACGAGTTGCGTCCTGCAGAGCGGCGTGGACCTGCCCTACCGCGCCATCAAAACTAACGTGGGGGATTCCGTCAACGTCGTCGTGCACCTCGAACGCCGCCCTGGCCGGCGCTTCGTTTCCGAAGTCGTCGAAATCACCGGCTACGATCCCGACCGGGACGAATACAACTACGGCATCGTTTTCGAGTGTCATAAGGAGCTTGCATGAATCCCACTGAGAAACCGACAACACCTGCCCCGTCCGCGTCGGAATACATTCTCGACAATTTCGAACCAACCGACCGCATTGCCATGCTCGTGCTGAACCGCAACCTCGGCGAAACCATTCAGCGCATCACCAGCGCCGAGAAAGCCGCAAGTCCCGAGTTTCAGGCTTGGCTGCGCTACAAGAACGCGAACGGGTCGGACATCTATATCGGAATGAACCCGCTCAAGCCAGATGCTCCGACACGCACCAAGGAAGAAATCGATTCCATCCGGCACGTCTACCTCGATCTGGATCACGGTGGCCCGGAAGCCCTGGAAGCCATCGAAAACTCGAGCTTGGTCCCCAAGCCGAATTACGTGCTGAACAGTTCCCCGGAAAAGTATCAAGTCGTCTGGCAGGTTACAGGCATGAGTCTGGACGAGGCCGAAAGTCTCCTGCATGCCATGGTGGATGAGTTCGGAGGCGATCCCGCCGCTACCGACGCGACGCGCGTCTTGCGCCTCCCCGGCTTCGCCAACAAGAAGTACGAGACGGACTTCTATGTGCAGGCCCGCAGAGAATCCACCGAAACCTACCATCTCCGCGATTTCAAACTCCAGATCGACTCCCAGGACTCCCCGCGCCACCGCTACGAGAACCGTGCCAAACGGGAGTCCCCGCCACGGACCAGTCTGAGCCAGTCTGAGCACGATTGGGCCTTCGCCAAACGCGCCCGCGCGCGGGGTGACGATCCCGAAGAGGTCATCCGGCAGATCGCACAGCACCGGACGGGAGACAAAGCCAATCCCGAATACTACGCCCGACACACAGTCACCAAGGCGATGGCAGAACTCAAAGGTCAAGCAGCCCAACCCACACCGACTTTTTCCGCCGACGGCGAGAACAAGCGGGAGCCAGAGCATTAGGCCGCATTGAGCGCCTTATGTCCTTCCCCCCACATTGAGAACCAAGCATGGAACAGAAGACACCATTGATGTCGGGGCCCGCAATTGGTACAGTCGCCAGAGCGACGCCAGCAAAGCGGAAACGGGGCAAAGCCTTGTCACGCAGAACTGGTCAACACGGTCACATCGCAAAATCAGGGAGATGGTACGTGCTGCGATTCTGGAAGGATATTGAGGGTCAGGAGAAGCGGGCGCTTGTTCGTGAGCGCATTTGCCCGATTTCTGGCCCTGGTTCCATGAATCGCAGTGAACGGGAAAGGAGAGCAAAAGAAATCATCGCCGAGTCGGAAGTTGACACCGCGCAATTCTTCCAACGCGTGGTAAAACAACAACTCGGCATCACATTCAAAGAACAGTCAAAGATATGGCTCGAACAGTCGCAGACGCGGAAACGCAAGCCTGTTCGCGCCACAACGATCCCCACCATACAGGCGGCCCTGCACAAGTGGATTTTGCCTGAGTTGGGCCACCTGCCTCTGTACGAAGCGGCGAAGTACTCGTCGATTAAGGGACTGGTGGCGAAAATGAACGCCTCAGGGCTATCCGCTCAGACGATCAACGCCTATTTCCGCATGGCAACTGCGGTTGTTGAATCCGCGGACGACGCAGAAGGCAACCCGCTCCATGCCCGGAAGTGGGACGCAAACAAGCTGGATCTCCCACTCGTCGAAACATCCAAGCAGCGAAGACCGTCGATCACGGCAGATATCATGTCGGAGTTCGCGAAGGTCAAGAGTCCGAAGTACCGCATGCTCTTCATCCTCGCAGCCTCCTCCGGATGCCGTATCGGCGAACTTCTCGGCCTCGATATCAAAGACGTGCTGGATGACTTCACCACAATCCGTATCATCCAGCAGGCGAAAGGTACGACGCTGACGTCGGAACTCAAGACAGCAAATTCGGTGCGTTTCGTTGATATCTGCCCCGAGGTAGCTGTGCTCGTCAAAGAGTTTCTCGGCAGTCGAATCTCTGGCTTGGTCTTCTTAAGCCGGTCGAGTAAACCTCTCAATCCATCGAATATCAGAGTACGGGTCATTCACCCACTCCTGAAGAGCAAGGGGCTCCCCGTCGGGGGGAGTCACATCTTCCGGCGTTTCCGAATGACATGGCTCCGGGAAAACTCAGTTCCGCCAGATATCGAGCGATTCTGGCTGGGCCATGCCAACCGGACGGTGGGTGATGATTACTCGATGCTCAAGAAGAACGTGAAGTTCCGCAAGCAAATAGCGGACCGAATCGGCACCGGTTTTGAACTTCCGGAGTCGATTTTGGCCCCAGTTGTACCGAATGTACCGAAAAATGCAGGGCAAACAGAAGAAGAAGTTGTGGCGTAAGTACTTCTGTTTGTGAGAGATTAGGGAGAGGGCGCCCGTAGCTCAGTCGGATAGAGCGTCTGCCTTCTAAGCAGATGGTCGGGGGTTCGATTCCCTCCGGGCGCGCCACTTAACTTCTGACACGTCATTGGATTAGCGAACTGCCGAGCTTCTGCTGTCTTTCCAACTTGGGTCCAATTGGGTCCAACTTCGTCTTCCAAATGGTCTTTTCCAACTTGTTTACTGCTGCTCGCTGCGAGGCCGGTACTACGTGAGTGTAGATCTCCGCGGTCGTGCTCGATCGTGCGTGGCCTAATTGCGCCTGCGCCGTCTTGAGCGATTCACCGAGATCACCAAGCAAAGTCGCATGCGTATGCCGGAAGCTGTGCCACGAGATAGATGGCAAGCCCGCCCGCTTGCATGCCGGCTTTAGGACACGCCCCAGGAGATTATGCGAATCCAGTGGCGTGCCGTTCTTGCTGGCAAAAACAAACGAGTCGGCAGGTGCTTCCTTCCGGAATTCCGAGAGGGACTGCTGTAAAGATGGCCCCATCGGAATGTCCCGGATGCTGCTCTTGGACTTTGGTGAAGAGAGATTGCCTTCATAAACCGCTTCGCGAACCTGGATGACGCTCTTCTTGAAATCCACGTTCTTCCAGCGGAGTGCGAGTACTTCGCCGATTCTCAGCCCCGTCATGGCTGCGGTGATAGCGAGCAACTTCACCGGCCCTTCGAGAGCCTGCAGCAGAGTGGCCAACTGTTTGCACGTCAGCACAACCGTCTTGCGCCGCCGCTCCATTGGAGGCACCTTAATACGCCGCCCTGGATTGGCTTCCAAATATCCCCATTCGACTGCCCTCTCCAGGGTGCCACTCATCAGATTGCGGAGATGAACGGCTGTTTGCCAGGAGAAGTTTTGCCGCGTCATTTTTTCGGTGACGAACCTTTGAATATCCACGCGACGAATGTCGCATAGCGGTCGGTCACCGAAGACGGGCAGCAAGTGACGGCGAAGAAGATGGGGGTAGAGTTTTTGTGTAGAAAACTTCATCGTGGGCAGGATGGTTGGCCGCCACACTTCCTCGATGAAGTGTCTAAATGGCATTGCAGATTGCGGCTGGCGTCGTCCAGCGTTAAGGTCGCATAACTTGGCATTGAGAAGCACACGCGCTTGTCGGCGTGTAGGAATGCTCGCAAGCGTGCCGAGCACAAGCGATCGCCGAACACGCTGAACTGTACCGTCCAATCCGAGCACGTCTTCTCTCCACCTTGCGACCCACACTTTGTTACATCTGCCGCGTAGGGTAAGACTTCCATTTTGGTACCGAGAACGAGTCATCAGTTTCCTTTCTCCCGATGCTCGCCTTGGCTCTGCGGTACCTAAATGGATCATACGCGCCAATATTCTAGAATCAAGCACAGCGCTGCCTTTTAATGAATTCAGTTATGGCAGCTTCCTCGAATCGAAGGTACTTGCCGAGCTTCAGGTGCGGAAGTTGATCGCCGCGCCGTCTCCTCGTGCGCTCGTACACCCAGGAGGTTGGCACGTGAAGTACCTTTGCCACTTCCTGGACTGTCAAAAGCTGGCCTCTCTTCCCCTCCCTCTCCCCTGTGGTCGCGTGGACTTCTTCGATACGAGCGGTATTCGAGCGGACATCAACTGCAAGGCGCGAGACATGCTGTCTTGGGAACGCTGTGTTCTCGCGCGGGCCGAATTGGGTTGGTCGGGACTTCATGTTTGTTACGCGGTCTTCGTATGAGCGTCTCCTTCTCCGCGGCGGGGTAGTTTTTTGTCACTTCCTCATCTGTGGTGCATTACAATCTGCTTGCTCCGATTCCTGAACACGGGCAAAACACGGCCCCGAGTTGCTCGGGGCGGGCTGGAGCGACCCACGTAGTGTTGGCCAGACGAAGGCTGCCAAAACGGGGTCGCTCCAGCCCGGATGGGTGTCTTGCCCGTGGTCAAAATCCGCCGTCGCGTCATAGGCAACGCTTGTGTTCCGAAGAATCTCCAGAAATCTCGGGGTGACGCGGGAGGTCAAGGGATGGGTGCGGACTATCGTTCAAGCACCCGTCACCCTGTCCAGAATCTGTAGCGCGCGGAGAGCCGCGCCGATGCAGGAGATACGTGTCGAAAAATGCGGTCCGGTTCGGCACGAGCTTGGACAACTCCACTCGCAACTCGTGATCGCCTAGCCTTCCGAGACGCCAAGCATGGTAGAGGGTGTCGAACCTGTCGCCGTTAAAGCGCTCCCGGGCCTCCTTTAGGAATTCGAGATCTTCGGTTATGGGGACGATGTATTGGTGGCTCTCCCACTTTTTGCGGATCCGGAAGTAGCGCTGGATGTCGCTTGACACATCGGATTCGAGCGGCTGCTTCACTAGGGAACGGAACTGCTCTTCGGCATTGGGGAAATAGGCCTGTCTATCTGTGATGTAGAGAAACCGGAAACGATGGAGTTGCCGGAAGAGGTTCTGATAAGCCCCGAGATGGGCAATGAAACTCGATGGGGAATGAGGGCCCGAATCCACGTAGCTCAAAGTAACCACAGGGGGAGTACCTGCGAACGGAGGGGCAAGAAAAAGAGGGAATTTGTCGACGAAATAGCGGGTGGTCGGAGGGTTGCCGGGGCGGCCCTTGTAAACCTTGACCGGGAGACAGTCCTTCGAGACCCCCATCGTTTCGGTGAAGAAATTGACCTTGTCCTGCTCGGTCTCGAAATAGGCCAGTTCCTGGCTGGCCAAAATGAAGTCCAAAAGAACCAGCCGAGTACGCACGAAATCGAAGGAGTGCTTCTTGCGGTTGCGGAGGTTGTCCTTTTCGATCTTGCCGTAGAGGGTCCTGGAAAAGAGATGGAAGATGGAGCCTCTCCGCAGGTCGTCCCGAACGGTAGCGTGACCGTGCTTGAGAAGTTTCTGAGCAAAACGGGTGGAGCGTTTTCCATAGGCACTTCCGGTGAAAATTCGGAAGTGTCCCAGCGTGAAGTAGCCCGAGAACACGGCCACGATGCAGAGAAAGCGGGCCTCGGACTCGCTGTAGCCGAGCGCTTTGATCCGTTCGATGTGCGCGGTCGGGAGGTTCATGGAAATCTCCTATTCTTGGATTTTCTCAGCCGTTTTCTCGGCCCCCTACTTATAAAGAGGCTTTCAGAAGGGAAAAAGTGAGAATTTATTTTTGCCCCCTCGGTAACCTCTGGAGCTGCCAAGCTCTCGGAGGATAATTGGGCGAAACGCTCCCCACTTACTAGGGAACATCCACAAGGGGAAAAGTAAGAATTTAATGTTGCCTTCTTGTAGGATCTGGGGCCGCCGAGCTTCCAGAGGACAATTCGGCGAAATCCCCCCTACTTGAATAAGGAACATCCAGAAGGGAAAAAGTAAGAATCAAAGTCGCACTTTCTCGAAGTGTGTAACGGGTGACACAGTTTTGATTCTTATGTCGTTTTCTAATAAAGCGGCACCTCCATCGGAAGAGTGATCGAGGACAACTCCTCTATCTACCTAATCAGCGCGGCGAACGGAAAATGTGTCGCTCTTTAATAAAAGTTTTTCAGGTGGTTCGCTTTGGTATCAAGGCAACCTGCGACGGCAGAGGGCGCAGTAGGGGCCGTTGCGGCCGACTCGGCTTGAAAGCGTGCAACCGGTCGTTCTTTGAGAGGCATGTCATTTTGCGAGCCTGGATTTCCAAGTCTGTTTTGTACGGCACTACAAGAGAAGAAAAAAGGTTCCTGGAAGCATAGGGGAAATCACTAGGGGGCCGAGTTCCGTTCTGCACGTCATTTGCACCCGTATATGCATATATGTATACTGGTATGGCGATGGACAGCGATTTGAAGCCGATAAGGTGGGTTGGAACGTCGCTTAGGGATTTACGTTCTTTTCCTGCTTCGGTCAGGATCGACATCGGACACGCCCTCTTCACGGCCCAGGAGGGCAAGACCGATCCTGCCGCCAAGCCCCTCAAAGGTTTTGGCGGCGCCAGCGTGTTCGAGATTGTAGCTTCACACCACGGCAATGCTTGGCGGGCGGTCTATACGGTGCGTTTTCAGGACGCCATCTATGTTTTGCACGTGTTTCAGAAGAAATCCACGAAAGGGATTGCCACGCCGGCGAGGGAGATCGAGCTGATTAGAAAACGGCTGGCGGAAGCCGAACGGGACTATAGAGAAAGGCAGAATTAGAATGAAAACCAAATCTAAAAAGACACGCAGCCAGGTTGCCCGCGTAACCGAAAGCATTGGAAACGTCTTCGCTGACGTTGGTCTTCCCAATCCTGAACAAGAACTGCTCAAGGCGCAGCTCACCTTGCAAATCTACACGATCCTCAAGGGCAGTGGCATGACACAGGTCGAGATCGCCAAAATTCTCGTGGTGCAGCAGCCTCAGGTCTCCTTGCTGATGCGGAACCGCGCGGGCAACTTTTCCGTCGGCCGCCTTATGGAATTCCTCACCGCTCTGCGTCAAGACGTTGAGATCACCGTTCGACCCTCCCGCAAGGAGCACGGTGCACTCTCGGTTATTTCCGTCTGAATCGTACCCGCTCCATAATGCAACATCCGCAGTCTGAATGGCTGGGGCATGGCGAAAAGAAAGATAATCAGTAGTTGTAGCTCCGGCTGAAGCGCAGGGCGCTCCAGTGACCACCGATTGCTACAGGCCATCTCGAAGAGACCCCGCCTGTTTTGTCACTGGCCTTCTGGTCCGATGCACGGCCAATGCATTGGGGTCCGCGACACCCAGCCGCTCTGAAAGGTCCCGGTGGCATTCTCCAAAATGTAGTAGTCCTCCCCGGCCAAATAGCAGGCAACCAAGGGCCAGGGCGTCATGACGAGGTTGTTCCCCAACACGGTGGTGTTATCCATGCCGCCTATGAAGATTCCGTAGCCGTACAGGCCTGTGCCCTGATTATCTTGAAAAGTTACCCCGGTGCCGTAAGCGCAATTGCCGTTGTTAGTGGCGTCATCGCACCACAGGTGTGTGCCGACAGCAATTGCCACATGAAGATGTTGACCGTTCGAGGCTTCGATCTTGTTGTTTCGGAGGATTGAGTTGCTGAAGTCAAGAGGAGTGCTTAAGGGATGCCCAGCGCTGTCCACATCGTCGACCGGATCGGCAATCAGTCCCCCATATGCAGACGCGCCCGAGTTTGTGATGGTGTTGGACTCGATGATCGTATTTGTGCCACCGAAAAAATCGATGCCGCCATCGGTAGCATCCATAATCTGATTGCCGGCGACGCGGGCATTGCTGCAGCGGAAATCGAGGCCATCAGCCCAAGGAAGGCTGGCGAGATCCGTGGTCACGTGGATTCCATTGTAACCGATGAAATTGTTCGTCACCTGCGAGCCGGTGCAGGTTGGATCGTCGGCGACATCAATCGCCGACAAACCAAGCGTGTCTACAGCGTACACGCCATCGAGCAGATTGTTGTGTCCAATGATCCGGATCAGAGGGACAAGTCGTGTTACGACATTGTTGCGACGATTGCCGTCTATGCTGATGTTCTGGATCTTGATGTTATCGCCCTGCGCGTCCAGCACAGGTCCAGTCCCGTCGTTTGGCCAGTTTGCGACGTTGGCGGCCACAATGAGGAGACCCTGAGTCGAGGGTTGGGGCGGAGGTCCGGCGATGAATGGTGGATAACCGGCAGTGAATATCTTGCCTGCTTTTCCGTATGCGCTACCCAATCGGATCGGGTGGCTAACCGTGAAAGTGGATCCGGGACACAAATCCGCCGGTCCACCCGCATCCAAGGCAGCTTGTATGGTGGCGTCGGTCCCGCCGGGCAGGCAGGGTAGGACTTGTAGTGTCGCCAACACCGTGTGCTGCAGGGCGCCGCTGCTGGATTGGAAGGAGAGCGGAAACTTTCCCGCCGGTCCGGCTACGGGCACGGAGAATACGAGTTGCTGGTTTTGCCCGGGCTCCAAAGTGACCGGTGACGAAAGGGAAGATGTGACGCCGGCGGGCAGACCACTGATGGAAACAGTCACGCTGCTGCTGAATCCCCTGAGTCCAATGGCCGTTACGACCACAGGGACGCTGGTATCCCCGACACCCACGGAGAGCGCAGCGGGAGATACTTGCAGGCTGAAGTCGGGTTCGCCACCAGCAATGCTGCTGCCACCTCCGCAGCCTAGGAGACTCAGCGCCGCGATGAAAGTTAGAGCAAAGAAAGGGGACAAGCGAGCGTAAATCTTGCACCTCCTGATACAGAACCAGATTTCCTAGGCCCTAACTATTCTCGTGCACTCCGAATAAACTGTGTTCGCGAATTCTGCTTGTCTCCAGATACCAAACGGTCAGCCTGCCCTAAGTTGTTATGAGGCTGACCGTTTGGCACATGCAGCACTCTCTGGCGCAGTTTAGAGAAACGTGCAATGCAGCAGACATGACATAGTTCTGACAAGACCATCACACGGCTAATGTGTTATATCGGGGCTGGTTAGCGGCGTGTGGGGAGTGGCGAAGCGACGGTAGCGGTTGGCCATCCGTGCGCGGGATGGTGGTGTCTGGGTGATGGGAGCAGCCAGTGCGTTAGCCGTGGCCATTTGCGCGGGCGCGAGGGCCGCTGATTTGCTTTGCGCCACTGCGGCCAGGTCCATGAGGCTGTAGTCGCAGCCCGCGATGCCCGGATGATTGATATCGCAGGGGATCAGCACGAAAGCATGCGTATCGCCATTGGCCAGAGTCCCAAAGCCGCTGATCTCGCCGCGATCGTTAACGTATGTTGCTTCGTTGAGCGTCAGGTCGGTCGGGGATGTGACAAGTGCGGTCAGGTCCAGAGCCTTGCCGTTCTCCCAAAGGACTGCATGTTCGACTGCGTCGGTGCATGCGGGAAAATACGGAGCGTCGTAAAGGCCCGATCCGCCCACAACCTGGCCCTGGGGATTGATGGCATCCGCTACGCTGCAAGCATCGCCATCCAAGGTTCCCAGGTTTGTCATTGCATCGCTCTTCCAGGAAAACGCGAACAGCGCTTCCTCACCAGGATTTGTAGCGGCCCCCACAACCTGTCCGGAATCATTCAGCCCGCTGGCGTAACCGTAAGTTCCTCCCAGCGCTCCCAGGTCCCTCATCACTCCGCGCTCCCAGAGGAAAGGGTGAGATTGTTGATCGCCGGCGATGTTAGCTTGACCTGCGATCTGGCCACGGTTGTTGAGCGCATAGGCAAAAGCGCAGGTGCCTCCCAGGGTCTTGAGATCCGTCATTTGGCCCTTTCCCCAAATGAACGCATGAAGAGTCAGCGGAGAGTCGCCGCAATGCGGAATCGGTGACGGAACGGAGCTCGATGTGTAGGATTCTCCAACGATCTGCCCTAGATCGTTTATATAAAGCGCCACGGCATCCGTGCCACCCAAGGTGCCCAGATCGCGTATTTCGCCATTCCACCATGCGGCCGCCCGAGTCTGCGACCCCATTCCTTCGAGCGAATTGCCGTCGGGAATTGCATCATTGGCGAATCCTACCACTTGCCCCCAATTGTTTACCGCATTGGCCACACTTTCGTATCCACCCGGTAAGGTTCCCAGATCGAAGATCTTGCCGTGCTTCCAAACGACACCATGAATGGACGGGTAGCCAGTGAAAGGATCTACTTCTCCATTTTCCGAAAAGCCGACGATTTGTCCGTTGCCGCTGATCCAAGTCGTTGCCGAGTTCAAGCCCGCCAGTCCAGGCAGAGCCCCAAGGTCAGTGAGAACACCGTTCTCCCATTTGATTCCGTGAGAAGAGTAGCAATCGGAATTGAAGCAGTCCGGATTAAACGGGTCGGGAGTTGAAGTCTCGGCCAGGCCAACGAAGGTTCCTGTTTGGCTAAGAGATGGCACCGCGGCACCTTCGAAAAATGGCAGGGCGGTCTGGCTGTTGGGTCCACCGAGCGTACCCACGTCGATAGCTTTGTAACGAATGTGCAGTCCCTGAGACGTTGGCGCAGCTATCGGCTTCGCAACTGCAGTTGACGATTTGCTGATGGTAATTGTATAGATGGCGCTCGCCTGTGCAACCGGAGATCCCGAATCGGTCACTGTCACAATTACGTGGTAGGTCCCCGCTGCTGTTGGCGTGCCGCCAATAACAGGAACATAGGCTGTCACGCAGCAGCGGAGAGTGCCCCCGTACATCAACTTCAGAACCGTGACGCTCAAACCCGGTGGCAGTGACGATCCTTGTGCAGCCGACCAACTCCAGTTGTAGCCCGGCGCTCCTCCTGTTGCTGCCAGCGGCCATCCAGAATAGTTGAACGTAACGCGATCTTTTATGAGCGAATGGGTTCCCCCATAGGACACTCCGACAGTTCCGTTCGGCGGGGTGCCAGAGGTAATCGTGAGCGCGCCTGCCGGGGTGACGGCAATCGTGTAGTTTGCGGTAGCCTGAGCGACGGGCGATTCCGAGTCAGTCACATTTACAACCACGCTGTAGGGTCCGGCGCTGGTGGGGGTGCCCGCAATCGTGCCAGTGCCATCGGCATTGGTCGAGATACTCAGACCCGCAGGCAGAGAAGAACCCGAGGCGGCAGCCCAACTCCAGGTATACGGCGTCTTCCCGCCTGAGGCGGTGAGGGAGAATCCGCTGGTGAGGGAGTATCCGCTGCTGCTACCGCCATAGGCCACCTGAAGCGTCCCTGCGGGCGGCGCACCAGAGGTAATCGTAAGTGGTGCTGGTGGCGGCGGAGGCGAGGAATTGGGAGCGGTGGCGGCAATGCTGCCCCCACCGCAACCGACGAGTGCCATCACCGACATGAATCCAATCAGCGAAAACAGAATGACTACGGAACGTTTCATAATTCCTCCTGATGAGCACAGTCGTTGTGATTCTGTGTCCCTGGGCGGGGGCCGTGTGCTGAGCAGATCCGCCCCGAAGTGGTATAGGTATCTTCAGACAACTATTGAATTGGCCCACGACTGGGAGCGCGGTGATCATGGGGCTTTCTCAAGACGGGCTGCTTGGTAGATCCTGGACCCTGCTCAGTTACGGCGCTTTGGTCTGCAGCGGTTCCCTCCTGCGCAGGGATCAGCAGAAAATCATGTATGGAATGCTCTTCGCCCGGGACGTATCCCTCGCAAGCGATTTCCCCTAGATCATTGATGTAATAGGCCACGAACAGTTGAACGCCCGGAGGAATCAGCGTGTTTAGATCAATCATGGTTCCGTTCTCCCATAAGAATGCATGTACCTGTACGCCACACATCCCCGAGTCACCCACGATTTGCCCCTTGGAATTGATACTAAAAGCGCTCGAGCATTTGTCGTCCGCGACTACTCCGAGATCCTTCATCACGCCCTGCTTCCAAAGAAATGCATGGTGAAGAGCACCTCCGGGGTAATCAGCTCCGCCGACAACCTCCCCAGAATCATTGACCCAGTTCGCTTCTCCGTTATCCCCTCCGAGAGTGCCCAGATCCTTGAGTGATCCCCGATCCCAAAGAAAGGGATGGCCCGACAAATCCCCTGCCAGATTCATCTGGCCAACAATCTGCCCTATCTGGTTTATGAAGTTTGGAGCACCGAAGGTCCCGCCAAGGGATCCCAGGTCCACCATCTTGCCGTTCTCCCAAAGGAACGGGTCGGTCGTAGGAATTCCGGTAGTAGAATTCGGAATCGAATTCGTATAAGACATCCCAATTACCTGGCCGCGATTGTTCACTGCAAACGCCAGGCTGTTGTTGCCGCCCAACGTCCCCAGTTCCCGAGCCACCCCGTTCTCCCATAGCACAGCGCGTGTCTGCGTTCCGAATCCTGCAAGCGAGAATGGGTCAAGAATTGTGTTCGCAGCGAAGCCGGCAATTTGGCCGTAATCGTTGATCGAGTTGGCCAAGCTCTCATTTCCCCCCAATGTTCCAAGATCAACAATTTGACCGCCGCGCCAAACGACAGCTCGCACCTCCGGCGTCCCCAGAAGTGGATCAATCAGACCATTTTCCGAAACGCCCGCAATCTCGCCCTTCTCATTAATCCATAGAGCGCCGCTGCCCTGACCGTTCGGAAGCGCGCCTAAGTCGGTGAGGAGCCCGTTGTTCCACACAAAGCCATGCTGAACAAGAGGGTCAGAAATTGGAAAAATAAATCCGCTGAAGTTCGGGTAATAGGGATCAGGAATCGAGGTATCTTCTTGTCCTACGAACATCCCCCTGCTGTTCACGATCTGGGCATAAGTGGTCAAGGTCGCCCGGCTTTGGCCGTCGGTAAACGTACCTACGTCCTTGACGATGAAGCGAGGGTGACTACCTGTTTGTGCTTGCGCTTCTGGGTGATCTTGCGCGATTAGCCGAACTGGGATCGCCAGACCCGCAAGTAATACGACCGCTGTAATCCACGTCATTTTCATGGTTTTCATGATTCTCTCCTCGGCGTCCTCCGCCATGTCGTCCTACGGAGAGTCGCCGGGGCGACATTGGCCGAGACCCGCTAATAGGTCAATGCACTGGCGCTGGCATTTGTATGGCATTGATCTGACATCGCTAACTTATTCTGCGGATGAGTCTTGTTTCGGTAAGAGTGGATTCGCATGGAGGACGAAGGTGTGTGGAACTAGCGTGGCATAGTGATAAACTTGCCGCAGAGGCCACTGTGGATCCCAGCCCGTCCCCCAATATCGTGCGCTTCGGTGCCTTTGAGCTGGATCTTCGGGCGCGGGAGTTGCGGAAAAGCGGCCTCAACACTGGGTTGCCTGAGCAGTCCATCAAGATTCTGGCCCTGCTGCTCGAAAAGCCTGGCGAGTTGGTGCTGCGGGAAGAGATCCGCAAGAAGCTCTGGCCTAATGACACAGTCGTAGAGTTCGACCACAGCATCAATGCCGCTATCAAACGACTTCGTCAAGCACTCGGCGACCCCGCCGAGACCCCCCAGTACATCGAAACTCTTGCACGCCGCGGCTACCGCTGGATGGTGCCAGTGCAGCGGGCAGATCTGGCGCCCCTCCACCTGCCAGACGCCCCACTTACATTGTCCGCGAGGGCATCAGGTGCCCAAGACCTGATCGGCAAGAAGGTCTCCCACTACCGAGTGTTGGGAGTCCTCGGCGGCGGCGGCATGGGCGTAGTATACAAAGCGGAAGACCTGAAGCTGGGTCGCCGTGTCGCCTTGAAGTTTCTCCCAGAAGAACTATTGGATGATCCCGGGGCACTACAACGCTTTGAGTCCGAAGCACGCGCAGCCTCGGCCCTCAACCATCCCAACATCTGCACTATTTACGAAGTGGAAGAACATGAAGAGCAGCCCTTCCTGGTCATGGAACTTTTGGAGGGCCACACGCTCCGCGACTTGATCTCCACGGCTGGTCCCGGCAAACAGTCGTTGGAACTCACGAAGTTGCTCGATCTCGCCATGCAGATCACCGCGGGATTGGAGGCGGCCCATCGGCAGGGCATCATCCATCGCGACATCAAACCCGCAAATATCTTCGTCACCTGCCAGGGCCAGGCCAAGATTCTCGATTTCGGTTTAGCCAAGTTGTTTCCTGCAGGCGCTACGGCAGCCGATTCTCCGCCCACGGATCATTGCGAGGACCGTGGTCAGCACGATTCAAGCAACGAAACCGAGTCGCTCACCGCGTCGAGCCTTTTCCTCAGTCGAACTGGAGTGGCCATGGGTACGGCGGGCTACATGTCGCCGGAGCAAGTACGCGGCGAAAAAGTGGACGCGCGGACGGATCTCTTTTCGTTTGGCCTAGTGCTTTATGAGATGGCCACGGGGCAACGCGCATTTGCCGGTGAAACCGCACCAGTCCTTCATGACGCCATCCTTAAGCAAATGCCTGCCCCGGCGCGGGAGCTAAATCCGGAGCTTCCCGCAAAGCTTGAAAGAATCATCGCCAGGGCACTTGAGAAGGGCCGTGGAGCACGCTATCAGTCCGCGTTGGAACTGCGCACAGACCTGGAGGCGCTGAAGCGCGGGATGCAGCCGAAACATCCTTCCCCCAAGTGGGCAGTTGTGGGAGGAGTCGTCGCGGCGCTACTGATCGCAAGCGCACTTTACTGGTTCGGCGGAGTCCGGCGGCCTTCCGCACTATCGCCTCCTGAGTTGAAATTGCGGCAGCTTACAAACAATTCCTTTGAGAACCGAGTCCTAAGCGGGGCAATTTCTCCCGATGGCAAATACCTGGCCTACAGTGACGCGAAGGGAATCCGCATCCAGCTCGTCGCGACGGGCGAGGCACGCGTCATCCCTCAGCCCGAGGAGCTTAAAGGTAAGGAAGTGGACTGGGAGGTTGCCGGTACGTGGTTTCCCGACAGCACCAGGTTTATTGTCAACGCTCATCCGACGGGCGCCGCTGGAGGCGTTTTTGAAGGTGGCTGGAGCTCACAGGGCAGCAGCATGTGGGAAGTCTCCGTCCTGGGCGGACCGCCACACAAGCTGCGCGACAATGCCGTTGCCTATTCCGTTTCTCCAGATGGTTCTTGGATCGGCTTTGGAACGAACAAGGGCAGGCTTGGCGATCGTGAAATCTGGCTGGTGGGGTCGAACGGCGAGCAGGCGCGAAAACTATTTGATACGGACGAGGAGAGCTCCGTTGCCGGGCTCAGTTGGTCGGGAGACGGAAAGCGAGTGCTGTACGTGAAGACTGACCAGTCTGGAGACATTCTCCTGGGTCGTGACCTGAAGAGCGGGCCTCCCATCACCATCCTTGGCTCTGGTGAAATGAAACAAGTGAAAGATTTTTTCTGGCTGGCGGATGGACAGCTGCTCTATTCGGTGGAGGATCCCGAATCCGTGCTCGGTAGCGCATGCAACTTTTGGGAAATGCGGCTCGATCGGCGCACGGGCGCGCCAATCGAAAAACCAAGACGACTCACGAATTGGTCTGGGTTCTGCATAAGTGGCATGAGCGAAACGTCAGACGGCAAGAAGCTTGCCTTCTTAAAATGGGCCGGAAAAGACACTTCGTTCTTGGCTGATTTGGCGAACGGCGGAACGCGCATCCTCCCGCCAAGGCATTTTCCTTTAAGCGAGAGCTCGGAAGGTGCCGTGGATTGGACGCCCGACAGCAAGGGAATGCTCTTCATATCCAATCGCTCGGGTCAGTTTGGGATTTACAAACAGTCTCTGGACCAGGACGTTGCACAACCTGTCGTGACCGAAGGTTATGGCCGAGACCCCCGTGTAACTCCGGACGGCAAGAGCATTCTCTACCTCGGGCCCGCCGAAAATGGAACGTTCCCACCCAGGGGACCAGAACCAGTTATGCGGGTTTCCATCACCGGGGGACCGTCGCAACAACTATTTACAGCCCGCACGCTCAGCATGATGACTTGTGCGAGGTCTCCTTCCACTCTGTGCGTGATTGGTGAGCCGACCGAGGATGGCAAACATGTGGCCGTCTCCGTTTTGGATCCTATTAAGGGACGCGGCCCTGAACTCTTTCGGTTTGCCCGGGTTGCGAATGAGGACAATTGGGATTTGGACCTCTCTCCCGATGGCACCCGCGTTGCCACAACTCGAACCCCGGCAGGGCCGATTTACATTCTCTCTTTAAGCGGGCAAGTACTCCAGCAGGTTCAGGTAAAGGGTTGGAGCAATCTGCTCGCTTTGATTTGGGCCGCCGACGGAAAGGGCTTGTTTGTTACCGCCGGCATCCGGGGTGGGAGAGTGGTTCTGCATGTGGATCTTCAGGGCAACGCGCACGTATTGTGGGAGAATACAGGAGGTTCTGGCGAAACGCTCGCAAAACCATCTCCCGATGGGCGCCATCTGGCGTTGAATGGCTGGACGACGAATGGGAACATGTGGTTGATGGAAAAGTTTTAAGAATACGGAAGAGGGGTTATTTGGCCCAGTCTCACGCCGATACCACCGGCATCCCTAGAATCTTAACTGCAGCTTCAATCGAATCATCCGGGCCGAGGCATCGCCTCCACGCCCGGAGCCCAATACACCGGTGGCGGGCTGCGACGTGTAGAGGATATGTCCGAAGCTTGTATTCGAAATATCCTCATTGGGAATCCCGAAATTCGGATGATTGAACAGGTTGTAGAACTCGAAGCCCAACCCCAGTTGAGCAGACTCCCAACGCGGTATGTTCGTGTTTTTCATGATCGTGAAATCGGTGTTGAAATAGCCGGGTCCCCAATAGCGATTCCGCCCCTGCGCGAGTGACACCGCTGCGCCGCTACAAGCTCCAAAGGGTCCGGGTAGATTCCCCGCGTTGAACGCTGTCTCACAACCTGTTTGCAGAAAGAGAGCATTTGGGTTGGGATTTCCGTTCGGCAAGATTTGCGAAGGCAGGCACGGTTGCGCATTGAGTGGGCTGGCCGCAGCCTGCCCGCAGGAGCTTCCAGCTGGAAGAGTGCCGGCCGGCACCGCGTAAAGCAATCCAAAATAATTCTGACCAATAAGACTGAGTGACTGAGCGAAGTCAACCGCCGTGTAGGGAAATCCCGTGCGGGCAAAAATCGTTCCCGCGACCTGCCATCCCTTCACCCAAGAATCTGAACCATGTCCCCGGAGGATGGCTTTCACCGGAAGCTCCCACAGATAGCTCGCGTTGAAGGAATGGCGCACGTCGTATTCCGCCGAACCGTACGCGCCTCGCAAATTGTGGGGGTCCTGCGGGCTCAGCATCCCCGCGGTCGTGAAGGTGATCTGCCCGCCGTTGGAGACCTCATCGAGGGCGTGGCCGTAGGTGTAGTTGGCTTGAAACATGCCAGAACCCGAGTGACTGAATCGCCGTAGAAATGACACAACCATCCCGTTGTAGCTGGACACAGCATCGGAAGCGATATTTGTCACGCCCGCGAAACGCGGGTCCGCGCAGGGTAGAACCGGCGGGCTGCTGCACAAGCCAGCGGGGAGTGAGCCAAAACCATAGGCGTTTGCATTTGGATCCAACAGGAATTCGTGAATGCCGTGATGGCCTGTGTAGATCACCTTGAAGGAGGTTCCGTGACCAATCGCTTGTTGCCACTCGATGCTCCATCGCTGATACTGCGGCGCATGCGTTGCCCCTTGCGGGTTAGTCAGGGATGGGGGAGTGAATCCGGGCGGATAGAAGCTTGAGATTTGAGTCTGAATTTGCGCGAGAGTCTGGCCCGCGTCGAAGCCCTTCACAAAAGCAGTGTTTGAGGCAGCCGCATCCTTGAAAAGATTGGTGGTCTCGCCGGGTGTCAGGTTGTCGCCGGAAACGTTGTACACGTTGAACAGCGGAGGATTGCTGGAAAGAAACATCGCGACGTTGCCCGGAACGGGATCGTAAAAAATCCCCACGCCTCCACGAAGGACTGTGTTGCGCGAGACGCCCAAGGGCTGCCACGCAAAACTGAATCGGGGTGACCAACGAAAGGAATTAATGCCGGAAAGAGCTTGGTCTTGCTTTGTGAGAATTGCTTTATTGTACGGCTGAGCGGGGTCATGGCTGACGGACGCAAATGGCCCCGCAAGCCGCGCGAAGCATCGATTGGGGCACGCTGGATTGGAATAATGCTCCCCGCGCAGAGCCAGCGTCAGAGTCAAGTTGGGCCGGGCATGCCATTCGTCCTGGCCATAAAAGCTCACATTGTAGAAAAGGATGCGCTGGGAGACCTGGGCAGCAAACGACTGTGTGAGTTGCGTGGAATCGACAGTGGGAGAGGCCGGATCCACGCCACCCTGATAAAAGGCATCGAGCGTCTGCGGATTCAGCGATCCCAGCGCGTTGGGTGAGTAGGTGCGGTTCGTCCAGTAGATTCGCTGGAAATTCATTCCGAATCCGAAATTCTGATTGCCCCGGGTCTTCAGGATATCTTCAGAAACCTGGTATTGAGTGATGGGCCTTCCCTCCGGCACTCCGAGACCGGAATTCATCGGCGCCAGAGGACTGAATGTGCCAGTCGAGTTAAAATTCAAACTTATGGGAAACGCCTCCAGCGCCTGCAACGGATGGGCCAATCCATTCCACCAGCCGATGTAACTTCCTCCCAGCAGGAATTGGCTTGCGGTGGTGGGGCTGAAGGTGTGAGTTTCGCTGAACTGGCCCTGCCACCAGGGCTGAAGATGGTACCCATCAAATACAGGATTGATGGCGTCGAGAAAGGTCACATGACCCCAGTCGTACTGGATTTGGAGAAAAGCGCGGTCCTTGGCGCCTGCATTCCAATCCGCTCGCCCGGATAGGAGCGTATCTGCGCTGGGGGCGCTTCGGCTTGTGGCATAGTGCAAGGCGCAGGGAACTCCCGCGGGCAGACCGGAGAATCCGGTGCAGCCGGTCGGATCGGCATCCGGACTCCAGCCGCCGGGCTGCGCGGAACCTGCTCCCGGTGCGGCGTTATAAAGATCAAAAATTGTTTGGTAAAACGCGGCAGATGCGGAAGCGGAACCAAACCGTGAGGCGATGTTTGCCAGTGTCGCGACTTCAAATTGCGGACTTGGAATCGTGACAAAGAAAGTCGTGGGCAGCAGGACTCGTACGCCTTCGCTATCAAAAAAGAAAAACAGCTTGTCCCTCTTGATTGGGCCCCCCAAGGAACCCGCCCACTGGTTGGCATTATCGAATGGGCGCGACACGCCTGTGGCGTTATTCATCCAGCCATTCGCATTCAAAATGGGGCCATTCCAGTAATATTGCGCGTTGCCGTGATATTCATTACTACCCGACTTGGTGATGTAATTGACGTTCGCGCCCGCCGCTCCGCCAAACTGGCCTGAGTAGCCGATGCTCACCACCGTTGCTTCCTGAACCTGGTTCTGACCCAGGAGCAGATTGAGTGAGCCCACGTTGTTGTAATTAAAACCGTTGTCGTTGTCATTCATCCCATTCACGGTGAACAAAGTGGATGTGCCCGGCATGCCCAGACTTGAAAAATTGGCCCCGCCTTGAAGATCGGTGTCCATCACGACCCCTGGCGCCGTCTGAGCGATGTACGTGATGTCGTTGCCGGGATTTGGCAGCTCCGAGATTTCCCGCTGGCTGCTCGTCGCGGAGAGGTCACCATTCTCCGCCTGCAGCGCGGGGGCCTCTCCCGTTACCCTTACCGTTGTATTCTCTCTCGCAATCTCCAGCATTACATTTACCGTGCCGGGAGGACCAAGAAGGATATTCACCGCACGGCTTTCCTTTCGAAAGCCATCGCGGGTGACACTCAGCGTGTATCGCGCCGGCGCCAGAAAGAAAAATCGATATACACCCTCGTGATCGGTTTTTGTAATTTGGGTCGTCCCTTTGGAGTTGTCTCTGATCTCCACGCGGGCATCGGGAACAACTGCGCTGCCCGGATCAGTCACCACGCCAGTCAATCCACCAGAAGTCGTCGTCTGCGCACTTAATTCATTGGATAGACCAAGAGCTGCCAAAAGGAGTGGGAAAAGAAGAATCACGCATCTCAATTTCATAGAAGCACGCCCACGATTCTGTTCATACGGGTCAGGGTCGGCGAATTTTGTTTACGCAGGAAATACTACACTACTTCCAAGGTTTGCCAGATATATATGGCATCGAGCGGCCGCTACGCAAGAACTGAGGAGCAAACAAGCCTTCTCATGAACTGCGTGCGGGGGTGCAAGCGGGGGAAATGGAAGTGCGGTCAGCGATTCATTAGAGACGCACTTCGGAGTTTCAGGCTGTTCGATTTCTTCCGCTAGAACAGGAGCTTCAGCGCGAGGACGATTTGCCGGCTGTCTCGAAAACTGGCTGTGACTCCGGGCACAAACGTGCCACTGGCGGTTGCAAAGTTGCGGGCGTTCACGTCGCCACTCCTCGCATTGACGTAAAGGTTTGGGTGATTAAATAGATTGTAGAACTCAGCGCGGAACTGCAGCTTCCTCCCTTCCTTTGCCAGCGGGATATTCTTGATTAGGGCCGTGTTCTGGTAAAAGGTACCTGGCCGACGGTATGTGTTGCGGGACAAAGTGCCATCAAACGGTCCGTTCACCGAGATTTGGCAGGCAAACGGCGCCGTGTTCGCCATGCAGGTTCCACTGAGTGGATCGTAGACTTGGTTGAGCGCAACGTAGAGATAGCTATTGGGCGAGCGCGCATCGGGAACCAGCGAGCCTGCCTGCGGAGGAATACCGATAACCCGCGGCCGGGTGCGTTCTCCCGTAAGACCCGGAACGCCGCTGTCGACGATCGAGAACGGCTGCCCGGTCTGATAACTCAGAAGTCCGCTGATCTCCCAGCCGCCCAACAGGTAGCGCCCCTTCCGGTCCGGCGAGTTCCGGCCCAGGGGGATCTCCCAGATCCAATGAGCGGCAATGCGGTGACGCTGATCAAAATCGGAGGGTCCGCGGTCCAGGCCGGGATGAAACGCGTCGAGGAACCAGGCGCCCATGGGGTTCGCGACGTAGTCTCCGCTAACTGCACCAACGCTCGCATTATCAATCGAGTGGCTCCAAGTGTAGTTCACACCAAATTCTGCTCCCCAACGAGAGAGACGCCGGCTGTCCAGTCGAAGCTGCAGGGCCTCGAAAGTGGACTGGCCATCGTTCGCACGAATCGCGATCGTCGTGACGTTTGGGTTCAACCGCGGGCAGTTCGTGTAGTCGGGCCCAAGCGGAGTGGTCCCGTCCGCGGCAAACCGGGTGGTGATACAACGCGGGTCGCGTAAACCACCGCTGCCAAAGCGATTGACATTGTTTGTCGAATAAAGCCGGTTGCCGCTCGATCCAAGGTAGGATGCGCCGATAACAAAACTTCCCGCGAGTTCGCGTTCGATCGTCGCGTTCCACGAAAGCGTATAAGCGGTGCGCAAATCTGCCGCCGGGTCTTTCGTATCGCTCTGGCTCAACTGAATGGCCGTATTCGGAAAGGCCGCGTACTGATTGACGAGCAACTCCGCGGTGACCGGAACATTGCTCAACATGGGGACGCTATAGCTTGGCGGATTCTGAAAGGCTCGAAACAGTTCATAGCCCACCCTGCGGTCATAGAAGACGCCGGTCCCTGCGCGGAGAACAGTTTTCCCGTCACCGAATAGGTCGTACGCAATTCCCAAGCGCGGGGCGAAGTTCTTGTAGCTCGGTAAATAGAATCGCCCGCGCAGATCGCCGGGGGCATCTGTCGTTCGCAAAAATCGGCCGTTGGCAATCTGCTCCAGGTAATTGCCTCCCGAGCCGAAGTAGAAGTTCGAATCCAGCGTGTGCTCCGCGCCCGGGCTGTGAAACACGCCGAAATATTCCCAGCGCAACCCCGGGGTCAGAGTCAACCGCGGCGTGAGTTTCCAGCTATCTTGGAGGAACAACGCCGGCTCGTTGTAATGGTAATGCCGCGTGAAACTCGGCGGACCGAACGGCGGAGCGACAAACTCCCCCGGGAAGTGCCCCTGGGGATTCAGAGCGATCTCATAGAATCCCAGAACACCGTCCACGAATCCTTGGATGCCCAGGAACGTAGCTTGAGCTACTTCGCCGATCCCATAACTGCGGTTATCGCGCAGGTGCACAAACTGGCCGCCAAATTTCAGCGTGTGGCGATCTCGCCCTCGGGTCACCGTCTGGAAGAACTGATAGAAATTCTCTGGCCCGCCAAACGATTCGGTTCCGAACGGCAGACTCACTCTTGGCTCATTCTGAATGGAGAAGGCAGGAAAGGGCGGATCTGGAACAACTCCATTGCTTCCCGTGAACCGGTCTGGATCCCCGAATACACGGCTATACACCCAGCGAGATTCCGTGGCCCAACGCGGCGACCAGGTACGAATGAGATTGAGGGCGATATTCTGGTTACGGGCAGACATAGGGACGTCCAGAGTGCTCGAATAGGGCTGGAAAACCGCGGCGAACTCGTCCTTATTTTCAAAGGCATAGCGGACAAACGCTTGCATCTTGGGGTTGATTACCCAATCCAGGCGGCCCGTCGCCAGAATTGTATTCTGCGGGAAGCCAGCGCCGGCGTCCTGGGGGCCTGTGCGTGAAGTGAAAGCGAAAGCGGAGAGCGTTACGAACCCCGCCCCGCTCTGCGGATTACAGTTTAAACCAAACGGACAAACTGGCCGAATCAGCACGTTCGTGGAGGACAGATCGCCCGGCACCGGAAAACGCTGGAAGATTGCCTGAGTTCCCGGAGCGCTGAGGGCCAGCAACTGCGGCGTAGGCACAAAAAAAGGATTCGGACCGCTGCTGCGCACGAGGATCGGCTCCAGCGAAACAAAGAAAAAGAGTTTCTTCGGCCGCAGAGGACCACCCAGCGTGCCACCGAATTGATGACGATTGAAGACGGGACGAGAAAATCCGTGGGCATTGTTGTCAAACGAGTTGGCCGCCAAAGCAGAATTGCGGAGGTAGTCGTAAAGCGAGCCGTGAAAGTCCTTCGTGCCGGCCTTGGTGACGATGTTGGCGGTAAACCCGGAGTTGCGCCCGTATTCGGCGCTATAGTGATTCGTCTGGACGTTGAATTCCTCAATGGAATCCAGGGGGACATCCTGCGCGGGCGCGGACATGAACGTGTCGTTGTTTTCGGCGCCGTCGAGGAGATAGTTCGCACTCTGCGTGCGCCCGCCGTTCACCGCAAAGCCGACTCCGAGCTGGTCGTTGGATGCGATGGCACCCGGCATGAGAGCGATAAAGTCATAGGGGCTGCGCGTCAGAGAAGGAAGTTCGGACATTTCCCGCGGACTGATGGTGCGGCCAAGTCCTGCATTCTCTGTTTGCACAGAGACGCCACTCTCGCCCAGAACCTTCACTTCCTGCTGTATCGATTGCACTCCCAGGGTAAGGTCCGCACGAACAGGGGTGGCCACGACAACTTCAACGTTCACCACCGTGGCCGCGAAGCCTGCGGCTTCGGCGCGGAGCGCGAATTTGCCGGGAGGAACAAGCTCGAACGCATATTCACCCTGCACATTGGTCGTGGCGTGGCGCTCGAACCCCCGTTCCACGCTTCGAAGGGTCACGGAAGCGCTCGGGATCGCGGCCTGCCGCGAATCCATGACGTGCCCGGTAACACTGCCGGTAAAAGTCTGCGCGCGTGCCGGAGTGATGCAGCACAGAACTACGATGAAGCATCCCGCCCGCCTTGTTGTCTGGGCAAATTTCATGCTGGCTCGCTATTTCTTGAAAGCAGATTCCGGGTAGTTAAATTGTTTCAACAGCGCCTGAAATCGCGGGTCGGATCGTAACGGATCAAAGCGCCATTCGGATACGTATAGCGACTGAGCCGGGCCGCATGTTCCTGGCTTGCATGATCCGCTATCTTCCGTTAGTTCGCGGATCGCCCGTTCCTTCTGCCCCATCCGCGCGTGGAAGACCGCAGAGATCCATTTGTCCTCGCCGCCTCGTTTCAGTTCTTCATGAAGTTTCTCGGCCTCTGCCGTCTTGCCCCAGCCCGCGTATGCTGAAGACAAGAGTGAAACCATAATGAAATTGCGGTCGCTTATTTCTGCCCCTTTTTGATACTGAGCGATCGCCTCCGGAAACATTCCCTTCCTCTCATAGATCTCTCCTAACATCCAAAGTGAATCAGCGCTGTTGGGGTCGATTTCCAGGATATCCTTCAGTATCTGGACGGCTCCCTCAAAATGATTTGTCTCGTACAGACACCTTGCCCATCCCGCGGTTATCGGAGGATCCAAAGGATCTAGCTCATGAGCAAGTTGAAATTCGGCACAGGCGGAATCGTCTTGTCCGATGCCGCGCCGGAATACGCCATAAAAGCGGTGCGCCGTCGCATAATTGGGGTTCAACTCGATGGCCCGCCGGTATTCCTTTTCGGCCTCCTTCCAATCCTGCATATGGCGGTGGAGGACCCAACCCAAGGAGGCGTGGGCTTCGGCCAGGGAATCGTCGAGCGAGATCGCTTTTTTCGCTGCTTCGATCGCCAGCAGCTCCGGATGGCCGATGTCAGCGCCACGAAACCCTATATAGCTATACGCGTCGGCCAACCCCGCATACGCGGGAGCGTAATTTGAATCCAGCCGAATCGCTTCAAGAAAGAACGCGACAGCTTTTTTCATCCCGTCTTCGGAAAACCGATTCGAGAAGTACCGGCCTTTCAGGTAGGCCTCGTAGACTTCGGGTTTAACTTGGCGACTGTGTTCTAAGCGCGCTTGCTCGTGAGAAGTCAGCTTTCCGGCGACTTCCTGCGCGACAGCCGTCGCCAATTCATTTTGTAGCTGCAGAATATCTTGCAAATTGCTGTCGTAATCATGCGCCCACAGGTTTTGGTCATTCGCTGCATCCACTAACTGGGCGCTCACGCGAACGCGATTCCCGGAGCGAACCACGGAGCCTTCGACGACGGCGCTGACGTTCAACTCGCGTGCAATTTCCGGCAGCGTTTTGTGCGTTCCCTTGTAGCGCATCGCGGAAGTGCGGGAGATCACGCGCAGGGAGCTGAGCTTCGTCAGGTTGGTAATCAAGGCATCGGTCATTCCATCCACAAAGTACTCTTGGGAGGAATCTCCGGTGAGATTCTGGAGCGGCAAGACAGCGAGAGACTTGATTTCTCGTGGCGTGCTTGCAGAAGATTTGCCGAGAATCCATTCCCAGACCCGCGGAACCCTCAAGGAGCCGGACGCCACCAGCGCGAAGAGCACGACGATCAACGCAGGCGCCAACAAGGCCTTCCGCTTAACAGCCCTAGCTTCCAGTCGGCAACGAAGGGCCTGCAGATCGTCGCGCATACCGGCGGCATTCTGGTAACGCCGAGAGCGGTCTTTCTGCATTGCCTTGTTGATGATCCCAGCCAGCTCGGACGGAACATGGGAATTGAGTTCTCCGATTTGCTGGGGTGTTTCGTTCTGGATTGCCCTGAGAACTTCGGCGAGGCCACTGCCTGGAAAGGGGTACTTCCCGGTCGTCATTTCGTAGAGCACGGCGCCCAAGGAGAAGAGATCGGAGCGCTGGTCCACCTCCTTGCCACTGGCTTGTTCCGGCGACATGTAAGCGGCCGTTCCGATCGTGGCTCCCGGGCTGGTCAAACGAAGTTCCTCGCACCCTGACAGCGCAGGCGAAAGGTCGTCCGTTTGCCGGACCAGTTCTGGCCCAGCGCGCTTGGCTACGCCGAAATCGAGCAGCTTGGCGGATCCTCGCGCGGTAAGAACGATATTGGAAGGTTTGATATCGCGATGAATGATTCCGGCGGAGTGCGCGGCGTCCAGCGCGTCGCAAATCTCAATGGCGATTCCGAGAATCTCCGGGACCGGCAGCAGGCCGCAAGCGATGCGCTCCTTGAGGGTCTCTCCTTTCAATAATTCAATGGCCATGAAATGCAGGCCTTCCGCTTCGTCAATCCCATAAACGGTGCAGATGTTGGGGTGATTGAGCGCGGAAGCTGCTTGCGCTTCGCGCTCGAAGCGTTGCAATGCCTGCGGGTCATTCGCCAAGAACTGCGGCAGCAGCTTCAGGGCGACCTGACGCCCCAGCTTCAGATCCTCCGCCTTGTAAACGACTCCCATCCCGCCTCGCCCAATCGTCTCAACGATTCGGTAATGAGAGAGAATCTTGCCCTCCAGCGGGCGCGTGCCGGATTGCGCTTCGTCCGCGGCGATGTCTTTAGCCAGGATGGCGATGGCCGGTGCGTCCAATACACTTTGAGGCGCCGACCCATGCTTGAGCAGGGATTCAACTTCACGAACCAGGCTCTGATCTTCCCCGCACGCTTCGCGGAGAAAGGAATTACGCTGAGCCTCCGGCAAACCGGAGGCGGAACAATAAAGATCCTCAATGGCCTTCCAGCGTTCGGGCCTCAAGGGGATTCCTCTTTGCTAAGCTCTCGCAAGAGCCACGCTTTGGCCAGTTTCCAGTCGCGCTGTACGGTTTCCGGAGACACCTGCAGCGCGGCGGCAATCTCCTCCACGGTAAGGCCGCCGAAGAAGCGCATTTCAACCACATCGCTTTTGCGGGTGTCCACCTCGGCCAGTTGTTTCAGCGCCTCATCCACGGCCAACAGCTCGGAACCCCTCCCCGCGGAAACGGCCGCTGTCTCCTCTAATTGTATATGCGCGAAATCGCCTCCCCGTTTTTGATAATTTCGCGTCCGGGCGAAATCAATCAGGATGCGCCGCATCAGGCGGGCGCAAATGGCGTAAAAATGCGCCCGATTCTGCCAATCCACGTTCTGCACGTCCACCAGCCGAAGATAGACCTCATGGACCAGGGCGGTGCTCTGCAGGGTATGGCCAGACTGCTCCGCGGCCATATATCGCCGGGCCAGGCGATGGAGTTCCTTATAAACGAGCGGCATAAGCTGCTCGAGCGCTCCTTCGTCTCCTGCTCGCCACGCCTGGAGCAGCCGGGTCACTTCATGGGTTGAGACTGGCTCCATTTCGTGCGGTTTGTCAGCCATCAGTTGTTGTCCTGTAGGCAAGAGGATACACCTACGGACTGTTTTATGGCATGCCCGTAATTAACATGACAGTTTTTTCGCTGGTTTCCCGCATATCTGAATAGACGAGCTTGAGCCGGTTGGCAGCTCGTGCGCTGACTGCGTTGCCGGTAGGCCAGATGTACCCACGACCTCGTTGCTACCAGGCAATGGTCCGAGAAGAAAAGAACCTGAAAGGGAGGATCGCATGTCACAGATTTTATCTCGTCAGTATCTAAACACTGACAGTCCAAGAAAGACCCGCCTGAGTTTCTTCCTGGCCATACTGACGATCGTCTTTGCGTTTCCCCCGAGCACTTGGGCGCAAGTCGGGACTTTTGTGAGCTTCGACTTCCCCGGTGCCGGTCTTACGAGAGCCACGGATGTAAATAATGCAGGTGTCGTCGTCGGGTTCTATAACGACCACACCGTCATTCACGGATTCATGCTCAATCAGGATGTATTCACTCCGATTGATTTCCCCGGCGCTGTTCTAACGATGGTGTTCGGAATCAACGATGGGGGCCAGATGGTTGGCCGGTTTCAATCGGATGTGGGTGTGGATCATGGTTTTGTGCTTTCCAATGGCATCTTCCGTCAAATCGATTTTCCTGGCTCGATTTCATCTCAGTGCCATGGCATCAACAAAAAGGGTCAAATCGTAGGCCGGTACTTCAATGTGGAGAATTCCGGACAGGGCGGAGGATCGGGCCTGGGCCATGAGCACGGATTCCTGCTCACTGCCGATGGCTTTACCAGCGTCGATTTCCCCAATGCGGACACTACGGATGCCTGGAAGATTACCGACAGCGGCGACATTATCGGCGATTGGAGCAGCAGCGGCGCCCTCCAAAGCGGCTCCCTCCACGGGTACATCCTCCATAACGGCCAATACAGCTCGTTCGACTTTCCAGATGCCCCAGGGACAGCCGGCCGCGATATGAACGCCAGCGGCCATCTCGTCGGGGTTCTTTTCGACAAGAAATGTGCCATCCCCCTCGGCCACGGCTTCGTACGGATCAACGAGTCCTACAGCGCTTTTGATTTCCCCGGTTCGGCGTGCTCGACCGCAAACGGCCTCAACAACTCCGGTTTCATCGTCGGGGGCTACAGCGACAGCACCGGGGCACAACACGGCTATGCCGCAACCCTTAACCAGAGATAAAGATCGGAGCGGCCGATTGGGCCGATGGGGGTAATTCGCATTGGAGGAGGCTTTATGGGGCGATTGACGGGTTATGGGCTGTTTCTGGTTTTGCTGCTGGTGCCGGCCGGCTGCGGGGGAAGCTTGAGTTTCACGCCGCCCCCGCCTCCGTCGTCCACACCGCCGCCGTCCTCCGCACCATCAATCACCTCGATCTCCCCGCCGAGTGCGGTCGCCGGCAGCCTCGATCTCACCTTAACCATTACAGGATCCAGCTTCACAGGCACCACTCATAATGTTCGCCAGGTGTTCTGGTCGGCGAATGGCGCTGACACTCGATTGACCATAACCTCCGGTAGCGACACACAGATCATCGTCGTGGTCCCCGCAGCTTTACTGAGCAGCGTCGTTGTGGCGCAAGTGCTCATCGAGTACGGGGATCCGATGGGAGATGCTCCACTTTCGAAATCGAACTCGGTCAGCTTTAGCGTCACCGCCTCTGCTACAGCGGTGTCTCCAACCCTGGTTACGCTCGGGCCAAAACAAACGGAGCAGTTTGTAGCCATTCTAACTGGTAATACTGCCGATGCAACCTGGGACATCGAAGAAGGCGCGACTGGCGGGAGCATCACATCCACGGGCCTCTACACCGTGCCGGCCCACGTGGGAACTTTCCACGTCATCGCCGCCTTTGTGGCGGATCCTTCCAAGAATGCTGCCGCCACGGTCACGGTCGGGGCCTCGGGCTTCACGCCGACAGGAAGCATGACCACCGCACGCAGCGGCCACACGGCAACCCTCTTGGCGGACGGCAAGGTGCTGATGGCCGGTGGGGGAGATGCTAGCGCGGAATTATTCGATCCGTCCACCGGAGCCTTCACACTAACGGGCAGCATGACCACGCCGCGATATGGGGCCACGGCCACACTTCTCGCCAATGGAAAAGTGCTCGTCACCGGTGGGTTCGGCCCCGGTACTTCCAGCCTTCCCCGGCTGAACAGCGCCGAACTCTATGACCCTCTGGCCCGTACTTTCAGCGCGACGGGAAGCATGGCGGATGCCCGCGTTCTGCACACCGCGACGCTGTTGAGCGATGGGAGAGTCCTGATTGCAGGAGGAACGCGGGATGGTGGAGGAGGCGGAGCTGCCCTCGCGAGCGCAGAACTCTACGATCCCGTCACGGGCACGTTCGCTACCACCGGCGGCATGCTCACAGACCGGGCAGAACACACCGCCACGCTGCTGGCCAGCGGAGAAGTGCTGATCGCCGGAGGCTGGAACGGCCACGCGGCGGATGCCGCTGACGATCCTCCGTGGGATCCGCTCTTCACGGAGTTGTTTGACCCCTCTTCCGGCGCCTTTAAGGCATCCGGCGGCATGAGCACGACGCGCATTGGGCATAGTGCGATTCGCTTGGCCAATGGCCAGGTGCTGGTCCTCGGAGGCGTGCTGAGTCTCCAAAACCTCCACGACCAGCCGCCCGATCCGCGCTACGCGGAGCTGTACGATCCCGTTGCGGGCACTTTCACACCTTTGGGGAATCTCACTGTTTCTCGGCAAGGGTACACGGCTACATTGCTAAGCAGCGGAAAAGTGTTGCTCGCAGGAGGCGAAGATATGGGCAGTATTGTAAACACGGCTGAGTTGTTCGATCCGGCCAGCGGCACTTTGAGCACCACCGGCCAGCTCGTCACCGGGCGCAAGGGTCACGCGGCTACGCGACTGAACGATGGGTGTGTTCTGGTCACGGGAGGAACCGACAGCAACGGCAACACTCTCACCACCGCCGAATTGTACGAATGAACGCGGTGTAGCATGTCCCGCTGCCGGATGCGCGGGCTGCCTGGCAAGGCCGCCAAACCGTTCTCCGCAGGGGCCAGCACTGAAAAATCTGTTGGCCACCGCTTCACCCCAAAAACTTGGGCCCAACTTGGGTCCAATAACACCCGAATACCATACAAAACCGTAGTGCAAGGGGTACGCAGAGCCAAGACGAATCAACGAGATAGCACATCTGGATTTATCTTCTAAGCAGATGGTCGGGGGTTCGATTCCCTCCGGGCGCGCCACTTTCCCCAATAAAACAGCGGTTTATGGAAGGCCGGACGAAGCGAAGCGCGTCTTGGTTTAAGGTGAGATTACTGCGCTCCGAGCGCAAGAGCGCGAAGAATTTGACTGTCTCCTCGAACTCAGCCTCTCGCCGGGCTATGGTTTGGCTTTCTCAGTTAATATCTGCATACAGTAGTGTCCCAACATTAGTTGAACAAAAGCAACTGGTTAGCGGAAGCCGGGTCATTTTCACCGGCGACGATTTGCGCAAGTAGTTGATCCAGCGGGATTTTCTCGAACATGGTTAGGCTGAGGATCTGTAGGATTTCATAAAGGCCGGCCGAGAGTTTGAGACGTTTTTTGACGATGGCAACGAGGACGTAGGCGGAGACGGCGATCCAGATTTGTGACTTCACGGCGTTTTCGGAAATACCAAAAAAGGCTTTGATCCGCAGATGCTGCTTGATCCATTTGAAAAAGAGTTCCACTTGCCAGCGGCAGCGGTACAGTTCCGCGATCGTGAGCGCTGGCAAGGCAAAGATGTTGGTCAGAAAGATCAGCGTCTTTGCCGTTTCGGGGTCCTTGAAGCGGATGCGCCGCAGCGGGGCCTCGAAGCTTTGCCGCGAGTAGAAGCCCGTGAGGACAACGCTCTGGTCGCAAATCAGGCCGGTCGTGCGATCAACCGGATGCGAATAGCGGCGTTGAATCTTGAGATTCGACTTGCCACGAGTCACGAAGAAGCTGCCCGCCTGGTGGAAGCGATCGAGACGCTCGAAATCGATGAAGCCGCGATCCATGACATAGAAGGCGCCAGGTTCGGGCAACAGTTGGTCGAGGCCATTGACCTCGTGCATCTTGCCATCGCTGATGTGGATAAAGGCGGGAATATTGCCGCGCAGATCCAGCAGCGTGTGCAACTTGATGGCGGCCTTGGCCGAGCGGAACGGGGCCCACGGAAATACCGACAGACAGAGATCGATGGTGGTGGTGTCGAGCGCGTAGACGGTCTCCTGCAGATCGACACCGAAAGGTTCCTGCACGTACAGACGCCGGGCGATAGCGATCAGGCTCTGGGCGAAATCGGCGTAGATGCGCCAGTCGCGCACGGCGTTGGCATTGGCCAGCGTATTGCGAGCCACCGTCGAATGAATTCCGAAGTGATAGAGTTTAGAACGCTGTGCGCGCAGGCATACCTCGATGTCCCGCAGGCTCTCCCGATAGGTCAACTGTGCGAAGGCCATGCACAAAAACTGGTCCAGGCAGGAAAACGACCGCACTCTAAACTCGCCATCATAGCGCGCGACGCAACGGCGAAACGTGGTCAACGGAAGATGCTGCATGAGTTGCGCGAACACCAGCTTGCCATGGTTCATCTATCCACCCTGCGTCATGCTGCCTCGCAAGGCCGCAAAAACAAAATCCGCAGTTCAAATCGAGACCAAGAAATTCCCTCGCTTATGCGATTCTAATCAATAATTTACGGGGTTCGGAAAGCGGAATGATGGGACACTACTGTGCTGCATATATGAAACAACATATTTCTTGCATGTAGCGATGGAACCTCGAGTTGCCAAAGATTTGGCGGCGCATTATTCCTTGCCGGTGGCGTTTCCAAACTTTCCTGGATTATGTGCGGAAGCCTCCTGCTTTGTGCGAGCGGAGATGCCCGGCGCGGATTTTCTTGACAGGGTGGACCCCTGGCGGGGTAACGTGGGTGCATTATGACAAAAACAGATTCGAGGTCTTCCCTTTCACGCAGGGGTTTTTTGCAAGCTGGAGTGGCGGCGTCCGCGCTGGTGGTGATGGCGCCGAAAGGGTTGGGGCAGACCCCTGCTGCGGCGAGGGATGCGGCGGCGCTGCCCGCGGCGTTTACTGGGTTGAAGCCGCTGGGGGAGCGGGTGCGGGCGATTGGGGTGGAAGAGTACCGCGGGAGGCTGGCGCGGGCGCAGCGGCTGATGGGCGAGCCGGCGGCGGGGGACGGTTTGACGGGGAGGCGGGGGCAGAAGCTGGATGCGATTTTCGTGGGGCCGGGAAGTTCGCTCTACTACTACGCGGGGATACGCTGGGGGCTGAGCGAGAGGATGCTGGGGATGGTGCTGCCGCGGAACGGCGAGCCGTTTGTGGTGTGCCCGGAATTCGAGGAGGGGAGGCTGCGGGAGCAGCTGAAGTTCCCGATGGATATCCGGGCATGGCCCGAGGACAAGAGTCCGGCGCGGCTGATTGCGGCGACGCTTTCGGAAAAGGGCTTGGGGGGAGGGCGGATGGGGGTGGAAGAGACGATGCCCTTTACGTTCTTCGATCATTTGCGGGAGGCGGCGGCGCATTATGAGTATTACTCGGCGGATGGGGTGACGGCGGGGTGCCGGGCGAGGAAGTCGGAGCAGGAGCTCGAGTTGATGCGGCTGTCGTGCGAGGCGACATTCGACGTGTTTCGGGCGGTGTTTGCGTCGCTGCGGGAGGGGATGACGCAGGAGGAGATAGGCGGGCTGGTTGCGAGCGGGTACGCACGAATGGGGCTGCGCGGGGATGCGCTGGTGCTGATTGGGACGTCGGCGGCGCTGCCGCATGGGACGGTGAAGCCGGGGAAATTGCGCGAAGGCGATGCGGTGCTGATTGACGGGGGAACGACGGTGGAGCATTACCAGTCGGACGTGACGCGGACGGGGGTGCTGGGGAAGCCGTCGGAGAAGGTGCAGCGCGCGTTTACGGCGGTGCGCGAGGCGCAGGATGCGGCGCTGCGGGCGGCGCAGGCGGGGAGGCTATCGGGGGCGGTGGATGGAGCGGCGCGGGCGGTGATTCTGACGGCGGGGTACATGCCGGGGTACAAATATTTCACGCACCGGCTGGGGCACGGGATTGGGCTGGATGGGCACGAGCATCCGTACCTGGTGAAGGGGAGCAAGACGGTGCTGGAGGCGGGGATGACGTTTTCCAATGAGCCGGGGATCTATGTGCCGGGGGAGTATGGGGTGAGGTGCGAGGACGACATGGTGGTGATGGAGGAGGGGCCGGCGAAATTGCTGACGGCGGGATTTGCGGTGTCGCTGGAGAAGCCGATCGGGTGACGGGGGCGGGCGAAGATTCCAGGGTATTGGGAATGAGTTGCGGCATCCGATGGCGCCAGTACGTACAGTTGAGATCCTTCGGTCCCGATAAAAAACATCGGGCCCTCAGGATGACACCTTTTCTCTAATGGAAGTTTTCGGCGGGGGTCAGGACGTACGCATTTAGGACATACGCAGGAGAGTTTGAAAGAAGGAGAGGATGCGCTGTTCGGCCCAGAAGCGGCGGGGGCCTGGGTGGGAGGAGAGGAAGGCGCAGTGGCCGCCACGGGCGGGGGCTTCGAAGGTTATGGCGGAGTTTTCGCGGATGCCGCAAGCAAGAAATGGGGCGTAGGGGATGAAGGGGTCGTCCTGGGCGGTGAGGATAAGGGTGGGAACGCGGATGGCGGGGACGACGTTGCCTGCGCTGGAGTGCTGGTAGTAGTCCTGGGCATCGCGGAAGCCGAAGTGGGGGGCGGTGATGGCGTCGTCGAACTGGCGGACGGTGCGGATGGGGCCGAAGCCGTTGGGAGAGTAGAGAGCGGGAAAGAGGGCGGCTTTGACGGCATAGCGCTGGAGAAGTTTGCGGACGAAGTGGCGCTGGTAGAGGAAATTTTCTGGTTTTTCGAGGGCGTCGGCGCAGGCGGCGAGATCGAGCGCGGGGCAGACGGCGGCGACGCCGCGCAGGGCGGGCGGAGCGGAGGAGGAGAGTTCGCCGGCCATTTTGAGGACGAGATTGCCGCCCATGGAATAGCCGGCGAAGAAAATTTTGGAGATGCCGTCGCGCTGGATAAGGTCATCGAGTACGGCGCGGTAATCGCCGCTGAGGCCTGAGTTATAGAGAGTGGGAGTGAGGCGCTCGGTGCCGCCGCAGTTGCGCTGGTTGAGGCGCAGGGCGTGGAAGCCGAGCGCGAAGGCTTTTTCCGCAATGCCCCGCATGTAGCCGGAATCCGAAGAACCTTCCAGACCATGAACCAGGACCAGGGCGGGAGAGTTGGCGCGGGGGCCGGGTTGCCAATGGCAATGGCCGAGGATGCGGCTTTCTTCGGCGACGAGGAAGAGTCGCTCTTCGGGGGGCGGAAGGACGAAGGAACGGGGCCAGAAATTGGAGGCAACGGTCATGAGATGGCCGTTGCGGAGGAGCGGGTGCGGTTCAAAGGGCGGCAGCATTGGGAGAAGCGGGGCGCGAAAGCGCCGGACCGCGCTAGGGCCTGGCGGACGCCGGAGCGGGTGCGGGAGTGAAATTGACCTTGGGGGCCTGGCGGGCGCCGGGCTCGGTCTTGAAGTAGGCGTCATTCCGCGAGAATCCGCCGAAGCCGGCCACAAGACTATTGGGGAAAAGGGCGATGAAGGTGTTGTAGTCCTGCACCATCTCGTTGTAGCGGCGGCGCTCGATGGCGATGCGATTTTCGGTACCGGCCAGTTCGTCCTGCAGGCGCAGGAAGTTTTCGTTGGATTTCAGCTGCGGATAGTTTTCGGTCAGCATCAGCACCTTGGCCAGCGAAGCATCCAACTGGCCGTTGGCGGCGATTTTCTCCGACGGAGACGCGGCGCTGAGATAGGAAGCGCGTGCCTTGGCGATTTCGCCGAAGACGGCATCTTCGTGCTGCGCGAAGCCCTTGACGGTTTCGACGAGATTGGGGATGAGGTCGGCGCGGCGCTGGAGCACGACGTCCACCTGGGCCCAGGCGGCGTTGACGGCTTCGCGCTTGACGACCATCTCATTTCTGCGCGAAACAAACGAGCCGCCGAGAAGCAAGGCGATCACGAGAAGAACCCCTAGAACGATCAAAGCTGCTTTCATGGCTGTAATCTCCTCTAGTTATGGGAATGGGTGCTGGAATTGTCCGGATGACGCCGCCATTCCCTCTTGGGAAGGATCCGGTCGAGGGCCGCGGTCGCCTTTTCGAGCGCTTCGAGATAGCGCCCATAAATCCGGGAGAGCTCTTCCCGATGCTCCCCATTGTCTCGTATTTCGAGCGCGGCGGCGAACGCTCCGGCGTCGGCGCCGGTGCGGGCGGCAATCCGCGCGAAAATGTCCAGCGGCGCGGCGGGGGGCTCTTCGCCGAAAGCGATCAACAAATGGCGAAGGAGGGTAAGAACACTGGAAAAGGATTTGGCGATTACGCCGCGCAGTTCGCGGTCCTCGCCGCAGGCATGCAGAAAATGGTGGCGAAGCTTGAGGACAAGCGTGCGCAGGTCGTGTTCCACCTGGACGCGGTGCAGATTCATGGGCACGGGAATGGCCGCGACCGGGTCGGAGCCGTAGACGACGCGATGGCCCTTCTGCATGTCCAGAAGCTCGATGGCAAAAACGTCGGCGGACTGGCACAGTTCCTCGAGGGTGAAGAAGACCGGCGCGCGCTCTTCCTGCCGATTGCACCACCATTTCACCGTGGGCGCCAGAGAGGCCAGATCGGCAACAGCTGTGGAGCGCAGCGTGCACAGGACATTGAGGTCGTCATGCTTGCCGCGAACTTCGCCGCGGCCCGCCGAACCGTAGAGAATCACCGATTCGAGATTGTCGCCAGCGGCTTCTTTGAGCCGCTTCACCAACTCGTCCAATTTCCGGTCCGTTGCTGTCATGATACTTCCCTTCCTTCCCCGCTTACCAACTGCCGGAGGCTCCGCCGCCGCCGCTCATTCCACCGCCAAAGCCGCCGAAGCCACCACCACCGCCTCCCCCTCCGCCCCAGCCTCCGGAACTTCCGCCGAAGCCGCCGCCCATCCAGCCGCCGCCCCAGCCGCCATGACGGCCAGATCGCCCTGACTGCGGTTTGACAAACCAGTTGATGAGAAAGATAGCCACAAGAAATACGAGCAGCGGAATCAATATCGGGACAGGATCGTCCGACGGGCTGCGCCGGGCTTGCACCGGGAGGCCGGAAAGTCTAACGCCGCGGTCCTCGGCCACATAGTTGGCCAATTGCCAGGCCGCCGAGTGCAGCGCGTTGTCATAATCCCCCGCGCGGAGAGCGGGGATCATGGATCGTCCCACGTCGCCGGCGCGGGCGTCGTTAATGACCGGCTCAAGCCCGTATCCGACTTCGATGCGGTATTTCCGCTCGCCCGAGCAGAGCAGGAGCAATACGCCGCGGTTGTCGCTTTTGGGACCGACGCCGAGATGTTTGTAGAGGTCGACAGCGTAGTCTTCGACGGGGCGGCCTTCGAGCGAATGGACCGTAACAATGGCCAATTGCGCTCCGGTCTTTTGCTGCAGCTCGGTCGCGAGGCTTTCCAGGTGGAGACGCGTCGCGTCGGAGAGGACGCCGGCCAGGTCGGTCACATAGCCGGAAGGATGAATGTTCTGAATGTCTTCGGGATAAGCGGCGGGGAGAAAACCGGAGAGGAGCAGGAGAAGAAAAACCATCCGCCGCGCAAGCCGTGCCCTGCGGGGACACAGGGCTGAAGGGATAATCTGCATGTATCCGGCACTATAGTGTCTCCCCGGACAAGTGTAAAGAGCTCGGCGAGGGGAGGGGGAGGTAAGGAGGAGAGGGGGAGGAGAAAAAAGGCTTGACGCGAAGATACGCCGTGCTATAATACGCTACGTACTATGGAAACCGCTTCCATCCTCGGCTATGCCCTGCTGGGACTTTTACAGCAGAAACCCCAATCCGGCTACGACCTGCGAAAGATTTTCGCGGCGACGCCCATGAGCGCCTTCAGCGACAGCCCGGGAGCGATCTATCCGGCGCTGCGGCGGCTGGAGGAGCGCGGGCTGGTGCGCAGCCAGGTGCAGGAGCGCGCCGGGCTGCGGAGGAGGAGACTGTACCGGCCGACCGCCGCGGGGGTGGCCGAGTTCAAGGCCTGGCAGACACAGGAGACTACGCGGGAGGACATTGTCCGGCGGAGCGAGGAGTTGATGCTGCGCTTTGCGTTCATGGATGACACGCTGGGACCGGAACAGACTTTGGAATTCTTGAAGGGGTTTGCGGGCCAGCTGGAGGGGTATGTGCCGAGTTTGCGGGAGTGGCGCGGCGCGCACGAAGGGGAGATGAAGCTTTCGGGGAGGCTGGCGCTGGAGAGCGGCATCCAGGGATACGAGACACTGCTGCGATGGGCCCGGAAGGCTATCGCGATGTATGAAGGCGAGAAGAAAGAAGGGAGAAAGTCATGAAACCACGAGTGATTCTTTACTGTTTGCTGGGCGGCTTGCCCATGGCAATTGCGGGCCTGGGCGGGGGGAAGCCGGGATGGTGGTGGCTGTCGGGGGTGTTGATGGCGGGGGGATTTGTACCGGTGGCGCTGCGGGGTCCGCGGAGCGCGGCGGGGCAATTCGGGGTGATTGCCTCGGTTCTGCTGGTGGTGGCATCGCTGTGCACATGGTCGGAAGGCATCGTTTTCATGCCGAGCTTCCGGGAACATGCGTGGAGGGACCTGGGGGGAAGCATGGGGATGAACCTCGTGGTGGCCGCGGGATTGGCGGCGCTGGCGTGGGGGCTGAAGCTGACGCAAGGGCCGGAGGAAAAGGTGGAGCGGCGTTCGCTGGGCAGCACGATTCCGCTGGTCTTGGCGTGCGGGGCGGCTTACGTGATCTATTACCTGTTTTTTGGAGCGATCACCTACGAACATTTCACGAAGGTTTATTACCCGGAGGCCGCGCAACTGGTGGGGAAGATTGGTGGGATGTTCTGGGTGATCCAACTGGGGCGCGGGGTGCTGATGACGCTGGCGGCGATACCGGTGATCTACACGCTGCGGATGAAGCGGTGGCAGGCGGCGATTGCGGTGGGAGCGCTGATCTGGATCGCGGGCGGGGCGGCGCCGCTGCTGGCGCCCAACGAGTGGATGGGAACGAGGCAGCGCATCATCCATATCGTGGAAATCTTCACGCAGAACGCGTCGCTGGGGGTCACCGCGGTATTTCTGCTGCGGCCCAGAAAGGCGAGGGCGGCGGCGGGAGCGCCCGTGCTGGCGTAAGCGGAGGGCGGAATTGCCGAAAAACAAGTCCGGCGGAAGCCGACTCCGCCGCCGCCCGGGTGGACAGCCCCGCGCCAACAGTCTACAATTTTTATCTGCGCTTTTTGCCGTCCGCGCGGACACTTCCGAAGACGAGGAACCCTGCAATGAAACTGGTCACGTTTAACGCCGGCTCGCGCGAAGATCGCATCGGCGGCATCGCCCCCGGCGGCCTGCTCATCGATCTCAACGCCGCCTACGCACTCTATCTCCGCAACGTCCAGCAGGAAGGCGCCTTCTACGCCCTCGCCGACGCCCGCGTTCCCGCGGACATGCGCGGCCTGTTCGAAAACGGCGACCGCGGGCTCGACGCCGCCCGCACCGCCATGGAATACGCCGCCAAGGAAGGCCCCGCCGTCAAAGGCCCCGCCGGCGAACCCGTCTTCTACCAGCACGCCACCGTGAAAATCAAGGCTCCCATCCAGCCCAAAAAATTCTTCCACACCGCCGGCAATTTCCGCGAGCACCACGAGGAAGCCCAGAAGTCCGGCTTCTCCCACCCCGTGCTTCCCTGGATCGTTTTCTTCCAGAACCTCGACGCCATCATCGGCCCCGACGACCCCATCATCTATCCCGAGCACCTCACCCAGGAACTCGATTACGAACTCGAACTCGCTCTGGTCCTCAAGAAAACGGGAAAACATTTCGCCGAATCCGAAGCCAAGGACTACATCGGCGGCTACGTCATCTTCAACGACATCACCGCCCGCGACATCCAGCGCCAGGAAATGAAGTCCGGCGTCTTCAGCTTCTGCAAAGCCATCGACACCTTCTGCCCCCTCGGGCCGCACATCGTCACCGCCGACGAAATTCCCCAGCCCAACAATCTCAACATGGAGTTGCGCGTCAACGGCAAGCAGCGCCAGAAATCCCACACCGGGAAAATGAGCGTCACCGTCCCCGAAATCGTCGCCCACTATTCCTCGATGGGCTATTCCGCCGGCGACGTCATGTCCACCGGCACCGTCTCCGGCGTCGCCGCCTTCAGCGACGACCCCAAATCCCTCTACCTCAAGCCCGGCGACATCGTCGAATGCGAAATTGAAAAAATCGGCATCCTGCGCAACCCCGTCATCTCCTGGAAACAGGGCCACCCGGACAAGGCCTGAGCGAAACTTCCATGAGCACAAATTCTCAAGACAAAGGCATCTGGATCAGCGATCTCAACGAGCGCCCCGAAATCCGCTCCCCCTTCGCGCAAACGAAAACCGTCCATTTCTACGACACCACGCTCCGCGACGGCGAGCAGACCGTCGGCGTCGTTCTTACCCCGCCGCAAAAACTGGAAATCGCCCGCGCGCTGGATGCGCTCGGCATCGAGCGCATCGAAGCCGGCTTTCCGCGCGTCTCCGCCGACGACGCCGAAGCGTTCAAACTCATCGCCAACGCCGGCCTTAAATCCGAAGTCTGGGGCTTCGCCCGCGCCGTTCGCGCCGATGTGGACGAACTTCTGCGCCTCGGCTCCCGCGCCGCCGTCATCGAAACTCCCACCAGCGCCATCAAACTGAAAGCCTACGGCCTCACTCCCGAAGAAGCCCAGCGCCGCGCCGCCGATGCCATTTCCCACGCCGTCAAGAACGGCGTCAAAGTCGCCTTCTTCACCGTCGACGGCACGCGCACCGAACTCAATTCCCTCCGCAGCTTTTACAAAAACGCTCTCGACGCCGGCGCCAGCGAACTCGTCATCGTGGACACCATCGGCGTCTGCGGCCCCGAAGCCGTCGAGTTTCTCCTCCGCCAGGTCCGCGAATGGGTCGGCCCTTCCGTCCCGCTGCACTTCCACGGTCACGACGATTTCGGCTTGGCCACCGCCTGCGCCGTCGCCGCCGTCCGCGGCGGCGCGCAATGGATTCAGGGCACCATCAACGGCATGGGCGAACGCGCCGGCAACGCCGACCTCGGCGAAATCGCCATGGCCCTCCACGCCCTCTATAACGTTCCCGTCGCGCTGGACCTCAAGAAAATCCGCGACGTCTCCGCTCTCGTCCGCCGATTGTCCGGTTATTCCCTCGCTCCCTGGAAGCCTGTCGTCGGCGAAAATCTCTTCATGCGCGAAAGCGGCGCCGTCGCCAGCCAGTTTCATATCCCCGAAGCCATCGAGCCGTTTTCCGCTTCGCTGGTCAACACCGAACGGCTCATCGTCCTCGGCAAAAAAAGTGGCCTCGACAGCATCGCCATCAAAGCCAAGGACCTCGGCATCGACTTCACCCCCGAGCAGCAGCAAGCCGCCCTCGCCGCCGTCAAAAAGATGGGCACCGCCGAACGCCGCCTTGTCTCCGACGACGAATTCCGCTCCATCGCCGCCAGCGTCAAAACCTCCGCCTAAAAACGTAGGGGCACGGCATGCCGTGCCCCTACCGCTCCTGTCTGCTTGAATCTATTCTTCCCTGCCTGAAATAACCTCTACCTCTTCTTCTTACGGAAATGCGGCAGCACTTTCTTCCCGAACAGCTTCGCCTGCCCCGGCCGGTCCTTGCCCCACAATTCCAGCATCATCTGCGTGCATCCCGCAGCGCGGTATTCTTCCAGCTTCTCGATGCACTGCTTCGGCGTCCCGGCCACCGGGCAGACTTTGTCCAGAATCGAATCGCTCACCGCCTTCGCCGCCGCTCTCCGCCCGCCCGCTTCCATGGCCGCGGCGATCGGCGCGATCTCTTCCATCGTCAGTCCCGCGCACTGCAACAGCGTGTCCGCGGTCCCGCGAATGTTCTGCACTTTGTTGGCCAGATACATCGCGGCCATCTCCCGCGCCCCTTCGCGCGCCGTCTTGGCGTTTTCTCCGATGCTGCCCACCACCACGCAGCCCAGGTCCAGCTTATTGGGGTCCTTCCCCGCCGCCAGCG
>Ga0315281_10000812_pt1 | contig 45120 bp, 52 predicted proteins | sample YL17G07_0_MG_FD_204540 | JGI IMG/M metagenome (GOLD analysis project Ga0315281, IMG submission 204540) | Sediment microbial communities from Yellowstone Lake, YNP, Wyoming, USA - YL17G07_0 | ecosystem: Environmental > Aquatic > Freshwater > Lake > Sediment | place: USA: Wyoming | collected...
ATGACGCCCTGACCACTGAGCGTCCCTACAAAAAAGCTTTTAAACCTTATGAAGCACTGCAGATCGTGGCACAGGACAAAACTGATTATGACGCTAACCTGCTGGCGCAATTCATTAAAATGCTCGGGAAAATCCGTTAGAAAAGGAAAGGGTTGCAATGAACGACCAGTTTTATGTTGGACAGAAACTATCGCTGGGTATAAATGACAGCGATACGCGTCTAGACCTCTTCGTGGTGGGGTGGGATGAGGGCAGGTTCATCGTCGGAAAAAGTCACACTCTGAGAGATGCCAGAATCACTTCCAAGGATGATTGCATCATACGGTTTGTGAAAGAGGGAGTGGCTTTCGGGTTTCAGACCACGCTGATGTCTGTCCAGTACGCACCTGTTCCACTGGTTTTTTTTAAGTACCCTGATGAGATAAAAAGCATGTCCATTAGAAAGTCCTCACGTGTGAAAGCTAATATTCCTGCGAAGCTTATGGTTAAGAAGGAAAATGATAAATTTATCACTGAAGATGCCCGAATTTGTGATATGAGCGAAAACGGTTGTCTTATCGAAGTGCCGACCGTAAAATTCAGCGACACAGAGTCTTTAGCACAGTGTTATGTGACCTTTTTATTGTTGGATAAGAACCTTGAGTTCGATTGTAATATCAGAAATGTACGAAAAAAGGACAATGTATATTACCTGGGCAGTGAATTCAGCAACTGCCAGCCCGAATCAAAAAATATTCTTACTTCGTTCATTTGCATGTTTTCTACCAGCTGACTTCTAAAAAAAAGTGATGTCGACTATGAGAAAAGTCTTAATAATAGCCTTGCTCCTCCTTCCAGTAACCTTTTGCATGAATTCGGTCAGCCGAGGGGAGGAGCACGAAAAGAAAGGCGAAGGGGCATCGCCTCAACTGATCGAGGAATTTATCCTGAACATCGGGGGCGGGACAGGCAATAAATTTCTTAAGTGCTCCATCTGTTTCGATTTCTCGAAACCGACAATCGCTGCAAGAGTTAAGGCGAGGCTCGCGGTCCTCAGGGACGCGGTTATTATGCTCGTTTCGGCCAAAGCCCTAGATTCCATCATTTCTGCCGAAGGGAAAATGCAAATAAAGGAAGAACTGATAATGAGGATCAACCAGTTGTTCGGCGACAATGCACTTAGTAACGTCTACTTCACAGACTTCATCATGCAGTAGTGTTTTGCCAGCAGTAAAACAGGACAGGTAAATAATTATTATCAGATGTAATCAAGCATTATTTATAGAACATAACCAGCATACTGACCTTAAAAAGTACAATTATTTATCGAGTCTCTCTGACAGCGCCCTTGAAGTTCTTTGCAAGAAAATAAGGATCAAGGCCTTCCCTGCCGGCAGTCAAATAGTAGAAGAAGGCGTCGTTGGTGATTCTTTTTATTTTGTTAAAGAGGGGCAGCTTGAAGTGACCAAAAGAACGAAATCGGGACAGGACGCAAAACTGTCGGTAATAGGCAGCGGACAAGGCTTCGGCGAGATGACGCTGCTTACCTGCTCGGTACGCTCCAGTTCAGTGAGCGCGATAACGGACGTAATGCTCTATGAGCTGCCGAAAACTGATTTTGAAGATATAGTATTGCACGATTCCGCATTAAATTAGGCCCTATTCATCGGCGCGCATCGCAATTAATGTATTAAATCTGCGCAGGGCTGAGAAAGACATTTATCTGAATATTGCTTCAGAGGACAAGGTAAAGGGGTATTTTAGCAAATGGAAAGAGCAGCACGAACAGATGGTGTCGAAGCTTGCAAACATGGAGAAGCTGCTTACCGAACAGAAAGACAAGGACATTGCGCGGGAAATTAAAGATAATCTGGCGACATATGATTCAGGATTTAACAAAGTTTACAGCATGATACAGGCAGGCGAAATACAAACCTCCCAGGCGGCAAATACGGCAATAGGACAATATAAGGACGCCATTCATAAGATTGAGAATCTCTCCGGAAAGGTATTCGAAGCAGCCAACACCAGAATGGATGAAGGGCAAAAGATTGTTGAGAGTTCAGCTCGGAAGATAAAAATTATTATGTTTATCATTACCCTGGTCTCAATAGCGCTGGGCCTGCTTATAAGCGTTCTGATCGCAAATGATATAATACGCCCGCTGAATGAGGCCGTAACAATATCCCGCAGGATATCAAAGGGCGATCTGTCAGTGAATATCCAGGCGGCCGGCAGTGATGAAATAGGGCATCTGTTTGCGTCAATGAAGGAAATGAGCCAATCGTTGAGATCAACTATAGCCGGTATAATCAAGTCGGCCGATAACGTGGGTTCAACCGTGGATGTGCTTGGACAGAGGGCTGAAGAGACAACAGAGGGTGCGCAGAACCAGTCGGGCCAGGCTGCCCAGATAGCTACTGCGGCGGAAGAGATGAGCCAGACCATCACCGACATAGCCAGGAATGCGTCGGTTGCTTCCGAGACATCGGCAGAGGCGATGGATACGGCTTCAAAAGGCAAGGACGTGGCGGACGGCGCAGTGGAAACCGTCGGCAGGGTTTACTCATCAACTGTAGAGCTTGCAACAATGGTCGAAAAACTGAACAACAGGGCAGGGGAGATTGGCGACATTGTAACAGTGATCAAGGACATAGCAGACCAGACCAACCTGCTTGCGCTGAATGCCGCGATCGAGGCTGCAAGGGCCGGTGAACAGGGCAGGGGTTTTGCGGTTGTTGCTGATGAGGTCAGAAAGCTTGCAGAGAGGACTATAAAGGCCACAACCGAGATATCGGACAAGATAGGCGCGGTGCAGGCTGAATCCGAACAGACCATGAAATCCATGGGAAAGGCGTCTGAAGAAGTAACAAAGGCTACGGAATACATAAGACAGGTAGGCGATTCCCTGAACCATATTGTTGACTCGGTGCAGAAGGTCAGAGACCAGATAACCCAGATAGCAATAGCGGTTGACGAGCAGTCGGCCGCATCTGAAGAGGTCGCAAGGAACATAGAGAAGACATCAGGCATAGCAAGGGACATGGAAAGGATGTCTGATGACGTGAAGGCTGAAGTCAAAAAGCTGGTAACAATATCCGAAGAGCTGCACAGTTCAACGTCGGGCTTTGTGATAGGATAATATTAATGAAGGCTGACTTGAAAGAAGTGCGTTTAAGAGGTAAAGGTTGCAGGCAATCAGGAGGTAATAGCGCATGCCGTTAATTGAATGGAAAGATGAAATGAGCGTTCATGTCGGGGAATTTGACTCCCACCATAAAAAGCTGATTGCTCTTGCCAATAAACTGCATGACACTATAATTGAAAAGAGAGGCGCTGCTGTTATTGGAGGGGTATTGGCAGAAGTTTCAAATTATACGGTGTATCATTTCTTTGCTGAAGAAGAATTGATGGATAAATATGAATATCCTGAATACGGTCAACATAGAGAGGAACACATCAAACTGACAGAAAAAACCCTACAGTTGCTGGACGATTTCAGGAACAATAAAGACGGCATAGAAAACAAAGCCCTTGATTTCCTGAAAGAGTGGATCAGCCATCATGTTTTTGGAACTGATAAAAAATATGGTCCCTTTTTTAACAACAGGGGTATTGTATAAATTCAGCGAAGGGGCGGATGATGAGCAAAAAAACGATTCTTGTCTGTGTGCAAAAGGACATTGTGCATCCGTTAAACTGGTCTTTCAAGGAATTTGGAGAGCAGATTGCGGTCAAATATTTTGACAAGATCAGGCAATTGGATGATGCGCTTGCAAATGAAGAATGCTCTGTCTTACTTCTTGATTCAATAATCTTAAATGAACCTACGCTTGATTTTGCAAGGGAGCTTAAGAATAACAAGCCTTCCCTTAAAATCCTCCTTGTGGTATCCATAGGCACCACAAAAGAAGAGATAATAGATATCATTAAATTAAAAATAGCCGGTGGTGTTTTGATAAGACCTTTTACAGTCGAACAGGTATCGGACTATATTTATAAATTATGCGGCATCCAGAAACCGGCAGATACCCCGTGGTTTATGCAGACAGGGAAAAAACCTTGAGGTTCCCATATCTCCATAAAGAAAATCCATGTTGCCTGTGCGCTTCAGGATGGTATACTATTGTCCTATGAAAACACTAAAGACCTCAAACGAAATCAAAGCCTTTCTTGCCCTTCTCAGGAAACGCGCCGAAGGTATAAGTCCCGCCATCGAAAAGACCGTTTCTGCCGTGCTCTCGGATGTGCGGAAAAAGGGCGATACCGCAGTACAGAAGTATACCCTTAAATTCGACAGGCATACCCTCCCCCTGCGCCTGAAGCCGGCGGAAATAAAAAGCTGCGCAAAACAGGCGGACAAGAAAATTGTGAAGGCCCTTGCCCTCTCCGCCGAGAGGATCCGCTTCTTCCATGAAAAACAGATAGAGAAATCCTGGGCCTTTGTAAAAGACAACGCGCTCTTGGGCCAGATCATCAATCCCCTCTCCCGCGCCGGCATATACGTGCCCGGCGGCAAGGCCTCCTATCCCTCCTCCGTGCTTATGAATGTGATTCCCGCACAGGTGGCGGGTGTGGAGGAAATAGCCCTCTGTGTGCCCACACCGGGCGGCGAGGTGAATCCCTACGTCATGGCCGCCATCAATCTGCTGGGAGTGAAAGAGGTCTACCGCATCGGCGGCGCGCAGGCAGTGGGTGCAATGGCCTATGGGACACAGTCTATCGGGAAAGTGGACAAGATCGTCGGCCCCGGCAATATCTATGTTGCCCTCGCAAAGAGAATGGTCTTCGGCGCCGTGGACATAGACATGATCGCAGGCCCGAGCGAAATCCTTATCATCGCCGATGAGACCGCCAACCCCGCTTTCATCGCAGCGGACATGCTGAGCCAGGCCGAGCACGATGAAATGGCGTCGAGCATCCTGATAACCGATTCCAGCGCTCTTGCTGCGGAGGTAATATCGGAAGTCGCCGGACAATTAAAGGCTTTGAAGAGAAAAGAGATCGCCGGCAAAGCCCTGAAGCGTTTCGGCGCGGTGATAAAGACGAAAAATATCGGTGACGCGGTGAAGATCTCGAACGAGATTGCGCCGGAACATCTAGAAATAGTGACCGCTGACCCCGATGACACCCTTGCCCTCGTCAAAAACGCCGGGGCCATCTTCCTCGGTCCCTGGACTCCCGAGTCCCTGGGCGACTATTCCGCAGGACCTAATCATACTCTTCCCACCGGCGGCACCGCGCGCTTCTCCTCGCCCCTGGGTGTTTACGATTTCGTGAAGAGGACAAGCATTCTGAAGTTCGACAGGAAAGGTTTTGCCGCGCTTGCGGATACCGTGGAATCCCTTGCCGATACGGAAGGGCTCGAAGCGCACGCTAACACCATCAGGATACGGAAAGCTACACTTTAGGCGTCGTCCTTCATCCGGTAACGTCCCACAGCCAGGCGAGGTAATCCCCTGAACCCGCCACAATTGGCAGGGCAATGATCTCCGGCACGGTATAGCTGTGCAGTTCCTTTACCCTTTTTTCGAGCGGCCCGAACAGTTCTTTTCTCGTTTTGACGATCATCAATACTTCGGCATCGTCCTCGATATTTCCCTGCCACTGGTAGATGGAACGGATACCCTTAACGATATTCACGCAAGCTGCAAGCCGTTCACCCACAAGCGCCTGCGCCAGTTTTGCAGCTTCCTCTTCATTCGGGGCGGTGATGTAAACAACGACTGCTTCCATAAGACCTCCGTAGGGACCGTTAAAGATAGGTTTTACGGAAAGAGCAGTTCCAGCTGCTCTTTGGAATCCTTGGGGAAGGATATGGGGTAATTGTTATCGAAGCACGCGGTGCAGTAGTTTCCGGAGTCCGGAACAATATTCTTCAGGCCTGAGATGTCCAGGTAAGAAAGGCTGTCAGCCGTGATGTACTTCCTTATCTCCTCGGTCAAATGGCTGGATGCAATGAGTTCATGGCGCGTGGGCGTGTCTATGCCGTAAAAACAGGGGCCCACCGTGGGAGGGGAACATATCCTCATATGCACCTCCTTTGCCCCGCCCAACTCGCGTATCATCTTGACGATCTTCTTGCTCGTGGTGCCGCGGACAATGGAGTCGTCCACCACCACAACCCTTTTGTCCTTGAGCAGGTCCCCGACGGGATTGAGCTTTATCTTCACGCCGAAGTGGCGTATGTTCTGCTTTGGTTCGATAAAGGTCCTGCCGATATAATGGTTCCGGATCAGCCCGAAATCAAAGGGGATTTTGCTCTCCTCCGAAAAACCGAGGGCTGCCGGGACCCCTGAATCGGGGACAGGGATCACCACATCGGCGTCCACCATGGATTCCCGCGCAAGCTGCCGTCCCATTTCCTTCCTCACGGTATTTACGCATTGGTGGCCGAAAATGTAGCTGTCAGGCCGGGCAAAATAGATGAACTCGAATATGCAAAAGGCTTTTCTTGTAGCAGGCAGCGCCTTGATGGAATGGAGCCCCTTGCTGTTGATGACTACCATTTCGCCCGGTTCCACGTCGCGTATATATTCCGCGCCGATAAGATCGAAGGCGCAGGTCTCAGACGCCAGCACATACCCTTCATCGACTTTACCGATGGCGAGGGGCCGCACGCCGTATGAGTCCCTGACGGCAATAAGCTCCGACTCCCGCAGGAACAGGATGCTGAAAGCGCCGCTTATGTTTCTGACGGCTTCGGTAATACGTTCGTAAGGATTGTCGCTCTTTGCCCGCGCTATGAGATGGAGGACCACTTCGCTGTCCGAGGAGGACTGGAATATGGCCCCTTCCGCTTCGAGTTCCCGCTTCAGCCTCTCCGCGTTCACGAGATTACCGTTGTGGGCTATGGCTATGGAGCCGAGGGCATACTTAGCCAAAAGGGGTTGAACATTCTTGAGGCCCGCGCCCCCTGCCGTGGAATACCTGTTATGGCCGATGGCGATGTTTCCGGGAAGACGCTTCAGCCGTTTCTCACTGAAGATGTCGGCCACGAGGCCCATGGATTTTTCGAGGTGGATGGCCTTGCCGTCGGAGGAGCAGATACCCGCGCCCTCCTGCCCCCGGTGCTGCAGGGCATAGAGTCCCAGATAGGTCAGGTTGGCGGCTTCGGGGTGGTTGAAGACACCGAATACGCCGCACTCCTCATGAATATCATGAAAAAGAGGTGGGGACTGCCGGCAATTCTTTATTCTCATTGAATCAGGCTCTTCTTCCTGGTACTGAATCCGGGATTTTTTGAGAAAACGCCCCCGCTCATTCTATAATAAAAGATGCGCGGTAAAATTTCTGGACCTGCAGCGCCGCACAGGAGTAGTTTAGCATAAAACCATGACTGAATTTAAATTGCAGACAGGCTTCACTCCCAGGGGAGACCAGCCCAAAGCCATAGAAGAATTGTCACAGGGCGTCCGGAACGGGCGGAAGCACCAGGTGCTGCTTGGCGTCACCGGCTCGGGCAAGACCTTTACCGTTGCCAATGTTATCGCAGGACTGAACAAGCCGGCCCTCGTCATCGCGCATAACAAGGCCCTTGCAGCCCAGCTGTACGGTGAGTTCAAAGAACTCTTCCCGGAGAACGCTGTGGAGTTCTTCGTAAGCTATTACGACTACTACCAGCCCGAGGCATACATCCCCTCCACCGATACCTACATCGAGAAGGATTCCATGGTGAACGACGATATAGACCGCCTCAGGCACTCAGCCACCATGTCCATACTCGAACGGCGGGATGTTATAGTGGTGGCCTCGGTCTCCTGCATTTACGGCATCGGCTCTCCGGAGGATTACCTCTCCATGCACCTTGTCCTGGAAGAGGGGCTGCATATCAAAAGGGACACCTTCATCCGGGAGCTCGTGGAAATACTCTATGTGCGTTCGGATGCGGAGTTCAAGAGAGGCAATTTCAGGGTGCGGGGGGACGTGGTGGAGGTTTATCCCGCTTTCTGTCAGGACAAGGCGATGAGGATAGAGTTCTTCGGCGACGACATCGATGCGCTGTATGAATTCGACTCACTCACCGGAGAAAAGCTCAGGAGGCTGCAGAAACTCACGCTCTATCCCAACAGCCACTGGATAACCCCGAAGGCAAAGCTCGAAAAATCCTTTGCCGGTATTGAAAAAGAAATGGAGGAGAGGGCCCGTTTTTTCAGGAACAACGGGGACATCGCCTATGCGCACCGGATAGAGCAGAGAACGCGCTTCGATCTCGAGATGCTGCGGGAGTTCGGCTATTGCCACGGCATCGAAAACTATTCGCGCCACCTGAGCGGCAGGCAGCCTGGAGAGCCGCCCTACACGCTTATCGATTACCTGGGGAGCGGCCCGGCAAAGGGTGATTTTCTTACCTTAATCGATGAGTCGCACGCCACGGTGCCACAGATCGGCGGCATGTACGAAGGAGACCGTTCGCGCAAATCGACCCTTATAGACTATGGGTTCCGCTTGCCTTCAGCCCTCGACAACAGGCCCCTGCGGTTCGGGGAATTCGAGTCGCGCATGAACCAGGTCATCTATATCTCAGCAACGCCTGCCGAGTACGAATTGAATAAAGCTGAGAGGAAGGTGGTGGAGCAGGTCATACGGCCGACCGGCCTGATGGACCCCAAGATCAGCGTACGCCCGGTGAGCGGGCAGGTGGACGACCTTTTGAGAGAGATAAGGAAAAGGGCTGAACGCGCGGAGCGGATACTGATCACAACGCTCACAAAAAAAATGTCGGAAAACCTCACGGACTACTACACGGAACTCGGCATAAGGGCACGGTATCTCCATTCCGACATCGATACGCTTGAGAGGATCGAAATCCTCCGGGACCTGCGTTTGGGACGGTTCGACGTGCTCATCGGCGTCAACCTGCTGAGAGAGGGCCTGGACCTGCCCGAAGTCTCACTCGTGGCCATATTCGATGCGGACAAGGAGGGCTTTCTCCGTTCCGAGCGCTCGCTCATACAGACCTCGGGCCGCGCTGCGCGTAATATCAACGGCGAGGTGTTCTTCTACGCGGATAAGATAACGCGTTCCATGCAGCGGGCAATTGACGAGACCACCAGGAGAAGGAAAATCCAGGGCGACTACAACCTGGAGATGAACATCACTCCCGAGAGCATCAAGAGCCAGATCAAGGATATCCTCGGCTCCATTTACGAGGCTGATTACTATGAGGTTTCCGCGGCAGCCGAAGAGATGGCGGTCTACGAGGTGAGCGAGGAGACGCTGAAGGACCTTGAAGCAGAGATGAAGGAAGCGGCCCAAAAGCTCGATTTCGAACGCGCCGCACAGATACGCGACAAAATAAAGGAACTGCGCAGCAGGATGCTCGAAGTGGGAGCGCCCCAAGTCTCTGCCGCCGGAGGGAGCGGGAAACCCAAGAGAAAGCAGAGCAGGAAGCCGCAGGGGAGAAAGAGGTAGGGGCGCAGTCTTTAGACGAAATGATTTTGCATCAGTCTCTGCCTTCGTCGATCATTGCTTTAAGCGATAGCCCGCCGAGGTTATGTTTGCTGTTGAATGACTTGTTGGAACAACTCAGAAAATGTCCAATTGCAGCTTAATCGTCTCTCCGATTTTGACCAAGTCTTTCTCTGATAGAACACCGGCACGTTTAAACACTCGCAGCTTGCTTACCGTTGCCAATTGGTCGGCCATAGCCTTGCTTTCTTTTCCGTTGAAAAGAACAAGCGCCTCACTCGGATATAGACGATCTGTTTTGCTGGTGAGGGGGACAACCTGAACCCGGTTGAGGAATTTGTTTGATGCGTCATTGCTGACGATGACGGCAGGGCGTTTCTTTCTAATTTCACCGCCAACGGAAGGATCAAAATTAACCCACCAGACCTCACCTCTTTTCATGTGCAATGTCCTTAAAGGTGGCCTCCGCCCAATCTAATGCATCTGATTCCCGCTTTTTGTCTTTGGACATTTGAGAGTACGCCAGTTCCAGATTAGGGCGAACTACATGCGGGCGTACGAGTTCCTCGACGAATTTACTAATTTTACGCGGGCCGATGGTTTTATGAAGGCCTTTATATACAGCCTCATCTACAGTTATAGTCAGCTTTTTTTGCACTGAAATCCTCCTTCTTTTCTATACGTGCAGTATACGTATTAGCGGCGGATGTGTCAATAGGCGGTAGGGCGAGGCGACCTCGCCCCTACAATTACCGTATCCTCTTCGAGATTGTCTTGAATTCTTCGGTGCCCGCCACTTTCAGAAGCTGGAACAATACGGTCTCGGTACAGGTGATGACAGCGCCCGCGTCGAGCATAAATCCGATGCCAGTGTCCCGGTTCGCCGGAGTCCTCGAACAGACCGCATCCCGGACAACATGTACGCTATATCCCTCTTTGAGCAGGCCAAGGCATGTCTGGAGCACGCAGATGTGCGTTTCCATGCCGGTGAGGATGAGCGTTTTCCTGTTCAGCTTTTTTATCCTGTCGAGGAAGGTGGGTTCGCCGCAACAGTTGAAAGCCATCTTTTCAATGGGGGAATAAGCAGGCAGGGCCTCCCTGATCTCGGACACCGTCTGACCGAGCCCCTTTGAGTACTGTTCAGTGAGCACCAGCGGGATGTCCAGCATCTTCGCAAGCTCAATAAGGTGGAGACAGTTCGTTACTACCGCCTCTTTTTCCTGCATGACCGCGGCAAGCCTGTCCTGCACATCCACGATCAGCAGCGCCGTATCATCCCTGCCGGGAATGAACCTGTCCATTACCTCACGCCAGGCCGGGTCGGCACTACTTCACGCCTTTTCCGCTAAGAAAAGGCATGTATTTCTTGTCCGTGCCGAGGATGTGGTTCGAGAGCCAGTTCTTCAGGAAGTTCATCAGATCGAAGGAGAGCACCGGCTTGCCTTCGTTGAACTGATTGTGAAGGTCCAGGGCCTGCTTCGTGAGCGCGTCATGTTCCTGTTTGTGCTTGGTGTAGTCTGTATAGCCGTGGGTGGTCATGAGCTTCTCTTCTGTTTTAAAATGTGTTCCTACATAGTCCAGAAGACCCGTCAGGATCTTGCCCATGGCGTCGTTGCCCTTGCCTGAACGCATGGCGTCATGCATCTCATTCACCATATCGAAAAGTTTTTTGTGCTGGGTGTCTATTTCCGCGATATTGACCTTGTACTGATCGCCCCATGTCAGAAATGCCATTTTTGTTGCCTCCCTTTCTGTTCTAACAAGATGAAAATAATCTGATTATAAATACAGTCATATAATAAAATCAAGGGGTGGAAGAGCAAAAAATTACGCCGGTACGAGTGAAGGGGCCTTACTGATTATAAGTTCCCTGACCCTATTCAGTGCGTTTTCAGGGGCCTCCCTCTCTGTTTCTATGACGAGTTCCGGGGCCGGGGGCTCCTCGTAAGGCACTTGTACTCCAGGCACAGGCGACCCCGCCGCGCCCTTCCTGTAAATCCCCGTGGGCGCGCCGTGCGTATCTTTCCGCGTCATCTCCCTCTGCTCACAAACAGGCAGGGGACATATGAGGTATATCTCAGCAAAAGCGGGGATGAGCTGCCTGGCGAGTTCCCGCCATCTTCTCCTGTTTGCGGTTGCATCGATGATAACAGGGTGGCCGAGTTCGGAGAGCACCTTTGCCGTATACACGATGGAGCGGTAAACCAGTTCCCTTTCGTGTTCTGAATAGTCAGGCTCAGGCGTGAGAATCTTCCTCGCCTCGTCAAGCCGTAAAATAGTGAATGCCGGGAAAAGGCCCTTGATGCCCTCTGCCAGGGTGCTCTTGCCGCTGCCCGGCAGCCCTGTCAGCCATACCACAAGACCATTCATGTGCAGAGCTTTCCCATGTCTATTGCCGGACCACGGACTTTATAGTTGTTAATAATTCCTCAATGTTCACCGGTTTAATGAAATAGCCCGCCGGTTCCGCGATTTCCGCAGCGCTCCGGGTCTCCTCATCGGAATAACCCGTTATAAATATGACCGGCGTTCCGAAACGGGAATGGATCTCACGGGCGGCCTCGATGCCGCTCACAGCGCCTCCCAGGTTTACATCAACCAACACAATGTCGGGCAACTCCTTTTCCGCCGTCGCGACAGCCGCCGCTGCGGTCGCCGCCAATCCACATATTTTATATCCCCTGCGCCCCAATATCTGGGCCAGGTCCATTGCCGACACCATTTCATCTTCGACTATGAGTATCTTTATGCGTTTCATTGCCGCCCTTTCGGTCCGGTCATTTTACCACTGAAAGTGACCCTGAATTCCGTTCCCTTATCAACGCTGGTTTTCAAGATGCCGTCCAGCTGTTTTACCAGGATCTTCACCAAATGAAGTCCCAGGGTTTCCGAGCTTTTCAGGTCAAAGCCTTCCGGCAATCCTATGCCGTTGTCCCTGACGGACAGGATGTATCTGCTGTTGTCACGAATGAGGCTTACAATTATTTCACCGCTCCTGTCTTCAGGAAATGCATATTTCAGGGAATTGGTTACAAGTTCGTTTATTATCAGGCCGCAGGGGATTGCCGTATCAAGGTCCAGAAATATATCGTTAATGACCGGGACCATCCTGATTTTGTTTTTCATGTGAATATAGGAGGAAGACAGATCCGATATCAATGATGTGATGTATTCCTTATAATTTATTTCGGCAAAGTCTTTTGTCTGATAAAGCCTTTCATGTATAAGGGCCATGGACCTGATACGGTTCTGGCAGTCCTTGAATATGTTAAGCATGGCCGGCTCGGTTATATGACGTGATTGCAGGTTCAAAAGGCTTATAATGACATTGAGATTGTTCTTCACCCGGTGATGGATTTCCCTCAGGAGGACTTCCTTTTCCTTCAGTGATGCCTTGATCTGCTCCTCCGTCTTATTGCGCTCGGTTATGTCCAGGGTTATGCCCAGCAGGGCAATTATCTCGTCCCTGTTGTTGCGTAGAGGAACTGCGTGAGTTTCCAGGAAAATATGCCGCCCCTTGAGTCCGACCGCTTCAAATTCGAGCATTCCGGATTTGCCCTTGAAGACGTCTTCGGTAACGGCTTTGAACGCCCCGCGGTATTCTTCAGCCACCAGCGGATAAATGCACCGTCCTTTGACCTGTTGCAGGGAATCGGCCTCGAGCATCGAAAGACCGGCACGGTTCATTTGCAGCAAAGTGCCGTCCTCGGTAAGCAGTTTAATACAGGCCGGTTCGGTATCGATAATCGTTTGCAGGAACTTCTCGCTTTCCAGGAGCGCCTTTTCTGTGCGTTGCCGCTCCGTGATGTCGTGCCATATCGCATACAAAACCGGACTGCCCGACAAAATCATGACTTGCGTGATAATGTGAACATCCCGGACCTCTCCCTGTTTTGTCCTGTGCTTGACATCCAGTTCGGCCTTCCCCGCCTCCAAAACCTTTCCGATCTTGCCCAGTATTTCCTCAGGGCTCTCAACGGGATCAATGTCGGCCAGGCTTAGTTCTGCAAACTCCTCGCGTGAGTATCCCAGTTGCTGGTGGGCCGTCTCATTGAATTCAAGGATCTTTCCTGCGGTGTCTATGAGCAGTATGCCGTCAGGGGACTGGTCAAACAGGAGGTGGTAACGCTTTTCGCTCTCTTGCAACGTCTCTTCCGCCCTCATGCGCTCGCCAATCTCATACTCTAATTCTTCATTCGCGATACCGAGGTCAAAAGTACGTTCATCAACCTTTTGTTCCAGTTCATCATGGGACTTTTTCAGTTCGGCTTCGACCTGTCTGCGCTTTTCAATCTCGGATCTGAGACTTCGGCTGAACCGTAGAATTGTAATATAGCGAAATACACACATGCCGCCTATTAAGACAAATACCAGAACGGCGCATATGGTCAAAATCCTGTATGCAGTCCAATAGGGCGCGGGCTTGCCGAACCACATGGTGTAGATGCGGCGGTACTCCGGCCCGCCCACGAAGCCTTCAACGGCCGTGTTGAGCCTTTCCAGGAGTTGAGTATTGTCCTTGCGTACCGCTATCGCCCGTTTCAGTTCCGCGATCGGCGCTCCGGCCGTCTTTATCTTGTCCTCCACCCCCGACTCCCGCGCAAGACGCAAGAGTATGGGCGCGGGACAGGCGAAGGCGTCTATTTTACCGGCCAGGAGGTCGAACAGGCCCTGCTGAAAACTATCATAGGTCACCAGACTCAGATTGGCATTTCCTGACAGGCGCTCATGCGCGACACTTCCAAGGATGACCCCGACGGTGTGACTTCCCTTCATAACGTCAATCAGTCCGGTGTGGGAGCGGACAAAGAAGGAAAGGGGGGCCGTTTCGGTCGGGGAGGTGAAGGCCAGGCGTTTTTGACGCTCGTCGCTCAGGGACATGTTGGGGATAAGGTCGGCCTCGCCTCTTTTTACCTTGCTGATGATTTCGGTCCAACTGTGCGCGAAGATATATTCGACCTGCAATCCCGCTCGTTCGGCGATTTTATCCATGACGTCCACAGCGAACCCCGCGGCTTTCCCCGTCTTAGCGTCGAGAAAATAAGTGGGCGGAGCATCGTAGGGAATGACCGCAATAACTTTGGAGGGACCGGGCTGTTTGTTTTTTATCTGCGCCCACCCCGGATTTATGCTTACAAGGATTACTGCCAGTACAACAATAAAAAGTCTGAGGGAACCATTAACAATGCACATTGGCTTTATGCCTCACAAATGATTGGTTCCTCATTATAGCACAGCACTTCTCATGCTCTCATTACGCCTCCCCCTCCGTGGCGTAATGGGAGCATGACCTTCAGCGCCGCAAAAAGATGACTATTGGTAAAGCCATAACACCGACCCCTCCGGACGCGAGTTGAAAGCAGACATTCCACCCTCCATCTTCCCGGCAAAAAAAGCCTTCCACCCCTGCTCTTCCTCCGGGCCCATAATGGCCTCGGGCAGGCAGTGCGGCACGGCCTTGCCGAGGGCGCACCGCTTTGCAATGCCTCCCGTATGGTAAGAGAGCAGTTCGTATTTATCGCATCCCGCCTCTTTCAGGAGACCGGCTATGCCGGACAGGTTTTTCCTGTCGGCTGTAATACCGGGGACAAGCGGCATTCTCGGTATCATGTCCGCGCTCCTATCGCTTGCCAACTCAAGGAAATTGTCCCATATCCTCCTGTTTCCCTCGCCGGTATATTCCCGGTGCTTCCAGGAATCGAATATCTTGAGATCGAAATAAATCAGGTCGATGTGAGGGAGCATCCTCTCTCTGAATCCCGCAAGGTCGAACATACCCGATGTCTGGATCGCAACAGGGATGCCGTACTCTTTCAGAGCCCTCATCACTTCGCCGGTGTATACCGTAAAGAGGCCGGACTCTCCGCCGGAAAAAGTGACCCCGCCCCCGGAAGTCTTATAAAGCGTCATGTCCTTCAGCAACTCCTCCACCAGGGCGTCCGGTGAATAATATTTCCCCACCGTTTTCAGCGCCCCTGAAGGACAGATGTCCGCGCACTTGCCGCAGGCCGTGCAAAGGTCCCTGTCTATCCCGTAGGACGGTGGCGCAAGGATAGCGCCTTCGGGACAGACCGCAAGGCACTCTCCGCACCGCACGCACAGGGATGGATAATAGAACATCTCCGCTTCCGCGTTCATTGATTCGGGATTGTGGCACCAGATGCACGAAAGGGGACACCCCTTGAGGAAAACAGTAGTCCGTATGCCCGGCCCATCGTTCAGGGAAAAGCGGCGTATGTCGAAGACCAGCGGCATCCCGCCGTCAGTGGTCACAGGAGTTCCCCCGGCCTCTGCTTCAGATGGTTCGCCATATAGGCGAATTTGTAGATATAATTAAGATTGCCCTCAAGGACCACATCCTGCCTCAGCATGGAGCCGAGAATGTCCGGCTTGGGAGAGAATATAAAGCCTCTGAGGGCCTTTGCATCTTTGAAAATCACCGCGATATCGGGATTGTCAATTCTACGCCCCTTTACCTTCATCCTGCCGCCGCCGAAAACCGCGGAGGCCGTGATGGAACCGTCAGCACTCTCAAAGAGGTATCTGCCGTTGAAGTCCCCGATGTTCTCCCTGTATTTTTTGCTCACCCGAAAGAGAAGGGACATAAGTTTTAATAGTGTTTCAAGAAGCTCATCCGCGGCCTCGGATTCGAGGCAGGCAAAGAATTTTTTCAGGGTCATCTCTGCCCTGAAAGGCCTGAGCAGCAAGGCATTGATCAGCTTCTCAAACATGGTCTCTCCTTTGATGGCACGTCATATTTTTGTTACGCATAGGGCAGCATCCCCTCGCAATCAGCGGGGAAGGTATCCGCTACGCCCATGCCCATGCTGTACTCCGTCCTTGTGATGATTTCGTCCTTCATGGCATCGTTCAGGTCCCTGAAATAAGCGGAGTAGCCCGATACCCTGACAAGGAGGTCAGGATATTTATCAGGATTGTTCCTGGCGTCCAGGAGCATGGCATAGGACATGATGTTACACTGCACATGCATCCCGCCGTAACGGAAATAGGCCTCCACTGCCGCGCCGAATTTTCGCAGGTCCGTACTGCCCTCAAGCGCGGGGAACTTGATGTTGAAGGCCTCCCCGCCGGGCATGCAGAGGCTGTCGAGACTTCCCACCATTCTGAGGCAGGTGGCAAGGTCCGTGGTTATCTGGGAAGCCGGAGTAATGCCGCTGGCGAAGGCTTTGCCTGACTTTCTGCCGCTGGGCAGGGCACCCGAGAGCTTTCCCTGCCCGGCATGATTGGTCATTGACCAGTAGGCGGGCTTATATCTGCCCGCGCGATAGTTGGTGTGGTTCTGGTAGGTATCGTAGAGAAAGCGTATGAGGTCCCGTGAATTCTTTATTGCCGCGGGATGGTCGGTCCCGTATTTAGGCGTCTTTGTGACAAGATAGGCATGCAGGCCCTCATGCCCCTGAAAATCATCTCTGAGGGCGCTGATGAGTTCGGCAAAGGTGCACTTCCTGTCAATGAATACCGCCAGTTCGATGGCGTTCAGGGAGTCCACCGTATCGGCAAACCCGATATGTGTAGCGCCCGAAGAGTTGTAGAGGCCCCCCCCGAAGATGAGGTCCCGGCCGCTCTCCATGGGGCCCTCGAAAAAAGCGGAGAGTAACGGTGAGGGCATTGTCTCCTGGTAGGTTTTACCGAGGAGGTTGTTCAGTTCCACCGCATGCCCTATGACCCAGGAGAGATGTTTTTTGAAAGCCTCCCGGAACTCCGCGAAACTCCCGGCTTTTGCCGGGTCGCCGTACTCGATACTGATGACTTCATCTCCCGTTACCGGCCGTCTGCCGTTGTACAGGGCCAGTTCCAGCACGGACACGAGGTTGAGCATTATTGAGCTGGAGGAGTCATAGCTCCTGCCGGGGCAGCCGGGTTCAACGCAGCCGATGATGGCATAATCCCGCGCGTGCTCTGTTTTCATCCCCTGGTTTTCAAGTGTTCCTATGACTGCTTTATCATTGTGGAACGCCGGTACTGAGCGGGTTTTTGCGATGACTCCTGCAACCCTGTCCCTGTAGGCTACAGTGTTCTTCTCGTAGTGATAGCGGGCATTGAGGTTCGGGTCGCGGGTCTTCAGAAGTTCGGTCACCTTCAGCATGATGCAGGTGAGGTCGTTGACCGCGTCTTCACCTTTGTCGTCCACGCCTCCCACGGTAACGGCCGGCACGGTGCCTGCGCCGCCGAAGAGCTCCTCCGCGGTTTCAGGTACGAGGTTGGTATTGTCGTTGAGTTTCAGCCAGAGACAGCCGACAAGCTCCACCGCCTGTTTTACCGTCAGCCTCCCGCTCTCCCTGTCTCTTTTGTAATAGGGATACAATATCTGGTCGAGGCGGCCGGGGCTTATGGCCATATTGATGTTCTCGGCATGGACAGCCACCTGGGCCAGCCAGAGGGAATTGACCGCTTCGCGGAACGTCCGGGCAGGCTGCGCGGGAACACGGCTGCATATCCACGACATGGCTTCGAAATTGGCTTTCCTGGCAGGGTCGGTTTCTGACCCGGCAAGTAACGCAGCCTTTATGCAGAGCTTACGCGCATAATTTTTTATCCCCTCCATGGCTATCCTCACCGCCTGATAGAAATCCAGTTTCTCTTTGTCCTCCGCGCAAAGGGGGCCGCCGCCCCGTATCTGCTCCTCTGCCCTTAATGCCTCTGCGATAATGCCGTCCACGCCTATTTCCAGCACTTTACGGTAACCGGGGATTGTATGCGATATACAGCCCGGTTTGCCGGCGATGAAGAAGACGATACGTTCGAACAGCTTCATGCACGGCGGGTTCCCGTTATTCCTGCGCGTGTACTCAAGAATGTTGCGCTCCATCCAGTAGGGGAAAATCTTCAGGTTCAGTTCCTCACGATCTCTGTCGGACAGTAGGAGAGGGTTCTTCTGCCGCGTGCTTATGGTATCAAGCTCGGGCCAGATGGTCATGCCGGTGAGTTCGGGATATACCGGGGCGCCGAAAGGTTTCGATGTCGTGGCGCCGGCAAGCAGGTTGTCGTCGAAAAAGAGCGGTTCCCTGCTGGAGAGAAAGTGGTTTATCGCCTGGGCATAGCGGACAACCACGGACTCCCCCGCGGGAGGATGCGCACGATAGTAGTCTGTGATGTGCCTTGCCCGTTCGATGCAGATTTCCGCCTTCGCGCCCACGCTCTTCTGCCGCAGGCCCTTGAGCAGGACCACATCATCCGGAGAGGTGATATCTTCTAGCCATGCATCCTGTGTTACCAAGTCCATATATTTTTCTCCTCAATAATGAAAAACTTCATACTGAGCCTCCGTTGTGTCAGGCTGATAGTCATGGCTTAATAGCAATATGCATACCACCGGAAAGAAAAATATCGCGCATTGATTTGCAAGGGGAATACACCCGGAGAGGGATTAACAACCGGTAAACTTTCCTTAAGCTATGTAAACTTTACATAGTTGGTGATTTTTATTTTTTATATTCGCCGAAAACATTTCTCTTGATAAAATAGTGCATGATAAGCGATTATAACCACTGTATTATACTCGGAGCAGGTAATTAGGACTTCCGGGGACTCTGTTGGCTGCTTGTCCATAATTACCGCTTTTTTCAGGAGCTTATATTTGTCAGCATTACCGCAGGTAACTGTAAAAGGTAAAAAGTTCGTCGTGCCCATAATACAGGGCGGCATGGGCGTGGGAGTATCCCTCTATCCGCTTGCCCACGCAGTTGCACAGGAGGGGGGGCTCGGTATTGTTTCCAGCGCCTGCCTCGACAGGGTCGTCTCGAAGAGGACAGGTAAAAAGTTCAATTCATATGAGGCCGCATACGAAGAGATCTCCCAGTCGAAGGCCTCCGGCGGATTTGCCGGTATCAATGTCATGGGCGCACTTGGCAGGGACTACAATGAATCTATAAAGGGCGCGCTCGACGCCGGAGCTGATGCCATTATCTCAGGGGCAGGCCTGCCGCTGACCCTCCCGGTTATACAGCCTCCGAAGGACACGGCGCTCATTCCCATCGTCTCCTCCACACGGGCACTTGAAATCATATGCAAAAAATGGGAGAAACTCGGGTACCGGCCCGATGCCATAGTGCTGGAAGGGCCGCTTGCCGGCGGACACCTGGGCTTCAAGATGGACCAGATTGACCTTGAGGCGAACAAGCTCGAAAACCTGCTGCCGCCTGTAAAGGACATGGCAATGAAATATGGCGACTTCCCTGTTTTTGTAGCGGGCGGCATCTACACCCACGACGATATCCTCATGTTCCTCAGGATGGGCGCTGACGGCGTTCAGATGGGCACACGCTTTCTCGCCACCGAGGAGAGCAGCGCTTCCGAAGATTACAAGCAGGCGGTAGTCACGTCCCGTGAAGAGGACATCCTCGTTGCCCATGACCCCGGCTCGCCCTGCGGTTTGCCCTTCCGGGTGATAAAGCAATCGCCCATGTATGTTTCAGCCATAAAAAAGCTCCGGACTCCCAAATGCGACAAGGGGTATGTGCTGCTCAAGGACAAGGAGGGGAAATACAGTATTTGTCCCGCCAAACAGAGCAATGAACACCATTTCTGCATCTGCAACGGGCTCCTCAGTTCAGCCGGTTACAATCCCGATAAGGAAGAGCCCCTCTACACGGTAGGCACCAATGCCTTCAGGGTCGACAGGATTCTCTCTGTAAAAAGTCTCATGGATGAGCTTACCGGCAAAACAGCCACCGCCCTATAGCTATACGGCCTTTCCGGCAAAAAATGCTACCTGACGATGGGAGAGGCGTTCCTGTCAAAGGGGTCCATCCTGATGGCGAGGGAGAAGAGATAGGGGTAGCTTTCCTTCAGATGAAGCGCTCTTCCAGCCGCATCACGCTTTAGGTCCCTTTGGACCGTGTTCCTTTGCTATCCGGTCGAGAATACCGTTTATAAATGCCGCCGAATCGACGGTGGAATATTTCTTTGCGATCTCCAGGGACTCGTTGATGGTGACCGCATCCGGAATGTCATGCCGGTAAAGGATCTCATAGGTGGCAAAACGCAAAATATTTCTGTCTATGCTCGCCATCCGCGAGAGAGACCACTTTGCCGCGACCTTCTGAAGAAGGGGGTCGATCTCGCCTAGGTTTCTTATGGTGCCCATGATGATGTTCTCCGTAAAGGACCTGACATCAGGGTCTTCCTCTCCGCTGTCCTTCCAGAAAGCGGCAATCTCCTCATTTATATTCGCTATACTCTCCGGGTGCGCAGCTCCCCCTTCCGCGATGTCCACAAAGTCGATCCGGTATAAAAACTGGAGGGCGTATTCCCTTGCCTGGCGTCGTTTCGTCATAGGAGCAAAAAGTTGCGGCTGATTATAACCTTTTGACGACCTGCGCCATTTCAATAGCGGTGATTGCGGCATCCCAGCCCTTGTTCCCCGCCTTTGTGCCTGCGCGCTCCACAGCCTGCTCGATAGTGTCCGAGGTGATGACGCCGAAAGCTATAGGGACCCCCGTCTCAAGGGATGCGGAAGCTACTCCCTTTGACACCTCGGAAGCCACGTAATCGAAATGGGGGGTTGCACCGCGTATCACAGTCCCGAGACAGATGACCGCGTTATAGCTGCCCTTGGCCGCCAGCTTCTTCGCGACCAGGGGAATCTCGAAGGCGCCCGGCACCTTCACCACTTCTATATCGTCTTCAGCCGCGCCGTGGCGCAGCAGGGCATCTACCGCGCCGTCGAGCAGCCGTGATGTAATAAAGTCGTTGAACCGGCTCACCACGATACCAAATTTTAAGCCCTCTGCCTGAAGCTCGCCTTCTATAATCTTCATGTCTCTCCTCCGGATTGGGATGTAATGATTATATTACCATAAAACTTGAACAGCAAGCTGTCGAATTGCCTCATATAAAAATCACGCCGAAATAGTGTTTGACATTCTTTGACAGTATATGCGATGATAATAACAGAAGTTCCAGAAGTTTTTGTAACCGGTAACACCACAAAGACTTTAGCTTTGTGGTGTTTTTATTTGCACGGTTTTTCTGGAATTTTAATTTACGCGAAAGAGGTATGTTCACAATGGCAAATGGTACAGTAAAGTGGTTCAATGATTCCAAAGGATTTGGATTCATAACAAGCGAAGACGGCGGCGATGTATTCGTCCACCATTCTTCCATCCAGGGCAATGGATTCAAGTCCCTTGCCGAGAATGAGGCAGTCAGCTTTGATGTTGAAAAAGGCCCCAAGGGTCCCAAAGCGATCAATGTAGTTAAACTATAATTGACTGTATAAAAGCCCTCCTGATCTTCAGGAGGGCTTTTTTTTGCCCTTTCTTACTGGACAATAAATTCCGTGATATACACGTTGCGCACCATTTCTTCCCCCAGCACTGAATTGAACCGGCTATTGAGCTCCTTCTTGAGAGCGTCCTTTCCTTCAGGGGTCATCAGCTCTTCATAGGTATGGGCCGAAACCGTCATAAAAATGCTGTCCCGCAGCGCCGCCGCCTTCTGCTTCGCCTTTTCCAGTATCGCCGGATCGCTCAGTTCGGCATTCAATGATAACTTAACGACTTTGCTCTTCTTCAGGTCGAGATTGATAATAAAAGTCCCTACCCCCATAACCGTAGGCGATAATGCCGCCTTTTCCAGCTTTTCAGAGGGCTCTGCTCCCTGACTGTCGGAAGAGCAGGAGGTAAGGGCAGTATTCACCATAAGCAAAAGAAGAGCCAGACTGATTTGCACTAACGGGTGAAACTTTTTCATGGGGCGCCTCCTTTTTCTGTCTGCCTGTTTTAAGCATACCTCAGAAATGAACGGATTTTTGTGATGGTTGTCACAAAAAAGGAGGAAATACGGGTTGTTTATAAAAACCTGTCGTTTGCGCGGGACGAGTGTGTGCCGGACGCCTCTCCCCGTAAAAGATTTCTGTAGAGTAGTGTGCGCCTTATTCATTATAATAAAGAGTTTAAAGATACGCACCCAATAAAATAGAGCAGGGGTAAATACACATGGATAATGTACTGAAAAAAGTTGAAACACTGGCTTTGCACCATGACAGGCTCGATGCTAAGATCGTAAAAAATAAAAACATCAAGTTGGGCCTGCGAAATGAAGACGGTACCGGGGTGTTTGTAGGGATTACCAGCAAAGGGCAGGTGCTGGGATATGAAAAGATCATCAGTGCCGACGGTACGGAAAAGGTCAACCCGATACCCGGAAGCCTTTATTATTGCGGCTACGATGTGGCAGACCTGGTGGCGGGAAAGGAAGCGGAAAAGCGTTTCGGCTTTGAAGAAATCATCTACCTGCTTTTGACCGGCGAGTTGCCTACGGGAGCAGACCTGAAAAGCTTTTCCTTTGAACTGGGGAAACGGCGGGCGCTTCCCAAAGAAGCAAAAGAGATAATACTAAACACTCCGCAGCACGATGACCAGATGGGCTCCCTCCACACGATTGTATCGGCGATGCATCTTTTCGACAAAAACCCGAATTCAACGGACATAAGGGATGTAACGCGCCAGTGTATCGATCTGATTGCAAAGTTCCCGACCATTATCGCGTACAACTATCAGAAGACACTCATGAAGAAAAAAGATGCCAGGAAACTGATAGAGCCGGACCCGGACCTCAGCACTGCCGAGAATTTTCTCCACATGCTTTCCGGGAAGGTCCCCGGGCGGCTGACCTCGGAACTGTTCGACACGATGCTGATATTCCACGCAGAGCACGGCGGCGGGAACAACTCGACCTTCTCGACGCGCTGCGTCTCTTCTTCCGGCGCTAACACCTACATGGCGCTCTGCGCCGGAATCGGCTCTCTTTCGGGCCATCTCCACGGCGGCGCCAACGAAGCGGTAGTCAGGATGATCGGCGACATCAAGAAAAAGGTCAGGGACTGGGAAAGTGATGAGGAAGTCATGTCTTACCTCAGGCTGGTTCTCGACAAGAAAGCAGGCGACATGACCGGAAAGATTTTTGGACTGGGTCACGCGGTCTACACTGTATCGGACCCGCGGGCGGTGTTCCTGGAAAAGAGAGCGGGTGAACTCGCTGTGCAGGCGGGAAGAGAAAAGGAGTTTGCGCTCTATAAGAAGATAGCGTCACTATCGCCGCGGGTCGTGAAAGAGAAGAAGGGCAAAGTTGTCTGCACCAACGTCGACTTCTACTCAGGCTTTGTATATGAGTGCATGGGAATCCCGAAGGAACTTTTCACGCCCATCTTTGCGATGGCAAGAGTCGCAGGGTGGTCCGCGCACAGGATTGAGGAGATCGTTCAGGGAAGGATCATGCGGCCTTCCTATGTTACGTCGTTAAAAGGGAAAAACAAGTATATCCCGATGACCAAACGCTGATTGCTGAACTTACTGCTCTTTCCAGTACTCCTCGAACTTCCCGTTTTTCGTTATCCATATCACATAGGGGGAGCGTGAGACATCTCCGTTATCGGCAAACTTTATCTTCCCGAGTGCGCCGGAAAACTCCAGGGCATGCAGTTTGTCCGTCACAGCTTTGCCCTCCGTAGTGCCCGCGTCTTTTATGGCGGTGAGAAGAATATTCATAGCGTCATAGGCATAGATGGAATAAGGGCCCAGTTCCCCGTGTTTTGCCTTGTACTTTTCGATGAATTCTTTTGCAGTGGGGATATTCTTAGGGTCGGGGCTGAAGGTCAGATACGTCCCCTCCGCCGCCTTGTCGCCCGCGATCTCGATAAATTTGGGGTCAATGCTGCCGTCACCGCTAAGGAAGGGGACCCTCAGGTCTATTTCCCTGGACTGTTTTACGAGAAGTCCTGTTTCAGGATATATGCCGCCGAAGAAAATAAGGTCGGGGCTCTTCTGCCGCACCGAGGTGAGCACGGTTTTGAAATCCTTGTCGCCTTTGGCTATGCCGCCGTAATAGACAACCTCGATGCCGGCACCGAGATGTTTTTTGAAGATATCGGCAAAGCCCTGCCCATATGTAGTCTTGTCGTGGAGTATAGCCACCTTCTTCACCTTAAGCTTGTCCTTTGCGAAGTCCGCAGCCACCTTCCCCTGCTGCTCGTCAGTCCCGCAGACCCTGAAGACGCCCTTGTTTCCGCGCCCGGTGAGAAGCGGGTTCGTGGAGGCCGGGGTGATCATGGGGATGTTCGCGCGGCTGTATACATCCGAGGCCGGGATGGAGCAGCTGGAATTAAAATGGCCGACAATGCCGACAGCCCCGTCGTTCACCATTTTGTTTGCCACGGCCACCGCCTGTTTCGGGTCGGCCTGGTCATCGCCTGTCAGCATCTCTATCTTCTTGCCCAGGACACCGCCTTTGCTGTTCCACTCATCTACCGCAACGCTGACGCCGTTCCTGAAATCTGTCCCCATCTTCGCCTCAGCGCCTGTCATCTGGGCGGCAACTCCCACTTTGATACCATTATCCTGTTTGGCACACCCGGACAGCAGGCCCGCTGCCATAAGAACCGCTGTCACCATCATCCCCAACCTTTTCATTACGTTACCTCCTTTTTCCCCTGTGCAGGGCAGTGATGATATGTATTGTAGGGGCGAGGCGTTGCCTCGCCCTCATCTGCTAACGCGCTGCAATCAAAGCCAGAAGCCGGGCCGCATTATCCGCAGGCCCACCCTGAATAAGCCCTGAGGAGACGGCAATGCCGTAGCAGCCAGCAGCAAATACGGATGCTGCGTTAGCGGCTTTAATACCGCCGATGGCGATAACCGGCAGCTTTACTGAACCGGTGATTTCACGGAGACCGTCAACACCTTTCGGAGCACCGGCCTCCTTGGTTTCAGTGGGGAAGAGGGGACCGAAACCGATATAATCGGCGCCCATTCTTTCGGCTTCGAACGCCTCGGCGAGGGAGTGGGTGGATATGCCGATGATCCTGTTGCCCATGAGATGCCGCGCTTCCTCATAGGGTAGATCGTCCTGGCCGAGATGTACCCCGTCGGCGTCCACCGCCAGGGCTAGGTCCGCATAATCGTTCACCACAAAGCACGCGTGAAAGCGCCTCGTAAGTTCACGCAATTTCAGCGCCTCGTAATACATCTCACGTTTCGATTTGTTTTTTTCACGGTACTGGACCCAGCGGACACCTGCTTCCAGAAGCGTGATGACCGTGTAATCCGGACTGAGGCCGCTCCCGGAAGGAGCGGTGATGAAACAGAGGGGCCCGAACTCTTTCATGCCCGCTGTCAGCCGGCCACTTCCGTTATTTTATGCCCGTTGACGCCCTGCCGCGACATCTTGTCGATGAAGTCGGTGGCGAAGTTCCCTTTGATAAAATCGGGGTGGTTAAGGACCTTCTTGTGGAAAGGTATGGTCGTCTTTATACCCTCGATAATGAACTCGTCCAGTGCTCTCTTCATCCTGGCGATGGCCTCCTCCCTGTTCTTGCCATGCACGATGAGCTTGGCAATCATGGAATCATACTGGGACGGCACTGTCCAGCCGGTATAAGCTGCGGTATCGATCCGCACGCCCGGCCCTCCCGGCGGGAGGAAAAGGGTAAGCTTTCCGGGCGAGGGTATGAATTTTTCAGGGTCTTCGGCGTTTATCCGGCATTCGATAGAGTGGCCGGAAATCCGGATGTTGGTCTGCCTGAAAGAGAGGGGGAAGCCCGCCGCGATCTTGATCTGCTCTTTGATAATGTCCACGCCGGTCACCTCCTCGGTCACCGGATGCTCCACCTGCACGCGGGTGTTGATCTCCATAAAATAAACATTCTGTTCCTGGTCCACTATAAACTCTATGGTCCCGACATTCTTGTATTTCATGGCCTTTGCCGCGCGCACGGCGAGTTCGCCCAGCTTCTTGCGGAATTTCTCGGTTGCAATGGTGGAAGGGGCCTCTTCTATGAGCTTCTGGTGCCTCCTCTGTATGGAGCAGTCTCGCTCACCGAGGTGTATTACATTCCCCTTGCCGTCGGAGATGATCTGCACTTCGATATGCCTTATGCCGGAAAGATATTTCTCGACGTAAAGTTCGCTGTTGCCGAAGGCGGCCAGGGCCTCCCTCTGGGCCATGTGAAAAGCGGTGGAGAGTTCTTCCTCCTCGTTGACAATGCGCATGCCGCGGCCGCCGCCTCCCGATGAGGCCTTTACTATCACGGGGAGGCCGATCTTTTTAACGATTTTCATCGCCGCCTCTTCTGATATAACAGGCCCGTCGCTGCCCGGCACTACCGGGATCCCGCGCCTTTTCATTATTTGGCGGGCCTTGGCTTTGTCACCGCCCATGCGTATATTTTCCGACGTGGGCCCGATGAAGGTTATACCCGAGGTGGCGCAGGCCTCCGCAAGCTGGTAATTTTCCGAAAGAAAACCGTATCCGGGATGAATGGCCTCTGAATCGGTGAGTTCCGCAGCGCTGAGAATAGCGGGGATATTCAGATAGCTCTGTGCGGGGACAGCAGGACCGATACAGATGGACTCATCGGCGTATCTGACGTGGAGGGCGTCCCTCTCGATATCGGAAAAGACGGCCACGGTCCTGATGCCGAGTTCCTTGCATGCGCGGATGACCCTGATAGCTATTTCGCCGCGGTTCGCGATCAATATTTTTTTAAAGAGTTCCATCTTGTCCCTTACACCGGCTCGATAAGGAAAAGGGGTTCCCCGTATTCCACCGGATGCCCGTTCTCCACCAGCACCCTGACCACAACGCCGTCCACTTCACTCTCTATCTCGTTCATAAGCTTCATGGCTTCAATAATGCAGATCACCTGTCCCTTTTTCACTTTGGCGCCCACATCGGCAAAACTCTCCGCCTCAGGGGACGGTGACCGGTAAAAGGTGCCCACAATAGGGGAGGTCACCGTAAAGAGCCGGCCTTCCATCTCAGCCGCTTCTTCCTTGGCCTCCCTGCTCTCCTTTGCTTCCCTGCTCTCCTTCCTTTCAGTATGGATGGCAGGTTGAACTTCGAGGTGGCCAAAGAATTTCTCGCGTTTAATCTTGACCTTCGACCCCTCTTTTTCTATCTGAATTTCCGTTATGTCCGTCTCTTTCAGCAAACCCATCAGTTCCTTCAAATCATCCAATTCCATCGGCTATCCTCCCTTGCAGTATCAGTGCTGTATGCCTGAGCCGGGGAATGCAAACCCGGACAATAACGGCGGCGCCTCTTTATAGAGCGCCCGCTATTTTACTTTTTCAATATATTCGGATGTCCTCGTGTCGATCTTGAGCACGTCTCCCACCGTGATATGGAAGGGCACCTTTACCACTGCTCCTGATTCAAGCTTCGCCGGTTTGTTGCCCCCGGAGGCGGTGTCACCCTTGAAAGCAGGGTCAGTCTCCACCACTGCAAGCTCGACGAACATGGGCGGCTGCACCGATATGGGCAGTCCCTTATAATTGAGAATGCTCACCATCATGTTCTCCTTGATGAATTTTTTCACATCTCCGAGCTGCGCATCCGTGAGCGGGATCTGTTCATAGGTTTCCATGTCCATGAAATAATGCATGCCGTCCTGCACATAAAGATACTGCATGTCCTTCTCTTCGAGCTGGGGAGATTCAAACTTTTCTCCCGAGCGAAAGGTGTCTTCGAGTACGTTGCCAGTTCTCAGGCTCTTCAGCTTGGTCCTGATCACGGCGCCGCCCCTGCCCATTTTCACATGCTGGAAATCCACTATTTCACAGGGCTCTCCCTTGTACTCGATTTTCGCTCCCTTCCTGAAATCACTGGTTGCAATCAATTACTACCTCCTCAAATAGCGTTATAGCATCTAAAAATTGCGCCATGCCATAACGTCTTGCGTTTCGCGCCTTACGTTTTTATTATCTCAAGCTCTCTGCTGAGAGTGGTAAGAAGCACAGTCCTGTCCGCTTCCACCGCCACCATGTCCTCTATGCGCACGCCGCCCGTCCCGGGCAGGTATATGCCCGGCTCTACGGTAAAGACCATACCCCTGGACACCTTCTCGCTCTTTGCCCGCGATACGCGGGGTCCTTCATGCACATCGAGCCCGACTCCGTGGCCGGTGCCGTGGCCGAAATAATCGCCATACCCAGCGTCCCTGATGGTGTCCCGCGCCGCACTGTCCACCGCGCGGGTCGTTACTCCTTCTCTTACGCATTGGATTGCGCGTCTGCGCGCCTCGTTGACCGTACAGTATATCCGCTTCCCGGCAGCAAGGTCGCCTCCCCCCATAAGGAGAGTCCTTGTCATATCGGAATAATACCCGTCCGCCTCTCCGCCCCAGTCAATTATAACAAAATCACCCTTTTGTATCTTCCTTTGCGTAACCTGCGCATGGGGCATGGACGAGTTGCTTCCGGAAGCCACTATTATATCAAAGGGGATGCTCATACATCCCTCTTTTTTCAATTGCTCCTCAAGCCTCAGCGCGATCTCCCTTTCCCTCTTCCCAACCCTCACAAACGGTTTAATCTTCAGGAACGCTTTTTCCGCCCTTTCCACGGCCTTACTGATGCTGGCAATCTCCGTCCCGTCTTTTCTTTTCCTGAGATTCTCCACGATGTTCTCACGGGGGACGAGGGTGGCCGGCAAAGAACGCAGACGCTCATAAAAACCGTACGGCAGGGACGCTTCGAAGGCGAGACGCTTTATGCCGAGCGTCTTCAAGATAGCGCGCAGAAGGCGGACCCTGTCGCCCTTATCAGTGCCCCTATCAAAGCCCTGCACTTCCTTTGCGGCCTGTTCCGTGTAACGAAAGTCGGTATAGAAAAACTGCCGCTCCTGCGTAATGAGCGCAAAGCCGGAGGACCCGGTGAAGCCCGTGAGATAGCGCACATTCTTCATGGCGCTGACCAGCAGCGCGTCGATCTTGCCTGCTCTCAGGAGACGCTGGACTCTTGCGGTCCTCATGCAAAACGGCCCCTAACCCCGGCGAGAAGCCCCTGCAGGCGGCGCACCACAAGCTCTTTCCTGCCCCTGGCCAGGTGCGCAAATCGTTCACGCACAGCCCCGGAAAATCTGTTCAGCCGCTCCACCACGATGTCCGTGTCCTTTCCCATAAGCTTCATGAGGGACTTGAGTTCAGCCTTGCGTTGCGCTACAGTCCCCTTCGCACCTGAGGCAAGCAGGAAATTATAGACGGCAAGCGCCTTAAGATATCGGCCCTGGGCTATATGCGCCTCCGCTTCCCTAAGCGATTCGGCCTCCGTATTGCGCACTGCGGGGGAGAGCGCCTCAACCACCGGATCGGGATCTGTTTTCATCTCTATTGGCATCTCTACGGGCGTCTCTATAGGCATATCCCGGGGTTCCGGACTTGTGGAGACGAGACCCGCGGATTCCAGGCACAGGGCGGCCTCTTCGTCGTAAGGGTCTAGCTCCGCTATTTTTTTGTATTCAGCGGCAGCCTCCTCCTGAAGGCCAAGCTTCTTGTTAACTTCGGCCAGTCCCCGGTGAATGAAGATAGCACGGGGCCTCTGCGCCTCAGCCTCAAGAAATTCCCCCTTCGCCTCCTTAAGCATACCGGCCTGCAGATACCATTTACCGAGGGCAATACGGGCTGCGGTAAAAGAGGGGTTTCTCCTTACGCCGTTGATGAGTATATCCAGCGCCTCTTCCTCCGTCCTGTCACTTTTGCTCAGTTCCCCGGCAAGGGAGAGGAAGAGCTTTGAGTCGGGCTTCTGCTGCACCCGCTCGCGGAGCTTTCTGATATATGCGCTTTCGAAGGTCTTCTCTTCCATACGCCTATCCCGTTGTCTTCAACTCCCTGATCCTGTCCAGCAGGGCCATGGCCACAGCCTCCTTGGACATCAGGGGAAGTTTCTTTTCGGTCTCCCTGTCGATGATGACAACCTTATTGGTGTCCACGTCAAACCCGGCGTCTTTCAGAGAGACATCATTGAACACGATGATGTCCATGTCCTTTCCCAGGAGTTTCTTGCGCGCCCTGTCGATGCGGGGCCCGGTCTCAGCAGAAAAGCCCACGGTAAAAGGCTTGCTCTTCAGCCTGCCTACCTCGGCGATGATATCGGTGGTCTTCAGGAGGGTCAGGGTGAAAGTATCTTTCTTCTCTATTTTGCTTTCCTTTGTCTCGGCAGGCACGAAATCCGCAACCGCGGCGGACATGATGAAGATGGAGGACAGGGGGATGCTCTCCATCACCGCGGCATACATGGCGGCCGCCGTTTCCACCCGTATGACGTCAACTCCGTCAGGCGGCGGGATGGAAGCCGGTCCGGTGATAAGGGTGACTTCCGCGCCCCTCCTTTTCGCCATCTTCGCAATAGCATACCCCATCTTGCCCGAGGATTTATTGGAGATGTACCGTACAGGGTCTAGATATTCCCTCGTGGGCCCGGCAGTAACAAGCACCTGTTCGCCGGTAAGGTCCTGTTTTGTGAGTGCGGTTATCACTGACTCCATTATCTTCCCGACCTCCGCCATCCTGCCCATACCCTCTTCCCCGCAGGCAAGCTCCCCCCGCTCCGGGCCGACCGCCCTGACACCGAGAGAGAGGAGATAGTTGAGGTTTTTCTGGAAGACAGGGTTTTCATACATGCGCCAGTTCATGGCAGGGGCAACTATGACCTTGCCGTTGTAAGCCATCAGCGAAGTGCTTAGCATGTCATCGGCAATACCCGAAGCGTATTTACCGATGATGTCCGCTGTTGCGGGGGCTATGATGAAAAGATCGGCGTCAGCAGCGAGGCCTACATGGCAAAGGGGTGAGGCGAACATGTCGTCGTAGATGCCGCCGCCCGCCGCGAGTTCGACGGACATGGGGGTGATAAAACGCTTTGAGGCCTCTGTCATGATGACCTTAACAGAAGCCCCTTCCTGGCGCAATCTCTTTATGAGTTCTATGGACTTGTAAGCAGCGACACTACCGGTGATGCCTGCAAGTATCGATTTCCCCTTAAGCATAACCTTCTCTCCCGGCGCCTGCTGTCAGGACACATGCCGGAGATACCCCCTTTTTGGGAAGGATGGAGAACGGTATGGCTACTCTTCGCTTTCCTCGGACTCTGATCCACTCTCGCTGAAGAGTTCTTCGAGGGCTTTTTCCGGCGAACCCTTCTCGTGGAGATATACTTTCAGGTCCTTTTCGAGTTCCGAAAGGTCCTCCATGGGTCTCCTCTTCTCCTCGATAAGCTTCTTGTAGTCGATCCTGTCGCCCTTTTCCTTGGCTTCGACGGCATCGATACCGGTGAGGAACTCTATCTGGTCTGAGATGGTCTCCAGCAGGGCTGTGGTGGTCACCTTCTTCGCTTTTGTCTGTATTCTCGGACTGGTGCCGAGCGAGAGCTCGCGCGCCCTCTGCGCGGCGATAATCACAAGCCGGTACCTGCTGTCTATCTGCTTTTTGTCGTATTCAATGGGAAGAGCTATGATATCCATATCCATGCTATTGTCCCTCCTCTGAAATTATTTTATCAATTACGTCATGATTTGCTTTTGCCACGGTGACCCTCTCGGCAATGACAACGGAGGTTAATTCGGTCAGGGCAATATTAAAGGTATCGTTTATAATAACATAATCATAACTTTTATACTCCTTCATCTCTTCCCTTGCCTTTGCCAGCCTCTTGCCGATGGCCTCCTCGGTGTCGGTCATCCTGCCATGAAGCCTCTCCCTGAGGGCCTTCATGGAGGGCGGCATGATGAAGATCAGCCTGCTGCCGGGAAGGCGCTTTTGTATCTGCATGGCGCCCTGCAGATCAATATCCAGGACCACGTCGGTGCCGCTGTCCATCATCTCTTCAATCTTTTGGGCGGAAGTGCCGTAATAATTTCCGAATACCTCCGCCCATTCCACAAACTCCCCTGCCCCGATCATGGAACGGAACCGCTCCGTGTCTACAAAGAAGTAGTGAACGCCGTCCGCCTCTCCCTGCCGCGGGCCCCTCGTGGTATACGAAACCGAATGTCCGATACCGGGAAGCGTCTCGCATAGTTTTATGCAGAGCGAGGTCTTACCCGCGCCCGAGGGGGCGGATACCACAAAAAGGCTACCTCTCTTTCGTATCATGGTCTCCTCCCGCCATATGTTCTCCCAGCCCGGCCACCCTCTGCGCGATAGTCTCCACCTGGATAGCGGAGAGAACAACATGGTCGCTGTCGGTTACGATAATGGAGCGGGTCTTCCTTCCCTCGGTGGCATCGATGAGCTTCCCCCTCTCCTTTGCCTCTTCCCGCAATTTTTTGATAGGGGAGGAGCCCGGGTTAACAATGGCCACCACCCGTGCGGCATAGATAACATTACCAAAGCCGATACTGACAAGGGAACTCTTCATCAGACCTCCTGCTTCATTGTTACCGGATGTAGGGGCACGGCATGCCGTGCCCCTACTGTATATTCTGCACCTGCTCCCTGAGCTTCTCTATTTCGGTCTTGAGCTCGATGGACAGGTTCACGATCTTTATATCGTCCACTTTCGAGGCAATGGTGTTGGCTTCCCTGTTCAGCTCCTGGATGAGGAAATCGAGCTTTCTGCCGATACTCCCGCCCTTGGACACAATGGCATGGAACTGCCCGAGATGGCTCTTAAGCCTCGCCAGTTCCTCGGTGATATCGCTCTTCTGCGCAAGAAAAGCGACCTCCTGCGCAAGCCGGGCCTCGTCGAGGGCAACACCGGCGAGCAGTTCCGTCAGCCTCCTGGCAAGCGTCTCTCTGTAAGCGGCAACAGCGCCCTTTGCCAGCCCCTCCACCTCAGTGCGTATCCCTTCCAGCCGCCCGGCGTGGTGCAGCAATTCCCCGGTAAGAGCTTCGCCCTCTTTCCGCCGCATCTCTTCAATACGCGCAACAGCCAGAGCCAGGGCTTCAAACAGCGCAGCCGGATTATACTCGGGCTCTTCGGTTAGCAGGAGGTCCCGGTATGACGCGAAAAGATCGAGGGAAACAGCGCCCGACAGGGAGAATTCCCGCTGCAGCTCGGAGAAGGCATCGTACAGCCCTTTTGCGAGGTCCTTGTTGACAACGACCTTCTGTTTCCGTTTGTCCGTAAAAGATATGGTGATGTCGAATTTTCCCCGCGCGAATTTCTCCTTGATGAGATTACGGACCGGGATCTCGTGCTCAATGAGGGAAGAGGGCATCCTGACGGAAACCTCCAGGTAGCGGTGGTTCAGGGAACGGGTTTCCACCTTGAACCCCTCCACCTCGGCAGCTCCGAACCCTGTCATGCTCTGTATCATATGATCACTCCTGTAATCTTTATTGTTTTATGCCGTGAGGAGCTACCCTTCAATATTACTATATTGCTCTTACGCGTGCAAAACTTCTCGGAAAACAATTCAATAAGTTGTTCATTAGCTGCCCCCTCCACAGGCGGGGCTGTAAGTTTTACCTTGACCACATTGTCCACAACCCCGGCGATCTCCTTACGGGAAGACCGGGGGATCACCTTGACTTCGATAATGATGCCGTCCTTTACTCTTGTATACGGTATGTCCATTATGCGCCTTTATAAAACCGGAACTTGTAATATACTTCACCCAGGGCAATGGTGACAACCGCCAGAAGCACCCCGGCCAGGACATCCACAACGTAATGGTACCTGCAATAGACGGTGGCAACAATCAGAAGGGCCACGGGAACTATCATCCATTTGAAGACGTCCCGCGCATAGCGGAAAGCCAGAAAGAGCACGGTAAGGGCAATACCGGTGTGGCCGCTGGGGAAGGCGTCCCGCTTTATTCCCTCCAGCAGGTCCAATAAATTCCGGATGGGCTGCGCTATTAGCCCCCCCTGCAACTCCTTTGTCTGGAGGTGCAGGATAGTGTAACGAGGACCGAGTGCAGGCACGAGTATATATCCCACATACGAGAGATAGAAACAGAGGAGTATGATAAAAAGCGACCGTTGGAACTCCTCTTCCCTCTTTCTCATCTTCAGGATAACACCAAGGGAGACGGGCAGAAAATAGTATCCGGTGTAGGCAAGCTGGAGCAGGTCGGTGAGCAGGGGATGAATTATGTTTTCAAGGACAACGGTGGGATATGTCCCGCACATGAGGTAATCAAGCCTTATCAGGAGGTAGTCCATGTCCTGGGGATTGATGCGATGGACAATCGGCCCAAGGCTGTCAAAAATAATGAAAACGCTCACTACCGGGAAAATAATGTCGCGGGTCAGTGAGAGGAAGGGGTTGTTCCTGCTCAGGGGAATGAGCAATAACTGGAAAATTATTATGGAGGCGTAGATGAGAAGGAGATGACCTGCCAGGGGGATGGCGTTGCAATTAACAGCCGTGAGGAGGAACAAAAAGGCGCTGAAAAAAATAGTGAGAGTATCTGCCGGTCTCAAAAGGCGACTCTTCTTCCTGTCCTCTTGATCTTTTGAACATAACGCTTTATTGCTTCTATAGCAGAATCCGGTCTCGCAACCATTCTTTGATCTCTCCTATCTTTTTCAGATTAACCTCTGTTTATCAGCATCCCCGTCGTCTAAGTCTAGTATATCCTAACTTGCGAATATTTAACCTTTTTGTGGAAATAAAACTATCTGCAATTATATCAAAAACATACTGAACAAGCTATTATTTTGTGGGGCTATTCAGTAATCTTTCAATCAGGGAACTCCCCGGAATCAGAATATGCCTGCGGCTATAAAGAAGTTGACTTGCAGCATCAATATTTCGCCGAGAGAAAGCCTCAACTATTATTCTGTGCCCTGAGAAGAACAGTCTGGAGGTGCGCAATCGTCAGAAATCGACCTCATGAGAGAGTATTTTCCTGAGGGAGAAACCCTCGGGATATATAATATCCCTCACCCGCCATCCCTTTGCCGTCTTCCGAAGCTGATAGATCAGGGTCCTGCGGCCAATATTGGTGAAGGTCACCGCGTACGAGGCGTTGGGCGGCGGTGTTTTCCGTCTTATGGAAAGCTTTAGCGGAGTGTTTTCGAAGTCCTGGGCGTCAAGGAGGGGATCGAAGTCCAGGTTGCATATTTCATGTGTTGTCCTTGCACACTCATCTTCTTTCATGAACAGTTCGGACAGTTCAGGGTCAAAGTATTTCGAGAGCATTTTCCTGTTATCCAGGGCAATCTTTTTTTCTTTCCACGGCTGATGGTCACGGTAGATGGCGCGAATAAGGGTTTCGGGTGAGGAGCAATCAGCGTCTTTTGCGCTGAGGGGCTGACTGGCGGCCGCCATGATAAACGTCAGAAGAAGTGACAGCAGCAAAACCTTTTTCATCGTCAGCACCTTATAATGAGGTCACGGGGAGGCAGAGCAGTTTCCCGCCGATCCCATGAAGCGACTCGTTAACTGTCCGCTCATTTTCCTTTTGATTACAAATCTCGATAGGCTTCACGACGGTGCTTGACACGCATGATTTTTATGGTTTTTGTTTTGTTGTCTATTTCATAGAGGATGCGATAGTCGCCGACCCGAAGCCGCCAGTCGTTTTGGGAGCCTGTTATTTTCTTGCTGCCCTGAGGGTGTGGGTTATCTGCCAGTTCCTTTATCTTTGCTGCAAGCAGTATGAATAGCGTTTTTTCGAGCTTGTTTAAGTCTTTTTCCGCATGGCGCTCAATATGCAGTTCATACGGCATTATTGTGTTCCGCCAGAAAGTCGTCGAATTTCCTGAAATGAAGACTACCCTTACGTATTTTTACAAGGGCGGCAAGGTCTTCCTTGTCTTCAAGCCGCTCAAGCATGTTTTGGTAATCCCTGATTTCAATTATAACGGCATTAGGTTTGCCGTTTTTCATGACCACTTGCGGTTTAGCCTTTAATAGTTTTGACATGAACTCCTCCTCCGCGGTTCTAGGCTTAAAGAATGAATGGTTCTATTATAATCCCTTTTCTCAATACCCGCAATTACTTGATTAATTTAGATTCATATGCATCACATTCAAAATCCTTGCAGAGTTAAATGGGACGTTCCCTTTATCTCACAACCTTTTTCATAGTCATAACCTTACCGGGATGCATCCTTGCCCTCCAATTTTTGTATGAACCACGAAAATAGCGCCGGATCACGGGGAACGTGAAATGCGATCCCGTGCATGAGCTTGTTATAACGGCTTTATGATTTCAAGATGTCTTCTGCTGTATAAAAAGATGTCCTGCCCTTGCGCTCCTTAGTCTCATATTTCTTTATTTCATCTAAATCCAAAATATTTTCATACAACTCGTGCAATGATTTTTTTACTAGCGCCGATTTATCCTCATGAAAATGCTCCGACAATTTCTCTAAAATCTTTTCCTCGTCTTTATTCAATCTTATGGATATCACTCCCATTTATCGTATACCTCCTCTCTCTTGGCGATTGATATAACAAAATAACTGTTGTCCTCAATATAGAATACGGCCCTATATTTCCCTTTCCTGACGCGATAGTATGTTCTTTTTTCAGATGACTTTAACTTCTTGATATCAAAGAGACTCAGGTCGTGAGTTGTATCAAGTGCAATGAAAACATTGTTGAATTTTATGAAAACATCTTTTGGCAAAGAGCCCTTGGCAACGGCTTTTTTGACGCTCTCTTCATAAACAACCATGCTATATGTTTACAATGTATGACATTATTTGTCAAGGCATTTATTACGATTATTTTATTGTTAACACATAGATTATACGACTATTTTTTTAATCGATAATTTTTTCATTACACAGACGGTTTTTCTTTTTTGGTTCATTCGTAGGATTAAAGCATACGTTTTTACCACACCCTCATTACCGTCTGTTACAATAGACAATGCCTAGGAAAAATGATCCCCGCCTGCTTCTTTTCAACAAACCCTTTAATGTGCTCTGCCAGTTCACCAACGAAGAAGGCCGCCCCACACTGGCCGATTATATCCAGGTCCCGGATGTCTACGCCGCGGGCCGCCTCGACTATGACAGCGAGGGACTGCTGCTGCTCACCAATGCGGGAGACCTCCAGAACCTTATTACAGACCCGCGCCACAAGCTCCCCAAGACCTATCTCGTGCAGGTGGAGGGAATACCCGACGACCAAGCGCTCCGGCATCTTGCACAGGGCGTGCTTCTCAAGGACGGCATGACAAAACCGGCCAAAGTGCAGAGCATAGAGGAACCCGCAGACCTCTGGCCCCGCGTGCCGACCATCCGCTTCCGGCAGAACATTCCGACCACATGGTTGCGACTGACTATCAAGGAAGGCAAAAACCGCCAGGTGCGCCGCATGACCGCCGCTGTGGGACATCCCACGCTGCGCCTGGTCCGCGAAAGTATCGGCCAATGGGAACTGGGGGATCTCAGGCCCGGCGAATGGAGGGAAATCCCCTGCCCTGAGACAGAAGCGGGACCGCGCCGAAGCACTGGGAAGAGCGGACGGCAGCGCCGTAAATAAAGGCGAGTGCTTTTTCTTATGCCTTTATTTATAATATGACTTGAACTTACCGGTGTTTTCCGGTAACTTTTATTTTGCATGAAATAACAGGTTTCCAAAAAAGGGGAGGTGAGAATTAAATGGCATCAAACAAGACCAGCAATACATCATCATCGCTAATCCTGGCAGCTTTCCTCATACTGTCGATCCTTGGGGCGGTTTCCACAATCAGGAGTGAGTTCATAGGCAGAGGCGGGTGGATGGCCATGGCTTACGTGATAGTGACCGTGATATTCATATTGGTGGAAATCAATATATATCTTTTGGTCCTCTCTGCAAGGGAGGCTGCGCAGCAATAGACATACAGCAAGGAGGAATCATATGAGAAAGGTCTTTGTTCTATGCATTGCGGTAATCGTAAGTTTGCTTCTGTTTGTTGCGCAGGCAGCATTAGCGGCGGACGTCTGCGCCGGGAAGAAACCCGGCTCGATCACTTTCTATGATCAGGAGATCTCGCGGGACACGCCACTCCCCGCACCGGTGACGACCCTCGACTTCAACAAGCCCATGTTCGCCCTTCTATGCCTGACCGAGAGCGCCGGGCCGCAGCCTCCCAACGGGAAGAAATTCCGTGTCGTGCTCTATGTAAAACAGGTGAATCTCCCCGATGGCAAATATTCCTCCTACAAGCAGGCAAAGCAGGATGGAGGCGTATTCCGTCCCCAGCTGTCCGTTGCGCGTAAGAATGTCATAGTCGCCATTAACGAGGATTTCGATTTCTCGGGGCTCTCGGCAAAGCTCGATCCCGGCGAGTATGAATTCCGCCTCCAGGCTGCCTCTGAAAAGGGGACCGGAAAACTCGACGTCACCATAGACTGGTCCAATGATGTGGCGTACCTCCAGGAATTGCGTAAAGCCGGATACCTGGCCGACGGCACCGTAAAGATCATTAAACAATAGTCGGACCTGGACAGGTCCGCAGTCCTTCATGCCGGTGCGTCTGGTAATTGTCTTATTGTTTGCTGCCTTGACCGGCGGTCCGCCGTTGTCTTGTCATGCGGCTGAGGATGCCCGGAGTGCTGAGACAAATAACAAGGCAACACCACTGGCCGGGCTATATACGGTAGTCCCCGACATCGAAACCTGCAGCGAAGGAAAGGTCGGCAACGAGGAAAAACAGAAGGTGCTTGAGGCGCTCAACCGTGTAAGGGCGCTCCATGAGCTAAAGCCTGTTATATATACAACTTCCGGAGATGTACAGGTCGCACGGGCCGCCCTGATCATGCTGGCAAACAAAAAGCTTGACCACAATCCGCCGAAAAGCTCTAAATGCTGGAGCGAGGAGGGGCTGCTCGGAAGCAGTAAAAGCAACCTTCATGCGTGCTCAATAAAAACAACGCACGAGGCCCTGTGTGTGTCTGAGGCGCTTATTGCTTCTTTTCTGAAAGACGTTAACGTGGAAAGCCTTGGCCACCGCAGATGGCTGCTGAATCCTTTTCTAGGCGAGATATCGTACGGCAGGGCTGATGCGGTGATAAAGGAAGGGGAATATACAAAAAATGACAGCTATGCCGCGCTCAGGGTCATTGACGGAAACAAAGGAGCTATCTCCGATACGGCATTGGAATATGTAGCGTATCCGTATCACGATTACCCCGGGGAGCTTGTGAATAAAGAGTGGTATTTTTCTTTTTCCGCTCTGGCGGACCGGGAGGATTTCTGGGCAAACGGCAGGCTGGTGAATTTCTCCCTGGCTTCCATCACTATGACAGCGGAGAACGGGGCGCCTCTGGAGATTTCCGCAGTCTCATACAACAACAATGGGTTCGGTCTGCCGGATATCGTCCAATGGAAAGCAAAGGATGTCCGCATGGACGTGAAGTATTCGGTAAAAGTCAGGCAGGTCAGGGTGAACGGCGTCCCCAGGGATTATGAGTACTGGTTCAGGCTGGTAGACGCCAAGCAATAGTCTGGCGCCGGTTATTCCGACATGATACTCTCATAGGGATATTTTTTAACAAACAGGATGAAGTCCGCGATTACATGCGAAGGCTGGACCCTGTTGGGCAGTATCATAAAAAGGTCCCTCAGTATTCTCCCTTCAATCAGTGTCAGAGCTTTCAATCTCCCGTCCTCGACCTCTTTCTTGACGGCCCACTTCGAAACAAAGGAGATGCCTATACCCGCCTCCACAGCCTCTTTGATGGACTCCGTGCTCCCGAGGACAAGCGCGATATGCATTGTCCGCGCGCTGACACCGTGGCGGGCGAGGTATTCATCTATCCTCCGCCGCGTTCCAGACCCCTCTTCTCTCAGGATAAAAGGTTCGCGCGCGACTTCCAGCACGGAAATCATTTTCTTTTTCACCAGGGGATGCGTCCGGGGCACGATGAGGACCAGTTCGTCCGGCACAATGGGCTCGGCTTTAATATTGTTTCTCGAGGCATCCCCCGCCACCATGCCGATATCGATCAGCCCGGATAACAGCAGGTCCTCAATTCTCTTGGTGTTACCCACCAGCATATTGATTTTCACCTTCGGATGTTTTTTCTTGAAGTCGATGATCAGGCGGGGCAGGACATGATCGCCCAGGGAAATGCTTGCGCCCAGGGCAATATCACCCCGGACCATCCCGGTGATTTTACCGATCTGCTTTTCCAGGTCGGCATAATGCTGCAGGATATGTTTCGCTTCACGGTAAAAGATTTTGCCCGCGGACGTAAGCTCCACCTTACCCTCTGACCTGTCGAAGAGTTTTGTCTCAAAAAGCTCCTCCAGCGCCTGGATCTGGAGGCTTATTGCAGGCTGGGTCAGATGAGCAATGCGGGAAGCTTTTGAAAAGCTCTTTGTCTCCGCAACTGAACAGAAAACTTTTAACCGTACATCCATATTTTTTACATTACCATAAATACCGGGGATTGGGACAGGGCTTCCTGTCTCCAGTAAAGCAGGCCCTGTAGCGGCCTTCACTCCCCCCGGCGTTTGGCGCGCCGCGTGGGCACGGCATTCCACGGGTCGTCCGGCCAGGGATGCCTGGGGTACCGCCCCTTCATTTCTTTCTTTACCTGCTGATAGCTGCCGTTCCAGAAACCTTTTAAATCCTGCGTAATCTGCAGCGGCCTGCGCGCCGGGGACAGCAGATGCAGGAGCACCTTCACCCCTCCGGAGGCAATTGCCGGCGTATCGGCAAGCCCGAACATCTCCTGGAGTTTCACGGCGAGCACCGGGATTTCACCCGAGGTATAGTCCAGCGACACACGATGGCCGCTCGGGACAACAAGGGATGCCGGGGCACGTTCGTCGAGAAGCCGCGCCTGCTCCCACGAAAGCCGGGCCCTGAGCGCGGGGAGCAGGTCCATAGTAGAAAAGTCCCGGCTGGTGCGAATGCCGCCGAGCCACGGCAGAAGCCAATCTTCCGGGGCAGTGCCAAGATGTGCGTCGGACAAATCGGGCCAGGGCTCCTCAGGGAAAACCTGCCGCATCAGCGCAACCCGGCCTTGCAGTTGCCGGGCCTCCCTGCTGAAATGCAACATGCCCGGATCCGCACGGACCGCATCGAGCACAAGGGGTCCGGCCTCCTCGTCCGTAGCATTGAAAGGCTTTGCTGAGAGGAGTATGGCTCCCAACTTTTCTTCTACTGTAGCGATGATCCTGCTCTCCCTCTTGTCCCATGCCACGCGCCGTACGGTTTCGATGTTGGCGCCGCATTCCCGGCGGACCAGTTCCTCGGTCAGCGGCGCGGCCATATGCACCACACCTTCCCCTTTCTCCCCGGCATCCACTGCAATGGCGACAATAAAAGGGCTCCGGCTCAAAGCGCCTGTCTGGGCCAAGCGCACACCCCTTCCCTGGGCAAGGATGAAGCGACCTTCTCCGTCTTCCCGCCTGCGCCCGACCCTTTCCGGGAAAGCGCAGAGCAGGAGGCGGGAAATAATATCCGGGTCACCGGATTCTTTTGCAGACACCTTTTGTCTGCCGGGCAGCAGGTCCATAAGCTGTCTCGCAGTCCTGTCCACACTGCGCAGGGCCCAGAGATCAGCAGAGTCCGGGGGGTCCCCGTTTTTTCGCCATAAGTGCAGCAGGGCGATTCTTTCATATATGTCCGGGGCGCTTCCACGCACCATACGGTCCAACTGATTGCGGCGGACAATGTCCCGCTCCGAAAGCAGGGCTGCAAGGTCCGCGCCAAAACTGGAACAGCCGAGTTCTTCGGCCCTCACCAATAAGCGGGCGAGCCGGGGGTGCAGCGGCAGGCGGGCCATGGCCTTGCCGGCGGACGTAACAGCGCCCGAAAGATCGAGGGCGCCCAGGTCCCTGAGCAGGCGCAGCGCGGCATCCCAGGCGGATGAGGGCGGGACATCAAGCCACGCAAGGGCCGCGGGGTCTTTCACGCCCCATACCGCCAGTTCGAGCACAAGGGCCGAAAGGTCCGATACCGTTATTTCAGGCGGTACAAAAGGGACCATGGACTGAAAAGCATGCGGGCTGTAGAGCCTGTAGCAGACACCGGGACCGAGACGCCCTGCCCTGCCTTTGCGTTGCTCCGCGGAGGCCTTTGATACGGAGGTTGTGATGAGCCGGTTCATTCCCGTTGAAGGATCGTACTGGAGCCTGCGGGTCAGCCCGCTGTCGATAACCACCTGCACGCCTTCGATGGTCAGGCTCGTCTCCGCGATGTTTGTTGCGAGCACAATTTTCCGGTTTTTAGCCGGTAAAATGGCGCGCTCCTGCTCCTCAAAGGGCAGGTCGCCGTATAGTGGATGTACGGTGATATTTCCACCGCTGCGTTGCGTCACCTGACTCAGGGCTCCGGCGCATGCGCGTATTTCACCTGATCCGGGTAGAAATGCAAGAATATCGCCGGAGGTTTCATTTAAAACCCCTTTGACGGCGTTCGCCATCCGTTCTGTAAGAAATCGTCCGCTTTTGTCATCAAGATAATGCACTTCAACAGGGAAAGCTTTGCCCTCAGAGCTGATGACCGGCGCGCCGCCCAGTAACGCTGCGATGGGACCGTAATCGAGGGTTGCGGACATGACAAGGACCTTCAGGTCCTCCCTGAAGCCTTTGCGCAGATCAAGACAGAGAGCCAGCGCCAGGTCGGCATTGAGGCTCCGCTCGTGGAATTCATCGAAGATGACCATGGCCACCCCCTCAAGCCCGGGATCGGATTGAATGCGGCGGGTGAGGATGCCCTCGGTGACCACCTCAATGCGCGTCCTTTCCGAAACGCGGTTGTCAAAGCGTATGGAATAGCCTATGGTGCCGCCAACCTCCTCTCCGAGACTCTTCGCCATCCAGCGGGCAGCGGAGACAGCGGCGATCCTGCGCGGTTCGAGCATGATGATGCGGCCCTTTTCAGGCGGCAGCATATCGAGCAGGGCGAGGGGAACTCGTGTAGTCTTTCCTGCGCCGGGCGGCGCATGCAGCACCACCGAAGCATTTGTGCGCACCGCCTCTTTCACTGCCGGAAGTATTTCATCGATGGGATAGGAAGTCATGTTTTTTATTCTATCATGTATGAGCAGATGGAATTGGTCCGCCTTCCGGCCGGAAGCGGCTACGCACAAAAAAAATATCTTGAAAATATGACCAAACTACTCTTAATATACTTACAGCACGCAACTGCATAAGCCGCGATCTTCCGGGCGTATGGGATGATATGACTGAAAAGCACATTGCGAAGAAAAGGGGAATATGGATACTACGCGCGATTATCTAAGACATATTATCGACAGCTCTCTCGACATGATCATCACCGTCGATCCGAACAGGAAAATCACTGAGTTCAACAAGGCGGCACAGAAATGCTTTGGGTATTCACTTGAGGAGGTTGTCGGGAAGCCGGTCGATATGCTTTATCTAACCCCTGCAGAAGGGGGACAAGTCAACCTGGAGACCGTTACTAAAGGTAAATTTACCGGTGAGGTCAGCAACAGGCGAAAGGACGGTTCAATCATGTTCTGTTATCTTTCAGCCTCGCCCATCCTGGATGAGGACGGAAACACTCTGGGAGTTATGGGTATATCCCGCGACATCACCGAGCAAAAAAAAGCGGACGAGGCTTTGAAAAAAGCAAAAGAAGAAGCGGACGAGGCCAACAGGGCCAAGAGCGAATTCATCGCCACCATGAGCCACGAAATCAGGACCCCGATGAATGCCATCATCGGCATGACCAACCTTACCCTTGAAACAACTCTTGCCCATGAGCAGAGGGAAAATCTCGAAATGGTCAGACATTCTTCCAACTCGCTCCTTTCGCTCATCAATGATATCCTCGACCTTTCCAAGATCGAGGCAGGAAAGCTTGCACTGGAGAAGGTCGATTTCGATTTGGGTGCCGTTGTAGAAAGCCTCGTGACCGTGATGTCGGCGCAGGCACAGCAAAAGGGTCTGGTCCTGCATTGCCATATCAGTCCCAAGGTGTCCACCCGGCTTAAAGGAGATCCCGGGCGTCTTCGGCAAATTATTATGAATCTTCTTGCGAACGCCATCAAATTCACCGAAAAAGGCGAAATTGTGATGAGCGTTGATTACTATACGGGTGAGCATGCTCAAACCGCTCAACAAAATGCCATAGCCCTTTATTTTTCGGTAAAAGACACCGGCATAGGTATACCCGAGGAAAAGAAGGAGAGAATTTTTGAAAGCTTTGTCCAGGCAGATAGCTCCACAACGCGGAAATATGGGGGGACCGGATTGGGGTTGAGCATTTCCAGGCACCTGGTTAATCTGATGGGCGGCGCCATATGGGTAGAGAGCGCGGCAGGCATGGGGAGCATATTTCATTTTACAGCGCTCTTTGCTCCAGGCTCAACCGGCAAGAGCCGCAAAGCAAAGGAGCTTTCAGAAGCTCCTTCACCCGCGTTACCACTTGCCATTTTACTGGTGGAGGATAATGAAGTGAACCGGAAACTTGCCTTGCACCTACTCAGCAAGAGAGGGCACAAAGTAAAGGTGGCCCACAATGGACAAAAGGCCGTGGAAATGCTTTCCAGAGAAAATTTCGATCTTGTCCTCATGGACGTGCATATGCCTGAAATGGACGGGTATGCGGCAACACGCCTGATCAGGGACCCCTCCTCTTTGGTGCTAAATCACACCATTCCCATTATTGCCATGACTGCCAATGCGATGAAGGGTGACAGGGAAATATGCCTTGAGGCCGGCATGAATGACTACGTTTCAAAACCGCTTGACAGGCGTGAATTCCTGCGTACGGTGGAAAAGACCAGGGTGCCTTAGAGCTTACGCCAGTCATAGGTCAAATAAAAAGGGGCCCAGTTTTACCTGAGCCCCTTCTAAAATCCGGCGGCGTCCTACTTTCCCATAACCTCGCGGTCAAAGTATCATCGGCCTCGGAGGGCTTAACTTCCGTGTTCGAAATGGGAACGGGTGTGGCCCCTCCAGTATTACCACCGGAAGCTTTATACTAACATATTGATTGCCAAACAGCAAGTAAATAATTTGACAAGCAGGGGGGGGAGTAGATATGGTCAAGGCACACGGTCTATTAGTACTGGTAAGCTGAATGCATTACTACACTTACACTGCCAGCCTATCGACG
>Ga0315281_10000815_pt1 | contig 45008 bp, 35 predicted proteins | sample YL17G07_0_MG_FD_204540 | JGI IMG/M metagenome (GOLD analysis project Ga0315281, IMG submission 204540) | Sediment microbial communities from Yellowstone Lake, YNP, Wyoming, USA - YL17G07_0 | ecosystem: Environmental > Aquatic > Freshwater > Lake > Sediment | place: USA: Wyoming | collected...
CCGGAATTCTTTCGCCTCACGCCTCTGCTCTACCGCCGCGTGCAGGCCGGGCGACACCACAAACGAAAATAGAAAACTTCCCGCCGTGATGATCGCAATAAACTTTTTGATGTTCATGGCTGTATCCATAAAATGAGCCAAAGGCAAGGCATAAAAAAACCCAGCCTGTTTTTCAAGCCGGGTTCCTCATATATTACGTATTTTTGCAATCCCCATCCGGGAATGCTCATCCGCGAAATCAATACAATGTAAACAAGCAAAAATGGCATTATAAAATTGAGGCTCGCCACCAGCGCGTTCGTACAACAACCATCCGCCCGCATCACGTTGAATAACGCCAGCAACTCGAAAACAACGTTACCGCATTCCTTCCCGACGTTCATCAACCTTATGCTGCTTTCAAAACAGTTTAACGAATATTCGGATGCGCTGTTACGGGGCGCATGATCGCCGCCTCTCCCTTTCGGCTGCCCCTTAATCTGGTCGCACAGCGTCGCCCCTTTGCGCACCACGCTGTTCAGTATCCTGAACGGCAATCCGGCGGCTGAAAAAAAACCCAGAGCAGACGACTCCGCCGCTATTACATTGTCTAAAATATCCGACGGAGCAACGTCAATATTCCTCAACGCAACAAAACTGTTGAGGAACATCCCGAAAACAAGGACCAACGTCACTGACCTTTTCATCGCAATAGCCCCGAAAACGGCATAGCAGTCCGACGCTATAACTATAGACGGGGTTTCCATCATTGTCAAGGCATATTAAGGAGATGTGAAAACGGGGTATATCCACCCATCGGGCGGGCATGGAGAGTGCTATATTTTATACTTTCCGGAAAAGCAGGCGATGCAGAATTTATCAGTAGAACTTCCGGCCGATGACAGCAGCCCTTTAAGACTCAAATAATGCAGCGTGTTGACGCCAAGGTATTCCCTGATCTTGTCGACTGAATGGGTTGATGCGATCAGTTCTTCTTTGGTCGGCGTATCGATACCGTAAAAACACGGGTCTGTGATCGGCGGCGCGCTGATGACCATGTGTATCTCTTTTGCACCCGCACCCCTTATCATCTTGACGAGTTTGCGGCTGGTCGTGCCGCGGACAATAGAGTCATCGACAACGACAACGCGTTTTCCGTAAAGCAGGTCTCTGACGGGGTTATATTTTATTTTTGCGCCAAAATCGCGGATATGCTGGCTGGGCTCGATAAAGGTGCGTCCGATGTAATGGTTGCGGATGAGGCCGGTCTCGTATGGCAGGCCAGATGCCTGGCTGAAGCCGATAGCCGCGCTATTCGCCGAGTCCGGGACTGAAATGACGATATCGGCCTGCTTAATATTCGGCATACTTTCGCGGGCCAGATGGCGTCCCAGTTCGCGCCGCACGGAGTGGACGCTGGCGCCGAATACCATGCTGTCGGGCCGCGAAAAATATATATACTCGAATATGCAGAGGGAAGGCTTGGGTTTGGCATTAAAAAGCTTTACCGACCTCATGCCTTTCTTGTCGATGACGACCATCTCGCCCGGCTCGACTTCGCGAACGTACGTGGCGTCTACAAGATCCAGCGCACAGGATTCGGAGGCGGCGATCCATGAATTCCCAAGCTTGCCCAGGCAAAGGGGACGAACTCCCCATGGATCGCGAACCGCCATCATTTTGTCAGGAGTCATGATCAGCAGAGAATAGGCCCCTTTTAGTTTCGCGAGCGAGTAGTGCACGGCTTTTTCTATTGGGTATCCGTTCGCCTTAGCGATAAGATGGAGAACAACTTCGCTGTCTGATGTGGTCTGAAAAATCGAACCGTCTTTTTCAAGTTTCTGCCGCCATGCGCTGGCGTTAACCAGATTCCCGTTATGGGCCAGTGATATCTGTCCTCTGGCATAGTTTATAACCAGCGGCTGCGCATTCTTCATCTGGCTGACGCCGGCGGTCGAATAACGCACATGGCCGATAGCCATCGGGCCTTTGAGTTTCGAAAGATTATCAATGTTAAAGACATCCGCGACCAGCCCCATCTGAACATGGGGAATTATTTCCTTGCCGTCGGATGAGGCGATCCCCGCGCTCTCCTGTCCGCGATGCTGTAACGCATACAGACCGAGATATGTCATTTTGGAAGCTTCCGGATGGTTATATATTCCGAATATACCGCACATATTGGCTCCTTAAGACGTTCGCCCCCTGTTCGGGGGTGCCCGGCAGCTCTATAGGTTATGTTCGCTGCCGGCTCTCTTACAAGGGGAAACTATGTTTCCCCTTCGTACCTGCAAGAGCAGGTACTCCATTTATGAAAAGCTAATGAAGTCGTCGCTCTCTTCGTTCGCTGAACCCTTTCTAAGTGGTTAAAGACATTGATAAAAATGCAGGAAGGTTATGAAGAACAGGCGGCACGCCCGTGATCCATAACCTTACCGGCAACCATCGACATTAGAATATGTATTTATCGAAAAATTTAACCGTGACCCAGAACATCAGAAACGAAATGACGAACACGAAGATTACCGTTTTTAGATTTGACCGGATGATTTTGTTCAGCCGTCTGTCCTCGGACTCTTCCTGGCGGACATCCATGGCAAACCGGCTGCGAGTATCCTTGCTGACTTCCGCATATTCCCTGAACCGGTGACATGTTGCTTTTTCACTCATCCATGAACCTTTTACCAAACAGAAGATGCTGGTATTCCCGTTTTCATCGGCATGTCTGTCCCCCTGAAAGAGACAATCAGCGCATATTACCATTGGCTACCTTCCTTTAGTGTACGCCACTGCGTTCCTGAATATCTGCAATCCCCATCCGTGCTCGCTGTCCAGCGCGTCGATGTCATGGTCAGGATGTTGGAGCCGGTATACAAAGCGTTCCGGATGCGGCATGAGGCCAAAAACGTTTCCCTTCTCGTTGCATATACCCGCGATATCGTTGACCGCGCCGTTCGGATTAAGCGGATATACGGGCCCGGCGCCATTCTTCGTCACGTACCTGAAAACGACCTGGTTGTTTTTCTCCAATGCGTCCAGTGTTTTCCTGTCAAGCGCGATAAACTTGCCTTCACCATGGGCCACCGGCAGAGGAATCACTGCAGGGAGATTGTTTGCCCACAAGCACCGCACACGTCCTTCCGGTTCCGCAACCCGGCCAAGATATATCCAGCGGCATTCGAATTTGTCCGAATCGTTGAACGTCAGCGTGGTCGTCTGCGTACATGCGGACGGAACCGGCAGCAATCCCATTTTCACCAGTACCTGAAACCCGTTGCAGATACCGATTATGGGATTGCCTTTGATCGCAAATTCCTTCAGGACGTCGCCAAGCCTATATCTTAGCTCATTAGCGAGAATTTTTCCAGAGGCAATATCATCGCCATAGGAAAAGCCGCCCGGGATGGCGAGGATCTGAAAATCGGCCAGGCGTATTTCACCTTCGATCAGGCGGTTGATATGGACGCGTTCGGCATCCGCACCCGCAAGCTCGAAAGCCGCCTGCGTTTCATAATCACAGTTGGTGCCTGCCGTCCGCAGGATAATTGCTTTTGGGTTCATGGTTTATGCTCACCTACCATTGCAGCGTTTTCCGCCAGGCATCGCGTAATGCCGCGACTTTTTCTTTCACCAGCGTCTTGCCGCCGTTGCCGGTCAGGGTAAACTCCTGACTGCCGCGGACCGTACCGCACATGGCCACGGGAAAACGGGACAATAATGACTCGAACGATCCCCGGTCTTTCGGCCGCACTTCAACGATAAAGCGGCTGTTGGATTCGGCAAAAGCGATCATTGCCACGGTCATGCCTTTTTCCGCGGGGACATCGTCGATATCAAATGTCATGCCCTTATCTCCGGCGATAGCCATCTCCGCCAGGGCGACGGCAAGGCCGCCTTCCGAGCAATCGTGGCATGCCCGGACAAGCCCCCGTTCCATGGCTTCGCCGAGGGACCGCATCAGGGCAAGCGACTGCCTGGCGTCAACGGCCGGCACGGCTCCGCCCTTTATGTTCCGCAATTTGAAATAATGCGACCCGCCCAGCTCATTCTTTGTCAGGCCGAGGACATATATATGGTTCCCCTCTTCCTTCAGATCCATGGTGACCGTTGCGCGAACGTCATTGACGATGCCGACCGCCGAGATTAACAGCGCCGCCGGAACGGAGAATGATTTTTTACCCAATGTGTATTCGTTATGCAGACTGTCCTTGCCGGAAATGAACGGGACACCGTAGGCCAGCGACATGTCGCGGCAGGCCTCCGCCGCACGCACAAGACTTCCCAACTGTTCGGGCTTGTCGGTGTTCCCCCAGCAGAAATTGTCGAGAATGGCAAGCCGGTCAATGTCGGCGCCGACACACACGGCGTTGCGCAGCGCTTCGTCAATAGCCGATGCCGCCATCCAGTAGCTGTCGATTTTTCCGTATTCCGGGTTGAGGCCGTTCGAGAGGACGATGCCTTTATAGCTATCCTTAACGATCGTATACGGCCAGATAACGGCCGCGTCACCCGGCCCCTGCGCCGCCAGCGACGGCCCCTGCATCGGTTTGACGACCGTCTGGCCCTGCACTTCGTGGTCGTACTGGCGGATGATCCATTCGCGCGAACATATATTCAATGCTCCCAGCAGGCTTTTCAGGTCTTTGCCCGGATCGCTGCTTTTGACTATGGGTTTCGTTTTCGCGACATGCGCGTCGCTCCAGACGGCGATCCTGGCCGGACGGGGAACACCCTTGTGCAGGAATGCCATAGTAAGATTCGCCACCTGATCACTGCCGTAGAGGATGGTCAGCGTATGATCATCCGTAAACTCGCCGATGAAGGTCGCCTCGACGTTTTCCGCCGCGAATAGCTTCAGTATCTTCTCTTTGTTTTCAGGCGGCACGGCGAATACCATGCGCTCCTGCGCCTCGGATACCCATATCTCCCAGGGTTTGAGTCCCGCGTATTTCAGCGGCACCTTGTCCAGGTGCACCCGCACACCGCAGTCTTCACCCAACTCACCCACGGCGCTTGAAAGGCCTCCGGCCCCGCAGTCCGTAACGGCACGGTAGAGGTTTTGATCGCGCGCCGAGAGCATCGTGTCCATCACCTTCTTTTCAACGATGGGGTTGCCGATCTGCACGGCGCTTACGTCACTTTCCTTGTCGAGTTCTACCGACGAAAATGTGGCGCCGTGGATACCGTCGCGTCCCGTACGGCCGCCGACGACGAGCACCAGGTCGCCCGGCTTGACCTGTTTGAAACATTTATCGCGGGGGATGATTCCCATCGTCCCGCAGTAAACCAGCGGATTGGCCATATATCCTTCATCAAAATAGACGGCGCCGTTGACCGTGGGGATCCCCATGCGGTTGCCGTAATCCCGGACACCCGCAACGACACCTTTAGCGATACGCTTCGGGTGCAGTATCCCCTCCGGCAGCTTTGACCAGGGAAGGTCCGGACGGCCGAAACAGAAAACGTCGGTGTTGGCAAGCGGCTTTGCGCCCAGGCCCACGCCAAGGATATCGCGTATAACCCCGCCGATACCCGTAGCTGAACCGCCGTAAGGCTCGAGAGCCGACGGGTGGTTGTGGGTCTCTACTTTGAACGCAACGCCGTACTCATTATCAAATTCAATGATACCGGCATTATCGCGGAAGACCGAAATACACCAGGGCTTGTTCAATTTCTGCGTCGCCCGGAAGATCGTCTCTTTGAGCATGTTGTCGTAACGTTTCTTTCTCTTCTTTCCGCCTGCCGTTTCCGTATAGTCGATAATACCCGTCAGTGTCTTATGCTTGCAGTGTTCGCTCCAGGTCTGCGCGATGGTCTCCAGCTCAATGTCCGTAGGGTTGCGCCGCAGTTTCCGGTAATACTTCCGGACGGCTTTCATCTCCGTACATGACAATGACAGCACATTGGCACGGCTCAGTTCCGTCAATTGCCGGTCAGTAGCGGTAAGAATATCGATCGTGTTCACGTTCATTGGATTGTATATTCCTGCACCATGGGATTGACCAACTGGCGCTCGGCGATCCGCCGGACGGCCTGTACCGTCACCACGCCTTCAAAAACGAATTTGTGCCCGGCCTTGACCTTGATTGCTGTATCGATACCCAGATCCCGCACCGCTTTCGCCACACTATCGGCGACGGTATCCGTCACGCCGTGTTTAAGCCACACCTCGATATCATGGCGTTTGCCGCCCGATGATTTCTTTGGCGCGCTCTCCCCGCCCGTGATCCGGTAGGTGTCGGTCACAGGGTCGGTCAACAACCGCGCAGCGATTGCCTCCAACTCCGGGCGCGTCAGGGCGCCCTCGATCCGGTAAAGCTGGGAAGAGCGGACTTTTGGCGCGTTAGTAATACCGCTGTCAAGAATGTCCTGCCGGACGTGTTCCCCGTGCCGATCATGAAACCCCTTCCGCAGCATCGTTTCAATTGTGTAGATCATGTTAATTGTTCCAAGTTCAGTGTTGAATGTTCAGGGTTAACGTCCTAAGGTCTTTGACCCGGAACCCTGAACAATGTAGTCACTACAATTCCCTTCCCGTCAACTTTCTGTAGGCCTCAACATATTTTTCCCGTGTCTTTTGAACAATGTCCGCAGGGAGCGCCGGTACCGGCGGCTGTTTGTTCCAGTGAATGGATTCAAGATAGTCACGCACATATTGTTTGTCCAGGCTGTCCTGAGACGCGCCTTCCCTGTATTTTTCCTTCTCCCAAAACCGGGATGAATCGGGGGTAAATATTTCGTCAATCAGTATCAGTTTGTCATCCATGAGGCCAAACTCAAACTTGGTATCGGCCAAAATGATGCCACGGGTTTCGGCATAGGCGCTGACTTTGTTGTAAAGCGCCAGCGAAACGTCCATGACCTTTTCCGCAAGGCCCCGGCCAATACGCTTGACAGTCTCGTCAAACGAAATGTTCTCGTCGTGTTTGCCGTTTTCTTCTTTGCTGGACGGCGTGAAAACAGGCTGCGGCAGGCGGGATGATTCCTTCAGCCCCTCCGGCAATTGTATGCCGCACACCATACCGCTATTCTGATATTCTTTCCACCCGGAACCGGCAAGATACCCGCGCACGACACATTCAATATCGATCCGTTTGGTCTTTTTGACGAGCATGGACCGGTCTTTCAAGGAGGGATATTTCCTGATCCCCTGGGGGAACTGATCGAAATCTCCGGTAATAATATGGTTAGGCACTATGCCCTGGGTAAAATCGAACCAGAACATCGAGAGTTTGTGCAGCACCTTACCTTTGTCCGGTATTAGTGTCGGCAAAACGTGATCGAAGGCGGAGATGCGGTCGCTTGACACGATCAGGAGCTGGGCATCCAAATTATAGACATCCCGGACTTTCCCCCTGTGGAACAACGGAAAATCAATCACGGTTTCTTCATTCTTCATCATAAACTCCCGGTTCAATGTCTATGTCCTTGCAACAAGCAAGATGATCTGTGCCAGTATGGCGCTTAGCACCGCCGCTACCGGCATGGTGAATATCCATGCATAAATAATCCTGAGCCCCACAGCCCATTTGACTGCTTTCAGCCGTTTCGCCGTACCTACTCCGACGATGCTTCCGGTGATGGTATGCGTCGTGCTGACCGGGATGCCCAGCGCAGCAGCGACTTCCAGCACGATCGAAGCCGATAGTTCCGCGGATGCCCCTTCGATGGGCCGCAAGTGCGACAGCCGTTTCCCCAGCGTCTTGATGACGGCCTTCCCGCCAACGGCTGTCCCGGCCGCCATGGAAAGACCGCAGGCGATCATAACCCAGACCGGCACGTGGACGTTCTGGAACTGCCCGGGACCGAAATATCCGCCGGCAAACAGCAATAGCGTTATGACGCCCATGACTTTCTGCGCGTCGTTCTGCCCATGCATGAGAGACATCGTTGACGCCGTAAGAATTTGCACGCCCGCAAATGTTTTTTGCACCCTTAACGGCCGCATGCGCGAGGCGATGGCATAACTGATCTTAAGAATCAGCATCCCGAAAAGGAAGCCCAGGACAGGTGACAAAACCATGGCAAGCAATATCTTGAGAATGCCGGCCATAAGGATAACCTTCAAACCATAGATAGAGATGGCAGCGCCGATAAGGCCGCCGAGCAGCGCGTGGGAGCCGGATACCGGAAGCCCTTTGAGCACGGTGTACACTTCCCAGATGATAGCGCCAAGCATTGCCGCCAATATCAGATACGCCCCATGATCGCCCGTAACGATCCCGGGATTGACGATACCACCGCCGATAGTCTTGGCTACTTTCGTGCTGAGCAGGGCACCGGCAAAGTTGAGGATGGCGGAAAGAAAAATAGCATTCATCGGCCTCAGCACGCGCGTCGATATAGCGGTAGCTACCGCGTTGGCCGTGTCGTGCCAGCCGTTGGCAAAATCAAAGGCCAGCGCAACGACTATGACTATCCAGAAGAAGACGGGCAACTGAGCGAGAGGGATATGCATAATAAATTCTTTCGGTAATCCGGCTTTCAGTTGTACTTAAAAATGATGGACTCGACGTTCATGGCCGCCTGGTTACATTTATCCAGCGACCGCTCAATCTCTTCCACGATCTCTTTGAACTTGATGACGTAAAGCGGATCTTTTTCGTTCTTGAAGAGATGGGCCAGCACACCGTGGTAGATATTGTCGCCTTCTTCTTCAAAGTGCTTTATATTTTTGCATATCTCAAGCACGTTCCGATCCGGTTTTTCACCCGATATGGCGCGAATTGCTTTGGCCGTTTCATGACAGGCCTGGTTAAGTTTATCGGCCAGACGAACTACGTCGGGAATAAGCCGGTCGACGTTATAGAGCGAAATGCGCATCGCCGCCGCATCCATAAAATCCACGATGTCGTCGAGATCCGAAACCAGGGCATGGATGTCTTCCCTGTCGTAATTGACGATAAAGGTGCTTTCCAGCCAGTTCATTGTATTATGGGTTATCTTATCACAGGTGTGCTCTATTTCATGCATAGCCTCAACCCACTGACTCATCTTTGAGGTATCAAACGCATTGATGAACCGGTAGAACTCGTCGGCGGCTTTTTCGATGTTACACGCATAGTCCAGCATAAAACGTTCAAACTCGGTCTCCCGGCAGAAAATCTTTTTGAACACGTGTGCCTCCTGAAACTTGCGTTCCCTTATCCTCACCCTTACCCACGCGTCCCTTCTCCCCTCGCGGGAGAAGGTGAGGATGAGGGGCGGTCTTCGACGATAACTGTCATCCCCCTCACCTAATCCTCTCCCACAAGGGGAGAGGAAAAGTCAAAGGTGGATAAGGATCAATTCCATTATGCCTATTCCCACTCGATGGTGGCCGGCGGTTTCTGCGATATATCATACACAACGCGGTTGACGCCGCGCACTTCGTTGATAATGCGGCTCGACATCCTGCCCAGGACTTCGTACGGTATCTTTGCCCAGTCTGCGGTCATGGCGTCGCCCGATTCAACGATACGGAGCGCGATGACGTTTTCGTAAGTGCGGCAGTCGCCCATCACGCCCACCGTCTTGCAGGGCAGGATGACTGCGAAGGCCTGCCAGAGCTTCTCATAGAGCCCTGCGGCGCGTATCTCCTGTTCAACAATGACGTCCGCTTTACGCAGAATTTCAAGACGTTCTTCAGTCACATCGCCAAGTACCCGTATGGCCAGGCCAGGCCCCGGGAATGGATGGCGGGTCAGTATCTCGGACGGTATGCCGATCTCTTTGCCGAGGGCACGCACCTCGTCTTTGAACAGAAATTTCAGCGGTTCGACCAGCTTCAGTTTCATATTCTCCGGCAGGCCGCCGACGTTATGGTGCGACTTGATAACGGCTGACGGCCCTTTAACGGAAACGCTCTCGATAACATCGGGATACAACGTACCCTGTACCAGGAAATCGATATTGGTAAGTTTTTTGGCTTCATCGTCAAAAACCGCAATAAATTCGTGCCCGATGATCTTGCGTTTACGCTCGGGGTCGCTCACACCGGCCAGTTTTTCGAGGAAACGCCTGCCGGCGTCAACCATGATGAGGCTCTTCTTGAAAATGGGCCTGAATACCTTTTTGACGCGTTCCCATTCGCCGGCGCGGAGCACGCCGTTATTGACAAAAATACAGGTCAATTGCTTGCCGATGGCTTTATGAACGAGTATGGCGGCGACCGACGAATCGACCCCGCCCGACATGGCGCAGATGACCTTGCTCGAACCTACCTGCCGGCGGATGCGTTTGATCTCCTCGTCAATAAACGAGTGCATGGTCCATGAAGCCTTATCCCCACAGACCTTGAATACGAAGTTCTCGATGATCGCGCGCCCCCTGGGCGTATGCTTAACCTCAGGGTGGAATTGAACACCGAAGATGTTGCGTTTCAAATCAGAGATGGCGGCATAGGGCGAGTTCTTGCTGTGAGCGATGCGCACGAACCCTTTTGGCAACTTCGCCAGGCTGTCGCCATGGCTCATCCACACCGGCGTCTTTTTGCCCAGCCCGGCAAAAAGCCGGTCGGGGTTGTCGATCAGGATTTCCGCCAACCCATATTCCCGGTGCGCAGAACGTTTCACCTTCCCGCCGTACTGCTCGGCAATGAGCTGCATCCCGTAACAGATGCCCAGAATAGGCAGCCCCATATTCCACACTTTTTCATCCGGCCACGGCGCATTCTTCTCATACACGCTCGACGGCCCCCCCGAAAGAATAATCCCCTTCACGTTCTCCATCGAACCAAAAGACTCGATAGGCTTATTCCCCGGATAGATTTCGCAGTACACTTTCGCCTCACGAATCCGCCGGGCGATCAACTGCGTATACTGCGACCCAAAATCAAGAATGAGGATCATTGTGCAAGTTCCTTTTTTATTATAATCATATTTTTCTTGAGCCGTGGAAGTTCCTTTTTTGCTACTACCCACGCCAATTCAAAATCTATACTGAAATATTCGTGAACAATCTTATCTCTCATTCCAGCAATCGATTTCCAGGGCACAGCCGGATATTTCTCTCGAACATGATCAGGTATATTCTTTACCGCTTCGCCGATGATTTCTATGCGGCGCACCACTGAATCCTGAATTTGCTTTGATGAAAGAAACTGTTGTTTAGACACCTTTTTCGTGTACTCTTCAACGGTATCTATACTGTCCAATATGTGTTCAATATAGACCAGAGGATTCTTTGTCATAATATAACTTTCTGCTCGCTTAAAATGTTATTTCTTAGCAGAGGATGTATCGATCTATATGTAAGTAAATCCACCTTTTTACGCAGCAACTGCGCAAGTTCCATTTCAAGATCGACAAGATCAAGCAAGCTTTTTTCACCCTTGAACTCGATAAGAATATCTATATCGCTTCCCTTTGTCTGTTCCCCCCTCACATACGACCCGAACAGCGAGGCCCTGACCACCCCTCCCCGTCGCAACACCGGCCTGATCTTACGCCCGATATTTTCAATTTTCCTATCTATTAACTTATCTTTCGTTTTCATCACATTTCCCTGTAATGGAATCCTAAATGTATCCATCTGCCAGTTACCGATCAAAATACAAATTCATAAATTGAACACCCTCACCTAAATCCTCTCCCGCTTCGCGGCCCAAAGACCTTCCCGTCAAGGGAGAGGAGAAGGTAGGTTGACAGGCCAACCTGCGATTTTGGCAGGGCGGCCCAGTTTCCGTAGCGAGAAAGCAGGATTTGCGGCGAAACGCAGGAATCTGAGCCGCGGCGTAGCAGAGCTACGTTAGGCGAAGATTCCGAAGTTGCAGCCCAAATACTGCTTTCGCAGTAGGAAAATGGGCTGCCCTGCCAAAATCATTTGCACATGCCGATGCGTTGCGCCCTCTGAAACAACTTCCCTTCCGATTTGATGTCCGGCGCGATTATGAGCTCGGTCATCTGCATTTCCTTAATGCTCTTGGCGCCGACCGATCCCATACAGGTCTGGAGCGCACCGACCAGATTCTGTGTCCCGTCGTCAAGACGGGCCGGGCCGTAAAGTATCTCTTCCAGCGAACCCGTAACGCCTACTCTCACGCGGGTGCCGCGCGGCAGGTTCTGGTGCGGAGTGGCCATGCCCCAATGGTAGCCCCGTCCGGGCGCTTCCTGGGTGCGGGCAAAGGCAGAGCCGACCATGACGGCGTCGGCGCCGGAAGCAAAAGCCTTGCAGATATCGCCCCCGGAATTCATACCGCCATCCGTAATGATAGCAACGTATTTTCCGGTCTTTTTGAAGAAAAAGTCGCGGGCCGCCGCACAGTCGACAGTCGCCGTCACTTGCGGCACACCGATACCGAGCACACCGCGCGATGTGCAGGCGGCGCCGGGGCCGACCCCGATAAGCAGGGCCGCGCAGCCGCTATCCATGAGTTCAAGCGAGGCTTCAAAGGTAACGGTGTTCCCGATTATCACAGGGATATTCATTGTCTCGGTGCAAAATTTCTTAAAATCTAGCGCCTGGTACTGACTGGAGATGTGCCGCGCCGTAGCAACAGTTGACTGCACAACAAAGAGATTGGCGCCCGCTTCCTGGGCGATGGGCGCGAATTTCACCGCATTAGTCGGAATACAGGATACCGCCACGGTGACACCGCCCTTCTTCATCTCTTCGACCCGTTTGGCGATAAGTTTTTCCTTGATCGGTTCCTTATACATGTCCTGCACGAGAGCCGTCGCATCTTCCGGCGTCGCTGACGCTATCCTGTCAAGTATGCTTTCAGTATTCTCATAGCGGGTCTGGATGCCGTCGAGGTTCAGCACGGCAAGCCCCCCGAGTTTGCCCATAGCGATGGCAAACTTGACGTCTACCACACCGTCCATGGCGCTTGCCAAAAACGGTATCTGCAGTTTAACGGGCCCGATCGCGGAGGTTATATCCACTTCTTCGGGATTGACCGTCACACTGCCCGGAACGATCGCTATTTCGTCAAAACCGTATGCCCGGCGAGCCTCGCGATCCCGACCTATGAAGAATGCCATTGTTTGTTACCTCCTCATATACGATTTCAAATTTGAGATTTCAGATCACACTTTCGGCAGGGTTATTCCGCCCTGCGCCTGATATTTGCCTTTTTTATCCGCGTACGATACCGCGCACACCTCGTCGCTTTCGAGGAATAATACCTGCGCTATGCCCTCGTTCGCGTATATCCGCGCCGGCGCCGAAGTCGTGTTGACGATACTTAAAGTGACGTGCCCCTCCCACTCCGGCTCGAAGGGCGTAATATTGACGAGTATGCCGCACCGCGCGTAGGTGGATTTGCCGAACGCGATGGTAATGACATTGCGCGGGATTCGAAAGTACTCTACGCTGCGCGCGATGACGATGCAGTTGGGCGGGATGACCGCGAAGGTCTCGGTCTTTATGTCTTCAAGTATTTTCGGCGCAAAGTTTTTGGGGTCTATAACACCCGCCGTATCGCGGGCCAGTATCTTGAACTCGTTGCCCACGCGGAAATCATACCCATAGGACGACAGCCCATAAGAAATGACGCCATTGCTGACCTGCCGCTCAACAAACGGCTCGATCATCTTACGCTCAACCGCCATCCTCTTAATCCACGTATCCGGCTTGACCATAGTAATAATATCAAATTTGAAATTTGAGATCTCAAATCACTTCATTCTACCAACATTTTGAGTAGCCGCAGGAACGGCATACGACGCACCCTTCACCAAACTCCAGCATCTCGCCGCAGTCCGGGCACTGGGGGCAGGAACCCACCAGATTCTTGTTACTGGCTGATTTCAAAACCGGCCCGGTTGCTTTCAGCGTCTCCTGCGGAGGTACTGTCGCGGCCGTCATGGGTATTACTCCCAGGGAGAACAGGTCCGGCGACATTTTATATTTTCTATACGTGTCGAGCGCCTTGGCAATGGCATCGGCGCAGGACAATACCGCTCCGCCCTCCGCCAGTGTCGGTGACGGGCAACGAATACCTTTCAATTGATAAAGTATTTCATCCTGGTTGATACCTGAACGAAGCGCCAGTGATATGAGGCGGCTGACGGCCTCGGCCTGGGAGGATGTGCATCCGCCCGACTTGCCCAGCTGGGTAAAAACTTCGCAGGCGCCCTGCTCGTCTTCGTTAACGGTTACGTACATCTTGCCGCAACCGGTGTGCATCAGCAGCGTTGCGCCCTGGGTTATACGCGGGCGTTGCCGCGGCCGGCGCTCTTTTATTTCAGGTTTTGCCGTCGCTTTCTTTGACGAGCCAACGCTCAGAACCTGCTCGTCGCGGCTGCCGTCGCGGTAGACCGTGACGCCCTTGCACCCGAGTTTGTAGGCCAGCTCGTACACCTTGGCCACGTCTTCCTTTGTCGCGTCGTGCGGGAAGTTGACGGTCTTGGAAACGGCGTTATCGGTGTATTTCTGAAAAACAGCCTGCATCCGCACGTGGTCTTCCGGGGCAATATCGTGCGCCGTAACAAAGGTGCGGCGTATTTTTTCCGGAACTTCCTTACACTCCTTGACGCTCCCTTTTTCGGCTATCTTTTCCATGAGCTGCGGCGAGTAAAAACCCATATCCCTGGCTATTTTCTCGAAATAGGGGTTAACCTCGAACATCTCGTTGTTGTCGAGCACGTTCGCCCGCTTATAGACGAGGCCGAACAGCGGCTCGATGCCGCCGGAGGATGCGGCAATGATGCCGATAGTGCCGGTGGGAGCAATTGTGGTCAGCGTCGCGTTGCGGCGGGGTTTCCCGTCAGCATAAACACTGCTCTTGAAATTGGGGAAGGCGCCGCGCTTGAGGGCCAACTCTTCGGACGCCTCGATCGCCTTGTCATGGATGAACGACATGACTTTTTCGCCGGTCCGCTGCGCCTCGTGGGCATTATAGGGGATGTGCATCTGCACCAGCATGTCCGCCCACCCCATAACGCCCAAGCCCACCTTGCGGTTCGATTTCGTCATCTGCTCGATCTTCTCGAGCGGGAAACGGTTCATATCAATAACGTTATCAAGGAAATGGATGGCTGTTTTCGTGATCTTCGCAAGACGGTCCCAGTCGACCTGTCCGTTGATGACCAGGTGAGCCAGGTTAATTGAGCCAAGGTTACAGGACTCGTAGGGCAGAAGCGGCTGTTCGCCGCAGGGGTTAGTTGACTCGATCTCGCCTAGCGCGATTGTCGGGTTGGCCGCGTTGATGCGGTCGATGAAGACGATGCCGGGTTCACCGTTCTTCCATGCCTGGTCGACTATCTTGTCGAACACCTCGCGGGCATTCAACCGGCCGACTTCCTGTTTCGTGCGGGGGTTATAGAGCGCGTAGTCCGCGCCTTCGTCCACGGCATTCATAAATTCATCCGTTACGGCAACCGATATGTTAAAATTGTTCAAGCTGTCGTTTTTGTCTTTGCTTGTTATGAAATCAATAATATCCGGATGGTCGATGCGCAGCATGCCCATATTAGCGCCGCGGCGGGTGCCGCCCTGCTTAATGGCTTCGGTGGCGGCATTGAATACGCCCATAAAAGAGACCGGGCCCGAAGAAACGCCGCAGGTGGTCTTGACGATGTCGCTTTTCGGACGGAGCCGTGAGAACGAGAAGCCGGTCCCGCCGCCCGATTTGTGGATCAGGGCGGTATTTTTCACGGTTTCGAATATGGACTCCATTGAATCTTCAATCGGAAGAACGAAGCAGGCGGACAACTGCTGCAAGCTGCTGCCGGCATTCATGAGCGTGGGAGAGTTGGGAAGAAAATCCATGGTAGCCATGGCGACGTAGAATTCCTGAGCCACAGATTCGACATCGGCATGGGCATCGTATATTTTATCGGCACCGGCAATATTTTCGGCAACCCGCCAGAAGAGTTCTTCTGCTTTTTCAACGGGCTTCCCCTCCTCATCCTTCTTGAGATAACGTTTCTGCAGCACCATCATTGCGTTGGTCGTCAGTACCGGTTTTACCTTGCTTAACAACTCTTCCCGATCCAAGCTCATAACCATTACTCGCCTCCTAACTCGAAAATTCTCAATGTTCACTTTACGGATGTGACTTTATAACTTTCTGTCTGCGAAGATGCTCCTTCTTAAGTATTTTCAGTTCCTCCATAAAAGTATCAATATCACCGAATTGCCTGTACACCGAGGCAAAACGGATGTAGGCGACCAGATCTACATCCCACAGCTTCTCCAGAATTTTTTCTCCTAAGACCTTACTGGGCGCCTCCAGGACGTATTCTTCCTGCAGTTCCCGTTCCACTTCGCCTACGATCTTCTCGATCGCGTCGGACGATACGGGGCGTTTTTCGCAGGCACGGGCAATGCCTTCCCAGAGTTTCTGCCGGTCAAACGGCTCGCGCCGCTGATCGGACTTGACAACCATGAGCGACATTTCCTCCAACCGTTCATAGGTCGTGTAGCGGCGGCGGCATTCAAAACATTCTCTCCTTCGGCGTATTGAAGAAGAATGATCAAAAGGCCGCGAATCTATGACCTGGTCTTTAGAACTCCCGCAAAAAGGACAACGCATAACCTCTCCGCACCTCCCCGCAAAAAATAGAATATCCTCAGCAGGAATTGAACCGCACATCAATCGTTGAGAAAGAAAGGAAATGAAACCCGGGGTTTAGCTATATATCCTGCAAGTGTAACGAAAGGTCACGGATCGGCCGAAACTGTCCAAACCACTACCTATTGTATCAATTCACATCCTACTACATATATGTAGACTTGTCAAGAAAAAATAAAACCCAATATAGTGACACTGTGTACCACAATATATCAGGTTGGTCTGATTATAACATACTATAAATTATATTGTCAATATGTGCGTCAAAATTATTTTTTCGACGGAAATTTACTATTTCGACAAATTATTTTTTGCCATGGCCTCCCGCAGGGCTCGGCTTCGCGGCAGTTTCCCCTCACACAGCCGGGGCCGGCGTTCGCAAAGAGGAGAGGCGCGGCCTTACGGACGAGAGCGAGCATGCGGCATGACATGTCCCGTATCTCCCACTGAGCCCTGTTACAGCAGCGAAGTGCGAAGAAATGGCGCAGTTCGCGGGCATTCATGGTGCAGATGATCTTCGTCGTAGCCGCCTGCGGAAGGACGTAACGCGCATCTTCGGCGGCTATCCCCTCGGAAAGAAGTTTATCGTACAGGTTCCTGGTAAACTCGACCGCGTTGACGAATTCGCGGGCGAGGCCCTCTCTTTTCTTGATTTCCGGAGGAAGCACGTATTCGAGTTTATCCCTGAGCTTGACGTACCGCTGGCTTTGCACGGAAAACGAAGCGATCCGGTGGCGTGTTAATTGAGCCAACAACGCCCGCGACACCCCTTCGATGCCAAAGGTGAACGACGCGTGTTCAAGCACCGAGAGATGCTCCGAGGAAATTATACGTTGAAGAAGGTCTTTGATGGCCGCAGTGGTAAGCTTTTTGGACAATTCGTCGATCGACCGGCTTGAGTAACAAAGGCGACCGGCGAGGGCGCATGTTTTTTCGGGATCGGCGGTATGACGGAGAAGTTTGACGAGCATATGTATAACACTGTGTACGATTTATTTCATTTTTGAATCCCTCAGGGGGATTTGCCTGTACTAAGTGTTTTTCTGCTTGTAGTATTCCTGCAGCGACTGCACGGAAAGCTCTTTGTTTTTCTGCGCCTTGATGCCCTCAACGGTAGCCCTGGCGGCCGCAAGCGTCGTGACGATCGGCACATTATAGATTACGGCACTGCGGCGTATGTGATAGCCGTCGGCGCGGCTGATCTTGCCGGAAGGCGTATTGATCACCAGGTTAACCTGGCGGTTCTTGATGATATCGACAACGTTCGGCCGGCCCTCGGATATCTTGTACACTTCTTTGACCGGCAGTTCGTACTGTTTAATAAACTCGGCCGTGTGTTTGGTGGCCAGTATCTCGAATCCCAGTTGAATAAGCTCCCTGATAATGGGAAGCGCATCGGTTTTACCACGCGGGCCCAGGCTTACCAGTACCGCGCCGGAACGGGGCAGCAGGGTGTTTGCCGCAAGCTGTGCCTTGGCAAAGGCCCGGCCGAAATCCGCGTCTATGCCCATCACTTCGCCCGTGCTCTTCATCTCGGGGCCCAGTATCGTGTCTACGTTCGAGAACCGCGTCCACGGCAGGACGACTTCCTTGACCGCAACATATTTCAAATCGGGCAGCGCGCCGTTCAAAAGTTTCTTCGGCAACAGGTCTCTGAGCTTGCGGCCAACCATGATCCTGGCCGCGAGCTTCGCAATCGCGACGCCCGTCGCCTTGGAAACGTAGGGGACCGTGCGCGACGCGCGGGGGTTCGCCTCAAGAATGTACACGATGCCGTCCTTGACGGCGAACTGTATGTTGATAAGGCCTTTAACTTTCAGTAACAGGGCAAGCCGCGTCGTATGTTTCTTAATGGTCTCGATGGTCACCGCGCTCAGGGTATGCGGCGGGATAACGCAGGCGGAATCGCCGGAATGGATGCCCGCCTCCTCGATGTGCTCCATGATGCCGGCAAGATAGACGTCTTTGCCGTCACAAAGCGCGTCAACGTCAATCTCGATCGCCTGGTCAAGAAATTTGTCGATCAAAATGGGTTTATCGGGGCTTGTTTGGATCGCCTGGCTGACATACTCTTCCAGCATGGCGTCGTCGTATACGACTTTCATGCCCCGCCCGCCAAGCACATATGACGGACGAACCATAACCGGGTAGGTCAGCCGATGGGCGATTACGCGCGCCTCGGCAAATGTCAGGGCGGTGCCGGAGACCGGCTGGGGTATCTTTAGCTGTTTGAGCGCCTTGCTGAAAAGTTTCCGGTCCTCGGCAATGTCGATGGAACGGGGCGAGGTGCCCAGTATCCTGACGCCCGCCGCATCCAGCGCCGCTGTCAGGTTAAGCGGCGTCTGGCCGCCGAACTGCACGACAACGCCGATCGGCTTTTCCTTCTCGGCGATATTGAGCACATCTTCGGCGGTCAGCGGCTCGAAATAGAGCCTGTCGGAAATATCGTAATCGGTCGAGACGGTCTCGGGGTTGCAGTTGACCATTATTGTCTCGTAACCTTCATCCCGGAGCGCCAGCACCGCATGGACGCAGCAGTAGTCGAACTCGATGCCCTGGCCGATGCGGTTGGGGCCGGCGCCGAGAATCATGACCTTTTTCTTCTTGTCGGCCTTTACCTCGTCTTCCGAGTCATAGGTAGAATAGTAATACGGCGTATAAGCCTCGAACTCAGCAGCGCAGGTGTCGACCAGTTTGTAAACCGGCGTGACTTTCAGTTTTTTCCTGAATTTCCGCACCTTCTCAGGGGTTGTCCCGGTCAGGTAAGCAATCTGTGTGTCGGAGAAGCCGTACTGCTTGGTTTTAAAAAGGAATTCTTTCTGTTGTCTGGCCGGCATACGGAACAGTCGTCCGACCTGTTTTTCCCAGTCGACAATCTCCTTGATCTGCTGTAGGAACCAGATATCGATCTTGGAAAGCTCGGATATATCCTCAACGCTCATGCCCGCGTCAAAGGCGTATTTTATGTTAAAAATACGGTCGCAGTTGGGCGTACGGATCTTGTAGACGATCTCTTCCATGAGGTCTTCGCGCGCCTTGCCGCCTTCCTTGAATATCTTCTCAACCCGCTTATCCTGCCCCTTGCCGTCCGCACAGAGTCCGAAGCGTCCCACTTCCAGTCCCCGCAGGGCCTTCTGCAGCGCTTCCTTGAAGGTGCGGCCGAGCGACATGACCTCTCCCACGGATTTCATGGCCGTGTTCAGCGTCTGGTCCGCACCGGTAAATTTCTCAAAGGCAAACCGCGGAATCTTGACCACGCAATAGTCAATCGTCGGCTCGAACGATGCCGGCGTCTTCTTGGTGATGTCGTTGGGTATCTCGTCGAGCCGGTAACCCACCGCAAGGAGACTGGCGATCTTTGCGATCGGGAAACCCGTGGCCTTCGAGGCCAGGGCCGACGAACGGCTGACGCGGGGGTTCATCTCGATGACAACGATGCGTCCGTCACGGGGGTTTACGGCGAACTGGATGTTGGACCCGCCCGTGTCGACCCCGATTGCCCTGATGACCTTGAAAGACCAATCGCGCATTTTCTGATATTCTTTATCCGTAAGCGTCTGTGCCGGCGCTACTGTAATGGAATCGCCGGTGTGCACGCCCATGGGATCGAAATTTTCGATGGAACAGATTACCACGCAATTGTCCGCGCAGTCGCGCATCACTTCCAACTCAAACTCTTTCCACCCGATCACTGATTCTTCAATAAGTATTTCGTTGATGGGGCTGGCGTCAAGACCGACGGAAACCGCTTCCAGCAGTTCTTCCCGGGTGTAGACTGTGCCCGAACCGATGCCGCCGAGCGTGAACGACGGCCGTATGATGAGCGGGAAATCTATCTTCTCCGCGATCTTTATGGCTTCTTCAAGGCAGTAGGCGTAGCCGCTCTGCGGCAGGTCAAGGCCGATCTCCTGCATCGTCCGCCGGAACAAGCGGCGGTCCTCGGCTTTCTTAATCGCCGGGAGCTTCGCGCCGATCAGCTCAACCTTGTATTTTTCGAGTACTCCCCGTTCTGCAAGGGCGACGGCAAGGTTCAATGCCGTCTGGCCGCCGAGCGTGGGCAGGATCGCCTCGGGACGTTCCCTGGCGATTATCTTTTCAACGATTTCCGGCACAAGCGGTTCGATGTAGGTCGCATCCGCGAACTCCGGGTCTGTCATAATAGTCGCGGGGTTCGAATTTACCAGAACGACCTTATACCCCTCATTTTTCAGGGCTTTGATCGCCTGGGTGCCGGAATAGTCGAATTCGCATGCCTGACCGATAACTATGGGTCCCGATCCAATGATAAGTATTTTCTTGATGTCAGTTCGTTTAGGCATTTTTTTCCATGTATCCTATGAAGCGTTCAAAGAGGTATTTCGCCTCACGGGGCCCGGGACTGGCCTCAGGATGATACTGCACCGAGAATACGGGCAGTGATTTATGTTTCAAACCCTCCGCCGTACCGTCGTACAAGTTATAATGGGTTATCTCCACGTTCTTGCCGGAGAGTGATTCGGGACGCAGGCAGAAACCGTGATTCTGGGAAGTTATTTCGATTTTGCCCGTGGCCACATCCTTAACCGGGTGGTTGGCGCCCCGGTGTCCGAACTTAAGCTTGTAGGTTTCGCCGCCCAACGCGTGGCCGAGCATCTGATGGCCGAGACAGATGCCGAAAAGCGGCAACTTCGGGCTGGCATCGGCTATATAGGCGATAAGCTGTTTGACCGTTTCGATCACGTAGGTCAGCGCCGAGGGGTCGCCCGGCCCGTTGGAAAGGAGGATGCCGGTCGGTTTAATTTCGAGGATCTCGTCCATTTTCGCCGTAGCAGGGAATACGTGCACCTCGCAGCCCAGGGCGTAGAGTTCCCGCAGTATATTCGCTTTGCAGCCGCAATCAAGTACGGCGACCCTGTACTTGGCCTTCCCTGCACGGGAACCGTTCTTATATTCGTATTTTTTCCGGCAACCGACCTCTTTGACCAGATCGCGGCCGACGAGTCCGGGTGAACGCCTGGCTTTTTCAACAAGCCGTCCGGCGTTCATGTCCTGAGTAGAGATGATGGCGCGCATGGCGCCGGCTTCGCGGATATGCCTCGTAAGTTCACGTGTATCTATCCCTTCAATGGCTACGATGTTGTGTTCCCGCAGGAAATCCGGCAGCGAACCGCTCGCACGCCAGTTCGAGACAACTGAACTCGCCTCGCGCACTACAAACCCCGAGGCATGCACGCGCTCGCACTCCATATCCTCCGTGTTAATACCGTAATTGCCGATGTGAGGGTAGGTCATGCAGATGATCTGGCCGCAGTATGACGGATCGGTCAGTATCTCCTGGTAGCCGGAAAGACTGGTATTGAAGACGATCTCGCCATCCCGCTCGCCGTCCGCGCCGAAAGCCTGCCCCGCAAAAACCTTGCCTGATTCTAAAGCCAGGATACCTTTTCTTAGGACCATAAATGATTTTTTCCGACGGTTATCGTTTCTTCCCTCTTCCGTCCCAGTGAAATCAGTTCAATGGGAGCTCCCACCAGTTTTTCGATCCGCTTCACGTAGCGCTGCGCGTTGCGCGGCAGCTTCGCAAAAGCAGTGACACCACGGATAGAACCGGTAAACCCGGGCAACTCTTCATAGACGGGCGTACACTCAGCTTGAATAGTGCGCGATGCCGGGAACTCGGCAATCAGCTTACCTTTATATTTATATGCCACGCATATCTTCAAAGTCGTGTGGCCTTCCAGGCAATCCAGCTTGGTGAGTATCAGGTGATCGATGCCGCTCAGCCGCACAGCATGTCGCACAACGACGGCATCGAACCAACCGCACCGTCTGGGACGGCCGGTAGTCGCACCATACTCCTGGCCGGTCTCGCGCAACCCTTCTCCGACACTGTCTTTCAACTCCGTGGGGAACGGGCCTTCACCCACGCGGGTCGTGTAGGCCTTTACCACGCCCAGCACGGCGTTGATCTTGGTCGGCCCGATCCCCGCGCCGACACAGGCGCCGCCGGAAATCGGGTTCGACGATGTCACGTAGGGATAGGTGCCGAAATCGAGGTCCAGCATCGTGCCCTGCGCGCTTTCAAAAAGTATATTTTTCTTCTTCCGGTTCGCTTCTTCCAGAAGCAACACGGTGTTGGTTACGAACGGCTTAATGAAGTTGCGCAGTTTCGGATAGGCAGCCAGTATCTCGCGGCGGAGTTTTTCGACCGGCATGATATTATTTATGAGCGGAGCCTTTTCCTTGAGGTTGCTGTCGAGCAGATCCAGGAATACCTTTTCCTCGAGATAGTCAACGACACGTATGCCAAGACGCGTTACCTTGTCCGCGTAAGCGGGGCCGATGCCCCTGCGGGTCGTGCCGATCCTGATCCTGCCATTTTCCCGGATCTCGTCAAGCAGCCGGTGATAGGGCAGTATCAGGTGCGCCGACTCGCTGATGAAAAACCGGCCTTCCAGCTCCAGTCCTTTGCTCTTTAGAAGTTTCGCCTCGCTGGCAAGGCCTTCCGGATCTATGACGACACCGTTGGTAATAAGGCATTTTTTGTGAGGGAAAAGTATTCCGGAAGGGATGAGGTGCAGAACGAAAGGCTTATTTTCAAAAATAATGGTATGGCCCGCGTTGTTGCCGCCCTGGTAGCGGACAATATAATCCGCCTGCGAAGAGAGATAATGGACTACCTTCCCCTTTCCTTCGTCTCCCCACTGCGTTCCGACAACCACCAATGTGGACATGATATACCCTTTTCAAAAGAGATAGTTTTTCTTTGCATACCGGCGCGGGAGTGAACAATCAACATCGGAGAAAAATCAGGTACTCCAATCATAAAAATCTAAGGAAGCCGTAGGGGCGGACTTGAGACTGTGTCGTAATTCATTTTTTGTGTCATTGCGAAGGAACAAAGTGACGGAAGCAATCTCGCCTTTCGACGGAAAATTGAGATTGCCGCGCTCCCTTCGGTCACTCGCAATGACAGCTTTTAGCAATTACGACACAGTCTCCTTGTCCGCCCGCCATCACTGCATCGACGATAACGGGTGGGCAAGCCCACCCCTACAAACGTCAAAAACAGATTGTGGCACAGTCTGAAATAATTCTAAGCGCCCCCAGGGAGATTCGAACTCCCGTCGCATCCTTGAAAGGGATGTGTCCTGGTCCCCTAGACGATGGGGGCAACTTTACAGTGAACAGTAAACAATGAGCAGTAATCAGCAAACGGCTTTCAGAAGATCGTAAATATCTGTTTACTGATCACTGTTCATTGATCACTGAAATGAGCCCGGCGTGATTCGAACACGCGACACCCTCATTAAAAGTGAGGTGCTCTACCAACTGAGCTACGGGCCCATGCACAACAAACCGCCGGGAAAGCGGCCTTTTGCAAAGATCATACACTTTTTCGGCCACAAAAAACGCCAATGGCTGAGCCATTGACTAAGCATACTATAGCAATATAAAAAAATAATGTCAAACTTGTTTTCCTGGACAATACCCTCTTGCTCAAGGTTTGGCAGCAATAAAACAACCCTTCCGTCCACTCCCGCTTCACCTTCACCAGAACCCCGACAACCCGCGAATCCCCCGCCCGGTCGCCAGTTCCCCTTCCTCTTATCGGTTAAATATATTGCCATAGATTAGTCGTTCTTAAATCCGATTTCATTTTTTGTTTTTTCCTTAAAGGTCATAAATTCCCTTATCTGTTCAAATATGGCATGTATTTGTTCATCGTGCCGTTCGTATTTCCGTTCAAGCTGACTTAATTTCTGCGCAAGTTCCTTGTGCAGAAAAATTATCTGTCGCAGTTTCATGAATGTTTTTATGATGATTATGTTAACCTGAATGGCTCTCTTGCTGTTCAGCACTCTTGAAAACATTGCCACGCCATGTTCGGTAAAAGGTAGGTAACGCCGATGAATGTTTCAAAGCATTGAACCGGTGCCAATTTGTCACCAGTTCCTCTTTCTCGGTTTTTGTCAACTGAAACATAAATTCCAAAGGGAACCTATTGCGCCTGCGGAATAAGGTCTTTCACTCGGTTACTTCACAAACAAACTATTGAACTAATTTTACCCCGCTATCTGTTTTCTTTCTGACGATTATTCTATTATTCGAACTCCGCCCCCTACGTCCGAAGTCGTCACTCATCGTTTCCCCTTTCTTCTTTAGTCACATTAGTCACTCCTGACACCGTTCTCCCCGGGGAACGGCGGAACAAAAAAATATTATCCCGGCAAATGTAGGATGGCCTTCAGTTCGCCGATCTTTTGGAGGGCGCGAGCATGGTACGACGGGTCGCCGCTGTCGTATATTTCTATCCAGAGCGCGAGCGACGGGGCGAATTTTCCGTCTTTTTGATAGATGTTGGCAAGAATGGTTTTGACCATGTTGGGGCAATCCGGCTGCCGGACAGCGACTTCCAGTTGCGCGATCATTTTGTCGAATTCACCAGATTGGCGGTAGATGATAGCGCTCGCGTAGAGGTTCAACTGCCAGAACGGCTGATGAATATCCTTCGAAAGATTGGGGCGGTAGTGTTCCATGGCCCGGATGCCGCGGTCAAGCAAGTCAAGCGCTTCCTGAGGCCTTTTCAAGTTCCATGCAAGGGCGCCTGCGCCATAAAGGTATGCGTGGTCAAAGAAAGGGTCAAGCCGCGTCACCCGTAAACAGTGGGCGAACAATTCGTTATAAACGCCGCCGTCGATGGATGGATGATAGTGCTCTTCGTGCGTGCACCCCGGCGCGGAGCATACATCTTCCTTTACCGGGATGCCGAACAGGTATTTTGTCATATCCCAGGAAAGCCTGAACTCGGTATCACGGTCAAGCGGTATTTCAGGACTGCCGTAGTATTGCAGCAATTGTATCCAGGCGATGTCCGCTCCCAGCCGCCGGCTGCCGGCAATGATGGCTGTCATATCGAACACGGCGAAACGTGGCAACGGCGATATTTCGGCAGGAGGGAAGGGATACTTAAATGTGCGGGAAATGAGCGAAATGCCGATCGCGCCGAACAAAAGCGCCGCCAGCACCACGGCGGAATGGAATTTATTCATGTGCATACACCAGTACTAGTACTCTGTAAAGTAAAATTTCAATAGTGCAAGGTAGGGCGCGTTCCCCGAACGCGCCGCTTTATGCCGTCAAACGGCCGGACTGTTCGGGGAACAGTCCCTACAAAAAACTAACAAAAAATTAACTTGACAGTGTACTAGAATTCCTTGCGCTTGAACAGCCAGAGCGAGAGGGCAAGAAAAAAAGCGCTGTAAAGCACCCCGTAAGCGACAACTGCAACGATCCACCCGCCAATAATGCCCGGAACTCCCCAGAAATCCCGCAGGTTGAAATACTGCAGGTTAGGCACCAGATAGTAGACGGCCCAGGCGAAAGCCCTGGGAACAAATCCGTGCGCCTTGCCGCCGAGGAAGCGGATCTCTTCGCTAAAATGCCCCAGAACCCAGAGGAATACGGTGAAACTGACAGATGAAACCGCAGACGAAGAAAATAAAGAGCAGAAAACGGCCAGAGAGCCGATAACCGTTATTTTTCCAGCCGACAGCGCGACCGCGACCAGATAGCGCGGCACAAAAATCCATCCGTTAAGCAGCAGAAGCGCCAGATGCGCCACGCTCATCAGCGCAAGGCCGCAGTAAACTGCAAAAAGCAGGCCGACAAACCGTCCCGTCAGATAGACGCTCCGCGATACGGGCCGGGTCAGCACCAGATAGATCGTTTTCGATTCCATCTCCTCCAGCACAAGAGTCACCGCGGCAAAAACCACGGTAAGCAGCGCGAAAAATTCCATGGCGCCGAGGCCCACGTCCAAAAGAATGCGCTGCGACTGTTGGCCGCCCAGCGCAGCCAGGAGGAGAGAGGCCCCGACAACGACAACTCCGAACAGCACCAGTATATAGAATATACGGTTGCGTATGCTTTCAACAAACGTATAATAGGCGATAGAGAATATTTTCTTCATAATTTTTTTTCACTACGAAAAATCTACTTATACCCTTATCCTCCCCATCTCTGAGGATCCCGCAACGTCACCGATAAAGACCCGTTCGAGTTCACCGTCCTTAGATGACCATTCTTTCTGTTCTATTATACGGACAAGCGATCCTTTCGCCAGGATCGCCACCCGGTCGCATATCCGCTCAACTTCAGAGATGAGATGTGACGAAAGAAAAATTGTTTTTCCGTCGGCTTTCAGTTTCAGGAGCAGGTTTCTCATTTCCTGCACCGCCAGTGGGTCGAGCCCGCTTACCGGCTCGTCATAAATAAGGATGTCGGGGTCATGCAGAAGACTTTGGGCAAGGCCGATGCGCTGGAGCATGCCTTTGGAAAAATCAGCGAGCCGCTTGTCTTTCCAGGCGGCAAGGCCTACCATTTCCAGTATCGCCTCAACCCGCTCACCGACGCGGTCGATCTCGGAAAGCCGGCCATAAAAACTTAATATTTCACCTGCGGTCAGATAACGGTAGAAGCAGGAAACCTCGGGCAGGTATCCGATTTTTTTCAGAATCCCGGTATCGGGCAGCTTCGCACCCAGGATGCGGACCTCGCCGGCCGTCGGGCGCAGCAAAGCCAGAAGGAGCTTGATGGTCGTCGTCTTTCCCGAACCGTTGAGGCCCAGAAGGCCGAATATCTCCCCCTGCGCGACGGCAAACGAGACCTCGCGCACTCCCGTCGTCCGGGAAATTTTGCCCAGATGCTGTTTTTCGTATATCTTGGTAAGCTGCACTGCTTCGATGGCGTTCATGATTAATGTATGTATCATCCTCTCCCTCGATGGGAGAGGACTGAGGCGAGGGTGATCGAAAAGCTACCCTGCCCGATTTTATCCCCCTCATCCCAACCTTCCCCCACCAGGGGGAAGGAGTAATAAGGTAGCCCCGCAGCAAGTGTCAAATTAAAACAAAATGTCCCAAGACCGTTGCCGCAGGGTACTTATGCGGCAGACCGGACTTAGGACATCGTGAGTATGATAATTTCGTTTAAAGGACAACTGATTTTACTCTATTGACTCCGGAGAAGGTGGCGATCTGCCTGATGACGTCCGCCGAAACACATGTGTCAACACTGATGATGGTGACTACTTCTCCGCCGGGTTCTTTTCGTCCGACCTGCATGTTGGCGATATTGATATTGTTCTTTCCGAGGAACATGCCCAACTGGCCGACCACACCCGGCCGGTCGAGGTTCGACACCATCAGCATGCATCCGGCCGGCACGACGTCGACCGGGAGGCCGTTCAAACGGACGATGCGCGGATTTTTGTGCCCGAACAGCGTGCCGGAAACCGGCACACTGCCCTTATCTGTAACAACGGTCGCCGTAATGAGCGACGTATAGTCTTCTACGTCGCGGGTCTTGGTCTCGCGCACCTTGATACCCCTCTCTTTCGCCAGGAGCGGCGCATTGATGACGTTGACCGGGATGTCAAGGATCGAAGTCAACAGGCCCTTGAGATAGGCCGCCTGGATGGGGTTGGTATTGAAACCCGAAATCTCGCCGCTGTATTCAACTTCAACTTCCTTGATGCCTCCCTCAATGATCTGGCTTTGCATAAGGCCGATCTTTTCGGCCAGGGATATGTACGGCTCCAATTTTTTGTAGGTGTCCCAATCCAGCGCGGGAACGTTCACGGCATTGCGGATCGAACCCCTGGAGAAATAATCAATGACGACCTCGCTCAGTTCCTGGGCGATCTTGACCTGCGCCTCTTCGGTGGATGCGGCCAGATGCGGCGTGACTATAGTCCCCTCGGTCTCGATGATTGTCCAATCGGCCGGCGGCTCTTTGGCGAAGACGTCGATGGCCGCGCCTTTGACATGCCCCGACTTGATGGCCTCGGCAAGCGCTTTTTCGTCGATTATGCCGCCGCGGGCGCAGTTGATCAGGCGCACGCCTTTCTTCATTTTCTTGATGGACTCGGCATTGATCATATTGCGGGTCGAGTCGTTGAGCGGCGAATGTACGGAGATATAATCGGACGCGGCGTAGAGTTCGTCTATGCTTTTCAGCTCCATGCCGGCGCTCTTGGCGAATTCTTCGGAGGCGAACGGATCGTAGGCCACGACTTTCATGCCGAAAGCAAGCATCCGGTGGGCAACCTCGCGGCCTATGCGGCCGAGGCCGATGAGCCCCAGGGTCTTACCCTGCAGTTCCGTGCCAATGAATTTCTCTCGTTTCCACTCTTTGCCTTTGAGCGAGTGGCAAGCCTGCGGAATGTTTCGCGCCATGGACAGCATCAGGCCGATAGTATGCTCGGCGGCGGAAATAGTATTCCCGCCGGGAACGTTGGCGACAATGATGCCGCGCTTGCTGGCCGCCGGGATGTCGACATTGTCGACGCCGGTTCCGGCTCTTCCGATGAATTTGAGATTTGCCGCCGCGGCGATGATGTCCGCCGTCACTTTGACCTCGGAACGGATCATTAATCCGTCGTAGTCCTTGATCAGTTCTCTGAATTGTTCCGGCGTCGGTTTGGCGTGGATCTCTATTTTAAAATCCGGGTGTTTGAGCAATACGTCAAGCCCCTCGGTATTATCATATGTCATCAGAATCTTATGCATGGTATCTCCCTTTCGCAATAGTGTGGTTATCCTTTCAGGAGTTCGTCTTCTGCGGCGGCAACGGCCTTGCCTTTCTCGAGCTTGTACCCGAGCTTGGTCAGCACCATCTCAAGGCATGCAAACCCGACCAGGATGTCGGCCTTCCCGATATAGCCCATATGGGCGAAACGGATGATCTTCCCTTTCAGTGCGCCTTGTCCGCCGGCTATGGATACGCCGAACTCCTCCCTGAGCATCTTGACGATCTTGCCGCCCTCCATCCCTTCGGGAACTTTGGCGGAAGTCACTACCTCGCAGGGCCGCTGTCCAAAGAGTTCAAGGCCGATAGCCTTCATGCCGGCGCGGGCCGCGCGAGCCAGCAGCGACGACTGCTTCCATATATTTTCTATGCCATCGGCCTTTATCATCTTGATTGCCTCTTGCAACGCCACGATCAGTGTTACCGGCGGCGTAAACGGCGTTTCTTTGGTAGCCAGCGACTTTTTCATCTTGCGCCAGTCCCAATAGAAGCGGGGCAGCCTGGCCTGCTCGACGAGTTTCCATGCCTTCTCACTGGCGGAGACAAAGGCAAGCCCCGGGGCAAGCATGAAGCCTTTCTGGGAACCGCACACCGCAACATCCACATGCCATGCGTCGGTGAGGAATTCCTGCGAGACGAGACCGGAGATGGCGTCGACAACGAGCACGGCCGGCGTCCTGGCTACGATCGCGCCGATAGCTGCGATATCGTTGGCAACCCCGGTTGATGTTTCGGTAAAGGTCGTATAGACAGCCTTGATCTTAGGATTGGCTTTGAGCGCCGCCTCAATGACGGCAGGGTTGACAACGTCGCCCCATTCGGCTGCGATTACCTGGGGTTTGATCCCGTAGGCTTCCAGTATCTTCACCCAGCGCTCGCCGAAGTTGCCGCAGGACGCGACCAGCGCCTCATCACCGGGGTTGAGCAGGTTGACAACGGACGATTCCATCGCGCCCGTCCCGGACGAAGCCAGTATCAGGACATCGTTCCTGGTCTGGAAAACGTATTTCAGGCCCTCGGCAACGTCGGAGAAAATGGCGGCGAACTCGCTGGTGCGGTGATGGAGAATAGGCAACGCCTCTTTCAGAGAAATTTCCGGCGGGATCGGCGTAGGGCCCGGCGTCAACAGGTAGTGTTTTTTCATGTGCTTCCTCCTTATTGCAGTACTGTTTAGTTAAGAATTATGTCATCGATAAATGACTTGTCTGTGTCATTTCCCGAAGCAGTAATCGGGAATGACATATTTATTGTTCAGGTCATTTTGTCGGGATGACGTTCTCAAGGCTCAGGCTGAGGACTTCATCCATGTGTTTGACCGGAATGAGTTTGAGCCTGGCCTGGATATCCTGCGGGATGTCCTGCAGGTCCTTTTTGTTGCCTTCAGGGAAGAGTATCGTCGTAAGCCCTTCCCGGTGGGCGGCAAGAGCTTTCTCTTTCAACCCGCCGATGGCAAGCACCCGTCCGCGCAGGGTCACTTCACCAGTCATGGCGATGCCTTTCTTGACAGATTTTCCCGTCGCCATCGAGGCAATTGCCGTCGCGATCGCGATACCGGCACTTGGGCCGTCCTTGGGAACGGCGCCTTCGGGGACGTGCACGTGAATATCCATGTCACGGAACAAATTCTCATTTATTTTCAGCCGTTTGGCCGACGCGCGGACATAGGAAAGCGCGGCCTGCGCCGATTCCTTCATCACATCTCCCAGCTTCCCGGTAAGGTTCAATGTCCCCTTGCCCCTCATCTTATTGACCTCTATGGTCAACGTTTCACCGCCCACCTCGGTCCAGGCAAGGCCAGTCACGACGCCGACGTCGTTGGCGGCAATCTTTTCGCGCGTAAACTGCGGCACGCCGAGATATGAGCCAAGGTTCTCCTGGGTGATCTTGATAGTCTTTTTGGCATTGTCGAGAGCCATGGCCTTGGCGATCTTCCGGCATAAGTTGGCGATCTCCCGGTCAAGGTTCCGGACGCCAGCCTCGTGGGTATAATCGTGAATGAGGCTAAGGATGGCGTCTTCGGAAATCGAAATATTCTCAATTTTAAGCCCATGCTCCTTCACCTGTTTCGGCAACAGGAACTTCTGCGCGATCCTGACCTTCTCTTCGGCCATGTATCCTGAGAAACGGATGATCTCCAGGCGGTCCTGCAAGGTCGGCGGAATATTATAGAGTGTATTGGCGGTCGTAATGAACATGACTTTGGATAGGTCAAAATCGACGTCGAGATAGTGATCGCCGAAGGCGTAGTTCTGCTCGGGATCCAGCACCTCGAGCAAGGCCGCGGACGGGTCGCCCCGCCAGTCCGTACCCATCTTGTCGATCTCGTCAAGAATGAAAACCGGGTTATTCGATTTGGCTTTGCGTATGGATTGAATTATGCGGCCCGGCAGCGCGCCGATATACGTGCGCCGGTGGCCGCGAATCTCGGCCTCATCACGCACGCCGCCCAGCGATATGCGGACAAATTTCCGGCCAAGACTGCGCGCAATGGATTTGGCGATCGATGTTTTGCCAACGCCCGGAGGCCCGACAAAACACAGTATCGGCCCCTTTATCTTATGCACAAGTTTTAATACGGCAAGATACTCAAGTATCCGTTCCTTGACCTTATCGAGTCCGAAATGATCTTCTTCCAGAACTTTCTGGGCACGTTTCAGTTCCAGGTTATCTTTCGTTGACGTCTGCCAGGGCAGCGTGATAAGCCAATCGAGATAGGTACGGATTACGGTGGCCTCGGGTGAAAACGGCATCATCTTCTCGACTCGCGCAATCTCCTTTTCGGCTGCTTCCAGGACTTCTGCCGGCATTTTCGCGGCTTTGACCTTCGCCCGGAGATCATCAATCTCCTTGGCATAGTCGTCTTTTTGCCTCAGTTCTTTCTGAATGGCCTTCATCTGTTCGGTCAGATAGTATTCTTTCTGTGTCTTCTCTATCTGGCTGCGAACGCGGTTCTGTATCCGGCGCTCGATATTCAATATTTCTATCTCCGCGTTCAAAATATCGGTCAGCTTCTCCAGCCGTTGCGCGGGAACAGCCGTCTCAAGTATCAGTTGTTTGTCCGGGATCTTAACCATCAGGTGCGATGAAACGGTGTCGGCCAGCCGGCCCGGATCGTTGATATTGTTGACCGCAGCCGATATTTCCATCGGCAGACGGGGGTTAAGCTTCACATATTGCTCGAACAGCGCCATCGCCCGACGCATCAACGCCTCGATCTCCGGCGTCTTCTCGGAGGGTTCGGCAAGCATGCTGATATCCACTTCCACGTAGCCGCGATTATTCAGGCGGTAATCCGTCCAGCGCGCCCGCTGCACGCCTTCGACAAGAACCTTCAGCGTTCCATCGGGCATCTTTAACAACTGCAAAACCTCGGCGATGGTGCCAACCGGGTAGATGTCGTCGGGGTTCGGATCTTCGGTCTGGACGTGCTTCTGTGCAACCAGGAACACCAGCCGGTGCGACGACATGGCCTCTTCCAGCGCCTTGATGGATTTCTCCCTGCCGACGGCAAGCGGCAGAACCATCGCCGGAAAAACTACGATATCCCGTACCGGAAGCAACGGGAGCCGCGCCGGAATATTAACGACCGGGCTGTCTTTCTGCCCGGCATTCTGTTTCCTGTCTAATTCACTCATAATTTATGCGGACTCCTTGATTTCATTGCCGTAAACGAGTTTAGGCGGCTCTTCCTTGCGGACGACCGAGATATCCACGACACAGCGTTTCAAATTTTTCTGGTCGGGAAGATCGTACATGGTATCCAGCAGCAGGTCCTCAAGTATCGCCCGCAGGCTCCGCGCGCCGGAACCCCGCTGCAATGCCCTCTGGGCTATTTCCTTGATCGCCCTGGCTTCAAAGACCAGATCCACACCGTCAAGGCCGAACATTTTCTGATATTGCTTGACGAGCGCGTTCTTAGGTTGCGTCAGGATACTGACGAGGTCGTCGACATTCAGTTTTTTCAGTGCGGATACCACGGGCAGTCGCCCGACGAACTCGGGAATGAGCCCGAATTTGATCAGATCCTCGGGTTGCGTGTGGGAAAGTATCTCGTCCATATAACGTTCTTTCACGCCCCTGCTGTCGGCCATGAACCCGAGTTTCTTGCTGGCCAGGCGATGTTCGATTATCTTGTCCATGCTTTCGAATGCCCCGCCGCAAATGAAGAGTATATTGGTTGTATCGACCCTGATATACTCCTGCTGCGGATGTTTGCGTCCGCCCTGCGGCGGAACGCTGGCGATCGTGCCCTCGAGTATCTTCAATAGCGCCTGCTGGACACCCTCGCCGGAAACGTCCCGGGTGATGGATGGGCCGTCCGAACGGCGTGAAATCTTATCGATCTCGTCAATGTAAATAATGCCTTTTTCCGCACGTTTGACATCGTAAGAAGAGTTTTGCAGCAAACGCAGGATTATATTCTCAACGTCTTCACCGACATATCCGGCCTCGGTCAGGGTCGTAGCGTCAGCCATTGCAAACGGCACGTGCAACGTCCGGGCCATCGTCTGCGCCAGGAGCGTTTTGCCGGTTCCGGTCGGGCCGATCAGCAGGATATTCGACTTCTGCAGTTCGACCTCGTTCTTAAGGGCCGAGATGTTCTCCAGCCGCCGGTAGTGGTTATAGACGGCCACAGACAGCGTCTTTTTCGCCAGCTCCTGCCCTATGACGTACTCGTCAAGCTTGCGGTGTATCTCCCGCGGACTGGGGAGATGCTTAAGCGAACGGCGCGACTCCTCTGCTTCAATGCGGGTAAGGAGTTCATTGGAATTCCGTATGCATTCTTCGCAAACGTAAGCCCCTTCTCCGCCGATAAGCCGCAGACCGTTGTGCCTGCCCCGGTGGCAGAAAATGCATATTTGATCGTTGGATGTTTTTTTCGTTTCACTCATGGTTGTTTATTCTTTGTAAATTTACACTACACTAGTGTAGTGTAACAGTTAAATCTTGTTAAAATGTCGTCTTTGCGAGCGTTAGCGAAGCAATCTCGATTTTGCTTGATAAAACAACCAGATTGCCGCGTCGCTTTGCTCCTCGCAATGACAGACAGTCCTGTAAAGCTGTTACTGTTACACCACACTAGTTACTTCGACCCCTTCCGCGTGAAGATCACTTCATCTACAACCCCGTACTTCTTCGCCTCTTCGGCGGACATATAGTAATCGCGCTCGGTGTCCTGGCGGATTTTCTCTATCGACTGGCCCGTATGGCGCGAAAGGATATCGATCAGCTTGTTCTTCGTATCCAGCAATTCGTGCGTCTCGATATCGATATCCGTCACCGTCCCGGCAATGCCGCCGCCGTATATCCGCGGTTGATGGATCATGATTCGCGCGTGGGGCAGACAGTAGCGCTTGCCTTTCGTCCCGGCTGCCAGCAGCAACGCTCCGAAGGACATGGCCATGCCCATACACACTGTAGTAACGGGGCTTTTGATGTACTGCATCGTATCATAGACCGCAAGGCCCGCTGTAACCATACCGCCAGGTGAATTGATGTAGAGGTTGATATCCTTCTCCGGGTCTTCGGCATCAAGGTACAACAACTGGGCGATTATCAGATTCGCGGAGTCGGTCGTCACTTCACCGCCGTAACCTCCGACAAAAATAACACGGTCCCGCAACAACCTCGAATATATGTCGTAACCAACCGCCGCCCCTTGATTCCAGCGCTCGATGATCGTAGGGATGACTCCTGACATGATTCCTCCTTCAAAATTAAAATTACAATGTTCTGAACGTCGCTCTATGTGTTATGTTCTTTGTTCAGTGTTCGGAACACAGAACATTGAACATTATTTAGTCGTTTCTTCTTTTACCCTGGCGTTATCCAGCAGGAACTTTAATATTTTATCTTCTCTCAGGTCCGATGCTATCCGGGCCTTGTGCCCGGCAAAATATTTCTCAATGTCCTCCTGCCGCTCGGGGCTGGCATTTTTAAGCCGCTGGAGTTCCGCCGTCATATCCTCGTCGCTAACATTCAGTTTTTCAGCCTCGCCGATACCGGTCAATATATAGGACACCCGCACGTTGCGCTCCGCCTCCAGGCGGTACTTTTCACGCCACTGCTCGATGTTCTTTTTCCATTCGTCCTGGCTCATCCCCTGTCGCCTCAGATATTCTTCCATGCGCTTCAGGAGCTGGTTCAACTGCTCTTCGACCAGCGAAGCCGGAACCGGGATCTCGTTGGCCACCACCAGATGATCAAGCATCTGTTTCTCAACTGCCTGTGTCTGGCGTTTATTTTCTTCCGTCTCCATCGATTCGCGGACTTTGGCGGTCAGTTCGGCAAGGCTGGTCAGGCCGAAATCCCTGGCCAGTTCGTCATCCAGCGCCGGCAACTGTTTTTCCTTAATCTCCAGAACCTTGACCTTGAAAGTCACGTCTTTGCCTGCGATTTTTCCGGTGGGGTAATCGTCAGGAAATTTCACAGTGATATCGCGCCCGTCGCCCTTCTTCGCTCCGATCAGTCCTTCCTTGAAACCGGCCAGCGACTGGGGCGAAGACAGGTCGATGAGCTGGTTTTTCGCCTTCAGCTCGGGAAGAACTTCCGCGCCACGGGAACACTCGTAGTCCACCATGACGAAATGATTCGGTTCGACGACGTCGGATTTAGATTCTATCAGGCGGGCGTTACGGTCGCGGAGCGCCTCGAGCTGCTCATTGACCCTTTTGTCGGTCACCGGATGTATTTCATTTGTTATCTTGATTCCTTTATAATCCTTAACCTTAAACTCCGGATGGCGCTCGGCGCTCACCTTGTACGAGAACGGCCGGTCGAAATCGAACGAAACTTCATTGATGGCCGGGGAATCGATGGGTTCGACGCCCTGCTCCTTCAAACTGGAGAACAGTGTGCGCCGGATAAGATTTTCAACGACTTTTTCTCGAGCTGCGGACATATAATTCTTCTTGATCATGTCCATGGGCGCTTTGCCCGCACGGAAACCGTGCACATGTGCCGCCCTCTGGATGTCCTGATACACGCGTTCCGTCTCCTCGAGAACCTCGGGATGAGGAACCTCGACGGAGATAAGAATGGAACAGGGTTTGCTCTCAATCATGTTGACTTTGACGTCTTCTTTCTTTGCCTCGATCATAGTCGCTCTTCTTCCTTTCTCTGGTAATATATTTGGCACGTATATAAAGTACCCGTGCCCATCGGAGAAAACCGTCTTTGTGGAATTTCTGCGTCGCTCACTACACTAGTGCTCTGTCAAGTAAAATTTCAATAGTGCAAGGAAGTCGTACCTTTCAGGCACTCCGATGATAACAACACAAGGAAGTCGTACCCGCAAGAGCGGGTACTCCAATTGATAACAATCTAAGGAAGTCGTACCCGCAAGAGCGGGTACTCCAATTGATAACAATCTAAGGAAGTCGTAGGGCGCGTTCCCCGAACGCGCCGTTTTATGCCGTCAAACGGACGGACTGTTCGGGGAACAGTCCCTACAAAAAACTAACAAAAATTAACTTGACAGTGCACTAATACTAGGTTATGCCGAGACGGAGACTTGAACTCCGACGGGTTTCCCCACATGGTCCTAAGCCATGCGCGTCTGCCATTCCGCCATCTCGGCTTTAAGAATAAAATACGACATTATGCGCCGCATAGGATTTGAACCTATAACCTGACGATTAAGAGTCGCCTGCTCTACCAATTGAGCTAGCGGCGCAATAAAACGGTTGAAACATGTAAAGCGAGATTTTAACAAACTCGGGGAAATATGTCAAGAAAGCCTTGTCCCGGCGAGAAAAACATTACGCGTGAGAGGTGCACGAGCTCTCAAAAAAACGGAGTTGATTGCGGCCTGATCTTTTGGCTTCATAGAGGGCCTGGTCGGCCTGTTCGACCAATTGGTCGGAATAACGGCTGTTCTTGGGAAAAAGAGCGCATCCGAAACTCGCGGTTATCCGGACACCTGCCGCTTCCCCCCCGATCGCCGGGCCGAAATCATGGTGTTCGATCTCAGCGCGAATACGTTCGCATACAACGGCGGCTTCATCCCTGTTTGTCTGGGGAAGTATCAGCACGAACTCGTCCCCGCCGTAACGACACAGGATATCGATGCCGCGGACGTTCCCCTTCATAATGCGGGCTATTTCTTTCAAGACGGCATCGCCTCCCGGATGGCCGAACCGATCATTAAGGCCCTTAAAGGCGTCAACATCTATCATGGCCAGGGCGAAGGCCTGGTTCTGCCGCTCGGAGCGCTGGATTTCTTCTTTTACCCGGGTCTTAAAATAGCCGAAGTTAAACGATGCGGTCATCGGATCGGTGATGACCATCTTCTTTGTCTGCTCGTACAAAAAAGCGTTCTCAAGCGTACTGACCGCATGAGCGGCCAGCGTTGACAGAAGCTCGACGTTTTCTTTGGAGTATTCCAAATAATCGAGGTGCACGATAGCTTCTTCCATCTCCTTGCGCTTGCGCCGCGCCTCGCCCAGGCGCACTTCAAACTGGCAGTGATCGTCGCCGATGGCCATACACCGGGTCTCGGCCACGGTCACTTTCTTGCGGAACAGTTTTTCCAGCGCCCCTGCCAGAAACCCGGCCTCAAAAGAACAAACCGGCTCGGAAAACGAATGAAGTCCGGCGCTGACCGCGGATTCGCGAAAGGCGATGGTCATCATACCTTGCGTGTCTCCTACGCTGAGAGGCGGCGTAATTTCTACGGTCGCCATACCCATCCCGCGTATTTTGCCTACGAGGTCATCCAGGGAGGCGATATCAAGTTGCCTGCCGATCTTCTCCCCGGCGGCGTATGCCAGCCGGTGGGCGGACCCGCCAAGTATCTCGTTCCACGCCAACACCCGCACCATCCGAAAGTATTCAAGCGCAACGCCGTCCCCGAGTTCAGGACGCGCGGCAGGCATGACGTCACCGATCATGATGTTTTTCCGGGACGGCTCATCCTTCCGGCCCATATCGGTGATGCGCTCCAGATCGTCCAGTATCTTAGTGAATTTCTCGGCGATCCCTTTTTCAGTCATACCGTTCCCCCACAATGATAACGGCCGCGCCGCTATGTACAATAAAATGGCGCTAGTACGTTGTCAAGTTAATTATTAATAGTAGAACCGTCTTTGCGAGCGAAGCGAAGCAATCTCGACTTTGCTTGATAAAACAACAAGATTGCCGCGTCGCTTGCGCTCCTCGCAATGACAGGAATACACGTAACAATTAACTTGACAATGTACTAGTGCAATGTAGGGCGCGTTCCCCGAACGCGCCGTTTTATGCCGTCAAACGGCCGGACTGTTCGGGGAACAGTCCCTACAAAAAACTAACAAAAATTAACTTGACAACGTTGAGGAAGAAAATTGCATGGAAAGTCGATCCCCCGAATGCATAACCGTCACCCCAAAATATGGTACATTATCAAAAACAGTTTATCATCTTTACCCTGTTTTGTCAAATAAAAAACACTCGATTGGATGAATCCCCGTAAAGTTGGAGGGGGGTTACACTTTCAGCACGTCCTTGAGGTAGCGCCCGGTATGAGACCGCGGACTTTCGGCGATCTTTTCCGGCGGCCCGAATGCCACGATTTCTCCCCCGTGTTCGCCTCCTTCGGGGCCGAGGTCTATGAGCCAATCCGACGTCTTTATGACGTCGAGGTTATGCTCGATGACGAGCACCGTGTTGCCCGCGTCAACCAGCCGGTGCAAAACGCCAAGCAGTTTCTGCACGTCGGCGAAATGGAGGCCCGTCGTAGGCTCGTCCAGGATGTAGAGCGTTTTCCCCGTCGCCCGGCGCGAGAGCTCGGTAGCCAGTTTCACGCGCTGGGCTTCGCCGCCGGAGAGCGTCGTAGCCGGCTGGCCCAGCTTGACATAGCCAAGCCCCACGTCATTGAGCGTCCCCAATATGCGGCTCAGGCCCGGGATATTCTCGAAAAAAGAAGTTCCTTCTTCGACCGTCATATTCAACACTTCGTCTATATTCTTGCCCTTGTAGGTAACATGGAGCGTCTCTTCGTTGAAGCGCCGGCCGCCGCAGACCTCGCAGTGGACGTACACATCCGGAAGGAACTGCATCTCGATCTTAAGCGTCCCCTCTCCCTGGCAGTTCTCGCAGCGCCCGCCCTTGACGTTAAATGAAAAGCGGCCGGGCTTGTAGCCCCGGCTGCGCGACATGGCCGTCTGGGCAAATATATCGCGTATGGGCCCGAAAGCGCCGGTATAGGTGACGGGGTTCGAGCGCGGCGTCCGGCCGATCGGCGACTGATCTACGATAATAACCTTGTCCAGCTGATCGGCCCCCTTGAGCGACTTGAATTTGCCCGGGATGTCCTTTGAGCCGTATATCTTCTGCGCCAGCGCTTTATACATAACCTCATGCACGAGCGTCGATTTGCCGGACCCCGACACGCCGGTAACGCAAACGCACAGGCCGAGCGGCAGCTTGACGTTGACGTTCTTCAAATTGAACTGGCCGGCCCCCGCGATCTCGAGCCATTTGCCCTGTTTCGGCACACGCCGCTTCCCGGGAACGGGGATCACGAGCTGACCGTTCAGGTACTGCGCCGTAAGCGATCTCTTTTCTTTAAGCACCCTGGACAACGGACCGGATACGATGACCTCGCCGCCGTGCACGCCGGCGCCGGGGCCGAGATCGACGATCCAATCGGCATTTCGGATCGTCTCCTCATCGTGCTCGACGACAAGCAGCGTGTTGCCCAGATCGCGCAGTTTGAGCAGCGTATCTAACAACCGCTTGTTGTCGCGCTGGTGCAGCCCGATGGACGGCTCGTCCAAAACGTACAAAACACCCGTCAGCCCCGAGCCGATCTGAGTGGCCAGATGAATGCGCTGGGCCTCGCCGCCGGCCAGCGTCGAACTTTCCCTGTCGATGGTCAGATAGCCGAGCCCCACGTTGTTCAGGAATGAGAGTCGGGCATTGATCTCCTTTAAAATGACTTTACTGATGATCCGATCCTTATCGCTGAGCGCAACGTCCTGAAAGAACTGCTTAGCCTGGTGCACCGACATGCGCGTGATATCGACTATAGACTTACCGCCGACATTGACCGACATCGCTTCTTTCTTGAGCCGCGCACCCTTACACAGGGGACAGGTGCGGCTACGCATGTATTTATTGAGTATCTCTTCCTTGACGAACTCGGATTCCGTCTCGCGATAGCGGCGCTGGAGATTGGTAATAACACCCTCAAAATTTCCCTCGTCGCCGCAGAGAAGTATCTCCTGCTGTTTGCGCGGCAGTTCCCGCCAGGGATTTTGCCGGGAGATGCCATGCTCGCGGCAAACGTCCCGGAGCATCTCATCGTACCAGCCGCCCCAGGAATGTTTCCAGCGGTGCGTCCTGGTGGTGATGGGGTTTGACCAGGCGACGATCGCACCGTCGTCGATGGATTTCCCGGCGTCCGGGATCACCAGATCTTCGTCTATCTCGATCTTGTTGCCGATGCCGGTACACTCAGGGCAGGCTCCGAAGGGCGAGTTGAACGAGAACAATCGCGGCTCGATCTCCGGAAGGCTGACACCGCACTCGGCGCAGGCATGGTGCTCGCTGAAAAGACGCTCTTCTCCGCCTTTCGCCCCGTTATCAACGATGACGAGGACGGTGCCTTTGGCCTCTTTGAGCGCCGTCTCAACGGAGTCGGCGATGCGCGAGCGGACGGCGGCGTTGATCTGGATGCGGTCGACCACCAGCTCAATGGTATGCTTCTTGTAGCGGTCAAGCTTGATCTGCTCTTCCAGTCCGAACACCCTGCCGTCGACACGGACCCGAACGTAGCCTGATTTTGCAAGCCGCTGGAACAACTCATCGTATGTGCCGATCCTTCCGCGCACGAGCGCCGAAAGAATATGCACCTTCGTCCCGGACGGCAGTTTCATGATCTCGTCGATGATCTGCTGCGCCGACTGCGGCTTTATCTCCTTGCCGCACTGCGGGCAATGGGGTACGCCGATGCGCGCAAAGAGAAGGCGCATATAGTCGTAAAGTTCGGTCACCGTCCCCACTGTCGAACGCGGATTATGCGAGGGGTTGCGCTGCTGGATGGCAATGGCGGGCGAGAGGCCTTCAATGATGTCCACATCCGGCTTTTCCATAAGCTCCAGGAACTGCCGCGCGTAAGCCGACAACGATTCGACGTATCGCCGCTGGCCCTCGGCGTAAATGGTATTGAAGGCAAGCGACGATTTGCCGGAACCGGAAAGGCCCGTGATGACAACCAGCTTGTTGCGCGGTATCTCCAGGTCTATATTTTTTAAGTTGTGTTCCCGCGCTCCGCGGATGGTGATTTTTTCCATAAACGGTATTGTGTACTCCTGTTTCTCAAACGATCTTCATATGCTGAAACAATGGGGTTCGCAACCCCGATATCCCTGACGAATAGTATTGTATCATATTCACGGATTATTCAGAAGAATGCTCGTCGGACCAACCGACATCGCTGAGGAAGTCGTCATAGGTGCCGTTAAATATGCTTATTTTATTGTTATCAAAGATAACGAGCTTTGTAGCAACTCTTCTTAAATGCATCTCGTTATGGGTAACCATTATTACAGATCCGTCAAACCCGTCAATCGCTTCAATTAAAGAATCGCACGACTGCATGTCGAGATGGTTCGTGGGTTCGTCCAGAAACAGCAAATGGCACGGCGTAACCAGTATTTTGCCCAGCAGAACCCTGCTTTTCTCGCCGCCGGACAAAACCTTTATTTTCTTCAGCGCGTTATCATCCGAAAACATCAGCCCGCCGGCTATATTTCGCGCCTTGCTTTCCCCGCATTGCTTGTCCGCACTTTTTATCTCTTCAAGCACGGTTTTATTGTCATCGAGATCGAGCTTGTTAGTCTGTCCGAAATATCCCTCCTGCAACACCGGATGCTTTGTTATATTTCCGCTCAAAGGTTTCAGTTCTCCGGCAAGCAGTTTCAAAAGAGTGGACTTGCCTTTGCCGTTTTTGCCGACAATGCATATCCTGTCATTTTTTCCTACGCTTATTGAGAATTTGTCTATCAAATACGGTTCTGCGCCGGTGTACGAAAAAGAAATATCATCAGCCGACATCATCTGATCACCCGCAAAGTGCGCGCTGTTAAAATACAACTCGAGATCCTCAATATTCTCAAGCGCCTTGATTTCCCCCTGTTTCTCAAGCTTTTTGACGCGGGACTGGGCGCGGCTCGCGAAACTTGCTCTTGCCTTGAACCTGGCAATAAATATCTCCGCCTGCCGGCGTTTTTTTTGTTCGTTCAACCGGGTCTTTTCGTATATTTCTTCTTCCTGGTTTATCTGGGAATAGAGTTTATCGGTGTCGCCTTCTACTTTCCGTGCTTTAGTGCGGTGTATGGCGACTATGTGCGTAGCAACGCTGTCCATAAAACTTCTGTCATGAGTAATAAGAATGAATTCCCCCTGCCATGATTTTAAGAAATCTTCCAGCCAACGTATCGCAACAATATCGAGGTAGTTGTTGGGCTCATCAAGCAGAAGCATATCCGGGGTTGAAACAAGCAGTTTTGCCAGGTTTAACCGGATCTGGTACCCGCCTGAAAACTCGGACGGGATCCTGTTCATATCATCATCCGAAAATCCCAGTCCTGAAAGTATTTTTTCTACCTTCCAGGCGTCATATTCTTCACCAGGCGGCAGGCCGAGGCAGCATTCTTCTATAACGGTTGGTTTTGTGAAATTAATATGCTGCTGGAGATGCCCCATGCGGTAGTTCCTGGGGACAGTAATGCTGCCGGAATCTATTTCAACATTTCCCAGGATCATTTGAAACAGCGTGGACTTACCATGCCCGTTCCTGCCGACAAGCCCTATTTTTTCGCCGCGGTTTATATTTAAAGACAAATCCCTGTATATTACCTGGTCGCCGTATGATTTGTTAAGTTCAAATATTTTTATCATCTTCTATGATCGCAATTATTTCAGAACGAGGCGATACGAAAAAGGGTGTTGATGATGTCAATCAGCGGCGCCAGCAGCGAGTCGGTCTTGCGGACAACGATCGTCATTTTTGTTTTGGAATCGACCCCCTGTTTCATTTCGCGTGTAATGCGCATTATGGGCAGCACAACGTTCCGCAGTACGATATACATGGAGATCACGGTCAATAAAACCATCAGCATGATATCGATAACCGCCACAACGACGTAAATTGAAACGAAGGCCGTAATGCTCGACGTAGCGTTCCCCGGTGACAGGCCGTAATTGCCCAGCGCCACTTTCTGCATCAACAGTTCCAGTCCATAAAAAAGCACTGCCGAGTTGATCAGGATGATCACCACTACGGGCGCCAGCGTTTTGATGAAAAGCTGCCTAAGAATCTCTCTCTCTCTTATCGACAGAACAATCTTTTTTCTTTTCTCTGGCGCTCCGCTCATATGCTTACCTCTCTCGGACAGTTTAACGGCCTGATTGCGATATTGTATTACACAAGGATAGGGTTTGTCAATAGATTTATTGGTTTAGTAATTACCGGCTCCTATGCATAATAGATTCCCTCGCACCTCGAGTGATATAGCTGGAGTGAGGGATAAAAAAACGAAAACCGGCCTGGGTTCTTAGCAATTGACTATTTGTTGATATTTGTAGTATAATTATGTTAATAAATTTATTCTGGGAGGAAATATCCATGTTAAAACATATTTCTCTGGCGCTGACAGCCCTATCCCTCTGTGCGGCAGGCAGCCTCGCCGCCGACCAAAGTTCATGGAAAACAACCCCCGGCCTTTACGCCGTTTTTAATACAACTCTCGGCACCTTCGTCTGCAAGCTGTTCGACAAGGAAACGCCAAAGACGGTGGACAATTTCGTTGGCCTGGCGGAAGGCTCCAGGCAATTCATCGACACCAAGACGGGACAACCAGCCAAAAAACGGTTTTACGACGGGCTTATCTTCCACCGGGTTATCCCGAACTTTATGATCCAGGGCGGCGATCCCCTGGGTAAAGGTTTCGGCGGGCCGGGATATCAGTTTGAGGACGAGATTGTGCCGGCCATGAAGTTCGACCACACGGGGATGCTGGCCATGGCAAATGCCGGGCCCAATACCAACGGCTCACAGTTCTTCGTTACCGAGGCCGCCACCCCCTGGCTGAACGGCCACCACACCATATTCGGACAGGTCATCGAGGGTCTGGACGTGGTCACAAAAATCGCCCGTGTCCCCCGAAACGCTCAAGACAAACCCCTCACCGACGTTGTCATCAACAAGATCAGCATTGAAAGGATCAAGCAGGAACAGGGCAGGAAAGCCGCGAACCTTTCCGGCAAGAAGGTCCTTATTGTCGTTGCCCCTGAGAATTTCCGGGACGAGGAGTATTTCGAAACGAAACAAATTCTTACTGATGCCGGCGCTCAGGTGGTCACAGCCAGCCTCGCTCTGGGCGAGATCAAAGGCGTAAAGGGCGGGAAGACAACCAGCGAGGTGCTCCTGAAAGACGTGAAAGCCGCGGATTTCAATGCCGTTGCTTTTATCGGCGGCTCGGGGGCCGGGATATATTTTAAGGACGTCACGGCGCATCAATTGGCCCGCGACGCGGCTGCCCAGAACAAAGTGGTCGCTGCCATCTGTATTGCCCCCGCAACACTGGCCAACGCCGGACTGCTGAAAGGAAAGAAGGTTACCTCAGATCCCGAAGTGAAAAACATTCTCGCCAGCCAGGGCGCCGTCATCAGCGACGCACCCGTAGTACTCGACGGGAATATTATAACCGGACGCGGCCCGGATGCATCGAAACTATTCGGCGAAACGATCGTTCAGGCCTTGAGCAAATAACAGAGCACTGGTGGTCTGTAAGGAAGTCGTACCCGCAAGAGCGGGTACTCCAATTGATAACAATCTAAGGAAGTCGTAGGGCGCGTTCCCCGAACGCGCCGTTTTATGCCGTCAAACGGCCGGACTGTTCGGGGAACAGTCCCTACAAAAAACTAACAAGAATTAACTTGACAATGTACTAGAAGGAAAGAACAAGGCGCTTAC
>Ga0315281_10000816_pt1 | contig 44953 bp, 39 predicted proteins | sample YL17G07_0_MG_FD_204540 | JGI IMG/M metagenome (GOLD analysis project Ga0315281, IMG submission 204540) | Sediment microbial communities from Yellowstone Lake, YNP, Wyoming, USA - YL17G07_0 | ecosystem: Environmental > Aquatic > Freshwater > Lake > Sediment | place: USA: Wyoming | collected...
CTCATGGCGATCGGCCTCGCGTTGGTCTGGGCGGGCCGGCTGCTCTCGCGCTCGCAGTCGATGGCTTCACGGCGGCATGTGCCGAGCCTGGCGTTTGTCGGGAAGCTCGCTCCTGTGCTGCCCGCACTCAGCGCGTTCACCGTCACGGCCATCGGCATCGTGATGACGCTGCGTGCTGTCCCATGACTGGTCGAACCATGGTGCCGATCCGGTCCGACGACGAGGCCGGAGTCTTCACCGAACGGGTTGGGGCTAGATCTCGCGTGACACGAGGGCGATGCCCCGGTGCATCGATAGTGCCATGTCGAGGCAAAAGTGTAGGTCACGGGTAGGGACAAGCCCGTCGTGTCGTCGTTAGACTCGCGGTAGCCATGCGACACGTGACAAGGAGCCAGGCGAGATGAAGAGCAGTTCCGCCGAAGCGCTTACGCCCCGCGAACAGGAAGTCATCGAACTCCTCTCGACCGGGCGCACCAATGAGGAGATCGCGCGCCAGCTGGGTATCAGCCTCGATGGCGTCAAGTACCACGTGTCCGGAATCCTCCGGCGTCTCAGAGTCGAGAACCGGCACGAGGCGGCTTCGCTCCACCTGGGCACCGCGGGCGGCGTACTGACGCCCCGCGAACAGGAAGTCATCGAACTCCTCTCGACCGGGCTCACCAACGAGGAGATCGCGCGCCAGCTAGGTATCAGCCTCGATGGCGTCAAGTACCACGTGTCCGGAATCCTCCGGCGTCTCGATGTCGAGAGCCGGCGCGAGGCGGTTTCGCTCCACCTGCGCACCCAGAGCAGCGGCCGGCTCGCCGCGCTGGCACCCGTCATCTTTTTGCGCAAGCTGCCGTTCGCCTGGCTTCCGAAAGCCGCGGCCGGCGCCGTGCTCACCGGCACCGCGGCCGGTATCGCCCTGCTCGCCTGGGGCGTGATGTCAACGTCGTCCGGCGCGGTGACCACGACTGGCCGCAGCATCGAGCAGAGCGCACGCGACGCCGCGCCCCGTGTGCCGGTCGTGGCTCAGGCGGCTGCCGCGGCGGACGCGGCCAGCGCGATCAGCGCGGGCGGCGACCACACCTGCGCGCTGAAGGACGGCGGCGTCTGGTGCTGGAGCCGCAACAACATCGGCGAAGGCACCCCGGCGGGCAGCGTGGCACCCGTGGCGGTGCTGGGGCTGGCGAGCGGCGTCAGCGCGATTAGTGCAGGCGCGGTTCACACCTGCGCGCTGAAGGACGACGGCGGCGTCTGGTGCTGGGGCCTCTACACCAGCGACGATCTTGGGGACCCAGGTAGAGTGTGTCTGGACGGTACCGACTCCTGCATCGGCACCGCACCCGTGCCGGTGTCGGGGCTGACGAGCGGCGTCAGCGCGATCAGCACGGGCAACAGCGACACCTGCGCGGTGAGGCGCGGCGGTGTCTGGTGCTGGGGCAATGGCTTCGGGAACGGCACATGGTGTCAGGCCGGCTGTAACAACCACGTCCTCGTGACGGCGCCGGGGCTCGAGAGCGGCGTCAGCGCGATCAGCGCGGGCTGGGGCCTCCGCTGCGCGCTGAAGGACGGTGGCGCCTGGTGCTGGGGCAGTAACTCCTCCGGCCAGCTCGGCAACAACAGCACGACGGACAGCGCGGTGCCGGTTCCGGTGTCGGGGCTGACGAGCGGCGTCAGCGCGATCAACACCGGCGCGGGCGTCAGCTGCGCGCTGAAGGACGGCGGCGCCTGGTGCTGGGGCTGGAATGCCGACGGCCGACTGGGAAACAACAGCACGGCGGATAGCCCCGTGCCTGTGGTGGTGTCGGGGCTGACGAGCGGCGTCAGCGCGATCTTTGCAGGCGGGGACCACACCTGCGCGCTAAAGGACGACGGCGTCTGGTGCTGGGGCCGCAACCACGTAGGCCAGCTTGGCGACAACAGCACGGCGGATAGCCCCGTGCCGGTGGCGGTCTCCGGGCTGGGCAGCGGCGTCAGCGCGATCAGCTTCGGCGAAGGCTACAGCTGTGCGCTGAAGGGCGGCGGCGTCTGGTGCTGGGGCGCCAACAGCAACGGCCAGCTCGGAAACAACAGCACGGTGGATAGCCCCGTGCCGGTGGCGGTGTCGGGGCTGGGGAGCGGCGTCAGCGCGATCACTGTGGGCCAGGATTACAGCTGCGCCGTGAAGGACGACGGCATCTGGTGCTGGGGCGGCAACCACGTAGGCCAGCTCGGCAACAACAGCACAACGGACAGCCCCGTGCCGGTGCCGGTCGTATTCCCACCGGCGATCACCGCGATCAGCGCCGGCGCGGGCGTCAGCTGCGCTCTGAAGGACGGGGGCGTCTGGTGCTGGGGCGCCAGCAACTTCGGTAGCGGCGCGAGCACCGTACCGGTCGCAGTGCCGGGGCTGACGAGGGGCATCAGCGCGATCACCCAAAACTGTGCGGTAAAGGACGGCGGCGTCTGGTGCTGGGACTCCAACGGCAGCGCGAGGGACGGCCCCGTGCCGGTGCCGGGGCTGACCAGCAGCGTCAGCGCGGTCAGCGCGAGCGGGGGCCGCAACTGCGCGCTCAAGGACGGTGGCGTCTGGTGCTGGGCCTACGACGCCTACCACCTGCTGGGAAACGCCACTGCCATCGGCGAGTTAGTGCCGGAGCCGTGGGCGGAGTCGGGGCTGGCGAGCGGCGTCAGCGCGGTCAGCGAGGGCGGAGAACACGGCTGCGCGGTAAAGGACGGCGGCGTCCGGTGCTGGGTTGACCATGCCCCGGCCGGGCTCGAGGGCAGCCCCCAGACGTTCGCGGTGCCCGGGCTGGCCAGCGGCGTCAGCGCGATCAGCGCGGGCGCCTTCTATACCTGCGCGGTGAAGGACGGTGGCGCCTGGTGCTGGGGCCTGAATGCCGACGGCCAGCTCGGAAACAACGGCAGAGCGGATAGCCCCGTGCCAGTGGTCGTGCCGGGACTGACGACCGGCGTCAGCGCCATCAGTGCGGGTCAGGGCCACAGCTGCGCTGTGAAGGAGGGCGGCGTCTGGTGCTGGGGCAACAACTCCTCGGGCCAGCTCGGAAACAACAGCACGACGGCCAGCAATGTGCCGGTGGCGGTGTCGGAACTAACGAGCGGCGTCAGCTCGATCAGCGCCGGGTACGGCTACAGCTGCGCGCTGAGGGACGACGCCGTCTGGTGCTGGGGCGCTAACGGCAGCGGCCAGCTTGGCAACAACACCGCGACGGACAGCCCCGTGCCGGTGCCGGTCGTATTCCCACCGCCGGGCGCCGGCGACACCGCAGCGGCGCCCGACGCTAAGCCGCTGGCATCGCAGCCGGCGACTGACTCTGCGGACCACCGCACAGCGTACGTGCTCGGCGCTACCGCCGCGGCGGCGCTGGCGATCGTCGCTGCGGCCATGTGGGCGGTGCGACGGCGGCGTACCACTTGATGCACCCTCCACCCAGCGGGCATATGATGGCAGCCGGGGGATGTTCGCCCGGGCGCCTGCGGCCAAACGTCGGCCCCCTGCGATCGCTCGCCATCGTTTCTACGACTGAGCCCGGCCACCCGGGCATCGTCGCCCTGCCCATCCGTGCGAGACGACACGCGAGCTTGTAGGCGAGGGTGCATGTCGAAGGAAAAACGCAGGTATCGGGTAGGAAAAATCGCGCGTTGCCTCGTTAGACTGGCCACCAGATGAGAGCGGGAGACACGGGCAGCAGGGGATTGAGGCGCCGCGGGCGGCCGCCGTACCTGGGCGCGCTCACGCCACGCCAGCAAGACGTCTACGAACTCCTCGGCATGGGCCTCACCAACGAAGAGATCGCGGAGCGGCTCGGCATCACCCTGGACGGCGCCAAGTACCACGTGTCCCTGATCCTGCAACGTCTCGGCGCCGAGAACCGGTACGAGGCGGTGTCGCTCCACCTGCGCACCCAGGGCAGCGGCCGGTTCGCCGCATGGGCGCCGGTCATCCTCTTACGCAAGCTGCCGTTCGCCTCTCCACGGCGAGTCTTCGACTGGCTGCCGCATGCCGCGGCAGGCGCGGTGTTCACAGCCACCGCGGCCGGCATCGCCCTGCTCGCCTGGGGCGTCATATCAACGTCGTCCCCCACGGTGACCACGACTGGCGGCAGCGCCGAGCAGAGCGATGCCGCCAACGCGGCGCCCCGCGCGCCGGGCGTGGCGCAGTCGGGTGCTGGGACGGGTGCGATCACCGCGATCAGCGCGGGCCTGTTCCACAGCTGCGCGCTGAAGGGCGGCGGCGTCTGGTGCTGGGGCGCCTACTACATCACGGACGGCATCACGCCGGCCACCGCGCCGATGGCGATGCCGGGGCTGACGAGCGGCGTCAGCGCGATCAGCGCGGACGGGACGGACAGCTGCGCGTTGAAGGACGGCGGCGTCTGGTGCTGGGGCGCCAATCCTGCCGGCGACGGCATCACGGCGCCGCTGGCTGTGCCGGGGCTCGAGAGCGGCGTCAGCGCATTGGACGGCACCTGCGCGGTGAAGGATGGCGGCGCCTGGTGCCGGAACTACAACAGCGCGACGGACAGCGCCGAAGTGGTGGCGGTGCCGGGGCTGGCAAGCGGCGTCAGCGCGATCAGCACGGGCGGCGGGGACCACACTTGCGCGGTGAAAGACGGCGGCGCCTGGTGCTGGGGGAGCAATTTCGCGCGCCAGCTCGGGAACAACGGGACGGACAGCCCAGTGCCGGTGGCGGTGTCGGAGCTGGCGAGCGGCGTCAGCGCGATCAGCGCGGGCGGAGGCTACAGCTGCGCCCTGAAAGATGGCGGCGTCTGGTGCTGGGGCGACAACAGCAAAGGCCAGCTCGGCAACGACAACACGACGGATGTCTGCGGTTTGGATCACTTTCCTTGTACCCACGTGCCGGTGGCCGCGTCCGGACTGACGAGCGGCGTCAGCGCGATCAGTACGGACCAGAACCACACGTGCGCGCTGAAGGACGGCGGCGTCTGGTGCTGGGGCGACAACAGCCCCGTGCCGGTGGTAGTGCCGGGGCTAGCGAGCGGCGTCAGCGCGATCAGCGTGGGATCGGATCACAGCTGTGCGCTGAAGGTCGACGGCGCCTGGTGCTGGGGCCGCAACGACGTAGGTCAGCTCGGTATTAACAGGCCGACGTGGATCGACGTGCCCGTGGCGGTGTCGGGGCTGACGAGCGGCGTCAGCGCGCTCATCTCGGGCGATGGCGGCGCCAGCGCGACCAGCGCGGGCGGTGCCCACCGCTGCGCGCTGAAGGAAGGTGGCGTCTGGTGCTGGGGCTGGAACGACGAAGGTCAGCTTGGCAACAACAGCACGACGGACAGCCCCGTGCCGGTGGCGGTGCCGGGGCTGGGGAGCGGCGTCAGCGTGATCAGCGCCGGCCCGTGCGCGCTGAAGGACGACGTGCTCTGGTGCTGGGGCCGCAACTATTTCGGCGGAGAGAGCCACGTACCGGTGGCGGTGCCGGGGCTGGTAAGCGGCGTTGTGATCAACGAGACCTGCGCGCTGAAGGACGGCGGCGTCTGGTGCAATCCCGAGGCACCGGTGGCGGTGCCGGGGTTTGAGAGCGGCGTCAGCGCGATGAGCGCGGGGCCTCCCTGCGCGTTGAAGGACGGTGGCGTCTGGTGTGCTCGACTTGACAACGGCCTCCCGCTCGTGCTCGTGCCGGGGCTGGAGCGCGGCGTCAGCGCGATCAGCGGGAGCTGCGCGCTGCAGGACGGCGGCGTCTCGTGCTGGGGCTGGGGCGAAGACAACGGCCTTCCGGGCCTTGCGAACAGGCCCGTGCCTGTGCCGGGCCTGGAGAGCGGCGTCAGCGCGATCAGCGTTGATCGCTCGGACGATTTCCACATCTGCGCCCTGAAGGACGGCGGGGTGTGGTGTTCGCGCGGCGGCACCGCCGGGACCAATGCGGGCATCGGCAGCACCGCCGGGGCGGTGGCGATGCCGGGGCTCGGGAGCGGCGTCAGCGCGATCAGCGGGACCTGTGCGCTGAAGGAAGGCGGGGTCTGGTGCTGGGGCTCGAACAGCAACGGCCAGCTCGGAAACGGGAGCCCGGCCGACAGCTACAGCCTCGTGCCGGTGGCGGTCCAGCTTCCTCCAGCAAGCGCCGCCGGCAGTCGCTAGTGGAGCCCGACGCCGAGCCGCTCCCATGGCGGCGCTCGACTGGCTCTGCCGGCCGCCGCGCAGTGAACGCGCTCGGCGGTACTGCGGCGACGGCGGCGGATCAGTTGATGCGCCCTCTGCCGAGCACGTAGTTGTAATGGCGGCCGGTGCCTCCCGGGCACATCGCGTTGATCTCATCGGTAATCAGGATTACGGAGGAGGAGCAATGAAGCTAAGACTACTTGTGGTCACATCGATGGCGCTCGCGTCAGCCGCCGTCATTTCGGCGCCGCAGGAGGCCCGCGCGCAGGGCCCGAGCGCGGGCGCGCAGCTCGTCGGCGGCCTGTTGAGCCCGCGCGGCATGACGATCGGACCGGGCGGCATGATCTACATCGCCGAGGCCGGCACGGGCGGCGACATCGTCGACACCTTCAACGGCGACAACCGGTACCGCAGCGGTTTGACCGGCCGCATCTCGAAGGTGGATCCCGTTAGCGGCACGCGCACGACGGTGGCAGACAAGCTGCCGTCCACCTTCCACCCCAAGGAAGGCACCGATGGCCCGGCCGACGTCGCCTTCCTGGGCTCGCAGCTCTACTACCTGCAGACGCTGGGCGGCCCGCCGTTCCCGTCGAACCCCACCGGCGTGTACAAGGTGAACGCCAACGGCACCGTGACGCTCGTCGCCGACGTCGGCGCGTTCACCAGAGCCAACCCCGTCAACGACGTCAAGAGCGGCTTGCAGAAGGACGTCGGTCCCGAAGGTAACCCGTACTCGATGACGGTGCGCGACGGTGCGTTCTACGTCGTCGATGGCAACCAGAACCAGATCATGAAGGTCACGACCTCCGGTATCGTCACGCGGCTGAACGAGTTCCCGGGCCACCCGGTAACCACCGGCATCACGTACAGCGGCACCGGCCCCTTCTACGTGGCGGTGTTCGGCCAGATCCCCTTCGCCCCCGTGGACGGCAAGGTCTACCGGGTGGGCGTGCCGACCGGCGCCGTGTCTACCGTCGCCAGCGGCTTCAGCGCGCTGACCGACGTCGAATTCGGCCCTGGCGGCAAGCTCTACGCGCTGCAGTTCGCCGATCAGGCGAGCGCCCCGAACGGCCCGCCGCTCGCCATCGGTACCGGCAAGATCCTCGGCGTCGATCTTTCGACCGGCAAGCTGACGCCGCTCGTGGACGGCTTGACGTTCCCGACGGCGCTGATCTTCTCGGGTGACACCGCGTATGTGTCGAACGGCGGCCTCAGCATCCCGGGCGTCATCGATGGTGCGATCTGGAAGATCACGGGCTTCTCGGCGATCGCGCCGATCACGCTGGCGCCGACTGCGGTCCCCCCGGCGCCCACGGCCACGCCGAAGGCCGGCGTCGGCGTCATCGCAGCGCCCAACGCTGGTAGTGGCGGTGCGGCCGGCGGCAGTAACGACGGCTGGCTGACGACGATGCTTGCGCTCTCGGCAGCCGGCGCGGTGGCCGTCTTCGCGGGCACGCGCATGCTCTGGAATCGCGCCGCCTAGCCGCATGCAACGACCAGAACGGAAGGGGGCGGATCGACTTCCGCCCTCTTTCCTCCGTCGTTTGGGATCGCGCCAAGCCTTCGCGGCGTACATCCTTATGGCACCATGCCGTGTCGGCACGCACGGCGGTGAAGGAGACTTTGATGCGCCTCGTGTTCCTCTTGGGTTCGATGCTGGCCGCTGCGGCGCTCGCGGCGTGCGGCGGCGGCAGCAGCGCACCGCATGCCGGGACATCGGCACCGGGCACGGCACCTGTCGCGACGGCGAGCGCCTCGACGGCATCCGCAGCCACGAGCACACCGCCCACGCCGGTGCCCGCCACGACCGGCGTCCCGCCTCCGCCATCACCGCTCGGCGCGACCAGCACCGCCGCCCCGCCACCGTCGGCCGTCGCGAATACGCCGGTCCCGCCGCCCCCGCCTCCGCCTCCGCCTCCACCACCGCCGCAGGCGACGACGATCTCGGTCGTAGCAAAGGACGTGCGGTTCGCGCCGGCCGCTCTCACGGCGCCTGCGGGGGCGATCACGATCTCATTGAGCAACCAGGACGCCGGCGTACGGCATAACATCCACTTCTTCGGCGGCGGGACAAGCATCGCCATGACCGACGTCGCGTTGGGGCCGGTGACGGAGACGCTGGCGCTGGGCACGCTGCGTCCAGGCACGTACGCGTTCGCCTGCGACGTCCATCCGCAGGCGATGACCGGGACGCTCACCGTAGAGTAGCGCTGCGCATCGAGGGCGACGTCGTGCGGATCGACGGCGCTCGCTGGTAGAACGATCTGAGGCCGCATGCCAATCTATGTGATCGACGACGTCATCCGGCGACTACGCGACTCTCTGGCTGATCTGGAGTTTGGCCTTGCCCAGGCGCCGGCACGCTGGCACCACGCTCTGCCGCCGGGTGGCGCTGGCCTCTGGCCGCCAAATGCGTGGACGGTGGCGATGAACCTCGCCCATCTGACCATCTACGAAGAGAGCATGGCACTCCGCGTCCTCCGTTCGTTCGAGCCGGGCTTCGATCCGGCGGGCGAGCGTCGCGGCGGCGATGAGTCCTGGTTCTACAACGATGCGCTCGCGCTGTCGGCCGGGCCGATCGAAGCGATGCTGTCACGCCTGCGCTCGGCGCGGCGGCAGCAGATCGATCTGGTCGAGTCACTCGGAGAGACGCGCCTCAACTCGGGTGTGACGCCGCTGTGGCCCGAACCCGAGCACACGGCTGGCTGGGTGGCGACGAAAACGTTCCAGCACACGTGGGAGCACGGCAACGCGATCCTGCAGGTAGCGCTCTTCGCGCCGCGGTGACTGGAGAGCGGAGAGCGCACGAGGAGGCGCGTCATGAAGCTGAACATTCGACGGTTACAGATGGTGGTCGCCGGCGCGGCGCTGATCGCAGGCGGCGACGCTGGTCCGGCGCGGCCGCCGGGGGAGGCGTTGGACCGCGTCGTGTGAGTCAGTATGATCGAGTCTCGTTCGAGCTGTGGTTGCACCGTCCCGCCGTCGTGTTCGCACGGCGGCTCTGTCGAACATCTTGATCTCAGAGAGCGTCTCGCCGGTGCGGTCACTGATACGTGCTATCCTGTCGCACCGTCTCGAACAGCGTACACGCCCTCACCACATGGCCGGCGCTGCGGAGCAGGGCCGGCCGGAGGGCCGTCGCAGGAGAACGGGTGAAGTCCCATGCCGACTAACGATCCGCCGCCCGATTGCGCAGTCGCCGTTGTACGCGACGCAGTGGCCCGCGTGCGCGAGAACGTCGCGCGCGTCATCGTCGGCCGCGACGATGTGATCGAGCTGGCGCTCGTCGCGATGCTCTGCAACGGGCACGTGCTGATCGACGACGTGCCCGGCCTCGGCAAGACGATGCTCGCCAAGGCACTGGCGCGCAGCGTCGGCTGTGCTTTCCGGCGCATTCAGTTCACGCCCGACCTCATGCCGTCCGACGTCACCGGCATTAACTTCTACAACCAGAAGTCCGGCGAGTTCGAGTTTCGCGCAGGCCCGCTGATCGCCAACATCGTCCTGGCCGACGAGATCAATCGGGCAACGCCGCGCACGCAGAGTGCGCTCCTTGAAGCCATGGAGGAGCAGCAACTGACGATCGACGGCGTCACGACGCGCCTGCCGCAGCCGTTCCTCGTCCTCGCCACGCAGAATCCCATCGAGCTCGACGGCACGTTCCCGCTTCCCGAGGCGCAGCTCGACCGTTTCCTGCTGCGCCTCCGCATGGGCTATCCCGATGTCGCGGAGGAAGACGCTATCCTCCTGCGATTCGAGGCCGAGAACCCGCTCGACGCGCTCCAGCCGGTGATCGAGGCCGCGGAACTCGTGCGCCTGGCGGCGTTGCTGCCGTCCGTCCGCTGCGACGCGTCCGTGCGGGACTACATCGTGCGGCTGGCGCAGGCGACGCGCGCGCACGCTGCCGTCGAGCTGGGCGCGAGCCCGCGCGCGACCTTGGCGCTCTTCCGCGCATCGCGCGCGCTTGCCGCCGTCCGCGGTCGCGACTACGTGCTGCCCGACGACGTAAAGCAGCTCGCTCCGGCTGTCCTCGGCCACCGCATCATGCTCAGCTCGCAGTCGCGCCTGCGCGGCCGCGACGCCGAGAGCCTCGTCGGCGACCTGCTCGACCAGTTGCCGGTGCCGGTCGAGGGATAGAGCGCCGGGCGGGCGCAGGGGATGGAGTGGGCGGATGATCCGTGGCGCCTGGCCCTATGTCGCAGCTCTCCTCATCATCGCGGGCCTGATCGCGCTGAACGCGGTGCTCGTGCTCCTGGGGTTTGCGCTGGCGATCGCCTGCGGCGGCGCGATGCTCTGGGCGCGCTACGCGCTGCGCGGCGTCACCTACGAGCGCAGCGTGCCCGAAGACCACGCCTTCGCCGGCGAGACCATCGGCGTCACGCTGCGCCTCACGAATGGCAAATCGCTCCCGCTGCCGTGGATTGAAGTCCACGAGCAGTTCCCGGAGACTCTGATGGTCGACCCGGGCAACGCCGTTGTCGGCGGCGACGACGAGTTCCGGCAGGCCAGCACCCTCAACTCCGTCAGCCTCGCCTGGCGCACGTCAGTCGGCGTCCACGAGCGCGTCAGCCGCGACGTCGAACTGCAATGCCCCGCGCGCGGCGTGTACCAGATCGGGCCGGTGCACCTCCGGTCCGGCGACGCCTTCGGGTTGTACGCGGACGAACGCGTCGACGAGCGACGCACGCGCATTATCGTCTACCCGCGCACGGTCGCACTTCCCGACCTGGCCCTGCCCTCGCGGCGTCCGTTCGGCGAGCGACGCGGCGGCCTGCGCCTCTTTGAAGATCCGTCCCGCATCGCCGGCGTCCGCGATTACAACCCCGGCGACGCCCTGCGCCGCATCGACTGGAACGCAACGGCGCGGGTCGGAAAGTTGCAGTCGCGCATGTACGATCCGACCCGGGCGCAGCACCTGTACATCGCGCTCAACACGCAGACCCTCATCCCCGCGTGGAGCGGCTACGTCACCGACCTCCTCGAGCGCTCGATCACCGTCGCCGCATCCATCGCGCGCGACGCATACGACACGCGCTACGCCGTCGGCCTGCTCGCAAACAGCGGCTTCCCGGAGGGCGATCGCGCGATCCGCATCGCACCCGGGCGCCGCCCCGAGCAGTTCATTCGCATGCTCGAAGCGCTCGCCGTCGTGACGCCCTTCGTCCTGGAGCCGCTGTCGTCGCTGCTCGACCGCGAGGAGTACCGCCTTGGCCATGGCACGACCATCGCCGTTGTCACCGCGATCATGCCCGGCGACCTCGCCGCGACCGTGCTGCGTCTCCACCGCCGCGGCCACCAGATTGTCGTGCTGACGACCAGCGGCGACGTGTGGCCGGAGTTGCTTCCGGACGTGCCCGTGCGCGACGTATCGGGCGTCGGATCCGGCTTCGCGCCGCCGGCCGCTGAGTTCGCCCGGCCCGCGGCGGAACAGGCGGCGCCATGACGATACGCGCAGTCCGCCTGCCGTTGGCGTTGATCGTCGATGCGCTGTGGAGCTACGCGGCCGTCGCGCTCGTTGTAGCCGTGTTCGCGCACGGCGAAGGGCCCGCACCGTCGTTCATCGGCGTTGCGGCCGTGGTCGCCGGATCGTTCGCCCTGGCGCGGGCATTGCAGGCGACGGAGCTGAGCGATGTGCAGTTCCGCGCCGTCGGCGCGGGCGCGAGCGCCATCGCGATCTTCGCCATCGTCCACATCGAGTACGCTCCCGCCACGCCGCCGTGGGACCTCGCATGGATGCGCGCGCTCGCCGTCCATCCGCAGGACGTCCACGCCCACATCGTCGCCGCGACGGTCCCATTGATGCTGCTCTGGATGCGCGGCATCGTCCGCGGCCAGCGGAGCCTGGAGTTCGATGGCGTGCTCGGTGGCACGGCACTGGGCCTGGTCCCCGTCGCGATTGCCGCGGGCGCCGCGCCGCCTGTCCACGGGCCCGACGCGTTCGGCCCGCTCGCCATCGCCTACCTGCCGCTCGCGCTCGGCGCCCTCGTCCTGTACCAGGCGCCCGATCCGTACCGGCCGCTGCGGGGCCTCGCCGCGCAGTGGGGCGCCGCGGCGGCCATCGTGCTTGCCGTCGCGGCGGCGTTGACGGTGATCGCCGCCGCAATCGATCCGGGCGCGCTCGGCTTCCTCGCGCCGGTCGGCAGACCGCTGGTATTCCTGTTCGGCAACGCGGCGATGTACATCTTCGGCCCGCCGCTGGCAGCGATCGTCTGGTTGTTGGGCCTCATTCCGCTGCCGCACGGCCAGCAGCAAGAGCCGCTCATCCCGAACACCCCGCTCTCCAAGCATCCCGACGATCACACTACGCCCCTCTGGGCACGCATCATCGGCTGGGTCATCGCCGGCGGCGTCGGCACGCTCATCGGTGCCGCGACGCTCTTCGTGTTGTGGCTGCTGTTCCGCCGCTTCACGAGACGGGCGGAGCGGCCTGGCGAGCGCCGCGAGCGCGTCGAGGCCGAATCATCACTGGCCGGTGACCTCGGCTCCGCGTTCGATGCGCTCGCCCGCCGCTTTCGCCGGGCTCCGAAACGTATGCAGTCGCCGGTAGACGTGCGCCGCCTCTACCACGAGATGCTCGAACGATCAGCGGCAGTAGGTCTCGAACGCCCGCCCGCCGCGACGCCGCTGCAGTTCGCCCCCCGCCTCGACGCGCATTATGCGTCCGACGTGCCTTCGGCGATCAGCCGTGCATTCGTCGCCTCCCGCTACGGCGCCCGCGAGTTCGACCAGCGCATCGTCGACGATCTGCGGACGCGGTGGAAGCAGGTAGAAGCACAGGCTCCGTGAACGCGATGCCGGTCAGCGAGGGCATTGAATGACCGAACAACGCGAGATCCTCCGCAACGCGTACGTGATGGCGTGCGTCGCAGCGTACCGATTCACCACCAGCCTGAAGGCGGCGCCATATGAAGCTAAGCGCGACAGACTTCCGACGCATCCGATAAACGCCTGCCTACCGCATGGCGTTAGCCGAGGCTCCGCGGCATTCGGGTGGTGTGCCGCGCGCACGATCCTCGCAGCGTGAACGCTGGGGCAGCCCGCCGCTCGCGCCTGAGTTCTGCCCGGGCGTCGCGCTTCGTGATACGATCCGGCAATTCAGCGAAAGCGATGGACGCACATGCGAGCGCGCTTCGACGGCCTCTGGCGCCATCCTGACTTCGTCCGGCTCTGGGCGGGTGAGACTATCTCCGTCTTCGGTTCGCTCGTCGGCGGCGTCGCGCTCGGCTTCACCGCCGTGGTCTATCTCGATGCCAGGCCGTTTCAAGTGGCGCTCGTCACATCCTCCAACACACTGGCCGGCGTCTGCGTGAGCCTCTTCGCCGGCGTCTGGGTGGATCGACTGCATCGCCGGCCCATCATGATCGCCGCCGACATCGGACGCGCTGCCGCGCTCACTTCCATCCCCGTTGCCGCCGTGTTCGGCGTGCTCCGGGTCGAGCAACTGTACGCCGTCGGCTTGCTCACGGGCGCTATGACCACGTTCTTCGACGTCGCCTACCAGTCGTACCTGCCGACGCTCGTGCAGGAGGAGGAGCTCGTCGAAGGCAACAGCAAGCTCACGGCGAGCGCATCGGTGGCCGAGTTCGGCGCCTTCAGCATCGCCGGATGGCTGGTGCAGCTCCTGACCGGACCGGGTGCCATTGTCGTCGATGCCGTTTCGTTCCTGTTCTCTGCGGGCGCCGTGCGCGCCATCCGCACCCGCGAGTCGGCCCGCCCGCCCGCCGCCCAACGCCAGGGTATTCGTGTCGAGATCGCCGAGGGCATCCGAACCATCGCGCACGACCGCGTGCTACGCGCGCTTGCGGCGAGCGCCATCTCGCTGCAGCTCGCGTCGGGCATGGTGGGCGCTGTCTACCTCCTGTTCGCCAGCCGCGAGCTCGGCTTCTCACCCGGCGTGCTCGGGATGATCTTCGGCATCGGCGGCGTAACGTCGCTCGTTGGCGCGCTGCTCGCCGGCTGGGCCGCGCGCCGCTTCGGCACAGGTGGCGCGATGATCCTGGGGCTCGCGATCGCCGGTGTCGGTGTGTTCATCGTCGCCGGCGCCCGGGGCCCCACGCTGCTGTCCGCAGCGCTTCTCATCAGCAACCAGCTCATCACCGATGGCGCGTGGACCATCTACGAGATCAACGCGATCAGCCTGCGTCAATCGATCACGCCCGAGCGTCTGCTCGGCCGGGTGAACGCCGCCGTTCGGTTCGGCGGCCTCCTGGCCATGCTTGCCGGCGCGCTCGTCGCCGGCATCGTTGCGGAAACGATCGGTCCGCGGGTCGTGCTATTGATCGGCGGCTGCGTGATCTCGAGCGACGCTCTCTGGATCGTGCTTTCACCGGCGCGGTCGCGGTCGTATGATCAGGCAGGGGTGCAACCGCCTACGTTCAAGCCTTCATAGCCCCAGTTCGGCGTTGGTGATCAAGTGTTTGAGGGTGGCCACAGGCTACAATCGCGTCACCGTGTACGGGCCAGGCGGTGGCCGTAGCGAGCTGACGCAGAGCCCGCCCCGCATCCTCTACGCCGCGGGCAGAAAGGCGGCACAGCATGAGGCTCAGTACGACGGACCTCGACCGCATCCGAGAGACCGCAGCCGCGCTCGTCGAGGAGCGGCATCTGCCCGGGCTCGCCGTCGGCGTCGTCCAGGGCGATGATCTGGTCTTCGCCGAAGGCCACGGCTTCGCCGACATCGAGAGCGGCCGCAAGCAGGATCCGGCGCTCCGCCAGCGCATCGGTTCGATTACGAAGACGATGACCGGGCTCTGTATCATGGCGCTCATCGACGAGGGGCGCCTCTCGCTCGACGACCGCATCGTCGAACTGCTGCCCGATGTGCCGCTGCACGGGCACGTGGATGCGCTCACGGTGCGGCATCTCCTCACGCACACCGGCGGCATCGGCCTCGCGCCGACGATCGAGCACATCACCCGCGTCGGCGAGATGCTCTGGTCCGACGTGCCGTCCACGGTCGAGGCCTATCCCCACGGCATCCTCATCGAGGTGCCGCCGGGCTCGAAGTGGGCCTACGCGAACCACGGCTACGGCCTCCTCGGCGAGATCCTCGCCCGCAAGGAAGGAGTGCCGGTGGACGAGGTCCTGCGGCGGCGCATCTTCGAGCCGCTCGGCATGGCGAACACCGACAATCTCGACCGGCCGCATCCCGATCTCACCACCGGCTACCACCGGGCTCCCGACGCCGATGAGCGCGTCCTCATTGAACGCACCGGCGGCCACGTGCCGGACGAAGAGACCGTCCACGGCCGAAACGTCCGCATGGCGAACCACCAGTACATTCGCGGCGAATCCCTGCGCGCCGCCGGCGCGGTGCAGTCGACGATCTACGACATGGCCCGCTATGCGTCGGCGCTGCTGCGGCGCGGCGGCATCGTCCGGCCGGAGACGTTCGCGGCGATGGTAGCGCCGCAGTGGTGCCCCGACGATCGTATGCCCGGCCAAGGATTCGCGTTCCAAGTCGTGCCCCGTTTTGGGCGGCGTTGGTTCGGCCACGGGGGCGGCGTCCCCGGCGGCTGGGAGACGGCGCTCGGTGTCCTGCCCGACGATGACGTCGCGCTGCTCGTCCACCTCAACCTCGCGCCGATGGAACTGATGCACGTCGAGCGGGCGCTTATGGCCGCACTGGTCGATGCGCCTCCCCGCTCGCGGGATGCGCCGGGTCCGCTGGATCCGGCGATGCTCGCTGCGGCGCCCGGGCAGTACCAGTGGTCGGCGGGCCCGCTTACGAGCCTGTCAGTCATTATGGAGGTCGGCCGCGTGCGTATCGCGAATCACGATGGCGACCTCCACGTGCGTTCGGAGCGCGGCTCCTGGAAGGACGGCGTGCGCATGCTGCCCGCCGGCGCCTCGGATCCGGCGTTCTTCACGCTCCAGACAGAAGACGTCGAGCCCGCCTACCTTGCGCTGCTACGCAATGGCGCGGGCGAGATCACCGGCCTCCGCGCCGGCATGATGGACCTCATCCGCGCCCCGGATCCCGACGTGTGAGATTGCCGCGCGTGGCGGACCGACCGCGATCGTGCGCTGCCAGGACTCAGGCGACATGATGAGGAGACATCGGGCGATGCAAAAGCAACGCGATCAGTGAATCAGATTCAGTCCGGGTGCCGCGCCAGGTCAGCCACGACGGGTTGCACGAGTCGCAGGAAGTCCGCGTACCGTAGCGAGATGGTGTCCGTGTGCGTGCCCGCCCGGCACACGATCGTCTCGTGCTCGGCCAGGGCGCCGTCGACGTAGACCGGCAGGTGGTACAGGTTTCCGAACGGGGGCATCGCTCCCGGGTCGCTGCCGGGGAAGGCGTTCGCGAATTCTTGCTCGCGCGCCAGGCGCACTTTTCGGGCGCCGAGGGCGCCGGCGGCCCTCAGCAGGTCCACCCGGCGGTTTGCCGGGAGGACGAGCATCACCAGCCTCTCGTCGGCGAAGGCCATCACCACTTTCGCGACCATCCGCCCGGAAACATGCTCGCTCGCCGCGACCTCCTGCGCGGTGAACGCAACGGCGTGGTGCTGGATCTGAAACGCCACCTGGTTCCGGCGCAGGTACGAATCGAGCTCGTCTCTGCATCTCGTCATCGTCCCCGCGGCGCCGTCCGTCCGAAGCACGACGACAGGTATCTCGCGACTCGTGCGCCGTGCGTACTCCCGGTAGATGCGGAAGCGACCGGTGATCTCAGCCCAGAGCCGGCTCCGCTCTTCTCCTGTCGCTTCGTGGGCGATCACGTCCCCGTGCTTGCTCATCACCTGGGCGTTGGCGTGGGGACTGGCAGCCAGGTTGCGCCACCAGTCGGGATCGCGATCCGATCCGTTGTTCGACGCGATGACGACCAGGTCTTCGCCGTCGCGGAGGTAGACCAGCGGCGTGGTGTGGCGCTTTCCGCTCTTCCGGCCGGTGGTCGTCAGCAGCAGGATCGGCGAGCCCAGGATGTTGCCGCCGACAAGGCCGTTCGTCAGCCGGTACCAGAAGTCGTGGAGCCCGGAGACCCACTTCATCGTCGTCCGCTGATTGAAAAGCACCGGAACCTCCCATCCAAGGCCACGGACCCGGCATCGATCATACTCCTCGATGAGGCGGTTGTACATACCATGAGCGGATGGTGGAACTCGCGAGATTACGTCACCAACGAGAACTAATCTCCGCCGCGCGAGCTGTCATCCGTGACCAGCCGGCTGGCGCGATCATAACGGAGGTAGTTCCATGTCCACTTGAGCAGCACCAGCGCGCGGTTGCGCAGACCGATGATCGCCAGCAGGTGCACCACCAGCCACAGGGCCCACGCAAAGGAGCCGCTGAACTGCAGCCCGAAGATGTGCGCTACCGCCATGCGACGGCCGATCGTCGCCATGGTGCCGCGGTCGCGATAGTGAAAGCGTCGCGGCGGCTCGCCGCTCACCACGCGCAGGATGTTGCGCGCCGCGAGATCTCCCTGCTGCAGTGCGACCTGCGCCAGCATCGGATACGGGCGGCCATCTGGCCCTTCAAGAACCGTGATATCGCCGATAGCGTATGCCTCGGGACGGCCGCGCAACTGCAACGTGTCGCTCACCGGGATGCGGGCGCCGGGCGCCAGGTCGAGGCCCATCGCAGCGGCCAGCGGCGCGCCACGTGTGCCCGTGACCCAGACGACGCTGGAGGACGCGATCGTCTCGCCGCCGCGCAGCGTCACCGTGTCCGCCGAGACATCGGTCACCAGTGCGCCCAGACGCACGTCGACGCCGAGCGCGCGAAGCTGATCGTGGGCCTTTCGTTGCAATCCAGCCGGCATCGCCGGCAGCAGGCGGTCCGTCGCCTCGATTAAGATGACGCGCGCTCCGGCGACGTCCAGGGCGGGATAGTCGCGGCGCAGCACGTGTCGCTTCAACTCGGCCAGCGCGCCGGCCAGCTCGACCCCTGTCGGCCCGCCGCCGACGACGACCATCGTCATCAGCCGCTCGCGAGCGGCGCCGTCCCGCTCGACCGTTGCACGCTCGAAGTTTCGCAGGATGCGGCTGCGGATGGCGTTCGCCTGAGACAGGTCCTTCAACCCGATGGCGTTCTGCTCCACCGACGCCATGCCGAAGTAGTTGGTCACGGTCCCTGCGGAGATCACGAGGTAGTCGTACGGCACGCCACAGGCATTCGTGATGACTCGGCGGGCATCGAGGTCGACGCCTGTCACTTCGGCGAGCAGGAAGCGCACGTTGCCTGCGCCGCGCAGGATGGCCCGCACCGGCTGCGCGATGTCGTCTGCTGCCAGGCCGGCCGTCGCGACCTCGTACAGCAGCGGCATGAACGTGTGATGGTTGAGCCGGTCGATGACGAGCACGTCGACGGGAGCGTTGCGGAGCCGTTGCGCCACACGCAGACCGCCGAACCCGGCGCCGATGACAACGACGCGCGGCCGTTGAACATGCGCTGTCACTACGACCTCCTTGCCAACGCCGGCGAGGACAGTATGGAGCAACGGCCGGTGGCCGGTTCCGATGCCGGCGGGGCGAGCGCCGCCAGCCGCCTAACCGGTCTCCCCAGGGAAAGCACCGTTCGATCTGCCTCACTGCGCACGCCCGCGCCGAGTGTTCCGTGAAGTGGATGTGCGGGCACGACCATACGATGCGGCCGCCGCGGCTGACGGCGCCCCGGTAGGCTCCACCACTGACAACGGCGTCCGGCCGCGCTGGCTCATCATGAGGGATGAGGGCTGAGTCCACAGGGCTGCTCCAAGTCGTTGCTCTTCTCTCATCTTACCCGCGGGCGGCCAGGCACTCCGCCGCGGGTACCACCGCGGTGTGCCCGTCGTATCGCTGAGGTTGTGTAACATTGAACAAGTGAGGTGGAGAAGGTGAACGAACAGAAGCACAACGAACTCTCTCGTGAGGAGAGGTATGTCATTGAGTCCAAGGGGACGGAGCGTCCATTCTCCGGAGAGTATGACAATCTCTTTGAAGCCGGGACCTACACCTGCCGCCGCTGCAATGCTGAACTCTACCGCGCCGATGACAAGTTCGACGCGCACTGCGGCTGGCCTGCATTTGATCAGGAGATCGCCGGGGCAGTGGAGCGTCTCCCTGATCCGGACGGTCAACGGACAGAGATAGGGTGCAGGAACTGCGGAGCACATCTGGGTCATGTATTCCTCGGTGAAAGACTGACGGAGAGGAATACACGGCATTGTGTGAACTCCATCTCGATGAAGTTCGTTCCGGCCACCTGATGGCGGCCGGGCTTGTTGTTGCGAGAGGGACGAAGGTCATGGATGTCTTCGATGCCGTCCGAACAGTCCTCGCCGTGCGGCGCTACGAGAATCGACCGGTTCCCGACGCCCTCATGCACCGGATTGTCGAAGCGGGTCGCCTCACGGCGAGTTCGATGAACCGGCAGCCATGGCACTTCGTCGTCGTGCAGGATCGAGAGAACCTGCGCAAGTTGGGAGCTGCGACCAGCACCGGACCCTACGTGGCCGATGCGCCGCCAGCGCCCTGAGATCTGACAGAGCCCGGTGTAGAGTTCGTGTGAGCGAGGGTCATCGTGCGAATGTTCGAGGTGCGCTGTCGCGACTTGGCGTGGGCGGCACGATCGCCCCGATGGTCTGCGTGTCATCGCTCCTTCAGGGGGTGCCGTCGGTCAAGGCGTGACCCTTGAAGAACGTCCACATCAGTTGGGTCGCGTCGATAGTGTCCGTCGTGAATCCGATTGAAGCCGGACCGTAACAACCGCATTCGACTCCATGCTCCATGGCCTTGCTGCCCGGCCACGTGTGGCCGCCGTCGGCGACGACGAAGAACTGAATGGCGCTGCCTTGATCACAGCCGCCGAAGTCCCGCTCCTCAACGTCGACGGCCACCTGGACAACGTTGGCGTTAGGACCGCAACCGTTGGCAGACGCCCAGATGCCGACTACCTGCTCAACCGGCGGAAACCCAAACAGGTTGTCGGGCGGGCAGGTGGGCGCGCTCGGGGTCGGGAGCGGCTGGTTCTGAACCATCGCAAGAGTGACGTTCCCGACGCCGCCGCAGTACGGCATCAAGACGTCCTGCTTACCGTAGAAGATCACCATCGGGATCGGGCGCGGCGGATGGCACGCGTCGGAGCGCTTGATCCCGGACACGAGGCCGACGGCGGCGATCCGATCGCCGCGGAGACAGGCGAGGACCGAAGCCATCATGCCGCCAGCGGACATCCCGTCGATGTAGACCCGCGCCGTATCGACGCAAGCTGTCGCTTCCACTTCATCGAGCATCGAGGTGATGAACTGCACGTCCACGTTCGCTGCGTCCTCGGCGGAGTTCCAAGTGCCTGCTCCTTGCGGCGTTAGGACAATGAATGTCTCTCGTGCGGCCACGGCTTCAAACGCGCTGATCGCCACCTGCTTGTCGATGTTGAGCGTCATCCCATGCAGGTCGATCACCACGGGCGACGGACTACTATCCATGTGCTCCGGAAGGTAACGGCGGTACGTCCGTTGGGCCCCCGCCACCGCGATCGTCTCTGTGGCCGCGCCCGATGCCGATGGGTTCGGACCAGGACAACCAGACGAAGGCCGAACCGGCGCCATCGAGACCGCGGCTGTAGGCGCGGCCGCCGTCGCGGTGCCCGCCGCCGGTTGTTTCGGCACGGCGTTCGGTGACGACGAGCACGCGGCCCCTACGATGGCGCCGAAGAGCACGCACATCGTCACAGTGTGCGCATTTTGGCGGCGGGCCTTGAAGGGCGACCCTCCCCGGATCAGAAAACCGATGAAGGCGCGGATCGGGTGCATCTGCGGACCTCAGAACTAAGATGATCGGTGCGATAAGCGGAATCGTACGCCTCCAAGTGAGCCGCGGTCATGGGCCATCTGGCACGGAAGTGTCCCGTCCCAGGGACGCCCATGCGGCAGGCCTAGCCGAGCGCCGGAATCGGGACTGCCATGATGCTGCCGCAGAGCCCGGCAGGCGCACTGGGTTCAGCGCCTCGCAGGCGATGCTTCGCATCGGCGTCGACAGGAGCCTGGTACCGCCACGTCGGAGGTTGAGCCAGCACCGCCACGAAAACGCGAAAAATACCAAACGAATTCAAACCGCGCCGGCGGCCCGGGCGCGCGGCACCCGACGCCTTGACACCCGCGCGCGCCTCCGTGAGGATCTCCGTACCCATCAGCCCGGAGTGAGGCGCGAGGACATGGTCAGCGTACGCATCAACGGTGAACTGCACGAGACGCCCGACGCCGGGCGCAACCTCCTCAGCTTCATCCGCTTCGACGCCGGTCTCACCGGCACGAAGTACGGCTGCGGCGAGGGCCTCTGCGGCGCCTGCACCGTGCTGGTCGACGGTCAGGCGCTGCGTGCCTGCACCACGACCGTCGGCGCCGTGGCCGGCGGCTCCATCACCACGATCGAAGGCCTCGCCGCGGACGGACAACTCCATCCCGTGCAGCAGGCGTTCGTCGATGCGTCGGCGATGCAGTGCGGCTACTGCATCCCCGGCTTCATCATGACCTCCGTCGCGCTGCTCGCGCGCGATGCGCACCCCGGCCCGGCGCAGATCCGCGAGGCGCTGGCGCAGAACATCTGCCGCTGCGGCACCTACCAGCGCATCCTGGGCGCCGTCGAAGCGGCAGCCGGGCGCATGGCAGAGGGCGCATCGTGAGCGATGCCGCCGCTGCTGAGGCCGGACTGCACATCGTTGCCGCCGCGCAGGGCGTTGCGCTGCCGGCGACGAGCTACGCGCGCGGCGCCTACGGTAACACAACGCCCGCGCCGCAGAAGGCGCGCTGGCTCACCGTCCGCCCCGACGGCAGCGTCATCGCCTACGCCGGCAAGGTCGAATACGGGCAGGGCATCCGCACCGGGCTCGCGATCGAGGTTGCCGACGAGCTGCGCGTGCCGCTCGATGCGGTGGAAGTCGTGCTCGCCGACACGGACCTCGTGCCGTGGGACATGGGCACCTTCGGCAGCCAGTCGACCGCCCGCGCCGGCGTGCAGCTGCGGAAGGCCGCCGCCACGGCGCGCGAGGCGCTGCTGAATCTCGCCGCCGACCGTCTCGACCTGCCGTCCGGCGACCTGCGCGCCTCAGGTGGGCGCATTGCCTCGAAGAGCGACGGCGGCCGCAGCGTCGCTTACGCCGACCTGCTGCGCGACCTCACGCTCACGCACGACGTCGATGACGGCGTGGCGCTGACGCCGGCGGCGGACTTCTCGGTGATGGGTAGGCCGCAGCATCGCGTGGACGCCGTCGCCCGCGTCACCGGCCGCTCGATCTACTCGCAGGACGTCGTGCTCGAAGGCATGCTGTTCGCCGCCGTGCTGCGGCCGCCGTCGCGCGGCGCGAAGCTGGCCTCCGTCGACACCGCGATCGCCGAGCGCATGCCAGGTGTGCGGCAGGTCGTGCAGCACGGCGACCTCGTCGCCGTGCTCGCCGACAGCGACGAGCACGCCGCCGCCGCCGCCAACCTGCTGCAGGCGCAGTGGGAGACGCGCGCCGAGCCGCTCTCGCAGCTGGACCTGCCGGAGCTGCTGCTGCGCAGCGGCCGCGATCCGTTCGTGTCGCAGGAGCAGGGCTCGCTCGACGACGGCTTCCGCTCGGCGGCGGGCGTCCTTGAGGCGACCTACTTCATCCCGTACGTCTCCAACGCGCCGATGGAGCCGCGCGCCGCCGTGGCGTCGTGGGACGACGATCGTCTGACCGTCTGGGCCGGCACGCAGCGGCCGTTCGGCATCCGCACCGAGCTGGCGCAGCGGTTCGAGATCGACGAGTCGCGCGTGCGCGTGATCGCGCCCGAGATCGGCGGCGGCTTCGGCAGCAAGAGCCCGTACCCCGTTGCGCACGAGGCGGCGCGGCTGGCCCGCATCGCCGGCTGCCCCGTGCGCGTGGCCTACACGCGCGCCGAGGACATGATGTACGCCACGATGCGCCCGGCGGCGCTGATCACCATCAAGAGCGGCTTCCGCAATGACGGAAGCATCGTCGCCTGGCAGTGCGATGCGTGGCACTCCGGCAACGTCCCGTTCATCGGCCGCCGCGGCTCCGAGACGCCGTACGACGCGCCGCACATCAAGGTCACCACGTACACGTCCGATTCGCCGCTGGCCGCCGGCTCCTATCGCTCGCTGGGCGCCGCGGTCAACCACTTCGCGCGCGAGGTGCACATCGACGAGGTCGCAGCGGCAACCGGAATCGATCCGGTCGAGTTGCGGCTGCGCAATCTCTCGAACCCGCGCTTTCGCCGCGTGCTCGAGCGTGCCGCCGACAAGCACGGCTGGCAGGCCGGCACATCGCCCACGCGCCGCGGCCAGGGCGTGGCCATCGGCATCGACGTCGGCAGCTACGCCGCGTCGTGTGTGCAGCTCGACGTGCAGGGCGCGGAGGTGCGTGTCGAACGCGTCACCGCGTCGCTCGACTGCGGCGTCGTCGTCAACCCCGACGGCGCCATCAACCAGGTCGAAGGCGCGATCGTGATGGGCATGGGGACGGCGCTGTACGAGGCGATCGACTTCCAGGCGGGCCGCGTGCTGAACGCCGGCTTCACGCGCTACCGCGTGCCGCGCAGCAACGACGCCCCGCACATCGATACGGTGCTCTGCGGCGACGACGACACGCCGTCCACCGGTGCCGGCGAGCCGGGCATCGTGCCGATCGCCGCGGCCATCTCGAACGCCGTGTTCGACCGCACCGGCCAGCGCCACCGCGAGCTGCCGATCCAGCGCCACCTGCGCTAATCGATTTCTTCACCGCAGAGGCGCAGAGCGCGCAGAGGGAACGTGTGTCGTTGGCCGCGACGTGTTTCCTGTCTGACCCTTGAATCTCTGCGTCCTCAGCGCCTCTGCGGTGAAATTTCCGGATCTGCTAATCCGCGGCGGCGTCTTCCACATCGGCAGGGCTGTTTAGATCGAGGTGTACCGCCGGATCGGCGACCGCCACCTCGCGCGTGTCGCGCAGGTGCGCCTGCATGACGGCGCGGATGCCCTGCGTCTCCTCGGTGATCGCCAGCAACTCGGGCAGGAGGCCCCGATCGAAGATCACCGGGTGGCCGCGATGCCCGTCCCGCGCCGGCACCGTGATCAGCCCGCCCGACGCGAAGTGCGCATCGACGACGGCGCACAGCAGCGCCGCGGGCCGTGGCTGGTCGACCGCGAGCAGCATGATCGCGCCGGCTTCTGGAGAGATCGCCGCGAGGCCCGTCTTGATCGAGCTGACCTTGCCCGTGCGATACGCCGCGTTGTGCACGGCACGCGCGCGCGGAGCGGCCGCGGCGATTGACGTGATCTGCTCCGGCTCGTGGCCCGTGACGACGATGATCTCGCGCACCTCGTCGACTGCGGCGAGCTGTGCGAGCTGGTACGCCAGCAGCGTCGTGCCCTGCCATGGCAGCAGCGCCTTCTGCCGCCCCATGCGCGTCGATGCGCCGGCGGCCAGCAGGATCGCCGAGACGGAGCGCATCGTCAGGCGACCGTCTTCGGGCGCGAGCGCTCGACGAGGCTGCCGTCGGCTCGCATCGGCGCGCCGGTGCCGCCGAGGCGGTGCATCGTGATCTCCGCCATGATGCTGACGGCGATCTCCTCCGGCGACACGCCGCCGATATCGAGCCCGATCGGCGCGTGGATGTCACGCAGGCGCTCTTCCGGCACGCCGTCGGCCAGCAGCTGCCGGTAGATCAGCGTCACCTTGCGGCGGCTGCCCATCAGGCCGATGTAGCCGGCCTTCGAGCGCGCGGCGGCGGACAGCGCCTGGTAGTCGTACTTGTGGCCGCGCGTGACGATGACGATCGCGCTGTTGCGGCTGGCGGGATAGGCGTCGAGCGTGGCTTCGATGTCGCCCGCGATCACGGCGTCGGCCTCCGGGAAGCGTTCGCGGTTCGCGAACTCCACGCGGTCATCGATCACCGCCAGCCGGAAGCCCAGGAACTTCGCCACCGTCGCCAGCGAGCGCCCGACGTGGCCGCCGCCGATGATCACGACCTCGGGCGGTTCGGCGAAGACGTCGGCGAAGACCTGCGCGCCGTTCGAGAGCGTCACGGCCGCGGGCTTCGGGCGCGGCGCCCCGACGAGGCGCTGCCCGAGCTGCAATGCTTCGGCGTGCAGCGCCCCCAGCTCGCCTTCAATGTCGCCATTCTCCCACACCGCGATCCTGGCGGCGGTGCGGGCGTGCCCGTTGCCCTCGACGACACTCACGACGACGCCGCGCTGCTCGCCCGACGCGGCGCCCAGCAGCCGTCGCGCGAAGTCCAGGTCGGCGGGCGCGAACGTGGGGTCGACGAGGATGCGCTCCGTGCCGCCGCAGGCGAGCCCGTAGTCGACGGCGATGTCCTCGTTCAGCGTGAAGTCGAGCACGCGCGGCTCGCCCGTCTCGATCGCCCGCAGCGCGGCCTCGTGCACGTCGGCCTCGATGCAGCCGCCGCCGAGCGTGCCGACGGCCGTGCCGTCCGCGCGCACGAGCAGGCGCGCGCCGACGCGCTGCGGCGTCGAGCCGTGCGCGTCGATCAGCGTGGCGAGCGCGAACCGCTCGCCCGCGTCGAGCAGGCGCACCAGTTCGCGGGTGACCTCAAGCTGCATGTTTGAGTCTAATCGATCACGCGCGGTCGGGCAGCGGGGACGGCGTGCCTATCCGCCGCCGCGCTGTGCCTTCTTGCGCAGCGCTGCCATCACGACGTCGGCGCGTGCGCCCTCGATATGCACGGCCACGCGGGCGATGGCGATGCCGTCGCGGGCGCGCGCCTCCAGCGTGGCGCGCCAGCCGTCGCCGGCCACCGCGGCATCGCCGTCCGGGGTGCCGCCCAGTTCGACCAGGTAGGCTTCGAGCAGCCACGCCGGCATGCCGCCGAAGACGATCTCGGCCACCGTCAGCCGCCGGCGACCGGCGGGAAGATCGCGATCTCGTCGCCGTTCGCCAGCGCCGTCTCGAGTCCACTGAGATAGCGGATGTCGCGCCCTTCGACGAAGACCGATACATACGGCACGACGCCCCCCCGCGCGTCGAGGATGTGCCCCTCGAGCCCCGGCTTGCGCGCGATCAGCTCGCGGATGACGTCGCCGACCGGCGCACCCGGCCGCCAGCCGACGTCGAGTTCGCGCTCGCCGTCGGCGCGGGCGCGCAGCGTGGCGTACAGCCGTATCGTCCCCAATGTGGCGCTCCTAACGCCCCCGCCGGGGGGATCTGACGGATTCACCGCAGAGGCGCGGAGGTCGCAGAGTTTGCTGGAGAGGTTGCTAGCGGGTGGGTTTCCCGACCGCTTGCCTAAGGTCTCCGCGTTCTCTGCGTCTCTGCGGTGCAATCGATTCCGCTTGCGCAGAGACTAAACGATCTGCAGCTCCCGAAGCTTCTTCTCCGGTACGACGCCGTTCTCCCAGCCGCGCGCCTCGTAGTACTCGCGCAGCATCAGGTCCAGCTCGCAGACGTGCCCCTCCGAGCCCTTCGCCGTCGACGGCTCCTCCAGGAAGCGCTTCGGTAGGTAGTCCGAGCCCTCGCGGAAGCCCGCCAGGTTGTTGTAGTGGCGCTCCAGGTTGTAGATGCGCTCGCCGGTGACCAGCATGTCGTCGCCCGTCACCTTGACGCCGGTCACGGCCGAGTACTGCGCCGCGTATTCCTCGGCTCCCTCGGCGAAGGCGGAGAACTTGCAGAGGTCGAACGAGTCCGACACCGCGTGCAGGTCCTGCAGCAGCATCGTCAGCTTGCCCTTCCCCTCCCACGCCAGCGGATCGGTCTTCTCCGGCACGCCCAGCAGTTCGCTGGCCGGCGTGTAGGCGCGCAGGTGGCAGGCGCCGCGGTTGCTCGTGGCGTAGGCGATGCCCATCCCCTTCAGCCCGCGCGGGTCGTAGGCCGGCGTCGACTGCCCCTTCACCGTCATCGCCAGGCTCACGTCGCCGAACGTGCGGGCCGCCCGCTCGGTACCCTCCGCCATCGTGTCGCCGATGCCCTCGCGGCGGCCGGTCATGTGCGTCAGCTCGACCATGCGGTCGGTGTCGCCCCAGTCGATGCGCTCCTTGATCAGCTCCTTCTCGCTCGCCTCCATCGACATGCCCAGCACCTGCCCCAGTTCGATGGCGTCCATGCCGTAATCGTTGCAGAGGTCGATCATGTACGCGATCGCGTCGCGGTTGTCGTTGCCGCAGTTCGCGCCCAGCGACCACGCCGGCTCGTACTCGAAGCTCTCCATGCGGACGGCGTACTTGCCGTGCGTCTCGACTTCCTTCTTGCAGGCGACGGGGCAGGCGTGGCACGTCGGGTCGTGGACCAGGATCGTCTCCTTGATCTTCTCGCCGGAGATCTCCTCGGCCGTCGCATACGTCGTCTGCTGCGAGTTCTTCGCGCCCAGCGCGCCTATCGTGTTCGTGATGTTCATCAGCACGTTGGTGCCGTAGACCGAAAGCCCGCCCTTGCGCGGCGACGTGACCGTCGCCTCGTCCATCAGCAGCGCCAGCGCGCGCGTGTGCGCCGCCTTGAACGCGTCCTTGTCCTTCGGCGGCGGCATCGCCTTCTTCGCCTTGATGACGACGGCCTTCAGTTGCTTGCTGCCGGCGACGGCGCCCGTGCCGCCGCGGCCGGAGGCGCGGTCGTTCTCGTTGATCAGCGAGCCGTACCGCACGAGCTTCTCGCCCGCGGGGCCGATGGCGATGACGCTCGTGTCGTCGCCGTAGCGCGCGAGCAGCACCTTCACCGTCTCGTGCACGCCCTTGCCCCACAGGGCGGAGGCGTCGCGCAGCTCCACCTTGCCGTCCTCGACGTAGGCGTAGACGGGCTTTGCCGACCGCCCCTTGAACAGCAGCCCGTCGAAGCCGGCCCAGCGCAACCGCGCCGCCGACCAGCCGCCGTGGTGCGAGTCGGTGACGGTACCGGTGAGCGGCGACTTCGTCACGATGGCCATGCGGCCGCTCATCGTCACCTCGGTGCCGGTGAGGGGGCCGTTCATGAAGCAGAGGAGGTTGTCGGGGCCGAGCGGGTCGACGCCGGGGCCGTTGTCGAAGACGTACTTCACGCCGAGGCCGCGCGCCCCGATGTACTTCCGCGCATCGCCCTCGTCGATGTGTTCGTAGGCCACCCGGCCGGAGGTGAGGTCGATTCGCGCGACTCTGTCAGCGTAGCCACCGAGGTCCATGACCGACTCCTTTCCCGCACCCGCCCCAACGCCCGCCGGGGCCAGGATCATTATGCTCCTGCCGAGGCGACTTTTCTAGCGGTAGCGAGGAGTATCCGCGCATTCCCGGGCGGACTTGCGAGGGCGGAAGGGAGTACAATCGTTAGCGAGCCATAGCTCGCTCTGCCACTAGACACCAGAGGAGTTTCGGACCTCCATTACGAGGCGCCTCGCAGCGCGGATGGAGACGCAGCTCTTTCAGAATGAATGGAGGAATTCGGGGGGGGCAATAGTGTCCGGACCAGGAAGGGTGCTTCTCATAACGGGCCCAGGGGGAAGCGGCAAGTCGACCCTTGCGAAACGTGTTTCTGAGGAACTCGGGTGGGAGTGCATCAGCGAGGACGCCTACTGGGTGAGAAATGGCTGGGAAGCTGGACTGAGAAGGTCAGAGCACGAGCAGGTCGTCCAGGCGCAGGTCGGAAAGGACCTGTTGGCCGTCAGCCGCGAGCGCGGTCGTAGTGCGGTCTTGGAGTTCATTCTCTACAAGGATCCACCGAACCCATTGACGGTGTACCAGGAACTCTTGAGCGACAGCTTAGTTGCGTTCAACACGGTGGTGCTCAAGCCTTCGGTCGACGAAATTCTCCGGCGTATGCAAGAGAGAGGGCGGCCGAACGACCTGAAGGCCCTGGAATCAAGACGGCCTCAAGCCGAACACCAAGTGCAACGTTTGGAGACCAAGCATATTGACCCACGCTGGGTGATCGACCCTACTGGCCTCTCGATTGATGAAGTCGTCCATCAGTGCATTGACCGGATCACCGAAAGAAGCTGAACAGGCGCACGCCCGGCGCGAATGCGCGCGGCGGGGCGATGAGGCGGTGGGCGCCGACGCGGTAGGTGTTGTCGGGCGCGGCCTCGAACGCTACCTCCTCGAATCCGGTCTCGGCGAACCAGCCGCGGATGGCGCAGGCGGCGTCGCGGTCGGGCTGCCAGCCGCGCGTCCAGATCACCGTCGCGCCGGGCGCGCACAGGCAGGGGAGGTGCTCGACCGTGCGACGCGCGTCGGCGTCGGTGATGTTGCCGAAGACGCCGCACGCGAGGATGATCTCGGCCGGCATCGCGCCGGCGTAAGCATCGGTGACCGCCGCGTCCCCTTCCACGACCTCCACCTGCTCCAGCCCGGCGGCGGCTGCGGCTGCCCGCGCCGCGGCGACGTTCCGCGGGTCCAGCTCGACCAGGCCCGCGACGATCTCGGCACGACGCGGGTGCGCGGCGAGCACCGGGATGACGTCGCGCCCCTCGCCGGCGCACATGCTGATGAGCCGGATGCGCCCGGGGTGGTCGTCGATCGCCCGTCGCAGGTACTCCTGCACGACGCGCAGCCGGCGTGATAGCTGCGACGATGGGTCGTCGTAGGCTCGGTGCCACTCCGCGTAGTCCCGCTGCTCATCCGGCATCGCACCACCTCGTCACAGGATCACGGCCCCTCGAAGTAGTCGAAGGCGATCTTCGCGGTGTCGGCCTCGACGCTGCCCGCGTTGCCCTCGAAGCCGATGTCCGACATCAGCACCATCACGTACGTGCCCTTCTTGCCGAAGACGATGCCGGCGTCGTGCGTGGCCCCATCGAAGTTGCCAGTCTTGTGCGCGACGCGCGTTCCGGCCGGCAGCAGTGCCGGGATGCGGTCGCCGAGCTCCTCCGTCGCCATCAGGGCGAGCATGTCGCTGGTGGCGGCGGCGCCGGCCTCGCCGAGGGCGATCGCCTCGACCAGGCGCGCCATGTCGCCAGCCGTCGCCGGCAGCGAGCCGTCTTCGGTCAGCCGCGTCTGCGTCAGTCCCAAGGCGGCCATGGTGTTGTTGATGTTGCCCGCGCCCGCCCGGTCCTGCAGCATCACTGCGGCGACGTTGTCGCTGACCGACATCATTGCGCTCAGCAGGTGACGCACGCTCGCCCGCTCGCACAGCGCGATGAGGTGCGGCCCCAGGTCGAAGCCGGAGTAGTAGTCGCTGGCAATGAACTCCTCGTCGAAGTTCAGCACGCCCGCGGCCCGCTGGTGGAAGATCTCATACATCACCTCGATCTTGAAGAGACTGGCGGCGTAGAAGACGCGATCCGGGTCGACCGCGACGCGCCGGCCGTCGCGCAGGTTTTCGACGACGACGGCGTAGTGCGGCGCGTCGGCCCCGAGCCGCTCGCGGATCAGCCGCTCCAGCGTGGCGTCGGTGCGCGTCGGCGGCGTCGGCGGCGTTAGCGTACCGGACGCGCTTGGCGAGGGCACAGCGGGGACCTCCTGCGCGTGCTGGATGCGGATCGGCGTGGGCGTGGGCGCTGGCGTGCCTGCCTCGCCCGTGCCGCTCGCCGTCGGCTCCGCTGCGGGCGATGTCGATGCCGGCAGCGGCGTCAGGTTCGGGTCGGGGCAGCGTGCCTCGCGCGGCGGCGCGGTCTGCGTCGCCCTCGGCGACGACGTGGCGGCGGGTGCCGCCGTCGCTGCGTCGGTCGCCGAAGGTGGCGTCGTTGTCGCCGTCCGCGCAGGCCGCGCGACGCCGCCGCAGCCGAAGGCGACGATGGCCGCCAGCGCGATGCTGCGGCGGAGGAAGCCGGGGAGTCTGCGCCTGGTCACCCGGGGAGTGTTCTACACGCGGGCCGTAGCCGCCACCATCGGGCGAGGATCGGCACCGCGTAGTGCTCCCCATACCCCCTGAGCCCGATGCATGCTCCGTCTCGCGTTCCATCTCTCGGTTCGCGCTCCCCTTCCCTCCCAGGGAAGGGGCCGTCGCAGACTCGCCGTGGCGAGGGGGTTAGGTCTGGGCGCCCGTCAGTCGCCCGCCACTGCCGCTGCTGGGCCGGAGCCCCGCAGGTCGAAGGCGATGACGCCGGCGAAGCGGTCGGTGACCAGCAGCCAGCCGTCCTGCAGCGACAGCCCGGCCGGGGCCACGAACACGGAGCCCGAGGCCGGGTCGCCCGGGTTGCTGCGGCCGATCAGCCCCAGGTACGCGCCGTCGGGGGCGAAGACCTCGACGGCGGCCAGCAGCCCGTCGCTCACGAAGACGCGGCCGTCGCGGTCCACCGCCACGCCCTTCGGGCGCGAGAGCGTGCCCGCCGCATCGCCCAGCCGCCCGAACTGGCGCACGAACGCGCCCCCGGCCGACAGCTCGACGACGCGGCCGTTGAGCGTGTCGGCCACGTAGATGTTGCCCGCCCCGTCCAGCGCCAGTGCGCCCGGCACGTTGAATCCGTCCGCGCCCCCGGCCCGCGCCCCCGTCCCGGCGGTCCAGAGGACCGCGCCGCTGCTGTCCAGACGGCTCACGCGGTGGTTGTCGGCGTCCGAGACGACGATGTCGCCGTTCGGCGCCAGGGCCACGCCGATCGGCCGCGGCGTCAGCCCGCCGTCGCCGGCGCGCAGCGGCAGCGCCGCCTGCACGCGGCCCGAGAGGTCCAGCACCAGCACGTCCGGCGCCAGCGAGTTCGCGACGGCCAGGCGCCTCCCGTCGGTTGCGAGGGCGATCGGCATGTGGAGCGAGAGCGGTGGCGATGACGTGCTGTCGAATCGGGCCGCCACGTGGCCGCCCTTGTCCATCTTCAAGATGCGGTTGTTGCCGGCATCCAGCACGAAGATGTCGTCGCCGACGGTCACCGCCGCCGCCGGCATCAGCCACGCGCCGTCCGCCGGCGCTGACAGCCGCCACGCCAGCGCGTTCGGGTAGACCATCTGCGACACCCTCGCCCTCGCCTTGCCCACGAGCGATGCGGGGTAGACGATGCGCGAGACCTCGACCGTCGTCAGCGGCGCGCTTGCCGACGGGAAGACGACGGGCAGCATGTAGATCACCGCGACGGCGCCGATCGCCGCCACGGCGCATGCGGCCAGCGCCCGGTTGCGCAGTGCTGTCCCGGGGAGGGGCCGGCGCTCCGTCAACCGCAGGTGAAAGCCGTGGATCATGTTGTGCTGCTCGTTTCACTTACCGCTTGTGGCAATTGAGACAGAGGGGTGCGGACGACCCGTTCCCCGGGTTGTACGGCACCGTGTTGAACTTCGTCCCCGGCTGGCCGCCGTGCGTGGCGTGGCACGTCAAGCACTTGACGTAGTCGCCCGGCCCCGTCCCCGCCTCGTTCCAGAGGCGCGTGCCGGTGAAATCGCCGGCGTAGGGGTCCCAGTGGCTGTCCGTCGGCTCGATGCCGGCGGCGCGCGCGCTCACGTCGACCGGGTGGTTCGCCGGCCCGGCGTTGAGGTGGCAGTTGTGGCAGAAGTCGGCGCCGCCCGGTAGCTTCAGAAACTTGGCGTACGGCGTGCCGTGCGCATCGTGACAGCGGTCGCAGTCTTCGCCCCGCACGCCGGGGCTGCGAATGTGCATCGGCCGGGAGAGGTCGAAGCCGAAGGTGCCGATCGAGGTCACGGTGCCGTCGTGACAGCTGAAGCAGAGGGGCCGAAGGCCGGAGAACGCGCCGCTCGTGTTGGGCTTCGTCGCCCAGAGCACCTCCGCCTTCGGGTCATACGGGATATGGCAGTTGACGCAGACCGGCGCCCCCGGGATTGCGACATCGTGCTTCGTGCCGGACACCTTTCTCTCCTCGCCGAGCGCGCTCTGCGTGCCGACGAATAGCAGCACGCACAGCGCCGCCACCGTCAGCGCGGCGAAGATCGGCTCCTTCTTCAGGATCGCGGCCATGCTCACCGCACGATCCTTCCCGTACCTTCGCGGTGCCGCATCACGATTCCTCGCTCATCGCGCGCCGGCCGCGGCGATGCTGAAGATGAACAGCCCGGACAGGCGGTCCATCACGTACACGGTCGTCCCACTCACCTCGATGCCGGCGGGAGACTGAAGCCGGGGGGCGGACTGCGCCCGGCCGCTGTCGTCGTTGCCGAAGGAGCCGAGAAACGCGCCATCGGGCCCGAAGGCGAGCACTGCCGCGCGCTCATCGTCCGTCACGAAGACGTCGCCCGCGTCGTCCACGGCCACCGCCTCCGGCCTCGCCAGTTCGCGATGTCCAATCGCGGCCAGGAAGACGCCCTTCGGAGAGTACTTCTTCACTTCGTGGTTGCCGGTGTCCGCGACCCAAAGGTTGCCCAGCGCATCCACGGCGATGCCGCCGGGCGTATCGAGCCCGTACTCGCCCGTGGCGGGCGCCCCCTTGCCGATCGAGCCGAGGAAGCGCCCCTTCCGATCGACGGACACGACGCGGTGGTTGTTGGCGTCGCTGAGCCAGATCTGGCCTTCATCGGTCACGGCGATCCCGGCGGGCCGGAAGGGATGCTCGGCTGCCGGGAGTTCTACCTTCACGATTTCTTCGATCCTGCCGAAGGGCGACAGCACGATGATGGTGCCGAAGCGCGGACCGGCGACGTACAGCTCCCGGTCCCGCGACGTCATCGCCGACGCGCCGAGGATCGATGTCTCGCCGTCGCGGTCGCTCTCAAACATGCGGGCGAGCTTCCCCGCCGGCGTGACGGTCAGGATCCGCCCCTTGTTCGTGTCCAGGACGTACTTGCGCTCCCCCACGAGCGCCACATCGGCCGGCAGATCTGCGGAATCGGGCGTGAGCTGGCCCGCGGCGTCCGTGGTGATCGCCGGGACGAATTGCAGCAGCGCCGCCGGCAGCACCGCGTCGCTGCCCGGATGATCCGCGCCGGGCACCAGCGGCGCGCCCGCGAGCGCGGGAGGCTGCGTGCTCCACTCCCGCGCCTGGAACCAGGCAATGGGTAGCGCCAGGGCCATCACAACCGAGATCGCCAGCAAGACCGGGCGCAGCGGAGCCGGGCTCAGAACTTCTGGCATGCGTACGAGTGGTGCCGCCGGGCTCGTGACCGGTGCCGCCGCGCGGATGCCGCGCACCGTGCGCGTCACGGCCAGCGCGAGTGTGCCCCACACCGCCAGGATCGCCAGGGCGGCGCCCAGCGGCGCCACGCTGCGCACTGGCTCCAGCCCAAAGCGCGCGTTTTCGTGGACGTGCGCCGGCCCCGCCGCGTTGATGCGGAACGTCGCCTGTGTCGGTGTGTAGGATGCGCCGCCATAGCGGACCACGACGGTGTGCTCTCCCGCCCACGTCGGCTCGTAGAGGATCTCGGCGGTGCCCGTCGCGTCCGTCGGCGCCTGCCCCACTTTCATCAGGTGTTCGCCGAACACGCTGTTGATCACGTAGAAGTCCAGGGTCTCGCCGCGGACCGGTGCGCCGTCGGGGCCGTGGAGCCTGGCCGCCAGCGTCACGCTCTGCTGTCCGGTCACCTGCTGCCCCGGGAGGACGCCCTCCAGGACCACCGGCACGACGTGCGCGGGCGGCGTCTGTGCCGACGCCGCGCGCGCCGACAGCGCGATCAGGATGACCAGCGAAATGGCAGCGGCGAGAGGCAGCTTGATCCCGCTCATGGCAATCGCCCCTCGTCTTCGGCCAGTGACTCCAGCTTCCTGGGCTCCGCTTCAGCGGCCTCTTCAATCTCATAGACGGAGATGATCGGAAACACGCGGAAGAAGAGCAGCATCAGCAGCGGGATGGCGGCCGCCGCACCCGCCGTGATGGCGATCTCGACCCGGCTCGGCCAGTAGATGACAACCTCGGACGGCATCAGCGGCTCCGCCAGCACCGGCACCACGATGAGGAACCGCTTGAGCCACATGCCCAGCACCACGGCGAGCGCAGCCACGGTGATCCCGGAGACGTTCCGGGTGAACGGGAGCGCGACCAGCAGGATGGGCAAGATGAGGCCGCCCAGCCCGAACAGCCAGAAGAACGGCGCGAGATCGCCCGTCATGAGCAGTTCCATCATCGTGCCCACGCCCCTGTGCATCTTGTACCCCTCGGTCAGGTACTCCGAGAACATGAAGTAGCCGTAGGCCACGCCGAGCGTCAGCATGATGAAGGACAGGTATTCGAAGTGCTTCCGGCCGATGTACTCCTCGAGGTGGTACGCCCAGCGGAACCCGGCGACCGCGAGGATCACCGTGGCCACGCCCGAGAACATGGCGCCCAGCACAAAGTACGGGGCGAAGATGGTGCTGTCCCATCCCGGCCGCGACGTGACGCCAAACAGAAACGCCAGTACCGAGTGCACAGCCACCGCCAGCGGGATGATCGTGATCGCGACGACGGTCGTGCCCCACTCCAGCGCGCGCTTCTGCTCGGGCGTGTTCTGCCAGCCGAGGGCGAGCAGCTCGTACAGTCGGGCGCGCATCTTTCCGCCGGCGGGCCCCAGCCGGTCGCGGCAGACGGCGATGTCCGGGATGAGTGGCAGGTACAGGAAGATCACACCCGCTACCAGGTACGTCGTCACCGCCACGACGTCCCACAGCACCGGAGACCCCACCTGGCCGTGCAGGAAGAGGTTGCCCATCCGCTCCGGCCGCCCCATGTCGATCAAGGGGAAGACGGCGCCGACGAGCACCGCCACCACCGCCATGGTCTCCGCTATGCGCGAGAGCGGCGCCCGCCAGGGGGCGTTCGTCAGCCGCAGGATCGCCGACGTCATGGCGCCGCCGTAGCTGATGCCGATGAAGAACACCATATCGCTGATGTAGAAGCCCCAGGACACTCGCTGGTTGAGCCCCGTGACCGCGAGCCCTTCCCGCAACTGCTGGAGGTAGGCGACCAGCGCCATGAGGACCACGATGGAAAGGGCGATGACCACGGCCCAGAAGAACTCGCCCGGCCGCAGGATCGGTCGCATCGCCGTTTGTTCGAGATGTGCTCGTTGCTCGTGCTGCAACGCGACCATGCCGCTATCTCCAGCGCTCGCCGCCGAGCGCCTGGCCGTGGCCGGCCACGTACCACACTCGAGGGCTCGTGTTCAGCTCTTCCTTCAGGCGGAAGCCGTCGTTCTCGCGCAGATACTGCGACATCTCGTACGTCTCGCCCGACCTGTTGGTCATCACCCGCGTGTTGAGGTCGGCGATGTAGATGGCATCCATGGGGCAAGCGTTGACGCACGCGGGCAGCCTGCCCTCCTGCACGTAGTGGACGCAGAGGACGCACTTCCCCACCGTCCCCCGCCGTTGCGGCACGGGGAACTCCGGCATGGGGTCGCGCGCGGGGCCAGAAGGCCGCGGCGGCTCCGAGAAGTTGAAGTAACGCGCCTCATACGGGCAGGCCGCCATGCACAGGCGGCAGCCGATGCAGCGGTCTTGATCAACGAGGATGATGCCTTCCGGATTCTTGAACGTGGCCGCTACCGGGCAGACCTTCAGGCAGGGAGGGTTCTCGCACTGCATGCAAAGGCGCGGCATGAACAGGCGATTCCCGTTGTCGTCCTTGATGTTGTAGACCTTGATCCACTCCATCTCCTTCGGCAGGAAATGCGTGGTCTGACAGGCCTCGGTGCAGTACCGGCAACCGTCGCACCGGCGGAGGTCGATCACGGCCGCCCACTGGTGCTCCGCCTTCCTCGTGGTGCCCGACGCGCTGGCCGTGCCGCGCGGCGTCCGTGCGACGAGGGCCGACCAGCCGGCCCTGCCGGTCAGCGCCAGCGCGGCGACCGCACCGAGAGATCGAAGGAGCTTCCTCCTCGAGAGGGGCACCGGGCATCCCTCCTTCAGCGCGCTGTGCAGCCGTCTGAAGCGGCGGCGCAAATCGGATCAGGGTCAGGAAGAGCTGGTCCGATCCATCACGATCTAATGTACGTAAGGCATAGTCGTTTGGCGCGTGCCGATGGATATGTGCCCCCAGGTGCGCTGGCTGTGCTCCACGGGTACGTCGAGGCAGGTGGCGCAGGCGCGTGCCGGTCGCCGGTGGGCGAGGCACGTCGCTGCCGCGCGCCGCGCCCGCCCGGCGCCGCGGGCCGAATGGCACTCGCGCCAGGCTCCCGCCTCCGGCAGCATGCCCGTGGCGGCGCCACCTGCGTCGGCGCCGCGGAGCAGAAGGTCGTGAGGCGATGAGCGAGACAGCGGCGGCCGGGGTGCGGTCGGAAGGATTCCGCGGACTGTTGCGGAACTGGGGCTCCGTGATCAACACGGCGAACCTGCCGCGCGGCGCGTCGATGGACCCCGTCTCGAAATGGCTGATCATCACGCGCGCGGCCGTGTTCTCGATGACGTACACGTCGGGGCTGATCGGCGGCCTGCTCGCCGCGCAGACCGCCGGCGTCGACGTCAACTGGTTGTTCTTCGCGCTGGCGATGCTCGGGCTCGTCACGGCGCACGCCGCGAACAACATGATCAACGACTACTTCGACGTCGAGGGCGGCATCGATGACGCGGCGTACCCGCGCGCGCAGTACGCGCCGCACCCGCTGCTCTCCGGCCTCACGACGAAGCGCGGGCTGATCACGGCGATCCTCATCGCCAACGCGATCGACGCCGCGATCATGCTGTACCTCGCTGTCGAGCGGGGGCCGCTGGTGCTGCTGTTCGCGCTCGCGGGACTGTTCATCAGCGTCTTCTACGTGGCCAAGCCGATCGTGCTCAAGCGGCGCGGCCTCGGCGAGGTCGGCGTGCTGATCGTCTGGGGTCCGCTGATGATCGGCGGCACGTACTTCGTGGCGGCGGCCGAGTTGCCGGCGTGGGTGTGGGCGGCGTGCCTGCCGTACTCGCTCATCGTCATGAGCGTGCTGGTGGGCAAGCATCTGGACAAGTTCGACATCGACAGCTCAAAGGGGATCAAGACGCTGCCCGTGATCCTGGGCTATGGGGTGTCGAGGCGGCTGAACCAGGCGATCATGCTGGGCTTCTACGTCGCGGTCGCGGCGCTCATCGCGACGGGCGTGCTGGGCGTCTGGGTGGCGCTGGTGGCGCTGGCGCTGCCGAGGCTGGTGCAGGTGCTCGGCGTGTACCAGGAGCCGCCCCCGGAGGAAGCACCGCCGGGCTACCCGCTGTGGCCGCTCTGGTACGTGTCGGCGGCGTTCTACTTCAACAAGCGCGCGGGCGAGCTGTTCGTGCTCGGGCTCTTCATCAACCTGCTGCTGCCGTGGCATCTGCGCTGATTCCAGCCGCCGGCAGTCACGGACGTGAACTCTGAAAAGCAAAAAACCGCGACGAGGGCATGTCGCGGTTCTTGCTGCCTCCGCTCGGTGGAGGCGACGCCATCGTACGCGACGAGTGTTTCGGTGATGGACGGAGAATGTTAAACCTCTGCCCCGCGATGGGAGCCTGCCTTCGCCCGCGATGGCGGCCTGATCCAGGCGCCGGGGGGTCCGGTGGCTCCGCCTCAGTTCTCGCGCCAGCGCAGGCCAGCGACGCCGATGAGCAGCCCGGCCGTGGTGATCAGCGCCAGGTAGCCGATCTCCATCGTGAAGCCGCCGCGGCCGGAGAGGATCCGGTCTACCGCCTCGCCGGCATGGGTGTACGGCGAGAAGCGCACCACCCAGCGCAGCCAGTGCGGCATGCGCTCGATCGGGAAGTACACCGGCGACAGCAGCGTCACCATGATGCCGACCATGTTCGCCAGCACGTTGCCGATCTCCTGGCCCGGTGACCACGTCGCGATGACCATGCCGATGCCGGTGAGCGAGAGCGACGTCAGCAAGAGCACCGGGATCAGCCACCAGCTCAGGTGGATGTCGATACCGACGAGCGGCGCGAAGCTCAGCACCACCACCGCCGTGATCGCTCCCTGCACGACGGCGAACGAGACGATGCCGGAGGCGTACGAGAGCGGATGCACCGGCGATGTGATCACGAGCTTGAGCGTCGAGTTGAAGCGCTCCCAGAGCATGATCTGCGAGAGGTTGTTGACGGTCATCAGCCCCAGCGCGAAGACGAGCGATCCCGTCATCAGCCGCGTGCCCACCAGGCTCTCCGCGCCGGGCGGGATCAGCCACTTGGCGAAGTAGAGCGTGCCGATCGGGAACATCACCACCGAGATCACGTAGAAGGGCCACCACGCCCGCGTCTTCAGCGCCTCGATCTCGAAGATGACGAGCGCGTCGCTCGCGAATTTGCGCATGATCAGCCCTCCAGCGCTGCTGCGGTCAGCTCCAGGTACACGTCCTCAAGGCTTGCCTTCGACAGCGCGAACGTCTCGATCGCCCGGCGCGCCAGCTCCGAGAGCACCTCCTCCGGCGTCTGGCCGTGTACCACGCCACGGCCGTCCGCGCTCTCGAACGTGGCCTTGAATCGATTCCGGCAGCGCGCCCGCAGCTCTTCGACCGTGCCCTGCAGGTAGATCCGGCCGCTGCTGATCAGCCCGACCTCGTCGCACAGCTCCTCGGCCTCCTCCATGTAGTGCGTGGTGAGGATGATCGTGTGGCCGCGGCTGCGCAGCTCGTTCAGCAGCGCCCACACTTCGCGGCGGGAGTGCGGATCGAGCCCCGTCGTCGGCTCGTCGAGCACCAGCACCGGCGGATCGCCAACCAGCGCGATGCCCATCAGCAGCTTGCGCTTGAGGCCGCCGGAAAGCTGCCGCGCCGCGTGCCGGCTGTGCTCCGACAGCCCGAGCATCGACATCAGCTCATCAGCGCGCCTCCGGGCGGCCGCGCGCGACATGCCGCGCATCCGGCCGAAGAACGCCAGGTGCTCGGCCGGACGAAGATGATCGAACGGCTCGGCCTCCTGCGGCACGACGCCCATCAGCGCCCGGGCACGCGTGTGCTCGGCGATCACGTCGACGCCCATCACGTGCACCGAGCCGGAGGTGGGCCGCAGCTCGCCCGTGATCTGGCGCACGAGCGTCGTCTTGCCGGCGCCGTTGTGGCCGAGCAGCCCCAGCACGCTCCCCTGCGGCACCACGAGGTTGATGTCGTCGTTGGCGAGCGTGCCGCCGGCGTATCGCTTGCTCAGGTGCTCGACGCGGATCGCCGGCTCGCCGGAGACCTGCGCGCGAGTGGGCTCGTGCTGCACCGTGACGGCCATCAAATCCCTCCCTGTTCACGGCGCATTATCTCCGCGTGTGCGTACGCTGTGACAGGGGGCCGGAACTGCGGTTTTCGCAGCGGTCAAATCCGCCACCGCACGTGCGTTGCGGGCGCTACTCACTGCCGGCGGCGCGGTGCCGCTTCACGTCTTCGGGGTGCACCACCAGCACGGGAGCCACGCCGGAGCGCACGACGTCCTCGGTCACGGAGCCGAAGAGGCTGCGCACGAGGCCGGTGTGGCCGTGCGTTGCCATCACGATCACGTCCGGCGCCTCCTGGCGCGCCCGCTCGATGATGATCTGCGACGGATGATCGCCGACCTGCGCCTCCGCGGTGTACGAGATTCCCTCCGGCAGCTGCTTGGCGATGTGGTGCAGGTACTCCTCGAGCTCCGCTAGCTCGCGGATGATCGCCTGGTCCTTCGTCTCGATGAACTTCTGCGGCCGCGGCTGGATGACGACGGCGTCGCCGCCGGTAGGCACGACCATGGCAGTGGGCTTCTGCGTCTGGCCGCGGCGGCGCTGGCCATGGAACGGCTCCGCCACCGCGAGGAACGTGAACGTGACGTCGGGGAGCGCGGCGACTTGCCGCAGCACCGGCAGGATCGCTTCGCCGCAGGTGGAGCGGTCAAACGTCGCCATGATCTTCATGCGCACCTCTCCGTCTGAACGCGATGCGGCGGTCCACACGCTCGCTCCGCCGACGGTCGGGTCATCGCTGGCTGCGGAGCCGCGGGTCGAATACGTCCCGCAGCGCGTCGCCAAACAGTGAGAAGCCGAGCACCGTGAGCGCGATCGCCGCGCCCGGGAAGAACGCCCAGGCGATCGTGGCGTGCTGGCTGAGCCGGGCGGCGTTCACGTCGCCGCCCCACGTGACGCTGCTGGGGATGCCCAGGCCGAGGAACGACAGCGCCGCTTCGGCCAGCACGGCCGTGCCGAGCAGCGACGTCATCACGATGATCGCCAGGGCAGCGATGTTCGGCGCGATATGGAAGAAGAGAATGCGCGGCGTTGCCGCGCCCAGCGTGACGGCCGCCTCGACGTACTGGTTATTCCGCTGCGAGACGACCTCGCCGCGCACGACGCGGGCCACGCCCGGGATGATGGCGATGCCGATTGCGATGATCAGCGTCTGTGCGGACGGGCCCATGACCTGCCGGAGGATCAGCAGCAGCAACAGAGCGGGGAAGGCGATCATCATGTCGACGATGCGGGAGACGATCGCGTCGACGATCCCGCCGACGTATCCCGCGACGATGCCGACGACACTGCCTACGAGCGTGCCGAAGACCACGGCGAACAGGCCCACCATCAGTGATATGCGCGCGCCGAACATGACACGGCTCAGCATGTCCCTGCCGAGATCGTCGGTGCCGAACGGATGCTTCCCGGTGGGGCCGAGCAGTTTTGGCCCGACGAGGAGATCATCAGGCGAGTACGGCGCGGTGAGCGGCGCCGAGACCGCCACGAGCACGAGCACGAGCACGATCGCCAGGCCGATCATGCCGAGCGGGTTGTCGCGCACGATGCGCCACAGGCGGTGCCGCCGGGACACCTTCGGCATGGTCCAGTCCAGCGGATTCGCGATAGCCGGGCGTCGTTCTGACAGCTCCATATCTACGTGTACCGGATCCTGGGATCGAGCCAGGCGTAGCCGAGATCCACCAACAGATTTGCGGCCACGACGATCACGGCGATGTACATCGTCATCGTCTGCGTGATCATGAAGTCCTTGCGCGTCAGCGCATCAAGCGTGTAGTTGCCGATCCCCTTCAAGTTGAAGATGTTCTCGATGATCACCGCGCCGCCGAGCTCGCCGGCGATTTGCAGGCCGAGCACGGTCGTCACGGGGATCAGCGAGTTTCGGAGTGCGTGGCGAACGATGACCGCGCGTTCGCCCAGCCCCTTCGCGCGAGCGGTGCGGATGTAATCCTTGAACATGACCTCCAGCATGGCCGAGCGTGTCAGCCGCATGACCTGAGCCGCGGAGACCGCGCCGAGGATGAGCGCAGGCGGCACGAACTGCCGCAGATTGTCCGACGGGTTATCGAAGAAGCTGATCGTCCTGGTGATGGGCGGCGCGTAGCCCCAGTATTTCAGGGGCACCAGGAGTGCGAGCGTCGCGATCCAGAAGCTCGGCACGGCCAGCCCCAGGGCGGCGCCGAATCGCACGCCAAAGTCGATGGGAGAGTTGCGAAATAGCGCCGACAGGACGCCGAATGGGATGCCAATTATGATGGTAGAGACGATGGTGAGGGCCATCAGCTCGAACGTGACAGGCATGCGGAGGCGCATCTCGGCGGCGACCGTACCGCCGTTCCAGTCGTGTCCCAGGCTGCCGGTCACGATCTGCTTCGCCCAGTGCATGTACTGTGCGAAGTAGGAGTCGTCGAGCCCCATCTCCTGCCGGATCGCCTGGTAGCGGTCCTCCGTGCAGGTGAGCCCGCAGCGAATGCGGGCCGGATCGGCACCCGGCGCGATGCGCAGCAGCAAGAACACGAGTATCGACAGCGCCACGAGCATGCCGATCGATTGGATCACGCGCCGGGCGATGTACTGTTGCACGTCCGCTCCGTTACAGGTCGAGCCAGGTGTCGCTCAGGAACGTGCCCGTGTCGCCGAGCACGTGGACGTTCTTCACGAAGTTCCAGTAGTTCGTGTAAGCGTACCACGACATGATGGGCAGGAATGACGGCCCGGCTTCATACGCGACCTTCTGGGCCGCGCGCACCCTCGCGATGAGGTCCTCCAGGGTTCTTGCCTTCTTGGAGTCGATGATGGCGGCATCGACCTCCGGATGGATGATGCCGACTCCTACGGCGAAGTGGCTGTCTCCCGCCGGACCCAACGAGTGCTGCCAGTCCAGCGCGATCTCCGGCGTCTCGTAGATCTGGTTCAGCGACAGCGACGCGTCGTACTTGACGTCCGTGTAATCGCCGAGCCATCCGGTGAAGTCCTTGGGGTCCTCCTGCACATCGAAGCCTGCGTCCTTCATTTGCTTGAGGAAGATCGGCAGGTGCTTGTTGTGGAACTGGATGTCGCTGATCGGGTAGGTGATCTTCACCTTGATCGTGTCGTTGCCAGTCGCCGCCTTGATCAGTTCCTTTGACTGTTTCGGGTCGTACTTCTGGAACTGGTCCAGTTCGGTGTCGTCGAAGGCGTACGGGCCCGTGGGCCAGTGCACGAGTCCGTCGGGCTTCCCCTCGCCTTCGCCGACGATCAAGTCGACGAACTGCTTGCGGTCGAGAGCGTGCAGTGCAGCCTTGCGGATGCGGTCGTCCTTCCACGGGTCGCGCGTCGGGTTCATGCTGAACGCGATGAACGTGAAGCTGGGCGAACGTTCGATATGGAGGTCCTTGTTCTGGTTGACCAGGTCTTTCGCCTCGGCCGCGTCCTGGGCGCCGTAGTCGTGGATCTGCTTGCTGAGGAAACCGGTCTTGCGTGCTTGCCGATCCGTAATGAGAGACGTGTCGATGCCGTCGAAGAACGGCAGCTTCAGGCCCGACTTCTCGTCCTTCCGGTAGTAGTTCGGGTTGCGATCGAGTGACACCGCACCGGACTCCTGGTACGAGCCCGGCTTGATCATGAACGGGCCGCCGCCGGCGCCCTGGGCCTTGAGATCGATGTTCTTCTCGTACGTCTCCCGCGGCGGGATGCAGCCGCCCAGCGCGCGCCCGATGGTGCTGAGCGCATACGCGTACGGGCCCTTGGTCTTCAGCGTGAACGTGTCGCCGCTGGCGAGGGCCGAGTCGACCCATGGTTCGGTGAACTTGCGGAGGATCGACTCCTTCTGCGCGCGAATCCGCTCGATCCACTTCTGGGCGTCGAGGGCATCCATGTCGCGCTCCGGGATGCCCATGCTGTTCGGCGCGATCTTGACACCGGGCCTGATCTTGAAGATGAAGGTCGCCTCGTCCGGTTGCTCAAAAGACTGCGCCAGGTCGTAGAAGACGAACTTCGGATCAACGTTCGACCGGCTGATCAGGGTGTTGTAGAACTTCGGCATGATGCCGACAGAGGTGCCGACGGACACGACGGGGTCGATCGTCCCCCACGCCCCCTGGTTCACGCCCTTGTAGCGCCCGCCGATCTTGGGCGGGCCTGCGTCGGCAGGTGTGGTCCCGGCGGCCCCGGTAGGCGTCTTGACACCGGCGGCCGGCGTCTTGGTGCCGGAGGAGCCGCCGCCTCCGCACGCCGCGACCAGCAGCAATCCGGCCGCGCCCGTGCCCGTGGTTGCGAGCACGCGCCTCCGTGACACGCGCTGGCGCTCGAATCGATCCCAGTAGCTGCTGCCTGCCATCGGGCCTCCCTCCGCTCCACGACGTGAAGCCGCGCACGCCTCCGTGCGGCGAGCTACACAATGCAATCACGTCGCTGAACAAAGTTCATGTGCCCAATGGCCCTCTGGAAGCGGTGCCGTTGGGCACATGGGGTGTCGGCGCGAAGCCGCCGTCGCGCCGTGAGCGCCGCCAAACGGCCCGGGAGCCATGGCACGGAGCGAGAGAGCAGGTGCCGGGGACAGGGGCAGCTGTCAGGCTGGTGCCGCGCCGTCGGCGCGTCGCGCGCGCGGAGCAAGACTGCCCGGCGCAGTCCACATCACACCCGGTCACGTGGCGGGAGTGCGAGGGAGTCGAACCCTCCCGGGACGGCGCAGGCCGCCCCGCAACGGTGTTGAAGACCGCGAGACCCACCGGGACCCATCCACTCCCGGTTATAGGTTATAGGTTGTAGGTTGTAGGTTGTAGGCTATCGATCGTCGGTCGCGGCCAACAATCAGGGCTGACCGCCAATCGCCAACAGCCAACCGCCGGCCGCTACTTCGCGGGCCCGGCGTCCATGTCGATCACGTGCTCCAGGATCGCCAGCCCCTGCTCCAGCTCCTCGTCGCTGATCGTCAGCGGCGGCACGATGCGCACCGCGTTCGGCCGCACGTTGTTCACCAGGAGCCCGTTCGCCAGCGCCGCCTTCGTGATCGCCTCGCCGATGTCGCTCGAGAACTGCACGGCCCACATCAGCCCCATGCCGCGCACCGCCGTCACGTTCGAATAGCGG
>Ga0315281_10000817_pt1 | contig 44890 bp, 45 predicted proteins | sample YL17G07_0_MG_FD_204540 | JGI IMG/M metagenome (GOLD analysis project Ga0315281, IMG submission 204540) | Sediment microbial communities from Yellowstone Lake, YNP, Wyoming, USA - YL17G07_0 | ecosystem: Environmental > Aquatic > Freshwater > Lake > Sediment | place: USA: Wyoming | collected...
CATAGGTATCACCTGAGGTCGCAGTGGGAATATCGAAATTGAAGCGGTCATATACTGAATAGGGGTCAGCCTTGCGAATGTCCCACTTAACGCCGCTTGCCCTAAGCATAGGGCCGCTCACTGAGCTGTTTATGGCCAAATCGGCAGGCAGAATACCCACGCCCTTGGTGCGAGCCAGCAAAACCTCATTCTCTGCCAGCAATTGGTCGTATTCATTGATAAAAGCCGGCATCTCCTTAAGGAACTTCTTTACTGCGGGTAGGAACTCAGGTGGGATATCATGGCTAACACCGCCGATGCGCATATAGTTATAGGTCTGTCTTTGCCCGCACACCATTTCGAACAGGTCTACTATCTTCTCACGTTCTCGCCACATATAGAGGAGCGGGGTCATCATAGCGCCAAGGTCGTTGGTCAGGAAGCCGATCCCCAGAAGATGCCTGGCGATGCGCATCAACTCCGCCATAATTACTCTCAGATATTCTGCTCTTTCGGGCACCTTTACCCCGGCAAGCTTCTCTACAGCGCGCACATAGGCGAAGTTATTTATCATAGAGGCAATATAGTCAAGGCGATCGGTGAAGGGAATGTTCTGAGTGTAAGTTCTTCCCTCAGCCAGCTTCTCTATGCCCCTGTGGAGATAGCCAAAGACCGGCTCTAACTCCACGATCACTTCCCCATCGAGGGTCACCCTCATGCGGAAGACACCATGAGTGGACGGGTGGTGCGGACCGATATTCAACATGAATGGTTGGGTTTTAAGCTCCATATCTGAACACGCTCCCTGTAGCGAAAGCCCATATTATCCTGGGCGCATTCCGCATGAATGATGCCGCCGGCCAGTGCAGTTCCTTCTTTTGACATATAGAGGAAGAACTCAGTTCGTCCGCTTCTTTCTTGAGAGACATCATTTCTTTGCTGTCTAAGCCGTGTTCGCTGACTATTTTATCGATGGCTTTCATCAATTTTATGGCGCCCCTGGCGCGAGATTCGACATCATCTGCCACATCCGGTGTAATCAGCCCATGCTCCGCTTTCAACCGATTGAAGGCCAATGCAGCATCGTAGGTACTCGTCACTATTTCGTCCCGGCTCATCCACTCTGTCTCGTAGTTCAGCATGTATTTCCAACTCGGACTCTTGAGCGCTTGTCGGTGCTCCTCCAGGGTGCGATAGAAAAACCGGTAGCCGTATTTATCCGGATTCTCGAAAACCTTGCTTCCGGGGTCAACAAATGGCGCAAGTGGCGATATGAATGGGAATAGCTTCTTTTGTGCTCCGAATTCTTGGAGCAGCGCCCTTAAGTATGCCGCATCTTTCATCACTGAACTATATGTTTGTTTGGGGAGTCCTATCATGAAGAAAAGGTCGAATCTCTTGCAGCCATTATCGAGCGCCCCCTGAATCGTATTCTCTATGTCACGATTACTATATCCTTTTCCGAAGATACGCCTAACTTCCTCATCACTGGAGTCTGGCGACCATTGAATATTATAGTTGGGTATAGCTTTGGTCACTTTCTGGAAGAACTCTCTTCCTGCGGGCGCAAAAAGCTCCAGGACTATGGGCACTCTGACCTTTGCGGAGTTCATAGCCTGCAGAAATTCATCAGCGTAGTCTTCGCCCTGCTGACGAATATCGCCGATCACAAATACAGGCCCATTGAGGTATCGTTGTATGCTGACGATATCCTTAACGATAAGCTTCGGGCTTCTGAAGGCGGTCTTCTCGCGTCCAAAGCTGTTTTTGTAGGCATATCTGGAGCCGCCGCACGTAGCGCACTCGTGGTTGCAGCCGCGACAGGTGACAACACAGGTTATAGGGTAATCCATCCAATTACCGAATGGCGTCATGCTTGCCAGGTCGTGGTACTTCAGCACCGATTTCACAGGGTAGGAATAGTCTAGCGGCATATCGTCGAGGCTGGTGGGAACCCACGTCATGGGGTTGTGGTGAGCAGAACCACTCTTATCCTTCCAGCTCAAGTTAGGAATATCATCTACAGGCTCACTGGCTGTTATCTGCTTCATCAGTTGCAGCATTGGTTTTTCCGTAGAATCACCGCGCACAACAAAATCGACCTGAGGGTATGTTATTAGTTCCTTATGGAAATAGGTGGAAGACAATCCGCCCATAATGACCGGGGTAGAAGGATGCAATTCCTTGACTATCCGGGCCAGCTCCAGGCTGCCGTGGGCGTGTGGCAGCCAGTGCAGGTCTATGCCGAAGGCGGCTGCAGACAATTTACCGACGAACCGCTCCACATTGAATCCCTTGTCTCTAAGCATGCGGTTAGCGATGTTTACGATCCTGGTGTGAATACCGTTCTTCTCCAGGTAGGCGCCGATGCTGACGAGGCCGATAGGGTACATCTCAAAAATGGGTGTTGACGGGATAACATCGCTTATCGGCCCATACATTATGGCGCGTTCCCTGAAATCGTAGTTGCTCGGAGCGTGCAGCAATATCAAATCTGGTTTAGCCATCGTTATCCAAGCCCTGACTTCCGTCCCTCTCTAGAGATAATCCCTCCTCAGCGGATACCCCTGAAACCCCTCCCAGAGGAATATTCGTTTCATGTTGGGATGCCCTTCGAAGCGAATCCCCAGCAGGTCATAGGCTTCCCTTTCTTGGAAATCAGCTCCCTGCCAGATAGACGTCACAGAAGGGACTACGGGCTGCTCACGGTCATGGCATCTGGTCTTGAGGATCAGGCTATGATTATGCTTCAAGGAGGCTAAATGATAGACTACCTCGAGATAATAGAGATAGTCCACTCCGGTGAGGTTTACCAGATAATCGAAATCAAGACCAGCTGTCTGATTAAGAAAACGACAGACTTCTAAAATAGAGTTGCTTTCGACTAGAACCGCAGAATCATCGTGCCCAATTGTCGCCCCTGGAAGCTGCTCCTCTATTCTTTTAGCAACTTCACTCCCTGCCAGTTGTTTAGTCATTTCTATTTGATATCTCTGAAGAAGCTATATTTTCTCAAGCTCGGTCTCAGGAAACGCCATTTTATAGCCTGTTTTAGCGGCCTTTATTATTATCCAGCCTTTAGGGTCTTCCTTAACCTCCACTACTTCCCCTTCCCACCCGCTGAGCGTATAATTTGGCCTTTCTTTGACCCTGACCTTATCTCCTACACTCATTTCAGCCATTCTTACTCCTCCTTATGCTGTCCTTCAATATCTTCTGTTGCAGCATAACAACGCCATTTATCAAGGACTCAGGCCTTGGTGGGCATCCCGGCACATATACATCAACAGGCATTATGCGGTTTATGCCGGGAACTACGCTGTAGGAATCAGCGAACGGCCCACCACTGATAGCGCAGGAGCCCATAGCTATAACCCATTTTGGCTCCGCCATCTGGTCATATATCATCTTAACGGCAGGCGCCATCTTCCAGGTCAGAGTCCCTGTGATTATCATCAAGTCAGCCTGTCGTGGCGAAGGGCGCATGATATCCATGCCGAACCGAGTCATGTCGAATCTCAGGCTCGCAGCAGAAATCATCTCAAAAACACAGCAGGCCAAACCAAAAAACATGGGCCAAGGAGAATATTTTCTTGACCAGTTCAAGACGGCGTCCACCGTGGTGATCAACACGTTGCGCTGAAGCTCCTCTTCAATCCAGCGATCCGGGTCTGGTATCGGCTGACTACACCTTGCTTTGAGCGCCTCAATAGCCTTTCCCTCATCGCGGTCGAGTTCTAGCGCCGAATAGACGGGTAATATGATTTCCCTATTCTCTATTTCCATTCCATAACCTTCTTCTTCCAAGCATAAACAAGGCCAACCACTAGAATCAATATGAAGATAAGCATCTCGACAAAGCCGAAGAGCTTAAGTTGCCTGAAATGAACTGCCCAGGGGTACAGGAAGACAGTCTCAACGTCGAATACTACAAAAAGCAAGGCATAGAAATAATAGCGGAAGTTGAACTGAAGCCATGAACTGCCTACGGTCTGCATCCCGCATTCGTAGGTGTCAGTCTTTACCGCCTCTGTGTCAGTCTTCTTCGGTTTCGCGCTGAGGAAACGGGCTAATACGAGGATTAATGCAGGTACCGCAATGGCAGCCACGAGCAATATCGCTATGTAGCCATAATCAGCCAGCAAGCGCTTATCACCTCTTTTTCGTTGCTGGGATATAATATACCATAGGCTAGAGGTGCAATACAAGCAAAACGGCATCACAAGCCACTAGTGAAAACTGTCGCGGTTCTTAGACTATAATGTCGGTGGCAGCGACGCTCATTCCCCTTCAGACATACCGTCTTGCGCAACGGTATTTAAAAGAAGGGTCGGAAATGTCATGGAGCTTATAACAGAGCTCAAGGTAAGCCGCTTCAGGGCTATAGACCTTCGTCTTACCAGCTGAAGTAAATGAAAAAGCCTCTGGCAGCACTTATTTAGGCGGCGGATGCTCCTCGCATAATTCACAGATCAGGAGTTCGAGGGCAAGCTCACCCCGGTCACCCTTTATTCTGCCGGTCTTTATAGATATATCTGTGTCCAACAATTTCCGGTAAACCCTTTTCAACTGCTGCATCGAAGGTGCTCTGGCCTGCTCCCTGACCTTCTGTAAAACATAATCGGAGGCGATACCCAACGTATGTCCGATGTCAGCAGATGACTGCTTTTGTTGTAGCATATCCTTTGCCTGAATAACCATGCGAATTTGACGGGTTATCATGAACAGTAGGTATGCTGGTGCTGCACCCTCGTCCTCCAGCAGGTGCAGAAGCCGTGTAGCTTTGGAGGCGTTGCGTTCAAGTATAGCATCCACCATGCTGAAAACGTTGGTTTCCTGCGCATAAGCTACCAGCGACTTAACATCATTGACCTCTACCATCCTCCCTTGAGCATAGAGGCAGAGTTTATCGATTTCGATGGAAAGCAGACCCAAGTTGCCCCCCACAAGCTCCGACAAAAGCTGCAATGCAGGTGGCGATATACTGCAACCCAGACTCTTTGCTCGCGCCTGCATCCAGTTTCTCAGTTGCGCGCCTTTGAGAGGTTTGAATTCCTGGACGTTTGCCAGCGGAGCAACATCAACGAGCATAGGGTTACTTCTCTTCAGAGCGCCATCGGCCAGTATCAATACGGTGCTCCCCGGCATGCGGTTCAGGCATTCTTTGAACGATTGCCACTCCGAATCCCTGGGCTTTGCAGCACGCTTTTCTTTGTCCTGTGTTTCAAACCTGCTCAGCAAGCCCTCAACGATTACCAGACGGTTGGATGCTAGAAAAGGCAATGTATCGCAGGTTGTGATAAGCTGTTGCAGCGTAAGATTCTGGCCTTGAAGTATGGTAGTATTTGTGGACAGAAGCTCTTTGTCTCCCAGTCCTTCTTTGATCTTGGCTAAAGCTTCTCTTATTGAGAAGTCGTCTTCGCCGTATAGTATGTACAGCAAATTGCCTCCAGGCATTATCTCGATGATTTAGGCGGTTGCAATGCCGACTCGCTGGAGTATAATTATAGCACCTCATAGCCGCCGTCTGAAACTTGAACTTAGTAAGAAGAGAAGATTCAGGGCTATTGCAGCGCAAAAATATCGCCCTTTTCAATTTCTCATATATGCCATTTGCGGGAATAGTTTAATATGAAGGCGCTCTTGCTAAATTACCTTGGAGACCTGCAAGCAGAGGGTCAGACATAGGACTGGTGAAAAAGGCTAACAGCAAAATGCCTTTGCCCTGACTGGCTGAATTGGAGCTTTATTATGGAGATAGGCATCATTGGGTTGCCCAAAAGCGGCAAGACAACTGTTTTTAATGCTCTGACCAGGGGCAAGGCACAAACAGACGCCTACTCCTCTGCCCTGGCGCCAAACATCGGGGTAGTCAAGGTGCCGGACCCCAGGTTAGAAACGCTCACAAAGATTCTTAAGCCAAAACGTGTTGTCCCCGCTGAGGTCACCTACATCGACATCGCAGCCCCCGCAAAGGGCTTTGGCAAAAGCGAAGGGCCAGGTGGCCAGTTTCTAGCCTATCTCAGTAAGGTGGATGCCCTGGCCCATGTTGTCCGTGTTTTTGAGGATGAGAGGCTGCTGCATCCCGAGGGCAGCGTGAACCCGGGGCGAGATGTGGGCACCATGAATATGGAACTCGCTTTTTCAGACCTGGCTATCATTGAAAGGCGCATGGAGCGATTGCATGTTTCTCTTAAGGGGGCTAAACCCCAGGAGAGAGAAGCGATCTCCCGCGAGCAGACCATGTTGGACAAGATTAAATCTGCGTTGGAGGCTGATATCCCTGTTAGGGGACAGAATCTGTCAGAAAACGAGTCCAAGCTGCTCGATAACTTCCAATTCCTTACCGCTAAGCCCATGTTACTGCTGCTCAATATTGCCGAGAAGCAGATCCCGGAGGCCAGTTCTCTGGAGGACAAGTTTGGCAGCACTTACCGCAGGCCTAACTGTGAGGTGGCTGCTCTCTGCGGCAAGCTGGAGATGGAGTTGGCACAGCTTGACGACGCCGAGGCTCAGGTATTTCGCTTGGAGTTGGGAGTGACCCAGTCCGGGCTTGATCGGGTGATCAGGCTCTCTTATAGCCTTTTAGGCCTTATTTCGTTCTTCACCACTGCGTCGGACGAGGTTAAAGCCTGGACCATCCGCCACAATACCACCGCCCAAAGGGCGGCGGGGAAGATACACACCGACATGGAACGGGGCTTCATCAGGGCTGAAGTCATAAGCCACGGTGACCTTGTCAAGTGCGGCAGTCTGGCTGAGGCGCGGAAGCATGGGTTACTTCATCTGGAGGGGAAAAACTATATGGTACAGGATGGTGATGTGGTCACCATCCTGTTTAATGTCTAAATAGCCGGTCTGAATTAATTGCCTTCTTGCCGATATTCTATGCAGTCTGATTTGAGCTTTGTATGAGGTCTTCGATCTCTGCCACTGTCGCAGTGAGTAGGCGTTGTGACTCCTCCGCTAGAGTTTGAGCACCCTACAAGCGGGGAAACGACGAGTAGCAACACCATAAGCACCAGAATAATAACCTTCTTCATTTCATTCCTCTTTCACTGGAAATCACCACTTGTCAAAATTCTGGTATTTCCTTTTCTCCTTTGTCAAGGAGAAAAGGGTGCGATTAACTTGACCACTGCTATTACCCTAGCTAGAATAGGCTTGAGGGTACAGATGTTTGAGACGTTGTCAGACAAGCTGGGAGCTGTGTTCAAGAGGCTCGCCGGCAAAGGCAAACTAACTGAGAAAGACGTTGACGAGGCGCTGCGCGAGGTCAGGCTAGCACTCCTTGAGGCTGACGTTAACTTTAAGGTAGTCAAGGATTTCGTGTCCAGGATAAGGGAACGGGCTGTGGGAAGGGAAGTGTTGGAGAGTCTGACCCCGGGGCAGCAAGTGCTCAAGATTGTCAACGAAGAGCTGATCGCTACTCTAGGAGGTGGGCAGCACAAGCTGATACACGCCAGCCAACCGCCCACCGTTATCTTGCTGGTTGGGCTGCAGGGCGCGGGCAAGACCACCACTGTCGCCAAACTGGCCCTGCATCTGAGAAAAAGCGGACAGCGTCCCTTGATGGTCGCCGCTGATACCTATCGTCCTGCTGCTGTAACTCAGCTCGCAGTATTAGGCAAACAGCTAGATATCCCGGTCTACAGTGATGGCGGTTCCGTAGTAGATATCTGCGCCAATGCCATGAAGCGGGCCAAAGAGATAGCAGCCAGCACCATGATTGTAGATACAGCAGGACGGCTTCACATTGACGAAGAGCTAATGAAGGAACTCGCTGAGCTTAACAAGCGTCTTCACCCCACTGAAGTGCTGCTCGTCGCTGACGCCATGATCGGTCAAGAGGCTGTGAAAATAGCCGAGGAGTTCAATAAGACTGTGGGGCTTACCGGTGTAATCTTGAGCAAGATGGACGGCGATGCCAGGGGCGGAGCAGCTCTTTCCATTACTTCTGTTGCCGGCGTCCCCATCAAGTTCGTTGGAATCGGGGAAAAGACAGATGCTCTGGAACCTTTCTACCCTGAACGAATGGCGTCTCGGATACTGGGGATGGGCGATATGCTCAGCCTCATCGAGAAGGCCGAGTCAGCCTCAGATATGCGGAAGGCAGAGGAACTCGAACACAAGGTTCGACATGGCAGCTTCGACCTTCAGGACTTTTTGGAGCAACTCCAACAGCTAAAGAAGATGGGCCCTCTCGGTCAGATAATGGAGCTTATTCCTGGCTTCTCAGGCCTTGCCCGCAAACTGCCTGCGGGGTTAGATGAAAAACAGCCCAAGAAGATCGAAGCCATAATCTTATCCATGACCCCTGAAGAACGTCATAATCCCAGCATCATCGACGGCAGCAGGCGGCGCCGCATAGCCCGTGGGAGCGGCACAACGCCTCAAGATGTCAATCAGTTGCTCAACCAGCATCGCCAGATGCAGAAATTGATGAAGCAGCTAGGCAAAGGACAAAAGCCCCGTTTCCTCTTAGGGTAGGTGAGGTAGGTGGTCTTCAAATGATACAAGATGCACCAGGGAATATACCAAAGCTATCTAAAACCGATATTGAACGGCTAAATACTTTATCTTTCGAAATCGGGCCAATCAGGCCTCCCAGCGAGGGTGGCAGCCATTCCCTGCTGCTCAGGGCAACGCGTAACTGCCCATGGAGCAGGTGCAAGTTCTGCTATGGGCTGATTTACAATCGAGAGAAGTTTCAACTGCGTACTGTCGAGGATATAAAGAAAGACATAGACGCTGCGCGCCAAATAGCCGATGCGATACGTGCAACATCATGGAAGCTTGGGTATGGCGGAGCAGTGACCGAAGATGTGGGGACTGCTCTAATTAGAAGCAATCCAGGTTTGAATACTAACCAGTCTTTCATCCTGGTCTTTAACTGGCTCTACTTTGGAGCAAAAACTGTTTTTCTTCAGGATGCCAATACCTTGATCATGCCAAGTGATGAACTCCTGGAGGTCTTGAAGTATTTGAAGAAGACATTTCCCACTATAGAGCGGGTTACCTCATACGCCAGAGCGAAAACGCTTGCCAAAAAGACTCCTGAGGAGTTGAAGGAACTTCGCAAGGCGGGGCTCTCGAGACTCCATGTCGGGCTGGAGACAGGAGATGATGAACTCCTAAAGTATGTGGACAAGGGCGTAACCTCCGCCGAACAAATCGAGGCTGGGAAGAAAGCCAAAGAAGTAGGTTTCGAGCTCTCGGAGTACGTCATGCCCGATTTGGGAGGGAGAGCCAGGTCAGAGCAGCACGCTCTTAATACAGCCAGGGTTTTGAACGAGATAGGTCCAGATTTTATCAGATTGAGGCCCTTTGTTCCCGGTCCAGGCATGCCACTGTATGACGAATACACAAAAGGCGACTTCCAACTTTCATCGCCCCATGAGCGCCTGCGGGAGATAAGACTGCTGGTGGAGAAACTTGATGTGCACAGCAGGCTGTGCTTCGACCACTTCCTTAACTCCTGGTATAGGGATCGCAGCCGCCGTTATACTTTGTTCAAGCAGGACTACGAAGGATACAAGCTTCCCGAGGAGAAGGAAAAGGTCTTAGAGCTTATAGAAGAAGGCTTGAAAATAGATGAGTCAGTCCATATACACGTGAAGGATATAATCGGGATGACTCTGTAAATGTGCAGGACTGGGAATTCAGGAGATTAAATGGGAATTATGATTTATAAGGAACCCGAGTTCGAAAACCCGGTTATGGTGGCCAGTTGGCCTGGTATAGGGAATATCGGGATAATAGCAGTTGACACCCTGAGGAGTATGCTAAAGGCAGAAGAGCTCGGTGAGATAGAGCCTTGGGATTTCTTCTACCCCAAGAAGGTCCTCATTAGAAATGGCGAATTGAAAGATTTGGAGTTTCCATCCAGCAAGTTCTATTTCAAGAGGACGGGGGAAAAGGATTTACTGTTCTTTATAGGAGAAGAGCAGCCTTCTGATGGGGGAAGAACCTATGCCGAGGGGAAGAAAGCCTATCAGATGGCTAATCTCGTCCTAGACGTTGCGCAGAAATTCGGTTGTAAAAGAGTGTACACTTCAGGAGCAGCAGTTGCTCCTATACATCATACAGCCAAGCCGAAGGTTTGGGCAGTGCCTAATACCAAAGGTTTAATCAGTGAAGTTAAAACCTATGAAAATACAATACTCATGTCGGAAATCGAAGGAAGAGGAGGCCAGGGCAATATCACCGGTTTAAACGGGCTTCTACTGGGAGTTGCCCGGAAACGTGGCCTTGAGGCTATATGCGTAATGGGTGAGATACCGGTCTATCTTCAAGGTTTTCCCTTGCCCTATCCCAGGGCTTCGAAGTCGGTACTGGAGGTATTGACCGCCGCTCTAGGGATTGAGATTGACATGGCTAGAATCGCTGGATTCATCGAGCAAAGCGATAGTCAGATCGAACAACTGTATGAAAAGTTCCCGCCTGAGATAAAAGAACAGCTAGACAAATTGAAATTCGTCAGTTATGCCCAGCCAACCGAGCCGGCGCCGATAACCGAAGAGGACAAGAAGCGGATACTTGAGGATATAGACAAATTCTTTAAGAAAGAACCCAAGGAAGATTAATTGAACGAAATGCAAGCTTTCAAAGTATACGGTAAAAAAGAGTTGCAGAATTCTTCCTTGATAGTAGGATGGAGTGAAGATGCTGCTAACCTGGGGACTAATGTTGTTGATTACTTGAATAAAAAGCTGGGCACCGAGGAAATCGGAGAAATTGAACCTATGGACTTCTTCCCGTTAGGCGGGGTTTCGGTGGAAAATGATATAGCGCAATTCCCCGAGAGCAAATTTTATTGCTCCTACGAAAAGAATGTGGTAATTCTCAAAAGCAATGCCCCGAGGTCCGAGTGGCACAGGTTCCTGAACTCAGTCTTAGATGTGGCTGAACACTATTGCCATGTGAAAGAGCTATACACCATAGGTGGCATGGTCTCTCTGAGTGCTCACACTTCTCCCCGAGAGTTATTAGCAGTGTCCAATTTGCCAGGGATGAAAAATGCGTTGGGTCAGTACCATCTGGATAGAGGTATGGATTATGAGACCCCGCCTGGACAAAGACCAACCCTGAGCTCTTTTCTACTGTGGGTTGCCAAGAATAGGGGTATTCCCGCAGCCAGCCTCTGGGTGCCCATACCCTTCTACCTTTTAGCTACCGAAGACGTGGCAGCCTGTAGAAGGGTCGTTGACTTTTTTGACAGGAGACTTAGCCTTGGAATCGACTTAAAAGACCTCGATGATGCGGTGGCCAGGCAAGACGAAAAGCTGGCTGAGATAAGGTTCAGTTTCCCCGACGTCGATAGCCATATCAAGAATCTGGAGAGCAACGTAGCCCTGAGCCAAGAGGATACCGAAAAATTAGCCAAAGACATAGAGGAATACCTCAAAAGAATAGACTGAAAAGCCTTCTGCATAAGGAGGGTACATGACCAGTAGTCATGAAGCGGATAGCGCAAGCTCTCTACCTACAGGTCTGCGCATGTGGCCGTCGAAGCGGTATGCCGAGATGCATCGGCGCTCTCTCGAGGACCCGAATGGTTTCTGGGCTGAGCAGGCGCGCAAACTTGACTGGTATAAGACCTGGGACCGTGTCCTCGATTGGAACCCGCCTTATGCGAGATGGTTTGTCGGCGGAAGGCTCAATGCCTGCTACCAGTGCGTTGACCGCCATGTGAAAACGTGGCGCCGAAGCAAGGTGGCAATATACTGGGAGGGTGAGAACGGTGAGACAAGGGTGTTGAGCTATTCCACCCTTTTCCGTGACGTCAACCGCTATGCCTCCGCATTGAAACAGATCGGCGTTAAGAATGGGGACAGAATCGCCCTCTATCTACCCATGATCCCGGAGCTACCTGTTTTCATGCTGGCTTGTGCCCGAATCGGCGCAGTGCACACTGTGATCTTCTCCGGATTCGGAGCTCGAGCTATGTGCGACAGGATTGCTGATACCCAGGCGAAGGTAATTATCACAGCGGATGGAGGATATCGCCGCGGCAAGATAACGCCGCTCAAGGAATTGGCTGACGAGGCGGCTACTGCATGTAGCTCAGTTGAAAAGATCATCGTGGTTAAAAGAACCGGGCAGCCGGTCCCTATGAGAGAGGGAAGAGACTTCTGGCTTTCCACATTGCTGGATAAGGCGGAGGTGCTGGTTAAGCCCGAGGCCGTGGAGTCTACTCATCCATTGTATATACTCTACACCTCGGGGACCACCGGGAAGCCCAAAGGTGTGGTACATAGCACAGGCGGCTACCTGGTGTTCAACCACTCTGCCTATGAGTGGGTTTTCGATATAAAGGAGGAGTCGGTTTACTGGTGCACTGCCGATGTGGGCTGGGTGACCGGACACAGCTCCATTGTATATGCCCCCTTGTCACACGGCGCAGCCATCGTGCTCTATGAAGGTGCACCCGATTACCCCACTGTGGACAGATGGTGGGACATAGTGGAAAAGTACGGTGTCAGCATTTTCTACACGTCCCCCACAGCGGTGCGGCTGTTCATGCGCTACGGCACAGAAGGGCCTCAAAAGCACGACCTCTCCAGCCTGGAACTTCTGGGCAGCGTGGGTGAGCCCATAAACCCGGAGGCATGGCAATGGTATTATAAATATATAGGAAGGGAGAGATGCCCTATCGTTGATACCTGGTGGCAGACAGAGACCGGAGGTATCATGATCTCCCCTACTCCCGGTATCGAGCCCATACCGCTAAAGCCAGGCTCGGCCACCTTCCCTCTCCCCGGCATAGATGCCGTTGTGGTCGATTCTGATGGCAAGGAAACTGCCCCCGGTCAGACAGGCTATCTCATAATCAGGAAACCCTGGCCCGGGTTGCTTCTCGACGTCTACGGCGACCCGCAGCGCTATAAGGAGGCTTACTGGTCGCGCTTCCCCGGTTCCTACTATACGGGCGACTTCGCTATGCGTGATGAAGATGGCTACTTCTGGCTCCTGGGCAGGGCAGATGAGGTACTCAAAGTGGCGGGGCATCGCATCGGGACAGCGGAACTCGAGTCCGCTGCCGTATCTCATCCTGCTGTAGCTGAGGCAGCCGTAGCCAGCAAACCTGACCCCTTGAAGGGAGAGGCAATTGTCCTCTTCGTTACCCTCAAGAAAGAGGTCTCACCGTCACCCGATTTGAGAAAGAAGATTGCAGAACATCTGAGGCGCGTAATCGGGCCCATCGCTACCCCCGATGAAGTTTACTTCGTGGAATCACTGCCCAAGACGAGAAGCGGCAAAATCATGCGCCGCGTTATCAAAGCAGTGGCCATGGGTAAAAGCCTGGGTGACCTTACTACGATAGAGGATGAAACGTCTGTCGATGATGTGAAAAGGGCCTACGAAAGCCTGCGCAAGATATCCGACACTGACAAATCGGCCTAGAACCAAAAGACGTCTGTAGTATAAGTTGCTCTGTCGCTCTGGAGTTATGTAAACTTACCTCTTCGTTTTGTCTCTCTTACCCAGATGCGGTACATCTTCTCGCCGGCCTCTTCAAAGCACTGAAACCCCTTCGAATCGACCTCTTCCACCTGGACATTGTCCTTGCCGCATAGCTCTATGGTCTGCTCAAGCCAGTTTCTGAAATGAGGCCCGCCACCGAAGTAGACCTTTCGCCATTTTTTCCCTTGTTCGTCTACCCTTTCCCTGATTTTCGCTTCCTTGTCGAGTAGCTCTTCGTGTGCCTTATCTTCCTCAACCAACTATACATTCTCCACTTCGATATTCACAGCATCCTGATTGCCTTCAAGGGGCAGGCCTTAACGCACTTGGCGCAGCCATGACACCATTTGGACGGATTAATCTCGGGTGTTTCATAGGGCGTCTCTTGTTTCAAGCTTCCGTGTTCGCACTCCCGTGCCGCTACACATACACCGCTATCGCATTTGTCAGGACAGCACTTTGTGTAGTCTACCGTGGCTACCTTCTTGGGCATCGGTCTTGCAGCTTAGCTTCCGGTTGCTTTAGCCCTCTTCTCGGCGCAGGCAGCGCTCCCCTTCTTGCTATCCTTAAAGACGAGGGCACCGACAGGACAAACCTCGATACACTCGTCGCAGACATGGCATCCTGACGCGGCGATTGGCTTGTCTTCAAAGGTGGTGACCACCCTATTGAATCCGCGATGGGCAAAACCCAGCACACCCACGCCGAAGCGCTGGCGGCACGTCCATACGCACCTGCTGCACAGGACGCATTTATTGGGGTCGTAGATAAAATCTGAGCAGCTTGAGTCTATGGGCAGGTGGTGCACCAGCTTTCTGAACCGTTTGCTATTTATCTTGACTCCCAGAAAAGAGCAGAGCCTTTGGAGTTCGCACGAACGGTTTTTAGCGCAGTGAGCACAGTCCACAGGATGGCTGGCCAAAAGAAGCTCCAGAGCGGTGCGAGCCAGCCGTCTAGCTCTGGGGCCTTGAGTATTGACCACCATACCTTCGGCAACAGGCTCCGTGCAAGCGGTGACCGGGCCGTTTCGTCCTTCTATCTCCACAAAGCAGAGCCGACAGCCGGCGAAAGGCTCCGCTGCCTTGCGTATGGCGCACAGATTCGGTATGAAAATCCCATTGTCGAGGGCTGCCCAGAGCACCTTCTGTCCCTCGCGGGCTACTATCCTCTTGCCATCGATGGTCAATGATACTGCCTTCATATCTTCAATCTTTGGCAGCCGGCACCTTCTCAGGAGGCGACAGCTTCACTACTGCGTTGTACTGCGGCGGACAGGCGGTCATGCAGGTGCCGCATTTGACGCATTTCGTCTGGTCGATGACCTTGATGCGCTTCTTGTTAGAGGAGATAGCCTCCACCGTGCAGGTGCCCACGCAGGCATCGCAGGAGCGCTCGCACTTCTCAGGCAGGATGTAATAGGCTATGAGGTCATGGCACATCAGAGCCAGGCAGCGCTTTTCCTCGATATGCGCTTTATATTCGTCACGGAAATAGCGGAGCGTGGTCAATACCGGATTGGGCGAAGTCCGGCCCAGGCCGCACAGTGAACCAGTCTTTACATCCTCCGCAAGCTCCATTAATGTGTCCAGGTCTCCCATTTGACCCCGTCCGCAGGTGAAATCCTCCAGCATCGCCAGCATCTGCCTTGTCCCCAGACGGCACATAGTGCACTTGCCACATGATTCTCTCTGGGTAAACTCCAGAAAATAGCGGGCCACCTCCACCATGCAGTCGTCTTCATCCAGTACCACCATCCCTCCTGAGCCCATCATAGCTCCTACTTGCTTCAGAGAATCGAAGTCTATAGGCATATCCAGCGCCAACTCAGGTAAGCAACCTCCTGAGGGGCCTCCGATCTGCACTGCCTTGAAACGCTTGCCTTTGGGTATCCCGCCGCCGACATCGAAGATAATTTGCCTCAGCGTGGTTCCCATAGGCACCTCAGTTAGTCCAGTATTGACTACCTTGCCTGCCAGAGCGAAAACAGCAGTACCTTTGCTCTTCTCTGTACCAATGCCCGAGAACCAGGCGGCTCCGTTTCTGACTATGCGCGGCACATAGGCCAGGGTCTTAACGTTGTTGATTACAGTCGGCTTTCCATGAAGGCCCCTAGTCGCAGGAAAAGGAGGACGGTGGTGCGGCAGCCCGGGCTTGCCTTCCAGTGAGGCGATGAGGGCTGTCTCCTCCCCACATACGAACGCGCCCGAACCCTGGAACAGCTTGATATCAAAGTTAAAGCCGGTCCCTAATATATTCTTACCCAGCAGCCCCAGGCCTTGTGCCTGTTTTAACGCTATCTCCACACGGTGCACTGCCAGGGGATATTCCGCCCGGACGTAGATATAGCCGTGTTGTGCTCCTACGGTATATGCGGCGATTATAATGCCCTCGATGACTGAGTGGGGGTTGCTCTCCAGAATAGCCCTGTCCATGAAAGCGCCAGGGTCACCCTCATCCGCATTGCAGATAAGGTATTTAGTCTTGCCGGGTAAGCTGCGGCAGACCTCCCACTTTTGCGCTGTGGAGAATCCCGCACCCCCCCTACCCCGGAGGCCTGACCTCCTCACCTCATCTATGATATCCTCGGGTTGCACCTGCAGGGCCCTGGCTAGGGCTTCATAGCCGCCCTTGGCGATATAATGATTGATGTCTTCGGGATCGATACGTCCTATGTTTTCCAGGAGGACATATCTCTCATGTTTGAAGCGAGGAAGGTCATATAGAGATGGCAGCAACTCGCTTTCCTCAAGAGCGCCCAGAGCAAACTCAGGGGAAATGTCCCCGCCCCGGATATAGTCATTCACCAGGCGGCGGGCTTTCTCAGAGGTGATGTAGCCATAGGCTACAGTAGGGTTGCCAGGCTTTTTGATGATGACCAGGGGCTCTGCATAGCAGTGCCCCATGCACCCTACTTCTATTATGCGCACACCATCCTGGTCATTGCCCAGTTCTTCTCTTATCGTCTGCAGAACTTCCAAGGCGCCGGCTGACCTGCCACAGGTGGCTGCGCTCACCATGATGACTGGCTTGATGCCATCCCAGAGTTCCTGCCAACGAGAAAGCGCGCGTTCCTTAATATTCTGAAACGTTGAAGCAACATCCTGCGAAGTTATCACTGTCACTTGCTCTCTTTATCCTTCTTTTCCTTCTCCATTTTATATGCCAGAAGGATGCCATCGACTCTGGTGGGGCTGAGCCTGCCCTCTGCCTTCTTATCAATTACGTTCACCGGAGCCATAGCGCAACAGCCCACGCAGGCTACGGTATCCAGGTCAAACTCTCGGTCGGAGGTGGTCTCACCCCTATCTATCTTTAGCCTCCTCTTCCAGGCATCCAAAAGGATGTAGCCGCCCTTCATATGACAGGCGGTTCCTAAGCATACCCTTATCGAATGTTTGCCTGGTGGTTTGAGACGAAACTGATTATAGAAGGTGACCACGCCATAGACATCCACCTCAGGTACCTTGAGGTATTCGGCGACCTCAATCTGAGCTTCGCGGGGAAGATAGCCTAGCTCGTCCTGTACTTGTTGCAGGATAGGAACCAGGTTCTCCCTCTTCTTATTGAATCTCTTGAGCACCTTCCTTGTTCTCTGGCGGATGTTTTCCTGTTCATCAGGCGTATTAACTGTTTTTGTGCTTGAATTTGAACGCACGCTATCAATATCTTGCATTCAGATTTAACCCCTAGTGGTTTTCAATTCTACTTCTATTCCTCAGTTTGATTGATTTCTTTTGGCTTGATTATCCGCTTTGCCTCCTCGGCAAGCTCCGGTTGCACCAGTATCTTTATCTCACCCAAACCATCCACAGTCAGACCAAAGACTCTACCTGCGCTCTCGTACTGCAACAAGACAGGAATCCCCTCACTCTCCAGATGAGACTTGATGACATTAGCTTCAAGCTCTCCCTGGGCTACGTGCACCACCACAAGGTTTTCTCGCTTAGCCACCACACTCCTGTTTACTTATCTAAGCGCTCTTTGTTTGAACCAGCCTTATCCCCAGATTAAATGCATCCGACAGTGCTGTAGGGTGATCCTTGATCTCACCCCTAGCATCCACACCCCTGATGAGAAGCTCATCAGCGTACTCGACACCAATTGCTTCGAAGAAATATTTCACAGTAAGCATCGGCCCTTCAAACAACCTCTTGCCTTTGGTAGCCCCCACGGCGATGAACGCGCCCTTTCTGCCACCATCGGGCAAGCTCTGTTTGAGTATATGTTTCCGAGCCCACATAGCCTGGCAACGGTCAATGAGTGCTTTGGCCTGGCTGGTCACCCCATAGAAAAAAATGGGTGAAGCAATTATCACCACGTCGGCCTCAAGCAGCTTGGGGTAAATAGCATCCATGTCGTCTCTTATGACGCAATTACCATCCCTGAAGCAGCCTAAGTACTCCTTGCAAGGACCTATCTTAAGCCTATCCACTACAACCTTTTCCACATCAGCGCCCTGGCCTTTAGCACCCCTCAATGCCTCATCCAGCAACAGGTCGGTATTGCTTTTTATCCTCGGGCTTCCCATGATTCCCAAAACCTTCACTCAGCGCTCCCCTCAAAATCACAAAGGCGCTTCGATTGTCAGACACACACTTCCTACAATGTTATTATAAACTTTTCCGCTTCGGCTGTCTTGCCCTACGCTCTCCTCTGGCTCTCTCAAAAAGTTTGATAAATTGCGACGCTATTTCATGGGCAGAATATCTAGCCGCATATTCCTCAGCTGCTGCCAGGCTCTCCTTCACCCTCTCAGTGTCATCGAAGACATCCCTCAGCTTCTGCTCCAGGTCTTCGAAGTCCCGATATTTGATGACTTCTTTTCCCGAGAGGTCGAAGAAGTTGCAGTAGCCGGGCACCAACACAGGTCGCCCTGCTCCTAGGCAGGTCATAACGCATGAGGATACCCCAACACCGTCTATACTTACCCTGCCATAGTAGATATATGCGTCGCTGGCGTGGAGATAGGTGTAAAGCCTGTCGTCGGTGGGCATCTCATCCCTGACCATAAAATACTTCGGCTTAGACTTCAGTTCGGGCACAGCGGTCTGGGTATGGTGCGTAAGTAGAAGGAAGAGGACAGGATAATCCTTAGCCAATTTCTCTATGACAGGTAGAAGGTCGACGTGAAAATAGACGCTGTCGGCCCCATAGGCGAACACAATCTTCTTGTCCAAGGGGAGGCCCAGAAGTTTGCGCGCTGCCTTCCTGTCACCATGCGCGGGAGGGTGGCATGGGAATGGAATGATTTCCAGCTTCTCTCTGGGGAAGGCTTTGACCAGGAAATCCTTATACCGCTCATCGAAGCATACGATGGCATCCCAGTCGAATTTGTACCAGTTGGGGTCTTTGGGCAGCCCCGTTTCGTGAACCACAAGTATGGTTTTCGCCTTCCTCTTGATCTGAGGGAATATACTCAATAGCTCAGGCATGGGCATGATGACAGCCATCTCCACCAGGAATATCTCGTAATCTTTCTCCAGGAAAGGTCGTGAGTCGAAGAAATAGTCGCTGCGTTCTCTTTCACCCCAGATATCCTGCATATAGCAGCGGTGCACAAAAAGCTCGTCCTGCCCATAAAGCAAGGAGAGGTCCATGCCAGCGGGGGCGAACACCTTCAGCTTATGTCCCATCTCCAACCAGGCGCGACCTATGGGCTCAGCGTGGGATGACTGCCCCGAGGGCACATTCCACCGGGTCATCATAGCTATTTTCATGTCTAATCTATCTTGTAATCATGATGGGGAAATGTCAAGGATGACTCTGGGTCAGGCCATTCACGTTTAACCCTAAGAGGCCGAACTGAGCTATGACGCTCGGGGAATGGAAGCTCTTGCTGGATGCAAAGATTTACCTAGAACTTTATCGAAGAGTTGAATGAACTGTTTCGCTATCTCAAAGCCGGAATTATTTGTTGCGTATTTTTCTGCCACTGCCAGGCTTTCCTTCACATAGCTGGCACCTTCAAACACGTCCCGCAGCCTCTGCTCCAGCTCCTGCGCGTTACCGTATTTGATGACTTCCTTACCCGAGAGGTCGAAGAAATTGCAGTAGCTAGGCACGAGTACCGGTCGCCCTGCGCCCAGACAGGCGGCAACCGATGATGAGACACCGACACCCTGTATCTTATACTCTGCTCCTCCGACATAGTTGACATAGCTATCGCAGGCATGTAGATAAGCATAGAGCTTTTCGTTGCCGGGCATCTCATCCCTGAGCATAAGGAACCCTGGCTTTGGTTCCACTCTTGTCCAGTCGTGGTGCGTGAGTAATAACAGCAGCACAGGGTAGTCTTTAGACAACCTCTCCATTACCGGGAAAAGCTCAATATGATTTTGGATGATATTGAAACCGTAGGCGAATACAACCTTCCTGTCTAAAGGGAGTCCGAGGCTTATTCGCGCCTGTTTCTTGTCTCCATGCTGCGGAGGATGGCAGGGGTAAGGAATGATTGCAATCTTCTCCTCGGGGTAAGCCTGGGACATGAAGGCTTTATACCTCTCGTCGAAGCAGACGATGGCATCCCATTCGAATTTGTACCAGTTGGGGTCGGGGGGCAGGCCTGTCTCATGAACTACCAGTACGGTCTTGGCCTTCCTCCTGATTTGAGGGAATATCTCCAGCATCTCAGGCATGGGCATGAGATAGGCCATCTCCATCAGAAATATCTCGTAGTCCTCTTCCAGGTACGGTTTCGGGTCGAAGAAATAATCTTTGTTCTCCCTCTGTCCCCAGACGTCCTGCACAAAGCATCTTTGGACAAAAGGCTCATCAGGGCGGTAGAGCAGGGCCATATCCAATCCCTTCGGGGCAAATACCTTGAGCTCGTGTCCCATCTCCAGCCAGGCCTGTGCGAGAGGCTCAGCGTGGGACGACTGCCCCGAAAACATATTCCACCGGGTCATAATCCCTATTTTCATACCTACTTACCCTTGGACTTCTTGGCCTCCATCACCGCTTCACAAACAGATTTTATCTGCTCCTCGGTCAGCCCTGATCCAGAAGGCAAGTACAAGCCCTTCCTCGCTAGCTGCTCGCTTACCGGATAGTGCTCCCCTTCGAACAGCCCCATATTTTTGAAGGCCGGCTGCACATGCATGGGGATAAAGAACGTCCTGGTGTCAACACCCTTCTGGCGCAGACACGCCATCAGGTCATCGCGGCTCATGCCAAAATCGTCCTCAACCACGATGCAGTACATCCAGTAAACGTTCTTGGCCCATTTCTTCTCTTTGGGCAAAGTTATCCCTGATACGCCTTTGAGCAGCTTATTATATAGCTGGGCGTTTCTCCGTCTCATCTCCACGAAGCGGTCTATGCTCTCGAGCTGGGCCAAACCTATAGCTGCCTGAATATTCGTCATCCTGTAATTGAACCCGATATCGGTGTGAAGAAATCTCCGTTCGCGGGAGAACGCCTGGTCTTTGAATCTCCTGGCTCGGTCAGCCACCTTCTCATCGTTGGTCACCATTATGCCACCCTCGCCGGTGGTGATTATCTTATTAGCATAAAAGCTGAAACACCCTACTTCTCCCATGCCCCCCGCCATTTTACCCTTATATGTAGCCCCGTGAGCTTCAGCAGCGTCCTCCACGATATATAAGTGATGCTTTCGCGCAATATCCATTATCGGATCCATATCGCAGGGGTGACCGTAAATATGCACAGGCATTATCGCCTTGGTGCGTGGTGTTATCTTCCGCTCTATCTGAGCAACATCCATATTCCAGGTCTCGGGCTCTGAGTCAACGAGCACCGGTTTAGCGCCGGTGTAGATAACTGAGAAGGCACATGCCGCCATAGTAAGGGTAGGGATTATGACTTCATCGCCCTTGCCGATACCGAGAGCGGCGAGAGCAAGGTGAAGTGCCGTGGTGCCGCTGGTGGTGGTTATGCCATGCTTCGAGCCACAGTAGGCAGCGAACCCCTTCTCGAATTCAGCGATGTATTTGCCAGCAGAGGAAATCCAGTTCGTTTTGAGGCAATCGGTGACATACTCCAACTCCTTACCTGTAAGGAGAGGCTCACATACCGGTATCATGCTATCTCCTTTCAAAGAGGAGCGTCCCGTAGCTCCATTGATTGGCCAGTGGGCCATCCCATGTCGGCAGGAATTTAAACCCATAACGGCGGAATTCCTTCAGCCAGTAGCCGCGGTTGTGTACATTCTTCCGTATCGTGTCTTTCGGGTCTGTCCTGTAGGTTGTCCTCAAATAAAGGCCGCCGCCCGGCTGCATCACCCGCCTTATCTCGCTGAGGATCTTGCTGTAGTCGTCCAAGCACTCAATGGTACCCAGAAACGTTACACAGTCGAAATACCCATCGGCAAAGGGCAGAGCTTCTTTATTCAAGTCTACCCTGTATAAAAGCTCGCGGACATCTTCGGGCGCAGTCGACAGGGCGTATTCGCTGACATCGACTCCCCATGCCTCTATACCCTGCTCCCGTAAAGCCTTGACCATGAACCCTTTAGCGCAGCCCACATCCAGCACCTTTTTAGGATTAAAATGCATCTTTACGCCCAGGGACACGAGTTGAAACAAAGGATAGTGCTCATCGAAACTGTAGGCCCTGTAGAACCAGGGCTCTTTTTTACCCCCGTCGAAAAATTCCTTACCGAAGGTCTCTTCATCGCTCATCTGTTACTTCCTAACTCTGGCTATGGCAGTGACATTCCATTCATTCTCATCCACTGTTCCTTCTAGTTTGAGAAAGGGACAGAACTTCAGCATCTCGAAGCCAGCATCATCAAGGTAATGCGCTATCTCCTGAGGGAAAAAATATCTCACTGTGTGGGTTTCCTGGAATTCGTCGAGGATATTGTCGCCTTTGGTCACCAGGACATGGTAGTGGCTCTTGCAGATATGATGGAGAGCGTCCATCTCAGGGTGCACCGTCCTGATGACCCTCTTGCCGTCCTTTTCTACCACTTTAACTCGAACCGAGGGCAATATCCTTAATACTGCCAGTCCATTCCAGAAGTCGAAGGTGAAAATGGAGCCGGGCTTGAGGTGCCCTCCAATGCTTTTAAGGGCTTCCAGGATACCATCAGTCTCCGTGAGGTAGTTGAGGACGGCGAACATGCTGATACAAGCATCGAATTTCTTCTTGATATTGAAGTCGCGGATATCCAGAGAATGGAAAGTGGGATTGACGCCGGCTTCCTTGGCTTTCTGTATTGCCTTTTTTATCATGACCGGCGAAGCATCTATACCGGTCACATTGTAGCCTCGGCAAGCCAAGGGAAGGGAATGGCCTCCGGTACCACAGCCGGCATCTAATATGCTTTTAACGGGAGAAGACGAGTACTTCTTGAATATCTCCTGTATGAAGTCACATTCCTGTTCGTAATCCTTGTCACTGTAGAAAATATCGTAGTACTCGCCATAAGTTCCGAATACCTTCCGCACTTTGGATTATCACCCTCTCTTGAGTTGCTCAAGAAGTCTCTCTTCCTCCTTGCCCCATATATTCACCTTTTTCCCCAGCCGCGAGGACTCGTAGACCCCGTAAGCCATTTGAACCGCTCTCAATCCGTCGAACCCATTGGGCAGCGGCTGTTTCGAACTGCTGATAGCCTGTATGCAATCGTTGAACTCCAGAACATGCGATTGAGCCGGGACATCGCTGTAATCAAATACTTCCTGTTTGCCATCCTGTTTACCCAGGGTGGTTATGCACTTGGTACCCCTGTTATCAACGCGGATATATCCCGTGCTGCCATATACCTCCAGATACATGTACTCAGCCCACTCAGTCCAGGAGGAATGGATAAAGGCCAGCTTTCCTTTATCGAAGGTGAAGATACCCATACCGTTGTCCTCCAGAGGGCTTATCTGCCAGTGCAAGGTAGAGACCTGACCCACACATTCCCGTGCCTCGCCCATGAACCATCGGGCGATATCCAGCAGGTGGCAGCCGTTATCGAGAAAGGTTCCTCCCCCGGACAGCTCAGCATTGGAAAACCACATCTTCACCGGCCAACCGGCGTTGCCTACCCAACCCCTGAGAAAGAGCACCTCGCCGATAGCGGAGCTGTCCAGTAGCTCTTTCGCTTTCTGGACGCTGGGAAAATACCTCAGATTAGAGCCCACTTTCAGAAAGCGCTCAGTGTTCGCCGCAGCCCTGACAATGCTGAACGCCTCCTCCGGATTTCGGGCAAGCGGCTTCTCACACCAGACATGCTTGCCCAGTTTCAAGGCCTCAGTGGCGATAGGGCCATGGAACTTATTGGGCACCGAGACTACGACGAAGTCCACATCAGGTCTTCTCACAGCCTTTTCCCAATCGGGATAGAAGTCGCAGCCCATCTCTTTGCTGAATTTCTTAGCTGCCTCTGCATCGTTATCTGAAAGACATACAAGCTCTGTTGCAGAATGACTTGTGATGGATTTCATCCTTCGCATCCCCATCCTGCCGCAGCCTATGACAGCGAACCTCAATTTATCACTCATTGTCTACCCACCTTCCACCTTTTCGGAAATATTGCTGCAAAAGTCAGATACAGAGAGAACCATGTATAGCCCTGGATACAATCGTAAATGCCCTAAAGTTGCGGTAATAAGAAGTCGCAAGAGAAATAGTTACTTGGAGGTTCATCTTGTGGTTCTTTGACATCTGCTACCGATAGCCTGCTACTTTATATCACTAAACACGAGCCTGTGTCAAGCTCGGCAACGTCGTCGGCCAAACCTGGCTCACCTAACCCTGAAGTTCTCCTCACCTTGCCTCTATTCTAAGCAAGATGGTATACTGGCAGAAACTTAAAGAGGTGACAAAACATGGGCCCGCTTGAAGGAATAAAGGTGCTGGACCTATCTAAATATGGGCCGAGCAGGTACACTTCCATGATCCTGGCCGACCTCGGAGCCGAGGTAATTGTTGTGGAAATGCCTAAAACGGCTGGCCAGACGCTGGAAGTGGTGTCTGACGATGTAGGCTCGCTCTACATAGGACACAACCGCAATAAGAAATGCGTCGTTATCAACCTGAAGAAGGAAGAGGGCAAGGATATTTTCTCCCGCCTGGTGCAGAAGGTGGACGTTCTGATTGAGGCCAACCGTCCCGGTGTGCTCAAGCGCCGAGGCATGGACTACAATTCAGTGAAACAGCTTAATCCCCGTCTCATTTATTGCTCCATTACAGCATATGGTCAGGACGGCCCATATGCTCAGCGAACCGGACATGAGATAAACTTTGCTGCGATATCCGGCGTAATGGGGCTAATTGGCAGCAAAAATGGCCCGCCGGTATATCTGCAATCGCCTTCTATTGCCGACCTTCTGGGAGGAGTCACGCACGCCGTCATGGCCATAACCGCTGCCCTTTTTGCCAGGGAGAAGAATGGCAAAGGGCAGTACATAGACGTATCCATCACCGATGGCACGATCTTCTATCATTGGATCGACGGGCAATCATATCTCTTGAACGGTAATCTACCCGAGCGCGCGGAATCTCCCACCGGAAGCGACATGGCTTGCATGAATACCTATAAAGCCGGGGACGGCAAGTATTTCACCATGGGCTGCGCTGAGCCCTGGCTCTGGGCCAAGCTCTGCAAGATTATGGGCAGGGAGGATTTCATTCCTCATCAATTTGATGATGTCGACAAGCAAAATGAGATTTACCAGGCGTTTTCCGAGGTCTTCGCCACTAGAGACAGGGGCGAATGGGTAAAGCTGCTTGACGAGGCCGATATCGGCGTGGGCCCAGTTTATAACTTCGAGGAGATATTCTCAGACCCCCACTTTAAGCACCGCAAGGTGTTAGCGGAAGTAGAACACCCTAAGCTGGGCAAGATAAAGCTGCTGAACACGCCTTTCAAATTTTCAGAGACCCCAGCCGAGGTAAGAGCAAGTCCGCCGCTCTGGGGAGAACATACTAGAGAAATACTGAGAGATATGCTGGGTTACAAAAAGGCGCAAATCGACCATCTGCTTAAGGAAGGCGTCATAGAGTAGGAAGAGTCATCTGTTCAACGAGTCCTGAATGTGCTAAAATATACACTCGGGAGGTGGCGAGAGCCAAGACTTTTTGGTTCTCGCTAAATTTTGCTCTCTGAAACCGATTATTCGAAATGCCCAACCAGGCTTTAAGTCATCTCAAAGTCCTTGAACTCTGTAACTTCGTATGTGGGCCATATTGCACCAAGCTGCTGGCTGACCTCGGCGCCGAGGTGATAAAGGTTGAGCCGCCCGGCGTCGGCGATGAGGCCAGGCAAAGAGGCCCCTTTCTGAATGATATTCCGCATACAGAGCGGAGCGGGCTTTTCCTCTATTTAAACACTAATAAACTTGGTATCACCCTTGATGTGAAGACAAGAACAGGACAAAGTATTCTGAAAGAGCTAATTAAGCAGGCAGATATTTTTGTAGAAGATAATCTCCCAGAGACAACAGCGGAACTGGGGTTGACCTATGCCGAACTCAAGAAGATAAATCCTCATCTGGTTATGACCTCGATCACCCCTTTCGGACAGATAGGTCCATATCGTAACTATAAAGCCTTCGAACTCAACTCAGTCCATGCCGGCGGCGAAGGCTACATGATGCCAATCGAGTCAACTTTTCCTACCAGGGAGCCAGTTAAAGGAGGGGGATTAATAGGAGACTGCATGTGCGGTCTTAGCGCTTCTCTGGCAACGCTGGCTGCATCGTACGATATGAAGGCAACTGGCATGGGTCAACATGTAGATGTCTCAAAGCAGGATGTGCTGATGACGATGGTCGGTCTAGAGGTAGCTATGTTCACCTATAGCGGCACAGTTCGTACCAGGCATAAGCGAAAAGCTATGCTGGCGACACCAAAGGAATGCCAAGATGGCTATATCATGATGTCAGCCTTCGGAGATCGCGACTGGCAGGTTTTTGCCCGATTCATAGGCAAGGATTCATGGGCCGAGGAAGAGAGGCTCAATACCTCGATGAAACGTTGGGAAAATTCCGATGAGATAGACCAGTACGTAGAGACATGGGTGAAAAAACACAAGAAGCATGATTTATTTCACCAGCTCCAGGCGAATGCTCTTGCAGAGGCTCCTGTCAATACCTCAGAGGATTTAGTAAAGTCGCCCCAACTGAAGTCCCGAGGTTTTTTTGTCGAAATCGACCATCCCAAGGCAGGCAAGCTAAATTATCCCTCGGTCTCCTACAATCTCTCCGGAACTCCATGCAATACATGGCGTGCAGCACCTCTTCTCGGCCAGCACAATGAGTTTGTCTACTGTGGGAGGCTTGGCTACGATAAACAAGCCTTAGTGAAGATGTTAGAAGCCGGGGTCATCTAGGAGTATTAGGATTATGTCTGAGCAGGCTCTAAGCCATCTGAAAGTCCTCGAACTCTGTAACTTCGTATGTGGGCCATATTGCACCAAGCTGCTGGCTGACCTCGGCGCCGAGGTGATAAAGATTGAGCCGCCCGGCGTCGGCGATGAGGCTAGACGTAGGGGCCCCTTTCTAAATGATTTTCCCCATCCAGAACGAAGCGGGCTATTCCTTTACCTCAACACCAATAAATCAGGTATTACTTTAGACATTAAGACAAGCAAGGGTCGAGATATCCTTAGAGAGTTAATCAAACAGACCGATATTCTTGTGGAGGATAACCCACCCCAGGTAATGAAGGAACTGGGCCTGACCTACCAGGAACTCAAAAAAATCAATCCTCGCCTGGTCATGACCTCCATCACACCTTTCGGGCAGACAGGCCCTTACCGCGACTACAAAGCACACGAAATGAACCTCCATCACGCCGGCGGCGAAGGTTACCTCCTGCCCACCCAGTCTCCCGATCTCACTAGGGAACCGGTTAAAGCAGGCGGCCTGGTAGGAGATTGCATTTGCGGTCTTAGCTCCGCTATTGCCACGCTGGCCGGGGCGTACAACCTGAATGAAACAGGAGTGGGGCAATACATAGATGTTTCGAAGCAGGATGTGCTCATGACCATGGTGCTGTTGGAGATAGCAATGTACGCCAATATGGGCATAGTAAGAAACAGACTGGAGCGGCCGCTCCTGATGCCGATACCTATGGAATGTCAGGATGGCTATATCATGATATCTGCGTTGACAGACCGTGAGTGGCAAGACCTGGTGAAATTCATGGGCAATCCATCGTGGGCTAGCGATGAAATGTTTTCCCATTGGCTATTCCGCCACACAAACGGTGACAAGATAAATCCGCATATCAGAGAATTTGTGAAGCCCTACAAGAAAGAGGAGCTCTTTCAACAGCTTCAGGAAAAAACCCTTGCCGCTGCTCCAGTCAATACCTCAGAAGACCTGGTTCACTCTGCCCAGATGGAGTCCCGAGGCTTCTTTGCCGAGGTGGAACATCCAGAGGCAGGTAAGTTAAGACAACCCACAGTCCCCTACAAATTCTCTAATACTCCTTCGAAGGTTAAACGCGCGGCACCTTTGCTGGGACAGCATAATGAGTCTGTATACTGTGGATGGCTCGGCTACAGCAAAGAAGAGCTGGTGAAGTTAAAAGAATCCGGGACTATATAGGAAGTGAGATTATCGTGATGAGAACGGCGGCTCTAAAAGGGGTGAGAATAGCTGATTTCTGCTGGCTCTGGGCAGGCGCTTACGCCACCGGCTTGCTGGCCATTCTGGGAGCAGAGGTCATCAAGATAGAGAGCATGGCTCGTGTAGACCCTTCTCGGATGATGAGCCTGACGATAGGGAAGGCTTTTGAAGGAGTTGACCATTCACCCGTCTTCAACAGCATCAATCTCAATAAGCTATCGGTTAAGCTGAACCTCAAACAGCCTAAAGGCGTGGAACTGGCAAAGAAGCTGGTACAGATAAGCGACGTGGTGAGTCAGAACATGCGCCCGGGCGCTATGGATAATATAGGGCTAGGCTACGAGGCATTAAAAGAGGTAAAGCCTGACATCATCATGCTGTCCTCCTCTTCTTTCGGAGCCGAGGGACCACTGCGGCGTTATGGCGGCTATGCCCCTAGTTTCGCCGCTTACAGCGGCCTTACCCATTTAACGGGTTACAGCGATGCCCCGCCGAACCCCATGACCGGTTCGACCGACCTTATGAGCGCCGCTACCAGCGCCTTCGCCATCCTTGCAGCATTGAATCACCGGCAGAACACAGGCCAGGGACAGCTCATAGACCTGTCTTCCGTGGAAAGCCTGGCAGTGTTCACAGGCGATGCCCTGATGGACTATATCATGAATGGCAGAGTGCGCTCACGCAGAGGGAACCAGGATGATATCATGGCGCCCCACAATTGCTATCGCTGCCGCGGTGACGACAAATGGGTCAGCATTGCAGTTTCCACAGACGAGGAATGGCAGGCCTTTTGCAAAGTCATGGGGTATCCCAACTGGACTCAGGATGAGAAATTCTCCGATACTTACAGCCGATGGAAGAATCAGGACGAACTGGATAGACTGGTCACAGAGTGGACAGTCAACCACACTCACTACGAAATTACCGACATGCTGCAAAGGGCTGGCGTTGCCGCTTTCCCGTCCCTGAGCAACCAGGAGATATTCAGCGACCCCCACTTCAAAGCACGCAAGCTGGCTGTGGAGGTCGAGCATCCGATGATGGGGAAACAGGTTGTCCTGGGGGCCCCCTGGAAGCTATCCGAAACACCGGCTCAGGTTACCAAGGCTTCCCCGGTGATGGGCGAAAATAACGACTATGTCTTCGGCGAACTTTTGGGGATGCCCGGCAGCGAGATAAAACAACTTATCGAAGAGCAGGTAATCTATTAACTGACAATCTGCTAACTGGCAAATCACCATCTTGCTTAAACTAACCTAGGTTGCACAATATAGCGAAGATTACCCCAATGCTCAGAATTGCACCAAGCTGCATGCGGGTTGACAAAACCATATGTATGTTATAAATTGGAGACTGTGCGAAGCTCCCATATTCTCAGACGTACAAAACCCATGACCAGTTTTGTGCCCTTTTCTGGGAAGCTGGGTTACAGAAACTGATAATGAAAAGCAGTCCAAGAAGCAACTGGCAAACCACTGCGTCGCGAAGCTGGTAATATTAATGCAAGTTGGAGGTAATAAAATGAGTCAATCACCTATTGAGAAGATCCCTGACAATCAGTTCGCTGTTTCTTGGGCTCAGGTTTACACTAAGATTGCTCAATTATTCTGCGCCTTTGACGATAGAAGAATGTGCGACACGAGTATTGAAATAGAATGCAAATCATGTCGCACCCGGTTCTCGTTTGCTCAACTTATGGACGTTGCCGCTTTATCATCGTTCGCAGGTTTCATCGGTCTTTCGGATAAAATGCGACAATTCGACCCTCTCTTGCTTCAATTATCACGAACCAATTCTGATAACTGGACTTGTCCACGATGTAGCTCCGACAAGGCTCTGTTTTCTTGGAGAGGGACAGATCTGAATGATTTTTCCCTATTTAGCTCAGTGTTTTCACTGGGGCCAAAGAAACCATGGGATGTTAGGCTTAACGAATTGACAAGCTTTCTATCAAGCGCCCACGCTACTTCCCAGGCGCTGGAGACTATGAAGTCCTTCGGCACAGAAGAACTTAAGCGCGCCCTTCCCTCAATAGAGGATGCAATAAGGACAAATCCAATCTGTCTAGTCACTTTATTAGGTGAGCAAAGCACAGAGAGGCTAAGGAAGTTCCTTCTCACTCTTCCAGAAGCCGAGCGTGCGATTGGGTCAAACCCACTTGTTTTAAGCACGTTTCTAGGGGAACAAAGCACCGAGGGTCTACGACGGTTTGCGTGTCAAGCCGCTTCTAAGATGGGGACAGAAGAGGCGCTTCTTGCAGTATTGCAGTCTGGGGACGCTTTGGCTAGAGCGTGCTCAGCGGAGATACTTTCGGAAATAGGAACAGTACGTTCAATAGATTTATTGAAGTTGGCGTTAGAGTCCGACCCAGACCCTTATGTTCGTGAAATGGCTGCACGCGCTCTTTCTAGAGCAAGCAGTCGTCCGCCACGAAAAACGGGGTAAATATTTCAGTAACCAGCATCAAAAACGTATACCTAGTCATTTAAGACAGTCTGCTAAGTACCGAAAGTCCATTTTGCCAAGCAATTTAATAATACCAATACTTTCAGTCATACTCAGCAATCTATAAGCTTGTGATTGTGCTTTTGCTTACACTGGCACCAGCTTATACTTCGTACTGCCCGCCCCCAGCTTCTCCGCTGTCTCGAGCTGAACTAGGCTGCTCGTATGGTGCATCTTCCCCAGGATGTCAGGCGGCTTGGCTGAAGTAGCGCCAGGGATGATCGGTGATTTGTCCACCAAGTCCAGGGACGCCTTATCGATAGCCACAGGGTCAAATGATAGTGCAATGCCGACATCCTGGACCACAGGATTCCCTGATGGCGCAGCGCAGTCGCAAAATGGAACGACATCCTGAATGAAGTTCACGAAAACGACTTTACCTTTGTATCCCGAGAGTACCGCGCTGGCTGCATGGCCTAGATAGACCTGGAGCTTCTCCTTCGACCCCGGGGGCCAGATCCAGCAGTGTGAGGGACAGCAGAAGAAGCAGGTGCCGCAATAAATGCACTCCGCATCTACCCTTCTGGGCTTTCCATCGACCAGCGTTATCGCATCCGGAGGACAGGCATCCGCGCATTTGCCGCAGCCGTTGCACTCCCTCTCCTCGGCAAATATGGGCATGTTCACATAGTGCTGTGCTCGCTTGGTTGAGGTGGACACGCAGCCCATCCCCAGATTCTTCAATGCTCCGCCAAACCCCGTAAGCTCATGTCCCTTCACATGCGATAGCACCACCAGCAACGGTGGCCTGAGCAGCCGGGAAGCCACCTTTATCTCCCGCATCTCACAGCCGTCTATAGGATCCACGATCGGTATCGTCTGCAACTCATCAGCATCGTCAGCTATCACCACCGGTGCGTTCATGCTGGCCTCAACAAAGCCGTTCCTGGCAGCAGTATCCAGGTACTTCACCTTGCTTTCCCTGCCACCAGGGTAATTACTCACAGTATCAAAAAGAAACGGTTTCCCGCCCTTGCTTCTTATTATGTCAACCACCTTGCGTACGAAAACCGGCCTGAGGTGCCTTATATTCCCTAGCTCCCCCATATGCAGCTTTATTGCAACAGACTCGCCTCTGGGTATCATGCCTTCAAGGGCTGACCTATCGAAAAGACGCTCCAGGCCGGTCAAAGCGTTTTCCTCTTCCTTGTAACTGAAGAAAAATACCTGCCCCATACTCCGCTCCTTTCGTGTCTCCCAGGCGCTGATAAGCAAGAGGATACCGTATTCTAACATATACGTTTTTCGTTTCCAAAAGGTATTCTCGGAATGTTGTGAATATCATTTGCTGCTGGGGAGTCCAGAGGGGCAAAGCCCCTTTGGCGGGGGCTTGGGGGTGCCCCCCAATTCTTCCTTCTCCCCCATGACTGGGGGAGCCAGAGGGGGTTGAAAAGTGTGTCTAGACATTCTCTTTTTCCGACGAATCTAGTAAGAGTACGTTAGAGGTGCAGAGAGGCTTTGTGCCTCGCCTTGAATTCAAGTCCAAAATGAATTAAACTAATTCCTGGAACAGAAAGGAGCAAGATATGGCGAGGGGCAATGTTAAACCCGCTAAGGGTAAAGTGAACAGAGTTGCAAAGGCTGCCCCAAGTACAAAGAAGATAGGGACTCAAGAACAGGAACAGAACAGCGTCGAAAAAATCATAGATAAATACAACAGCGATAAATCCGCCCTTATTCAGATACTGCTGGAGATACAAAAACAAAACCGCTGGCTTCCCCGGGAAACCCTGATGGTTGTCAGCGAGAAGCTGGGCGTTCCCTTAAGTCAAGTCTACCGGGTAGCCACCTTCTACAAAGCCTTCAGTTTGATCCCACAGGGCCGTCACCTTTTCACTGTGTGCATGGGCACTGCCTGCCATGTGCGCGGCTCGCCGAGGCTTCTGGACAGGGTTGAGGATACACTCAAGATCGAACCAGAGGAAACCAGCAAAGACCAAAAGTTCACTCTGGAGACTGTAAACTGCCTTGGTTGCTGTGCCCTGGGGCCGGTGATGGTGGTCGACGGCGAATACCACAGTAATCCCCCATCGAAAGAGCTTGAAGAACTGGTCGCTGCCTGCGACTAGCAAGTTGAGTTGAAAGGAAGATATCATGGCCAAGCTGAGGTCGCCTGCTGACCTGGAGAAGAAGAGAGAACAGATATTATCTCAAAGGGACCCGAACAAGCCCTGCGTTACTATTTGCTCGGGCACCGGTTGCCATGTCCTTGGCTCTGACAAGGTTGCTGAAGCCTTTGTAAGCGAAATTTCAAAGAACGGTCTTAGAGCCAAAGTTGACGTGCGCAGGACAGGATGTCACGGATTCTGTGAGCGAGGCCCTGTTGTTGTAATGTTCCCGGAGGGGACTTGTTATCTTGGTTTGAAGCCGGCAGATGTTCCTGATGTCGTCTCCCAGACCCTTGTGAACAAGCAATTGGTCGAGCGCCTCCTTTACAAGGACAGCACTGGAAAGGCGATAGCTCATGAAGGCGAAATACCCTTCTACAAATTCCAGAGCCGTGTCGTTTTTGGCAATAATACACGCATTGACCCCAAGAGTATAGACGACTATATCGCTCTGGGCGGACATTCTGCCCTGGCAAAGGCTCTGTTCAAGATGAGCCCTGAGGAAGTGCTGGGCGAGGTAAAGAAATCGAACCTCAGGGGCAGGGGTGGCGGCGGTTTTCCCGCTGGCGTGAAATGGGAGACCACCCGCAATGCTCCAGGAGATATTAAATATGTCATTGTCAATGCCGACGAAGGCGACCCCGGAGCCTTCATGGACAGGAGCCTGCTCGAGGGCAATCCCCACAGTGTATTGGAGGGCCTCATCATCGGTGCTTATGCTATCGGCTCACACGAGGGCTTCATCTACGTAAGGCAGGAATACCCTCTCGCAGTAGAAAATGTTTCCGTAGCCCTGGAACAGGCGCGAAAGCACGGTCTATTGGGCAAAAATATCCTGGGCTCGGGCTTTGACTTCGATGTCAAGATACATCGTGGTGCCGGGGCTTTCGTTTCAGGCGAGTCCAGCGCACTGATGACCGCTATAGAAGGAAAGGTGGGGGAACCCCGCCCGAAGTATATCCGTACCGCAGTGAGCGGCGTATGGGAGAGACCGAGCAACCTGAACAATGTGGAGACCTGGGCCACGGTACCTTTAATAATCAACAAAGGTGCCGATTGGTTTACCAGCATCGGCACCAAAGGCAGCAAAGGCACCAAGATATTCTCCCTCGTGGGCAAAGTGAATAACACCGGCCTGGTAGAAGTGCCCATGGGCATGAGCCTTAGAGATATCATCTACAAAATAGGTGGTGGTATCCGTAAGGACAAGAAGTTCAAGGCGGTGCAAACAGGCGGGCCTTCTGGCGGTTGCCTTCCGGAAAAGCTCATTGACCTCCCGGTGGACTTCGATGAGCTGACGAAAGTCGGTTCCATGATGGGCTCGGGCGGCATGATTGTGATGGACGAAGATACCTGCATGGTGGACGTCGCCAGGTACTTCCTCAACTTCCTCTCCGATGAGTCCTGCGGCAAGTGTGTGCCCTGCCGTGCAGGCATAGACCAGATGGTCAAGATACTGAACAGGATTTGCGAAGGAAAGGGACAGCCGGGCGACATCGAACTTCTGGAGGAAATATGCGAGACAACCAGAGATGCTTCCCTGTGCGCTCTGGGTCAGACGGCGCCCAATCCTGTTCTCAGCACTGTCCAGTATTTCCGCGATGAGTATAAAGCGCATATCGACCAGAAGCGTTGCCCTGCCGGGGTCTGTAAAGCGCTCGTTTCCTTCTACATAGACCCCGAGAAGTGCCAGGCCTGCCAGATTTGTCTCAAAAACTGCCCGGTGCAGGCCATCAGTGGCGCCAAGAATATCGTTCACATTATTGACCAGGCTAAGTGCACCAAATGCAGCACTTGCTTCGAGGTCTGCCCGCAGCGTTTCTCCGCCGTGGTGAAAGTCTCCGGTAAGCCTGTTCCGGCGTCTCCTCCTCCAGGCACAGAGGTGATGCGCAAGAAAGGAAAGCAGGAATGAAGACAGTGAAATTGACCATAGATGGCAAAGAAGTTGAGACTGAGGAGGGGAAGACAATCCTTGAAGCGGCCAAGTCTGCCGGCATAACAATACCAACCCTCTGTTACAATGAGAAACTTGCCCCTTACGGCGGCTGCCGATTCTGTACCGTTGAGATATCAAAAGGCAGCAGAAGCAGGCTGGTCGTCTCCTGCGTTTACAATGTGGAAGATGCTCTGGTAGTAAAGACTGCGACCCCCAAGGTCATAAAGATACGCAAAATGCTGCTGGAGCTGATGCTGGCCTCTGCCCCGGTCCTGTCCGAACTCGCCAAACAATACGGAATAGAGAAACCCAGGTTCCAATCTGAAGTAACCCAGTGCATACTCTGCGGGCAATGCGTCCGCTACTGCGCCGAGGTCAAGAAAGCCAATGCCTTAACATTCGTAGGCAGAGGTGTAAATCGGCGGGTAGCCTTTGTCGATGAAGTGGTCGGCAAAGGAGTGTGCATGGATTGCAGGCAATGCTACGGCCTCTGCCCCACAGGCAAGATTCCCCGGGAGACCGATGGGGCTTACTTCGAAGGGATCAGAGTGAGCGACGTCCTTGCCCAAAGGCGAGCCAAGAAACACTGAAGCGTCATTCATTCCGGAAAGCAAAGGGGGAACCTGATTTGTTGGGTTCCCTCTTCTATTTCAGCATATTTGGTTAACCCTAAACGGGTAACCCGAATGGGTTACTCCGGTAGGAAATCCCCTCGACTTGCATCTGCTCAGCCAGGTTGACTTGCCAACTTCTAAGGGTTGAAAAAGTCGCTAGACGTCCTGGAGCAAATCCATTGCGACATTCCCCGTGGATTGTAAAATATAGTGAATTAAGGTAATATAAGTCAAGAGTTACACAGGCAATACCACAATAAAAAGAGGAGAACCAACTGGCGTATTCAAAGGAGACTGTGAGGTGCTTTGAGGATGAGCGATAGGAAAACTGATCAAGAAAAAAATGCGTTGACCGTTATGCCTTTGCCTGTGAGGATCCCAGCCTTATGGTATGACATACTGCCAAGAGTATTGCCGCTGATAAGCCGTACATCGGAACAAACAGAATGCTGTATGCCGGAAGAGACCATACAGGTCTTCCTTCAAAGGTGGAAGCGAGTTCTCATACGCCGCGAGGGAAACTTCGTCTGGCTGCACCTGGGTGGGGTGGCATGCTATGAAATCGTACCTAATTTTGTAAAGAACGTCAGGGACAAAATCCTGCACAGCGACACGGAGATAAAAGGAAAACATGGGGTGAAGGCGGTCGTCCAACACTGGCAAACCTGTATTCAGGAGCTAAAGCAGCTTGATGATGACGCAGTTTTAAAGGTGCGCAAAGAAACCTTGCGTATTCTCCACCCTGACTTGTGGCATGAAGGGCTCGGCAGAGCCTGGAGCTTTGCTGCCGAGAGAGCCAATATGAACATCTGTAATATCCGTCCCGTAATTCAAAGGTGGATCGCGAAATACGAGAGCCAGTGCGATCTCGACAAACCCTTCGCTGGAAGATTCTCGGAGAGCATAAACCCCGTTGCAGGCCACGCCGCTTCCTGAGCCCTAAGTGGGCCTTGGGGGACAGTTCCCGAACTTTTATTTGAGAAGAAAGGACTGATTCCAGCTTTACAGCGGTTGATTGTTTCCTATCTGCGGTCCAGGCAGTGACTTTGTGGTGTCCCTTGTGCTTGTCACTTTTTGGCTATTTATGCAATGTCAAACCGTTATCTTAACTGGCTGCCACTGCCACGCCTTTCCTTTCCGTACGACGTGGCCCAGACCGGGGAAGGGGAAGTGAAAGGCAAGCACCAGGGCCTTCTCATCTGCAGCTCTCTTCAGAAGCCTGCGTCTGGTGGCTAAGACCTGCTGGGGAGAAAAATCGGTGCCTGCACACCATTCTGGTTGCTCCAGATGGATGGGGTGGAGTACCACATCAGAGACGCACAGCAATTGCTTACCTCTTGAGGAAATAGCCAGCGCCATTTGCCCCGGTGTATGGCCAGGCGCTGCGACAGCCTGAATACCGGGTACGATTTCGGTTTCATGGTCAACAAGTTCCAACTGGTCTTGAATCGGGGGGAGGTTCTTGCGTGCGAATCTCAGCTGCCGCTCCCTGACATGTTCATCAAGCTTTGTTTCCGCCTGTCCCGAGGTCCAGAACTCCCACTCGTCTTGCCACATTACATACGTGGCGTTGGGGAAAGCTGGCCTCCCCTTGTCGTCAGTGTTCCCACCGATGTGGTCTGGATGTCCATGTGTGAGGATAACCGTGTCAATATCTTCAGGCGTAATCCCCTCGGCCTTCAGGTTCGGGAGGAGTTTCCCTGTATTTGGAGTAAGACCATTAGCACCCGTATCCACCAGTACCCTGTGTTCCCCTGTGTTGACCACCAAACAGATATAAGGACTTACCCACTCCGTCCACTGTTCTGGCGTTAAGTTGTATTCGTGAAGTGCTTGCTCAAGTAGTTCTCTCGGTGCGTTGGCGAAAAGAAAGGTGGCGGGGGGTGGGAACATGGGAGGCGCATATATCATGGTGCCGTCGCTGATGGCTATGCATTCAAAATTCCCTACCTTGAAGCGATAGGCTTTGGTGTTCATAATTTTCCTCCTTTCTAAGTGTATTGTGACCTATGTGACCTTATTCTACGATAGCCGACCATTCAGGGCAAGTGCCAAGAAGAAACAGCGTCAAGGCGATTTTGTATCACGACTATTATTAAAAAAAAGGTGATTTACAACTTTGGGAAGATTGGAGGAAGGTAACGCAATTATCTAACGATGAATTCAAACGATGAAAAAACGTTTAAGTAAGAGGATTATTTGAAGCTGATTTGAGGTAATATCATTACCTTGATGGTGGGGAAGGGGGGACTCGAACCCCCATGGGTTACCCCACATGATCCTAAGTCATGCTCGTCTGCCAATTCCGACACTTCCCCACGGCAGGTTAACCATGTTAACCGAAAGTTAACCAAAGACACAATAACCGCCTTCCTGTCCTCCAGAAGCCCGGGCTTATCACAGCATACTATAACATTCTACCAAGGATGCCTCAAGAGGGCACGGTCAGCCGCATTTGCAGTTCGATTGTGCTCCTGATTGCCCAAAGTGCAAATTTATCAATATCGTAAATTGGCTTGTTCACTTGAGCATTGCACGTATTCATACCATTCATACAATATATCTGTGGTGTCATTATGTGCAAAAGCCAATTTGGAGGACAGCATGAAGCACTACAGGGCGGTGGTGCTGGGTAGCTTTCTTAGTCCACTGGGTAGATTTGGAGCAGCAGGGACTCAAACTTTCAACCAGTCGGTATGGAGCTAGCTACGGTGCAGCAACGGCTCATACTCCTGCCAATGCAGTAAGTAATACAACACATCCAGTTGGGGTCATAGCTACCAGAAGTATCGCTAGTAAGAGCAAGATAACAATGAACCCCTTCTGCTTCTCAGGGTGTTCTGGTACCTCTGACTTATTCGCCTTAGTTATGGGCCGACTTTTCAGAGTTATTCTAGCCATATCGTCCTCCTCCACCTTTAACGTTGCGTTCTCGACATAGACTTCTGGCAACATTACATTACGGTTTGTATTCTACCACACAAGTCCATAGTCTGCTGTTTTGTGATACGCCATGTTCTTGAGTATGTTTGACAAATGTTTAAGAAAATCGCTGGCAGCATGAAGCACTGCAGGCGGTGGCAGGGTAGCTGATGCTGACCATCATTTACCCCGACCTGTTCAAAGCACAAAGGAGGAAATACCCCTGAAGCGAGTACCCCTTACCCCATGGAAATCTGTGATGCCCTTGGCCAAGAAAAACCCCATCGTCAATCCTTTTCAGTTCATCACGCAGGCCAAAAAGGCTTGAGGGAAAGTGGGGATAGGTTACTGCGAGGCAAGGTTTCTGGTCAAATAGTGACTTCTCAATAAAGGTATTTATTCCGAAGCGCTGAGGGAAAAAGCGATTGCGAAATAGGTTGGTTCCTTCACCCTTTTTCTCTCCGTCAAAAGTGGAGATGAATCTCTTCCCCGTCCAGCGGGCTAGAGGGTTGTCAAAGGCAATAGCCAATGCTGCTTTTCTCCACCACCCGGCCTTGGGATTCAAAACGAGGAAGCTCCCTGCAGTATAACCTTCAATTTCATCGAAAGATGGTGGCTTGCCTTCCCTAAATAGCCTATGCAAGTCATCAAACGAATATTCTTTGAATTTAGCGATGATGGCCCCAGCATCTTCGAGGGAACAACGCTTTCCCAACTTTAAAGTGGTCATGTTATCTCCCCCCTCTTGCAGTGAATTAGGTTGGCCCAGACTTAGCAATTCCTGCGATATTCTACCGCGAAATGTATACTAAGGCAAGTTTGTCTGTATGCCAATATGTGGTAGAATGTCGTTATGAGATTACGTGCATTCGAGCTTTATGAGCCTGTCCCTCGACTCAACGAACCACATGCCTTGGCTGTCCTTAAGCCATGGATCGATGTTAGCAATGTGGGAACTCTCACCTTATCTCGTCTGGAGTCTTATCTAAAAGCTGTGCCATTGGGTGAGCTAGCCAGGCCGGGGAACTTTTTTGACTTCACACGCTATCGTCCGATGCTGGATATCAAAGAAGGCCGCCGTCAGGTTCAGATCCCCAATACAACTATTAGTTATGCCAAAATGGAAGGAGGTCACGACTTTATATTTCTGCACCTTCTGGAGCCACACATGCTAGCCGAGACATATGTCAACTCGGTATTCGACCTCCTCAAGAGTTTTGGAGTTAGAAGGTATTGCCTCATGGGAGCGATGTATGACATGGTTCCCTACACCAGGCCACTATTGGTCACTGGCTCAGCGAGTAACCTCAGGCTACAAAAAGAGCTGGAGGTAGCGCATGTAGTATCCAGTGACTATCAAGGACCTACGACAATTACTTATCTGATATCACAGCGAGGACTTGAAATAGGCATGGAGACTCTCAGCCTCATAGTGCATCTACCTCAGTATCTCATGATGGAGAACGATTACAGGGGCAAGAAAAGGCTCATGGAGGTGCTCTCCATTTTGTACGATTTCCCTCTCTCTGAAGAGGATGCTGATAAAGCTAAGGAACAAGAGGAACGGGTTAGTCAGATCGCCGAACAGTTCATTCAGCAGGAGCCAAGCTACAGGCTCATTCTGAACCAACTGGAAGCCTACTATGACTCCCGAGTCGGACAGGCCAAAGAAGAAAGCAAACTATCGCCAGAGGTTGAGAAGTTCTTACGTGACTTAGGCAGGCGATTCCAATAAGGTTAAAAGGCTTCCCCAGCAGCGCTGTCACCCTTTAAGATGTCCTCAATGGAAGAAGATTCTTCCCAACATTGGACTCTCCAGAAGAACCGCTCCCTCGGGGCAATTTTCCTGGCAGCAATAGCAGCGGATACAACGGTCATATTTATACGTCGGTGCACTGGATTTATCTCCCGTGTGCCAATCAACAGCTTTAGGTTCAACCGGACACATCTTGACGCAAATGCCACACTTGTTGCATTTTGCTTCGTCTATAACTGGCCTCTCGCATATACGATTTTTAACGAAGTTCCTCACCCGACTACGGGAGCAGGGCGTCGGAGGTATTCGAATTACCTCAAAACTCCGATCAAGGAATGATTCTATAGCCTCTCCGACTATGTCAATGTTTTCACTGTGATATGTTCCCAAGCGTGCTTTCTCGCCCGGCTTTGATGTCGGCACGATTTCCGGGTCAAGGTCAATGATTCTGCAAGCTGTGGCATCTATCGCAACAGGATCGCTGGAGAGCAGCAAAACATTCATTTTTTTCGGTTTCCCGCTTCTTGGCCCATTGCCCTCCATAGCCATGATGCCATCCATCACACATAGACGTGGTTTGACCAGCGTGTTCAAATCAACAAGCATAGTGCAGAAATCATACGGATCAGGCAACTTGACATGAAATTGGCCTTTAAGAAAGCCAGGAATGCATCCAAATTGGTTCTTTATCGCCCCTGTAAATCGGGGCAACGGGTGCGTTTTTAGTTTCGGAAGATTGACCAAGCCGTCTGAGTCCAGGACGCCACTGGCAATGACGAAGCTTTTTACCAGCAGTGCATCCTTATGACTTACTGACCTGCCGGAATCAAAATCAGCGAGGCTCAGCCCCAACTCGTCACCAACCTGTTTGAGACCTGATTTCCTCATATTTGGTTCGCACTTTCCAAAGCTTGGCGAGTCGCCATAAGACACACTGGAGCCCATTTCCCTTAGCAGCCTACCCACAGCCCTAAACACAGCCGGGTGTGTGGTCACACTTTTCTCAGGCTTTGAGCCTATCAGCACATTAGGTTTCAGTACTATTCTCTCGCCCGGTTTTGCGAACTGAGAGATCCCTCCCAGAAGGTCGAGCCCAGACCTGATAGCTTTGTACACTTTGTCATCATCATATGTCTCGCATCTCACCAGAGCGACTCTACTTTTGCCCATAGTTCCTTGTTCCTCCGCACCGAGACCTGTTTCATCTCACAATTCTATTATAGCCACATGCAGTAGTAAAGGACACCGCAGGAACCACTAAATCATCTAATTTGAGACTTTTATCACATAAGAGATCCGCTTTTTACACTATCATGTCCATAGAGGGAACAACGTGCGAAGAACACTTCCAGTCGAACTTCCGAGAGTAAAAGGCAGATGCCCTGGATGCATGAGGCCAGTCTACAGACGCGGCATCAGGCATTGGGGTCGAGTGTGGCACGAAAGTTGTCTCAGGAAATCGTGAGATACCTGAAAGCATTAGTTCATTGCCAGCGTGCCTTACCTTAATTGTGCCCGCATTGTCTTACACTGTCCTAAAATGTAACTGATTGCTTCCCTATCTGGTTTTTATGCCCCGGTCTCTTAACTCATACAAGACAGCCCAAATAGCAAAAATGAAGGCCGCAATCGCTATCTGAACCCACTCAGCCGGGTGGGCCTTCAACTCGTGATGGGTCACGCCAGTCACCACGGCCATAACCATGCATACTATGCCCACGAAGCCCGCTAGCCTGGATACCCAGAAATACAATGTTGTGGGGACTCTTTCCATAAATTTACCTCCTCGGGAAAGCGGAGCACCCCGCGATCCCTTTTAAAATCCTTGCATTAGTATAGATATCGCAATAGAATATCTCAACTGGCGGGAGTTAACAAGTAAGCCTGCCCAGCAGATTCTGGAGGCAGCGAAATGTATTACTTCGCCTATGCGTCCAATCTCAGTCACAAGCGTATGCTGCAGCTCTGCCCCGACTGCAAGCCCAAATTCACCGCTACCCTTAACAACTACAAACTAATATTCACTGGGTGGTCGAGAAAGTGGCATGGCGGAGTTGCCACTATCAGAGCTTCGAGGGGTAGCAGGGTCATTGGCGGCATCTACGAAATATCCGAGAGATGCCGCAAATCGCTGGACGAGCAGGAAGGATACCCTATGATCTACGATAGAATAAACGTCCAGGTAACAATAAAGGACGGTGACCTTGTGCAAGCGGTGACCTACATCAAGCGTGAGCAGGCCGAAGAGACCAAGCCTTCCCAGGAATACTTGACGGTTATCAGCGAGGGCTACAAAGACTGGCGGCTTGTCTGAATTAAGATAGGTTTGGGAATGTAGTATGGCAGTTAAAGTCGTGACTGACAGCACATCTGACATCCCTGACGGCCTGGCGCAGGAGTTGGGCATTACAGTGATACCGATCTATGTGATATTTGGGCAAAAAGTCTACCGCGATAGGGTAGACATTGATGCGGATGAGTTCTACCACAAACTGGTCCACGGCCCGGTTCATCCCACTACTTCTGTGCCCTCGCCTCAGGACTTCGCTGATGTCTACAATCGCCTTGCTGCGGAAACAGACGAAATCATCTCGATTCATATTACCTCTAAACTAAGCGGCATATATAACTCGGCGCTTTCGGGGATACAGCTCGTTGGCAAGAAATGCCGAATCGAAGTGTTAGACTCGATGTCCATGTCGATGGGCCTGGGGCTTTCGGTCCTCGCTGCTGCGCGGGAAGCTCAGACCGGAAGTAACCTCGACCAGGTAGCCGCGCTGACGCGCCGAGCTGTGCTTCAGGTTCACAGCCTGATTATGGCGGATACTTTGAAATACGCCGTCAGAGGTGGGCGGCTCAGCAAGACCTACGGCCTGCTAGGAACCGTTCTCAGGGTCAGGGCTTTGCTCGGCATGCGCGATGGCGACGTGTTTCTGGCTGGCCTCGCTCGTACCAGGGCTAAGGCTCTGGAGCATATGTACGAATTTGCCAGCGGCTTTCCCAAAGTCAAAGAGATAGCTCTGGGCTATACGACTGAGTATAAGGATGCCAAGAACCTTGCCGAACGCTTGAAGATAGCCTTCCCCGAAGCGCCTGTCTATGTGGCGAGGGTGGGCCCTGCGATAGGAGTCTACGGCGGCCCAGGCGGTATGGGCATTGGCGTAAGACGGTGGGAAACGGGAGATAATAGCATCCGGTAGTGTTTCATACTCGCTCTCCCCGCATTTGCTGAATAGCCTCAGTTTTGGGTCTCGCTCTCGGCAGGCTCCCTTGACTCAACAGCTTCGTTTGCCCAACAGTCCACTGTTATTATCACTGGGGATAGTATTGCCGGATGTGGGGGAATTCCCAGATGGTACCAAAATGCGGGCGGAGCCGTTGCCAGCTCCTTAAATTGTCCCCGCAACAGCTTTATGTGTCGCCGCACGGTCGCCCTCTCGTGTGGGTCTGTAATTGCTCTATCGGCGACCCTGACGTTGGACACCACGTACTTTACCCACAAGCCTTCACCGGAACATTTGAATCTGTTGACACAGGTCTCGCATTCTTCTTCCCTACAGGGCACACACGCGGCAATACACCACTTGCCGTAAGAGATCAAACGAGGGAAATCTATCTCCAGAGTCGAACATCTCGCCCTTTTGTTCCCGCGCATTATGAATAGCCACATAAGGCTCCAGTTGTGCACTATTCCCTCCGTCCGTTCTTGTGCCCCTAATTACATCTTACATCAAATTGTCAAGCCCGCAAGCCCGGGGACAGATCATATTCATGACCCGTAAGGATTTACCATAATGTATAAATCCTGTGGAGACTCTGTGGACAACTTTGTGGATAAAGCCCTTGACACATAAGGCTCAGCCTAAGCTACTATAGTCCTAGCTTGCTAGCTGGGGCATGCACAGTTTCAGCTCAATACTGTCCTCTAGATTGGGGGTACAAGATGAGCAAAGAGCGAGAACCATCCGCCCTTGTTGAATGCAAGGGAGAAGCACACTACTGGATACTCAATGATAAAAACCTGGGTATCTGCAAGAGGTGTGGCGCCACGAAGCAGTTTGCAATCGAGAGGTGGGTGTGGCAAAGGCGCAAGGTTATCACTAGCAAGAGTAAGGCAACGGGGTAGCTTTCTGCGCCCGACAGCAACCTGCATCGATCTATGCCGTCCTGCAACAACGGCCAGAGATATATAAATAGGGTGCACACCGCCATGACGGTGTGCACCCACCTTTCTTAAGATAGCACTCTACTTAGTTCAGCCGCTTATTGCGTCAGCGCTAGGGCGCGGTCAGGTTCTTCTGTTTGTTGGCCCCCTCAGTCCAGGTGCTCGTCTGAGTTGCCATCACGCCACTTACCATAAAGGTTACAGGCTGTCCTTCAAAGGGAATGCCTGCTGCCTTATTAACCTGTATATAATAGTGAGAAGCAGCACTCACCGTTGTAGAATAGCCATATCCTGCTACAATCGCCATTACGGCAGTGCCAGCAGGGGCGTTAACCCCGTTGAGTTGTACCGAGCCATAGAAGCTACAAGGATATGATGCAGTATTCGCGGTGGGCCCAGGCATGAGTGTGGGCGTAGGCGTTGGAGGTGCAGTGGTGGGGCTCGGTGATGGCGTTGGCGTCGGTGCCTCTGTCGGTGTCGGTGCCACCGTTGGTGTTGGTGTCGGTGTCGGTGTGGGAGTCACATAGACTGTCTTGGTACAGGTACAGCCCAGAGCCCCGAAGACAAGCACCAGCACCAACAAAGGGATCAACACAACTGCTATCTTTTTCATTTTACCTCCTTCTCTAAATATAACGCCCCCGATTATACCACAGAAAAACCCTTAGAGGAATAGTTACTTCAGGACAATTTTAGTTAATTAAAGACATATCACAAATAATTACTTTGAAGATAGACTTCTTATGGTTCGCCTTGAGCTTGTCGAAGGATGCCCCCTAATTCCCCATTGACATAGAATCTCTTTGATTGTATCTTGTGTCCTGAGATGACTGAAAAGATCGTTTGTCCCAAGTGCGGTGGCCTCACATCTGATGCCAGGTTCTGCAAACATTGTGGAGAGCCTCTGCAC
>Ga0315281_10000818_pt1 | contig 44860 bp, 42 predicted proteins | sample YL17G07_0_MG_FD_204540 | JGI IMG/M metagenome (GOLD analysis project Ga0315281, IMG submission 204540) | Sediment microbial communities from Yellowstone Lake, YNP, Wyoming, USA - YL17G07_0 | ecosystem: Environmental > Aquatic > Freshwater > Lake > Sediment | place: USA: Wyoming | collected...
GAAGGGGAACGCGCATGAGTTCAGTCGTAAAGAAGCGCAAGAAGAAGATGCGCAAGCACAAGCATCGCAAGATGCTGAAGAAGACCCGCTGGCAACGCAAGCACAAGGGCTAGGCCGCCGCAGGCCGCGCTGCGCGCCCCGGCGCGCCGCGGCCTGACGTCGCCAGCCACCCAGATGCGATCGAGGCCCCGATTCCGGGGCCTTTTCGCGTGCCCGCTTTCGGCAGCACCCTCGCCCCGGTTCGGCCGCTACACTTGGGCGATGAGCATCGCGCTGAAGCTGACGCACGACGAGCCTCGCCTGGTGTACCTGGCGCTGGTCTACCACCTCGGCCGCCCCGGCTCCGAGCTCGACCCCGCGACGAAGATGCCCCTGGAGCACGGCCTGCGCGAAGTGAAGGTGGCGCTCGGCGGCGAGATCGAGAGCGATGCCGCGGTCGTCGAGCTGGACGGCGCGCAGTACCGGAAGCTGCTGTCGGCGATCTACGGCTGCGTGAATGAGCTGCGCGTCTACCACATGCGCAATGGCGAACAGAGCACCAGCCCGCGCTTCACCGACACCGCCCGCACGCTGTTCCCGGAGCTGGCCGCCGACCACGAAGCCGCGCTGGACGTCGCCGAAGCGATGATGATGCTCCACCGCCGCATCGAGCGGGCGGTGCATCGCGCCGAGGAGGCGCAAGCGGCGGCGCCCGAGGAGAAGCAGCCGAAGTCCGGCGGGCGCTGGCCGTTCCGCAGGCGGGTCCACAGATCACACAGATGACGGGGGAGGAGGCCGAAGCCCCTTCATCTCTGAAATCTGTGAAATCTGTGGACTCCACGGTCGTCGCACACCCGCACTTACGGTGCTCGCGCCGATCGCGAATCGATCCCCACGTAATCCCCTCGTGAGAGAGGGGTGGCCATCGAAGACTCGCGGTGGAGAGAAGGGGGTGAGGGCCGCGCGGCTCGCCAGGCGACCTGCCCGGCGCGGTCCGGAACTGGACAACACATAACTCGCTACTGACAACCGCCGCGAGCCGTGCTACAATTCGCTCATCTGATATAGCGTGTTATAGGTACAGAGGCCCGGATGGTTACGAGCCCTTTCGAGAATTACCTGGACCTCGTTGAAGCAGCGCGCATGCTCAACATCCACCCGCAGAGCCTGCGCCGCCTGATCAAGCAAAAGAAAGTGCCGGCGGTGCTCTTCGCCGGCAAGTACCTGATCGAGCGCGACAAGCTCGAGATGTTCAAGTCGAACTACGACCCGCGCCCCGGCCGCAAGCCGATCCGCCGCCTGCTCTAGGGTTCGCGGTCGCGGTTGGCCTCGAAGAAGGCCATGCTCTTCCGGTACCAGTCCTCGCCGATCTTCCCGCTCGACCGCAGGTACGTCAGCAGCACCTCGAGCGTCAGCACGGACACGAGGCGGATCCCCACTTCCTCCAGCTTCGCGCGGCCGCCCGACTGGCGGTCGAACAGCACGACGGCATCCCGCACGAAGAGCCCCTCGTCGCGCAGCCGGTTGGCGGTGACGATCAGGCTGCCGCCGCCGGTCGTCAGGTCGTCCATGATCAGCGCCGTCTGGCTGGGGTGGTAGAGCCCCTCCACCTCGGACTCCAGGTCGTCGGTGTGCGGGTGGAGGTAGATCAGCGGGATCTTCGACGCGAGCGAGAACGCCTCGGCGATGACGAGGCCGCCGAACGGCACACCGCACACGATATCGAAGGGATCGATCTGCGGGTTGCGCATGGACTGCAGCGTGGCGAGTTCCTGCTGGAGGATGTGTGCCGCCCGGGCCAGCGCCGTCGGGTGCGCGATCAGCAGCCGCAGGTTCACGTGGATGGGCGAGTGGACGGTCGTGCGGCCGAGCGTGAAGTCGCCGAACTGCACGGCGCCGAGGCGCCAGAGTGTATCGGCGAGCCAGAGGTTGGACTGCGTGGTCAGATCTTCAGCCATGGGCATGGAAAAAGGCCCTCCGCTGGGGAAAGCCTTTCCGCGTGGTGCTATGCAATTCTGGACCTCGAGCAGGCTCCTGTACGGTAACCTCCGTCATGGGTTGGGATTGCGCTCATAGCGTCCCGGTTCCATGTCATTTATGGTGGAGCCTGCCTCGGCTGGCCCGCCCTGCCCCGGAAGAGGAACAGGGCTTCTCAGTCAACCTGCCAAACACCCCAGCGGATGCGGTCGTTCATGAGAGACCTCCTTATCACTACGGAGTGCTCACGAGCCCGTCCACGGGCTAGATCTACGATATTGCGGATCCCGGAGCCTGTCAAGTGCCTCCCGTCATCTGTGGGCGGCCGGGGGCGATCCGCCGTGCCGTGCCGGGAGTATGATCAGAGCAGACGCATGCAGGAGGCAGCAGTGTGACGGCACCAGTCATCCCGCTCGCGAATCAGCTCGATCCGATTCCTCGCCGCCCGATGGGGCGCATGCTGCGCGCGGCGCGGATCATCCATCCGTTTCCGACGCTGCTCAACGTCGCCGCCACGGCCGCGCTGGCCTGCGTCGCCGTCCGTGGCGTGCCGGCCGCCGGCGTGCTCGCGCGGATGCTCGTGCTGATGCTGTGCGCGCAGAGCGCGATCGGCATCACAAACGACTACTTCGACCGCGATCTCGATGCCGTAACGAAGCCATGGAAGCCGATCGCCGCCGGCCTCGTGGCGCCCGCCGCGGCGGCGGTCGCTGCGCTGGTGCTGACGGTGGCTTCCACTGCTATCGCCCTGACGCTCGGCCTCGCCAGCTTCGCGCTGGTGATGCTGGGGCTGGCGTGCGGCCTGGCGTACGATGCGCGGCTCAAGCGCACGGTCCTCAGCGCCGTGCCGTACATGGTGGCGATCCCGACGCTGCCTTTGTGGGTGTGGTTAACCATGGGCGAATGGCGGGACGCGCTCTGGTGGCTCTTGCCGCTCGGCGCGCTCACCGGCTTCGCGCTGCACCTCGCCAACACGCTGCCCGACATCGACGGCGACCGCGCGCACGGCGTGAGCGGCCTCGCGCACCGTCTGGGCGCGCGCCGGTCGATGTACGCCGGCTGGGCGTCCTTCGGAGCGGCGCTCGGGCTGAGCGCGCTGCTGGCGCCGTTCCTGGCGTACGACCTGCGCGTGTACGTTCCGGCCGCCGCGGTGGGCGCGGGATGCCTCGCCGCCAGCATCGGGCTGTACCTGCTCCGGCGCGACGCTGCGGCGCTGCAGTTTGGCTTCGGAGCGCTCGGCGTGGGCGCGGCGGTGCTCGCGGCGGGCTGGCTCGGCGCGGTGGGTTGACCGGCATTTTGGCGCTGCGGTCAGGCCGCTGCTACGATCGGGGGTGACCTCAGACGGCATCGGCCTCTATCTCCACATCCCGTTCTGCACGGCCAAGTGCGGCTACTGCGACTTCAACTCGTACGCCGGGCACGAGCACATGATCCCGACGTACGGCGATACGCTGCTGCGCGACGCGTCGCTCTGGGCCGAGGCGGTGGCCGGGCGCGAAATCGAAACGCTCTTCCTCGGCGGCGGCACGCCCAGCCTGACGCCGGTCGAGCAGATGGACCAGATCCTGAACGGCCTGCGGCAGACCTTCCGCTTCGAGCCCGGCGCCGAAATCTCGCTCGAGGCGAACCCTGGCAGTCTCTCGACGGAGTACCTGCGCGGGCTGCGGTCGGTGGGCTTCAACCGGATCTCCATCGGCGTGCAGTCGTTCGACGACGAGGAGCTGGTGGCGCTGGACCGCATCCACACCGGCGATCAGGCGCGCGCGGCGTACGCATCGGCGCGCGACGCGGGATTCGAGAACGTCAACCTCGACTTCATCTACGGGCTGCCGGAGCAGCCGCTGGACGCGTGGCAGCGCACACTGGAGCAGGCGCTGGCGCTGGCGCCGGAGCACCTCTCGCTGTACGCGCTGACGGTCGAGGACGGCACGCCGCTGGCCCGCGACGTCGCGCGCGGCCGGGTCTCCGCGCCGGACCCGGACATGCAGGCGGAGCACTACGAGTGGACGCAGGAGCGGCTGGCGCGCGCCGGCTACGAGCACTACGAGATCTCGAACTGGGCGCTGCCGGGGCGGCGCTGCAAGCACAACCTGCTGTACTGGCAGAACCGCGAGTACCTGGGGCTGGGTGCCGGCGCGCACTCGTTCCTCAACGGCGTGCGCTTCTCGACGGTGCTGCTGCCGAATCGCTACGCCGAACTCGTCGACGAGACGGTCGCGTCGCGCGCCGAGGGCGGCGCGGCGATGCTGCACGTGCACGGCGCGGAGCAGATCACGCCCGAGCTGTCGATCGCGGACACGCTGATCCTCGGGCTGCGGCTGACGGACGGGATCGACACGGGCGCGTTCGAGACGCGCTACGGACGTAGCGTCGACGATCTGCACGGGGCGGTGTTCGAGGAGTTCATCGGCTACGGCCTGCTGGAGTGCACGCCGACGCACCTGCGCCTGACGGCGCGCGGCCGCCTGCTGAGCAACGAGCTGTTCCAGCGCCTGCTGCCCGAGCCGGGCACAGTGTAGTGCCGCCGATGGGTGAAGAGATGAAACCACAGATTTCACCGATTTCACAGATTGCTTCGTGCTGAGACAGGCCGTTTCCGCCGGTAGCGAACATCGATCACTGGGGCGGCGATGGAGGTGCATCGCCGCCCCAGGTCGTTTGCGCCGCATCTTCTCGTGGCGGAGCTCCCCTTCCCTCCTAGGGAAGGGGCCGGGGGTTAGGTCGGGGCGGGTCGAGTGCGACGGCGTGGAGTAAGGAAGCGTTAGAAGCACGACACTTAGACGGGGCGGCAATCAGGCCGACTACCCATCGGTCAGTGCAGCGTGCCGGCACATAGCTCTCGCGATCACTCCGGCAGCAGCAGCTCGCCGCGCAGAACCGTGACGGCGTGGCCGCCGATGTGCGCGCGCGGCGCGTCGGCCGTGCCCGTGACGCGCACGTAGACGCGCCCCGGTTGCCCCATCTCGAGCCCCTGCTCGGCGACGTAACGGATGGCGCCGTCGCGCGCCGGCAGCAGCGCGTGCTTCGCGATGAAGACGGCCGTGCAGCCGTTGCTGCTCCCCGTCACCGGGTCCTCGACGATACCGGCGGCGGGCGCGAACGCGCGCACGTGGATGTCCGCATCGGCGGACTGCGCTCCGAGGCAGAAGATCGACAGTCCGTGCGGCACGTCCATCAGCGCCATCATGTCGGGCTTCACGCGCAGCATCGCATCGAGTGACGCGACCTGCGCGATCACCCAGAAGATGCCGGTCGAGACCTGCTCCGCGCGGACGATCTCGCCGGGGGCCAGGCCGACGGCGGCGGCGATGGCATCGAGCGGTAGCGGGCTCTCGCGGAACTCCGCCGCGGCCTGCGTCATGGTGTACAGGGCGGCGTCGCCTCCGGTGACCTCGACCGGGATGACGCCGGCGCCGGTTTCGAGGAGCAGCGGCTCGCCGCCGTCCAGCTTCACGCGCTCTTCGCTGATCAGGATGTGCGAGGCGGCGATCGTCGGGTGGCCGGCGAACGGCAGCTCCGTGCCGGGCGTGAAGATGCGGATGTGCGCGTGGTGCGCCGGCGACGCCGGCGGCAGCAGGAAGACGGTCTCGGAGAGGTGCTGGTTCAGCGCGATGCGCTGCATCGTCTCCGCGCTCAGCCCCACCCCATCGACAACGGCGGCGGGGTTGCCTTCGAGCGGCGTGCGCGTGAAGGCGTCGACGTGGCGGATCGTCCGGCCCGGCATTACAGCACGTGGCGGATGACGCGCGCCGCCCGCCCGCCGGCCGAGATCAGCAGCGTCCACGCGAGCGCGTTCACCAGCACGTTGATGGGGTACATCATCCACATGCGCTCGGCGCGGCCCTCTTCGAGCGCCTGTCCCGCCAGCGTGCGCGTGACGATGAACTGCAGGATCGCCGTCACGGCGAACGTCCGGATGAATGTCTTGCGCATGGCGATGCCTCCTCCGTCGTGCGGAGCGCTACAGATCCTTGCGGTAGATCCGCGTGCGCGACGCGGGCTTCCACGGCGGGTACACCGTGCGCTCGATCTCCCAGCCCTCGCGGTCGAACAGCGAGTGCGCCTTGACGTTGTTCTCGCTGGTGTGCAGCCAGAGGTGGCGCTTACCGCGCTTCTTCGCCTCGGCCTGCACTGCTTCGAGCAGCATGCTGCCGACGCCCGAACTCCGCGCGCCCGCCGTGACCTCAATGTTCTCGAGGTAGGCGTTGTCGCCCTGCTGGAACGCGCGCGTGTCGTCGTCCGGCGGGTCCCAGTCCTGGTCGTCGCGGAAGTTGATGTGGACGACCGCCCAGCCGACGGCGCGGCCGCCGTCATCGGCCACGTAGGCGAAACAGTCGCCCGCCCTGCACGCCTCTTCCATGTGGTCGAGCCGCGTGCGGTCGCGCTCGCTGAGGAACGCTTTGAGCGGCGCCTCGTCCCGCGCGAAGTCGATCAGACGAACGGAGATGCTGTCGTTGGCCGTCATGGCGCTCTCCGGGTACGGGCGGGCTGCGTGCGGCGTTCGTTCACGGGACATCCTTCCCTGATGGGGCGCCGGGCGTGAGGATGCCTCGATTCTAACGCCCAGCGGGAAGGGGAGGGAAGCGGCCTGCTCAGGCCCGGCGCATCGTGCCGCTCAGCGCGCCCGTAAACGTGCCGTCGGCGGCGGCCTCGAGGCGGCTGGAGATCGTGAAGTGCACTCCTGCGTATGGGCCGACGCCGTCGCAGGTCAGGCGCATGTAGCCGCCATCGAGGCCGGTGAGCTGGCCGGTGCAGAGCACGGTATTCGTAACTGGATCGGTAATCTGCGCCGTATTGACGGTAATCGCTGATTTCGGCTGGGCCTCGGTGGTCTCGTTGTCGTTCGCTTCGTGCTCGTCGACCTCGTTATCGGGCGTGGGTACGACGCGCGACTGCGTCAGTTCCACGCGCACGTTCGCCGGGAAGTCGCCGCTGGTCGTACCGTCGATCGTCAGGTGCGATGCGCTGGCATCCTTCGTCTGCGCGTACGTGCCGGCGAAGTCGTTATCAAAGCTCGGCAGGAACGGAAACGCCTCCGGCGTCGGCGTCGGTGACGGCGCGGCGGCGGCCGGCGCGCTGCTGGGCGCGCGAAGGGCCACGCTGCCGGCCGGATCGGCTTCAGCGAGCGCGCTGGATGCCGGCGCGGCGCCTCGCGCGTCGAACAGCGACGTGCCGAACATCAGCACCGCGGCGACGATCACCGTCGCTGCGCCGCTCGCGAGCCGCAGGGTGCGCACGGTGCTGCTTTCGGGCATGTGGTACTGGATGCGATAGAGGATCAAGGAGAGGGTGGCGCCGCCCGTCGTGACGTAGATCGCCTTCGCCCACGCCTCGGTCGTGTCGGTGCCGCCGACGATGCCGTGCAGGGCCACACCCGCGAACATGGCGAACGTGAGGAAGTGCAGCGCCCGCCACGTCCGGTAGCCGATGGCGCGCCGGACGTAGAAGCTCGCGATGAGCAGGATCAGCGCGTAGAGCGAGAACACGCCTACCGCGGTCTGCCACGTGCGATACGGCGACAAGAACGGAATCGACAGCTGCCACACGTTGAAGTGGAAGTAGCCGTCGAGCAGCAGGATGTAGACGTGGAAGATTGTGAACGCCAGCGCCAGCAGCGTCGTGAAGCGATGGATGTCGAACACCGTGTTGCGCTTGACGAAGCGCTCGACCAGCCGCGTGCCCATCGAAATGCCGAGGGCGACGGACACGAAGAGCAACAGGTAGCCGGTGAAGCCCGCCGCGCGCGAGAGGTACCAGAACTCGTGATTCAAGCGAAATACTCCGCCATGCCGCTCGTCGCCAGCGTCTCGCCGCGCGCCGTGACGGCGATGCACTCCGCGCCGTCGAAGCGCTCGATCATCGTGATGCCGGCCGCCGAGCCGAGCAGGAAGGCGCACTTCGCCAGCACGTCGGCCTGTGTGGCCGTCAGGCCGACGACGGTCACCGTGAGCAGGTCGCTCGCCGAGCTGGCGTGCTCTCGCGGGTCGATCAGGTGGTGATAGCGCGTGTCGCCGATGTTCCAGTGCCGCTTCGACGACCCGGACGTGGCGACGCCGCGGTCGTTGACGTTCAGCACCACCAGGTCTTGCTCCGGCAGGAACGGGTCCTGCACGCCGACGTACCATCCGTCGCCATCAGGACCGTCGCCCGCGGCGTAAAGATCGCCTGATGCGTTGACCATCGCGTTCGCGTGCGATCCGAGCGATGCGATCGCCCGGTCGACGGTGTAGCCCTTGCCGATGCCGCCCAGGTCGATGCGGGCGTCCACAGGCAGCGTGATCGTCTCGTGGTCGTAGTCCAGCGCGATCTGGCGCCATAGCTGCGGAGTGCCCGCCGGCGCGCGTGACGCTACAGCGACTCCGCCGCGCGGGCCGATCTGTTCGAAGCTGCGGTCGTAGCCGCTGGCCTCCAGCGCGTCGAGCACCGTCGGGTCGAAGATGCCCTCCGTGATGCAAGCCCAGCCGACGGCTTCGCTCACCGCATCGAACAGCAGCGGCGACGCGTGGAAGGGCGCTGGCGCTGCGGCGTTGAGCGCGCACAACTCGCTCTCCGGATCGAAGCGGCTCATCGCGCGCTCGTGCGACGCGAACAGCGCCTCGATGGCGCGCGCGCCGGCGGCGTCGCCGCGGACGATCTGCACGTCGACCGTGCCGCCCATGGCGGGGAAGGTTCGGGTGGTCGGATCAGGAGACATGCGTCCTCGTGTGGCGCTTGCGTGTTACCGGCGCTACCGCCGCCGCAGCCACGCGCTTCCCCCGGGCTGGCGTAGCGGACGCCGCCGCCGCTGCGGCGGGCGCGTCGGCGGCGGCGGGCGGCGGCGGGTTGGTGTGCACGAGCGCCCACGTGCCGAGCAACGCCGCTATGCCGGCCACGGCCGCGCCCACTTTTGCCGCGAGGTTCTTCTTGAGGTTCATCGGGTCCCTTTCCCCTATAGAGTGCCAGACGCGGCCCCGCGATTTGTTACCAAAACGATAACGGGGCCGGAGGATGGGAAGTCCCTCATTTCGGCTGTATACTCGGACTCACCTCGATCGACTGGATGCCGGAAGGAGGCGGGCCGTGCTGTATTTCGTCAAGGCCGAACTGAGGCAGATGCCACCGATGGCCCGCGAGCAGTGGATGGGGCAGGTGATCGCCACCTGGCAGGTGCTCGCCGAGCTGGAGCGCACCGGGCAGGCCAAGGGCGTCGGGGCCATGCTGGGGAAGCAGGCCGGCGTGGCCATCCTCGACGCCGAGTCGCACGAGGCGGTCGCCCTCATTCTGCAGCGCCTGCCCGTGTCCGCCTACCTCGAATGGGACATCGTACCGATGGTCTCCGCTCAGCAGGCGCTCGACAACGCCCGCTGGTCCACCGCCGCCACCGCGCGGACGTAACGATGACGACGATCGTCGAGCACGCGAGGTCATTGTTCGCGTACAACGCGTGGGCTGATGACCGGATTCTGGCGACGGCGGAGGGCATCTCCGACGCGGCGTACGCCGACCTGCGCGGGCAGTTCGAGCACATGCTCGGGACGCAGCGCTACTGGCACGCGAACTGGACCGGGACGTCGGAACAGCTGGTGCTGCCAGTGTTGCCGACGCTCGCGAAGGCCTGTGAGGACTACGCAACATCGCACGCGGCGCTTAGCGCCTATGCCGGCGCGCTGACGCAGGAGGAGTTGGACCGCAGCGAGCAGTGGTGGCTCCGCTGGGGCTTCGAAGGGCGGATGGCGCTCGGGGAGAGCATCACGCAGATCTTCTACCACGGCATCCAGCACCGCTCCGAGATCGCCGTCGTGCTGACGTCGCTCGGCCGCTCGCCGGGTGATCTCGACTACCTGACCTTCTTGCGCGAATCCGGCGCCGCCGTGCCGGCGGATTAGCCAGTCCCCACCTTCGTCTCAGAATTGGGCGTTAACCTTTTACTCGCCTCCGACGTTATACCTGCGTAAGCAAGCGGGTCGCGTAAGGGAGCAACGCTATGATGCGGCGGCAACTGGTTGGCTTGGCCCTCTTCATCCTCGTGGGCGTCGCCGTCTCGTCGGCCCGTATCGGAGGTGGCTCGGCCGCGGCAACAACGACGCCAACGGCGACGAGCACACCTCCAGCGACGCCCCTGCCGGCTGGTACGCTGCGCATCCTCGTCTTCAATGACCTCAACAGCAACGGCCTCCCCGACACCGGTGAGCCGGGACTTGCGAACTGGCATGTGATCCAGGGTTGCAGCGACGCCGTCTTGTGGCTCACGACGGACGCGAAAGGGGAGGTGATGACGCGCTTGTTTGGCGGCGATGACTGTTTCAGTCTCACCCGCCAATTCGGCTGGTTGCCGACTCGCGGCAACATCCACGTGCGGATCGGGCCGGACTGGAATACCGCGGATCCATTGATGTTCGGGCTTCACGACCTTGGGCGCAACGTGATGGAATTGCGGGGCGAGGCGATCACCGGCGGACTCCCGGCGGAGCAAGGAGCCCCGGGCGTTGAGGAGCCGTTTCGTTCGTGCGGCCACCTCTTCTTCGAGAGCACGCAGCCCGCAGGTACGTACGCCGTCGTCATCGTTGAAGGCGCGGACACGCGATCCGGATGCCCGCACCAGGGCGACAACGTCGTGCCGTCGTCCGACGGCGTTCCGCCAACGCCGGCTCCGGCTTTGCAGTTCCTGCCCGGAACGATCGCCGCGACGTCGTGGGTGGCGAATGGCGACTCCATGCGCTTCATGAGTGTCAGCATTACCGATGCGTGGGTGCTTGACGTAGTGGCGGGACGCCTGACGCAGCACTGCGCCGAAACGCGCGAGGTGAACGGATTCCTGCCGGCTGGAAGCGCCCGGGTATTCGTGCTGTCCGATCATGTGCGGCCTGGTTGCGGCGCGCCGGGCCGGAGGGTCAGGCTGTTCCGTGACGGCCTGCCGCTGGAGCCGGACATAGAATGGCGAGCCGGCGATGTATCGCAGACGTTGCCCCGGTTCGACCTGGCGCCCCCGGCTGATACCCGAATTACGCCGCCTGAAACTGGATCGGCCGGTCTGCTAGACGCACGGGCTGATCGTGCGTGGCACGACTTCGCACTGACATTCGGCATGGTGACCGCGTTCGCCGCTGTGGCGCTGTCGCTTCGTGCGTTGGCTCGCCGCCGCTGATGGTGCAGCGCATACCGGTGTCGCCGCCGTCTCAGCCGTCGCCGAACCCCTGCAGCGTGCGATCGGGCACGCCTTTTCCCTGCAGCAGCACCTTCACGCGGCCGAGCTTCGCCGGATCGATCAGGTCCATGACGACGCGGCGGCGCGCGAAGTACTCCTCCATCTGCGCGGCGCCGTCCTGCGCCACGGCGGCGATGCCGTCGCCGATGCCGAGGCGCACGAGGAAGCCGGCCTGGTCCGTCATGCCGATCGTGCGCAGGCCCGCGCGTTCGCCCGCGAGCCGCATCGCGGTGAAGTCGACGCTGGCGGTGATGTCCTGCTTGCCGATGCGCTGGTACGGGTCGCTGCTGGCCGACTGGCGATAGAAGCAGAGCAGCGTGCCGTCGCGTCGCCAGGGCGCGTAGAGCTGCGCCGCCTCGTACCCGTAATCGAAGGTCAGCGCGTAGCCGCTCTTGAGCGAGCGCGCGACGCCGGCGATCCAGCGCGGCGCGTCGAGGTTGACCTCCGCGTAGCAGCCGTCCCCCGGCATGACGCCCAGGCCGTCGAAATAAGCGCGCAGCGCGTCGTCGGAGAGCGGGCGCAGGTCGTCGGCGAAGCGGCCGTCGCGCCAGGTCACGTACACCTCGCGCAGCTCGCCGCCCTGCCGCACGACGCGGTGTACCGGGAAGGCATCGATCAGCTCGTTCGAGAGCACGCAGCCGGCTATGCCGGCGGGCAGGGTATCGAGCCACGCTACCGCCTCGTCCGGCAGGTCCAGCTCCGCCAGCGTCTCGCGCTGCGCGCGGGCGAGCGCGGCGCTGATCTCGACGATGCGATAACGCGTCGCCGCCGCGAAGTCCGGCTCGCGCTGCGCCCAGCGCAGGATGTCGCGCGCGAGCAGCCCCGTACCGCCGCCCTGCTCGACGATGTCGAAGCGCGCCGGCCGCGACATGGCCTCCCACAGCTCGAACAGCTGTTTCGCCACGAGCGTCCCGAAGATCGGATGCACCTCCGGGCTCGTGACGTAGTCGCCGCCACGGCTCATCGCTCCGGCGCTCGTGCTGTAGTAGCCGTGCCTCGGGTGGTAGAGCGCGGCCGCCATGAAGTCGCGGAACGTGATCCCGCCTTCGTGGGCGATGCGGTGCCGCAGCTCGGCGACGAGCGGCGCGCTCTCGGTGATCGACTCGAATTCGTCTCGCACGGGCTGCATGGCTCATTGTAGGGGCTGGCCCCGCGGGATTGGAGCGGCGGCGGCGGTTGTGCCGGAGTGCCCCGTGCGCGAAGATGCGGCGTCTTGCGCGCACACGGGACAGGGGGATGCATGCCGGTCGTCGAGCTGAACGGGATCCACATCAACTACGAAGAGCACGGCTCGCCGTCCCGGGCGCCGATCCTGCTGACGCACGCCTACGCCGCGACGCTGCAGATGTGGGGGCCGCAGTTCAAGGCGCTCTCCGACTATCGCGTCATCGCATGGGACATGCGGGGGCACGGCGGCACGGACAGCCCGCCCTCGCAGGACGATTACAGCGAGAAGCTGACGGTCGAGGACATGGCGTCGCTGCTGCGGCACCTGGGCGTCGAGCGGGCGGTGATCAGCGGCCTCTCGCTTGGCGGCTACATCTCGCTCGAGTTCCAGCACGCGCACCCGGAGATGGTCCGGGCGCTCATCCTCTGCAACACCGGCCCCGGCTACCGCAAAGACGAGGCGCGCGCCGGCTGGAACGACTTCGCCATCGGATACGCGAAGCGATTCGACGAGCGCGGCCTCGACGGCCTCGGCCGCGGCATCGAGATCGACCTGACGCGCGCGTACCAGCGCTCGGCGCACGGCCTCGCCTGCGCGGCCCGCGGCATCCTCACGCAGCGCGACGCCGTCGTAATGGAGAACCTGGAGCACATCGCCGTGCCGGCGCTGATCGTGCTCGGCGCCGATGACGAGCGCTACAAGGCCGGCGGCGACTACCTGGCGTCGAAGATCCCGGGCGCCCGCAAGGTCGTGATCGAGCAGGCCGGCCACGCCGTCAACCTCTACCAGCCGGACGCGTTCAACGCCGCAGTGCTGCAGTTCCTTGGCGACAACGGCATATAGCGAGTCAGCCGTCAGCGAGTCAGCCGTCAGCAAGTCCGCTCGTCGGCGCGCGCGAGCGCGTCTGCCTTCATCGCTGGAGCGGGAGTGCAGAGAGCGCAGCGCTCTCTGCCGTCGAAGACTCCGTGGCGAGGGGGTTGTACCGGGGTGTCCCCCGGGGATCTTCCTTCCTCCCATTGTGTTGCACGGTACGCGCACTCGCACCGCCCGCACCGATCGCGAACCAGTCCCGCCCCCAAGCCCCTCTCCACGGCGTGGAGAGGGGTGGCCGAAGGCCGGGGTGAGGTGCTGCATCCGCAACCGCGCACCGGCTTCTTACCGGTCAGCGCGCCGGGCGCGGGCCATCGCATCTGCTACCATCCGTCATTCACGATTGCAGTGCGGGTGACGAGGATGACAGCGCGCCTCAACGGCCTCTGGCGGAATCCCGACTTCATGAAGCTCTGGGCCGGCGAGACGATCTCCGTCTTCGGCTCGCTGATCACGCGCACGGCACTGCCGTTCACGGCGATCCTCTACCTCGATGCGACAGCGTTCCAGGTCGCCGCGCTCGCCGCCTCCGACGTGGTCGCCGGCATCCTGGTCGGGCTCGTGGCGGGCGTCTGGGTCGACCGGCTGCACCGCCGGCCGATCATGATCGCCGCCGACCTCGGGCGCGCGCTGCTGATCGGATCGATCCCGCTCGCCGCGCTGCTGGGCGTGCTGCGGATGGAGCAGCTGTACGTCGTGGCGTTCTCGGCTGGCGTGCTGACGATGTTCTTCGACGTGGCCTACCAGTCGTACCTGCCTTCCATCGTCAAACCTGAGCAGCTGATTGAGGGGAACAGCAAGCTCGCGGCCAGCGCATCGGTGGCCGAGTTCGGCGCCTTCAGCCTGAGCGGCTGGCTCGTGCAGCTGATCACCGGCCCGGGCGCGATCCTGATCGACGCGATCTCATTCCTGTTTTCGGCGGTCTTCGTGCGGGCGATCCGGGCGCCGGAACCGCCGCCCCCGCCCCACGCGGACCGGCAGAGCGTGCGCGTCGAGATCAAGGAGGGATTGCAGACGATCGCCGCCGATCCGGTGCTGCTCATCGTAGGCGCGAGCTTCGTCTCGCTGTCGCTCGCGCAGGGGCTGATCGGCACGGTGTTCCTGCTCTTCACGAGCCGCGAGCTCGGCTTCTCGCCCGGCGTGCTCGGCGTCATCTTCGGCGTCGGCGGCCTCACGTCGCTGGCCGGCGCGGTTGCGGCCGGGGCGTCGGCGCGCCGGTTCGGCGTCGGCGGCGCGATGATCATCGGCATGCTGCTCGGCAGCGCCGGTGTGCTGGTGATGGCGGGCGCGCGCAGCGCATCGATCTTCGCCGCGATGCTGCTCGTCGCGCAGCAACTGATCAGCGATCCCGGCTGGACGATCTACGAGATCAACCAGATGAGCCTGCGCCAGGCGATCGTGCCGGCGCGGCTGCTCGGCCGTGTGAACAGCGCCATCCGCTTCGCCGGCCTGATCGCGATGCTGGGCGGGACGATGATCGCCGGCGTCGTCGCCACGCTCGTCGACGCACGCGCGGTGTTGGTGATCGGCGCATCCGTGACGCTGGCCGGTGCGCTGCTGCTGATGGTGTCGCCGGTGAGGCGCCTGCGCGTCGCCGTACCGGCGAGCGTCGATGACTCTGAGCAAGTGCCAGCGGGCGCGCCCTAGCTAGAGGCCGCGCTTCTGGCACGTTGTGGGCTGCTCGGACACCCTTGGAGTGGCGCGCCAGGCGCACCACGGCTGGCCGTCACACCCGCGCACCCGCACCGTCCACCTCGCTCGCGATCCGACCCCACGCGCGAGCTCCTCTCCATGGCGTGGAGAGGGGTGGCCGAAGGCCGGGGTGAGGTGCTGCATCCACGACGGCGCGCCCAACCAAGAGCGCCATACCCACACGTCCCCGGCGTCGATCGCGGGTGAGGGTCGCGCTCCAGCGCGTCGCCGCAATCTCTGCGGCCTCCGCGCCTCTGCGGTGGTCCCGATCGTCCGGCCAGCAATACCTTAGCTAGACGCCTCGTCGTGCCTGTACACCGACTCCATCAGCCGGCCCAGCGCGCCGCCGGTGTGATGTTCGAAGTCGGCGACCGAATAGCCGCGATGTTGCGCGACGGCGAGCGCCAGGGCGTCGCCGATCGCCAGTGCCGCGGCGGCGCTCGCCGTCGGCGCGAGGCCGATGGGGTCTGCGGCGGCCGTCTTCCCCGGCAGTAGCACGATGTTCGCGACGAGCGAGAGGGTCGATTCCGGCGTGTCCGTGATCGCGATGATCTGGAGTTCCATGTTCTTGAACACCGGAAACAGCGCGATCAACTCGGGGGTCTCGCCGCTGTGAGAGAAGGCGAGCACAAGGTCGCCCTTCCGCAGCCCCGCGAGGTCGCCGTGCACCGCCTCGCCGGCGTGGAGGAACGCCGCCGGCGTGCCGGTCGAAGAGAGCGTAGCGGCGATCTTCGCCGCGATGTGGCCCGACTTGCCGATCCCGCACACCGCGATCCTGCCCTTGTTCGCGGCGATGAGTTCGACGGCGTCGGCAAACTCGTGCGACAGGGCGTTCGCGGCTTCTTCCAGCGCCCGGGCTTCGTTGCGGATCACCTCGCGTCCCAGGACGATGTGGCGCTCGCGATCGCGGTCGAACACCTGCTGGCTCATGGGTGCACTCCTCTCGTCACGAGCGCGTCCACCTGGCTGCGGGTGGGCATGGACGGCTCGGCGCCGGCGCGCGTGCAGGCGAGTGCGCCGGCTGCGTTCGCGAACCAGAGCGCCTCCGCGAGGTCAGCGCCCTCGGCGAGGCGGACGGCGAGCGCGGCGCAGAACGCGTCCCCTGCACCTACAGTATCGACCACTGGCACCTCGAAACGCTGCGCGTGGAGCCGCAATCCGTCGGCGCAGGCGACGGCGCCGTCTGCCCCGAGCGTGATCAGGGCGCCGCGCGGCCCGAGCTTGAGCAGGTCCCCGGCCATCGCGAACGCGCCCTCCGAGCCGGGCTCGCCCATGCCGGTGAGCGCCCGCGCCTCGATCTCGTTCGGCGCGATGATCGTCGTGAGGGCGAGCAGCGCCTCCGGCACCGGCGCGGCGGGAGCGGGGTTCAGCAGCGTTATCGCGCCCGCGTCCCGGGCGGCGCGGGCGAACGCGATCGCCGCCGGCATCGACGTCTCGAGCTGCAGCATCGCCACGCCGGCGCCGGCCAGCGCCGCGGCGTTCGCGGCGACATCCGCTGCGTCGAGACGGCGATTCGCGCGGGGCGCCTGCACGATGCTGTTGCCGCCGTCGGGCTCGACGGTGATGCTGGCGACGCCGGTGCCCTCGTCCGCGTCGGTGACGACGCCCGTCGCGTCGATGCCCTCGCGGTCCAGCGCTTCGAGGAAGCGGCGGCCGAACTGGTCGTCGCCCACGCGCCCGACGACGGCGACGTCGGCGCCGAGCCGGCGCGCCGCCACCGCCTGGTTGAACCCCTTGCCGCCGAGGTGCATCGCGAACTCGCCCTGGAGCGTCTCGCCCGCGCCCGGCCGCCGCGCGGCGCGCATCACGAGGTCCATGTTGAAGCTGGCGAGCACGGCGATCTTCACCATGCCGCGATTGTAGACGCTGCGCGCGGCCGTGTCTCTCGCCCCTCGTGACGCACTCGCGCGCCAGTGCTACGCTCATCGTCATGCCGCTGCCGATTGCGCCGCCGATCGAGCCGATGCTCGCCCGCCTCGCTGCCGAGATCCCGTCCGGCGACGAGTGGCTCTACGAGCCGAAGTGGGACGGCTTCCGCGCGATTGTCTTCTTTGACGGCAGCGACGCCTACATCCAGAGCCGCGACCTGAAACCGCTGGTGCGCTACTTCCCGGAGTTGCAGGCCGATCTGCGGCGCGTCCTGCCACGCCCGCTCGTGCTCGATGGGGAGGTCGTGATCATGGGCGAGGACGGCCTCGATTTCGACGCGCTGCAGATGCGCGTCCATCCCGCCGAGTCGCGCGTCCGCAAGCTCGCCGCGGAGACGCCCGCGTCGTTCGTCGCGTTCGACCTGCTGGCGGAAGGCGATCGCGATCTGCGCGCGGCGCCGTTTGCGGAACGCCGCGCCGCGCTCGATGCGGCTCTGGCGGGCGTCAGCGCGCCGGTGTTCCTCACACCGGCGACGCGCGACCGGGCCACCGCGCTCGACTGGTTCCAGCGCTTCGAGGGCGCGGGCCTCGACGGCGTCGTGGCGAAACGGCTCGACGACCCGTACCAGCCGGGCGTGCGGGCGATGATCAAGATCAAGCACCTGCGCACCGTCGATTGCGTGGTCGGCGGCTTCCGCTGGAACAAGGGCGAAGAGGGCACGTCGGTCGGCTCGCTGCTGCTGGGCCTGTACGACGCCGCGGGCGTGCTGCACCACGTCGGCCACACGTCGAGCTTCAAGGCCGCGGAGAAAAAGGCGCTCGTCGCGCAGCTCAAGGCGTACATGACCGACGACGAGTCGCACGGCTTCGGCGGCGGCCGCACGCCGGGCGGCCCGAGCCGCTGGACGCAGGGGCGCGACATGAGCTGGCTGCGCCTGCGTCCCGAGCTGGTGTGCGAAGTGACGTTCGACCACCTGCAGGGCGACCGCTTCCGCCACGCCGCGACCTTCCGCCGCTGGCGCACCGACAAGCCGCCCGCAGCGTGCGGATTCGACCAGATCGCCGCCACACCGCCATACGAACTGCGCCAGATCTTCGCGAAGCGGCGATAGTGTAGTTCTTCCGACGCGCCTTTAGCTGTCCTGACACCGTGGAGAGGCCGCGCGCAGTGCGTAGGACGGCCGCCCCCGGCCGTCGCACCCCGCACTCACACCGACCGCCTCGATCGCGAACCGCTTCGCGCGCGCCCCTCTCCCCTTGTGGGAGAGGGGTGGCCGAAGGCCGGGGTGAGGGCCGCCGCAGGCGGTCACAATCCGGCACGCACACCCGCCCCCGCTCGCGGGCCTGGAACCTGGAACCTACCCCCAAACCCCTACAACCTACCCCCTACAACCTACAACCTTCGTCGGCGCTTGCTGGGCTGCACGCGGGGCGGCTCGCCCGGCGCCTTCGGGAACTGCGGCGGCCACGGCGCGTCGCCCAGGCCGTCGCGCTCGTGCTTCGCCGCCAGCTCCAGCAGCGGCTCCAGCGAGTAGGCGCGGCCGTCGATTCCGGCGCCGGGGTCGCCACGCTGGGCGAATCGAAGCGGCACCGTCTTCAGCGTGAACGCCGCCGGATCGACATCGGGCACCTCCGACCAGTCGAGCGGGCACGAGACGCGTGCGTCCGGCGTCGGCCGCACGGAGTACGCCGACGCGACGGTACGGTCGCGGGCATTCTGGTTGTAGTCGAAGAATACGCCGTGCCGCTCCTCCTTCCACCACGCCGTCGTCGCCAACGCCGGGACGCGGCGCTCGACCTCGCGTCCCAGCGCCAGTGCCGCGCGCCGCACGTCGGTGAAGCCCCACTTCGGCTCGATGCGGACGTTGATGTGGATGCCGCGCGAGCCGGACGTCTTCGGAAAGCCCTCGTAACCCAGGTCCGCCAGCACCTCACGCACGGTCATCGCCACCGCGCGCACGTCCGCGAACGAGGCCTGGGGCGTCGGATCGAGATCGACGCGCAGCTCGTCCGGGTGGTCGACGTCGTCGGCGCGCACCGCCCACGGGTTGAGGTCGATGCAGCCCAGGTTGATCACCCAGGCGAGATGCGCCGCGTTCTCGACGACGGCGAGATCGGCCGTGCGGCCGCTCGGGAAGGTGATGTGCGCGGTCTTCATGCCGGGCGGAAGATTCGCCGGCGCGCGCTTCTGGAAGAAGGGCTCCGCCGCCGCGCCGTTGGGATAGCGCTTCAGCACCATCGGCCGCTGCCGCACGCCGGCGAGCGCGCCCGGCGCGATGCTCATGTAGTAGCGGACGAGGTCGAGCTTGGTGTAGCCCGTCTCGGGGAAGAAGACCTTGTCGGGGTTCGTGATCGTCACGTCGTCGCCGCCGGCGTCGATCACGACCGAGTCCTTCGCCATGCGACTACTGTACGGGATGGCGGGCGTGCGTCAGTAGACCTCCTGGTCGGCGCGGATCGCCTCCAGGTGCTCCTTCACGCTGCGCATGAACATGCCGGCCTGCGCGCCGTCGAGCGCGCGATGGTCGAAGCTGATGCAGAGGTTCATCACCGACCGCGCGGCGAACGAGCCGTCGTCGGCGACCCGAAGCTCGCGGCGGATCGCCTCGGTCGTGATGATAGCGACCTGCCCCGGCGGGATCAGCGGCTGCGAGATCACCGACCCGAACGCGCCGGTGTTGTCGAGCGTGAACGTCGCGCCGCGCACGTCGTCGAGGCTGAGCTTGCGCCCTCGCGCCTTAGCGCCGAGATCGGCGATCTCGTGCGCGAGTCCGGCGATCGACTTGCTGCCCGCATCGCGCACGACGGGCACGATCAGTCCCGACTCGACGGCGACCGCGATGCCGATGTGGCAGGCGTGGTGCACCCGGATGCCTTCGTCCGTATAGGTGGCGTTGAGCGCGGGATGCTGCTTGAGCGCGGCGACGACGGCCTGCACGAAGAACGGCAGGTAGGTCAGCGGCACGCCTTCGGTGCGCTGGAACCCTTCTTTTGCGGCTTCGCGTAGCCGTACCAGGTTTGAGACGTCGGCCTCCACCACCATCCACGCCGGCGGGATCGTCAGGTGCGCGTCGAGCATGCGCGCGGCGATCGTGCGCCGCGTCGCGGAGAGCGGCTGTAGTTCGTCGCCGTCCGGCGCGGGCGCTGAGGCTGCGGCGGTGCGCGCGGGCGGTGCTGCGGGCGCGGCCGAGGCCGGCGGCCCAGCGACGCCGACGACTCCCGCCTCGCTCGACGGCGGCACCGTGTGCGCGACCGGGTTCTCGATGTAGCGCATCACGTCCTGCCGCGTGACGCGGCCGTCGATCCCCGTCCCCTGCACCAGCGCCAGGTCGATGTCGTGCTCCGCGGCGAGCTGCAGCACGACGGGCGAGTGGCGGCGCGTCCGGTGCGGCTGCTCCGGCCGTGCGGGCGCCGGCGCCGTGCCGTTTCGCGCGACGTGCGCCGCCTCAACGAGCGGTGCCGCGGTCGCAGCGAACTCGCGCACTGGCGCGCTGCTCTGCTCTCTGCTGTCTGCTTTCTGCTCTCGCCCTTCGCTCTCTGCTTTCTGCTCTGCTTCGAACTCCGCCAGCGGGGCGCCCACAGGCGCCACTTCGCCCTCCTGCACCAGGATCTTCGTCAGCCGCCCCTCGAACGGCGACGGCACTTCGACGCTCACCTTCTCGGTCTCGATCTCGACGATCGGTTCGTCGAGCTGCACGGCGTCGCCTTCCTGCTTGAGCCAGCGCGTGATGGTGCCCTCGGTGACGGATTCGCCGACGTCGGGCATGTTCAGGGTGGGCATCGTGCGCCTCCGCTAGTACGCCGCGAGTTCCCGCATCGCGGTCACGATCTTCTCGCGCGACGGCATGAAGTACGCCTCCATCACCGCGCTGTAGGGCATCGATGGCACGTCGAGTCCTGCCAGCCGCCTGATCGGCGCGTCGAGAAAGTCGAACGCGTGCTCGGCGATGATCGCCGCCACTTCGCCGCCGATGCCGCCCGTCAGGTTGTCCTCGTGCACGATCAGCACCTTGCCGGTGCGCTTGGCCGCGTCGAGGATCGCGTCGCGGTCGAGCGGCGCCAGCGTGCGCAGGTCCAGCACCGTCGCGCTGATGCCGTCGGCCGCCAGTTCGTCCGCGGCGGCCAGGCACTCGTACGCCGTCATGCCGTAGCTGATGACCGTGAGGTCGTCGCCCTCCCGGCGCAGCGCTGCCTCGCCGATCGACACGGTGAAGTCGCCCGCCGGGACGTCGCCCTTGAGCAGGCGGTAGGCCCGCTTCTGCTCCAGGTAGATGACGGGGTCGGGGTCGCGGATGGCCGCCTTCAGCAGCCCCTTCGCGTCGTACGGCGTGGCCGGAGCGACAACCTTGAGCCCGGGCACGTGCGCCAGCATCGCCTCGATCGACTGCGAGTGGTACAGCGCCCCGCGGATGCCGCCGCCCGACGGCGCGCGCACGACGATCGGGCAGCCCCAGCCGTTGTTCGACCGGTAGCGCCACTTCGCCGCCTCGCTGATGATCTGGTTGAACGCCGGAAAGGCGAAGTCGGCGAACTGCATCTCCGCGACCGGCACGCAGCCGTTCGTCGCCATGCCGATCGAGACGCCGACGATGCTGCTCTCGGCGAGCGGCGTGTCGAGCACGCGCCCGGGGCCGAAGCGGTCTAGCATGCCGTCGGTGACGCGGAAGACGCCGCCCTCCTGGATGTCCTCGCCCAGCACGATCATGGTCGGCAGGCGCTCCATCTCTTCGAGCAGCGCATCGCGGATCGCGTCGATGTAGGTGGTCTCCGCCATCACGCCGTCTCCTGCGTGCCGAAGACGTGGCGCAGCGCGTCCTCGGGTGCGGGATCAGGCGCCTGCTCCGCCGACGCCACGGCCTCCGCGACCTCGCGTTTGGCGTCGGCGCGCCACTCGCGGTCGTCGTCTTCGGTCAGCGTGCCTTCTTCGAGCAGCCGGCGCCGGAACCGGTCGATGGGGTCGCGCTTGATCCATTCGTCGAGTTCAGCGCGCGTCCGGTAGCGGCGGTCATCGTCGGACGACGTGTGCGGCACGAGGCGATAGGTCTTCGCCTCGATCAGCTTCGGTCCGCGCCCGCGCCGGCACTCGTCGATGCTCCACTGCGCCGTCTGGTGCACGGCGACGATGTCGTTTCCGTCGACGGTTTGGCCGTCGATGTCGTAGCCCTTCGCGCGGTCGGCGACGTGCAGTACCGACATCTGCTTCTCCTGCGATTCGGAGATGGCGTAGCCGTTGTTCTCGCAGAAGAAGACCACGGGCAGCTTGTGGATCGCGGCGAAATTCACGGCCTCGTGGAAGTCGCCCTCGCTCGTCGCGCCCTCGCCGAAGTACGCGATCGAAACCTCCTTCAGCCCCCGCAGCTTCGACGCGTAGGCGATGCCCGCGGCGTGTGGCAGGTTGGCGGCGATCACGCTCGACCGCGTCACGACGCGCGCCTCGGGCCACGACCAGTGGCACGGCATCTGCCGCCCGCCGGAACTGGGGTCGTCTGCTTTCGCGAACAGGCCGAGCAGGATCTCGTGCGGGCTCATGCCCAGCGCGATCATGACGCCGACGTCGCGGTAGTACGGCAGCACCCAGTCGATGCCGCGCTTGATCGCGTACGCCGAGCCGACCTGCGCGGCCTCGTGGCCCTGGCCGGTGACGGCGAACGCGGCGCGCCCCTGGCGGTTCAGCGCGAACATGCGGTCGCTCAACTCGCGGGAGCGCAGCATGTCGCGGTACATGAGGCGATGGAGCTTCGCCGCAGCGGAGACCTGGGGCCGGGGCTCCTTCGCTCGCACCATGCGTCCCCTCCTTCGAGGGCGCGGCTGTGACGGCTGCGCGAGCCGCCTGGCCGCGGCGCTCCCGCTGTACAGGGAGCGTGCTCACTTCGAGTATAGCGCCGTCAGGTTGCGCCGGGTCCGGCACGCGCTGCCCGCTCCGCCACGCGTCGATTGCGCCGTACGCCTGCTGTGAGTTTCGGCACGCCGAGCGGCTCTGGAGATGGGGATCAGCCCTGTCCCGGGCTTGTGCCGAAGCTGTTCCGAAGGGGCGCGCGTCGGATCCGCGGTGAAACCGGCGTCCGGCGTCAGCCCTCGCCGAGGTACGTCCGCCGCACGATGTCGCTCTGGCGCAGCTCCTTCGCCGATGCCTCCAGCGCGATTGCGCCGGATTCGAGCACGTAGCCGCGCTGTGCCACCTGCAGCGCCATCGCCGCGTTCTGCTCGACGAGGAGGATCGTCGTGCCCTCGCGGTTGATCTCGATGATCGTGCGGAAGATCGTCTCCACCAGCACCGGCGAGAGCCCCATCGACGGCTCGTCCAGCAGCAGGATGCGCGGCCGCGCCATCAACGCCCGCGCGATCGCCAGCATCTGCTGCTCGCCGCCGGAGAGCGTGCCGCCGTCCTGCTTCAGGCGCTCGCGCAGGCGCGGGAAGAGCGCCAGCACGCGGTCGAGGTCCGCGTTGATCTCCGAAGCCGACGTGCGCTGGTAGGCGCCGAGCCGCAGGTTCTCCATCACCGAAAGGCGGCCGAAGATCGCCCGCCCCTCCGGCGCGTGCGAGATGCCGAGCGAGACGATCTGGTGCGGCGGCACGCGGTCGATGCGGCGTCCCGCGAACGAGATCTCGCCCGACCGCGGCCGCAGCAGCCCGGAGATCGTGCGCAGCGTCGTCGACTTGCCAGCGCCGTTGCTGCCGATCAGCGCGACGACTTCGCCCGCCTCTACGTGCAGCGAGATCCCCTTGATCGCCATGATCTGGCCGTAGCCCGAGACGACGTCCTTCAGCTCCAGGCGCGCGGCCGGTGCGTTCGCCGCCGCCGTCACGACGCGTCCTCGAAGAGCGGGCGGCCGGTGCCAAGGTAGGCCTCGATGACGCGCGGGTCCTTTTGCACTTCCTCCGGCTTGCCCTCGCTGATCTTCTCGCCGTGGTCCAGCACGGCGATCTGCTCGCACACCCCCATCACCACGCGCATCTGGTGCTCGATGAGCACGATCGTGATCTTCAGGTCGTCGCGCAGCTCGCGGATCAGCTTCGTCATCGCCGCGCTCTCGCCCGGATTCATGCCGGCGGTCGGCTCGTCCAGCAGCAGCAGGCGCGGGCGCACCGCCAGCGCGCGGGCGATCTCCAGCCGGCGCTGCTCGCCGTAGGCGAGGTTGCGCGCCAGTTCGTTCTCGCGCCCGGCGAGCCCGACAAAGGACAGCAGCCCCACCGCCATCGTTGTTGCGCTGCGCTCCTCGCGCGCCACGGGCGGCGGCCGCAGCACCGCGGAGACGACGTTCGTGTGCAGGTGCAGGTGGGCGCCGACGAGCACGTTCTCGATCGCCGTCATGTTCGAGAAGAGGCGGATGTTCTGGAACGTGCGGCTGATCCCCGCCGCCGCGATCCGGTGCAGCGGCAGGCCGTCGATGCGCTTCCCCTCGAACCACACTTCGCCGGAGGTTGGGCGGTAGAAGCCGGTGAGCAGGTTGAAGAGCGTGGTCTTGCCCGCGCCGTTCGGCCCGATGATGCCGACGATCGACAGCGGCTCGACCTCGATGCTGACGTCGTTGAGGGCGATGAGCCCCTCGAACGCGCGGCCGACGTTGCGGATGGAGAGTATCGCCATCGTCAGGTCGCCCGCTCCGACTCGATGATCTCGACCTGCTCGAACTCCGCGGCTCGCCGCCTCGACGGCAGCAGCCCTTCCGGCCGCAGCACCATCACGGTCACCAGCGCCGCGCCGAAGATGACCAGCCGGTAGTCCGCACCGAGGTTCTTCAGGTGCACGAACGCGATATCGATGCTGAACGTGCGCAGCACCTCCGGCAGCGCGATCAGCAACAGGGCGCCGAGCACAACGCCGCGCACGTTGCCCATGCCGCCGATGATCACCAGCGCGATCACGTTGATCGAGACGTCGAGGTTGAAATCGGACGGGAACACCGCGCTCTGCTTCGCGGAGTACATGACGCCGCCCGCGCCGCCGATCGCGGCGCCGATGGCGAACGCCAGCAGCTTGTAGGAGGTCGTGTTCACGCCCATCGCCGAAGCGACGTCCTCATCCTCGCGGATCGCTTCCCAGGCGCGTCCCACGCGCGAATCGCGGATCCGCTCCGCGGCGAAGGCCGCGATGAAACAGCCCGCGAGCACGACGAAGTACAGCTCAAACGGCCCGCTCAGCTCGGTGCTGCCGAGGCTCGGCTTCGGGATCGCGAAGACGCCGACCGGGCCGTTGGTGATGTTGTCCTGGTTGTTGATCATGATGCGGATGATCTCGCCGAACCCGAGCGTCACGATGGCGAGATAGTCGCCGCGCAGCCGCAGCACCGGCACGCCCAGCGCGACGCCGACGAGCCCGGCGAGCACCATGGCCATCGGCAGCACGATCCAGAAGCTGGTGCCGACATCGAAGCCGCCGCCGAACTCCGGTGCCGCGAGCAGCGCGTACAGGTAGGCGCCGGTGGCGAAGAACGCCACATAGCCCAGGTCCAGCAGCCCGGCGTAGCCGACGACGACGTTTAGCCCGATGCCGAGCAGGGAGTAGAGCGCCACGTCGAACATGATGCCGCGCTCGAAAGCGTCCATCTGCTGCGGCAGGTACGTCAGCATGGCCGCGAGCACCGCGATGCTGAACAGGCTCGTCCGCGCCCGCAGGATGAGGTAGCTCGCCACGACGATGATCGCGAACGCCCAGCGCGTGTTGAGGTTGCCCGGCGCCAGGCCGGCCGCGATCGCCAGCAGCGGCAGTGCCACGAACTCGCCCCAGCGCGCGACCGCCGCTCCGGCGGGCGTGGCGCGGAATCGGGCTGACAGGCTGGCCCAGTGCGTGCGCGGGTCGAGTGACGTTGCGGGCCGGCCGCTGTTCGCCATGGATCAGGCCCGCTTGTCTTCGCGCTTGCCGAAGAGCCCCCAGGGCCGGAAGATGAGCACCAGCACGAGGAGCACGAACGCCACGACGTCCTTGTACTCGGCGCCGAAGAACTTCGTGCTCAGCGACTCGCTGATGCCCAGGAAGTAGCCGCCGGCCATCGCGCCCGGCACGCTGCCGATGCCCCCGAGCACCGCTGCCGTGAACGCCTTGATGCCGGGGATGAACCCCATGCCGGATGTGGCCGTCGTCACGAACATGCCGTACACCACGCCCGCCGCGCCCGCGAGCGCGGCACCGGCCGCGAACGTCGTCATGATCGTCCGGTCGACGTTGATCCCCATCAGGGCCGCCGTGTCGCGGTCCTCCGCGACGGCCCGGATCGCGACACCGGCCTTCGTACGCTGGATGAACAGGTAGAGCAGCGCCAGGAACACGACCGACAGCACCACGAGGAAGATCTGCACGTAGAGCAGGCGGATCTCGCCGAATTCGACGGCGGTGCGCGGGAAGACTTTCGGATAGACCTTGCCCTGCGCGTTCGTCGCCCGCAGCATCACGTTGCGCAGGAAGATCGAGACGCCGATGGCGCTGATCAGCGGCGCCAGCCGCGGCGCGCGCCGCAGCGGCCGGTAGGCGATGCGCTCCATCACCAGCGCCAGCGTCACCGCCACGATCATCCCCATCGCGATCGCGACGGCGATGGTGATCACGGGCACGGAGTCGTTGAGGTTGCTGTGATTCTCGAAGGCCGTGAGCGTGTAGTAGCCGGTGAAGGCGCCCATCATGAACAACTCGCCGTGCGCGAAATTGATCATCCTCAGCACGCCGTAGACCAGCGTGTACCCGAGCGCGATCACGGCATACACGCCGCCGATCGTGACGCCATCGATGAGAAGCTGGATCCACTCCTGCACGGCGCAGCCTTTGCCTGAGACAGCGCCGGGAGGCCGCGCGCGACGGCCTCCCGGCTTGTGGTCTACGTTGTCACTCCTGCGCGACTACTGGACGCGCGTGAGCTTGCCGCCCTTCACCTGGTCGATCTCGTTCACGGCGCTGACCACCTTGCGGTCGCCGTGCTCATCGAAGTCGATCTGGCCCGAAGCGCCGGCGTAGCTCGTCGCCTTGACGGCGTCGATGAGCTTCTGCCGGTCGATGACCAGGTTGCCGCTGCCGTCCACCGTCGCCACCTTCTCGATGGCCGCCAGGATGATGTTCGTGGCGTCGGTCGACTGCTCGGTGAACTGGCCGGCGTCCTTCTTGTACTCGGCCTTGTAGGCCGCCGCGAACGCGTCGTAGAGCTTCGTGTCCGTCGGCTTCGGGCCGCGGCTCACGTACGAGCCCTCGGCGGCGCCGCCGGACTGGTCGATGTACTTCTGGTCCGCGATGCCGTCGGCGCCCATGAACGAGGCGGTCACACCCGCCTCCTTGAGCTGCCGTACCAGCACGGCGCCCTCGGCGATGAAGCCGCCGAAGACTACCAGGTCAGGGTTCTCGCCCTTGATCTTCGTGACGATCGGACCGAAGTCCTTCTCGCCGACGGTGACGACCTCTTCGCTGGCGACCTTGCCGCCAGAGGCCGTGTAGTTTCCCTTGAACACGTCCATCAGGCCCTTGCCGTAGGTGCTCTGGTCGTTCACCAGCACGACGTTCTTCTTGCCGAGCGTGGCGTAGGCGTAATCCGCCATCGCGGCGCCCTGGGTAGCGTCGTTCCACGCCGTGCGGAAGAAGTTCTTCTTGCCCTGCGCCGTGACGCTCGGGTTCGTCGCTGATGCGCTGACAACGAGCAGATTCGCCTTGGAGAGCGGGTCAAGCGCCGCCACGGCGCCGCCGGAGCACATCGGTCCGACGACTGCGATGACGTTGTCCGCGATCAGCTTGTTCGCGGCGGTGACAGAACCAGGGCCGGAGCAGAGGTCGTCCTGCGGGTCACCCTCGATCGCGAAGCCCTTGATCGTGCCCTTCGTCTTGATCGCGAGCAGAGCGGCGTCCCGGATGGGGATGCCCAGCTGGGCGTTGTCGGTCGACAGCGTCGTGCTGATACCGATCTTGATCTTATCGCCCTTCTTGATCGTGATCGTGCCGCCGGCGCCGGCAGCTGCGGTTGTGCCGGCCGTTGCGGCCGGCGTCTTGCCGCCCTTCGCTGCGGCTGTGGCCGTCTTGTCCTTGCTGCTCGTGCCGCCGCCGCACGCGAGCGCCATCGTGGCGACGATCGCCACCATGGCTGCGAGCAGCGGTGCACGGAGCTTCCCGCGCACTACCAATCGATTCTGCATCTCTGAGTATCCCTCCTCGGATCCAACAGTCCTGCCGCAATGTCACGGAACTGTGACGCGGCCCCGCTTATTATCCGCCAACGGATCCGGGAGTCAATGAAAAGTTATGTCGCGATCAGCGCGAATTCGCCGGATGTGAAGCGCACCAGATCGCCGAGCGGAATCGGCAGGATCGCGTTCGCCGTGCCGGCCGCGACCCAGACCTCCTCAAACCGCTCGAATCCGGCGTCCACGAGCACGGGCAGCGGCGCCGGCAGCCCGAACGGCGACACGCCGCCGACGGGGAAGCCCGTCAGTTCCAGTACCTGCTCCGCGCTCGCCAGCTTCACCTGCTTGCGCCCGACGCCGCACCGCGTGGCCAGCAGCCGGTCGCTGAGCCGCCGGTCGCCGGGCACCAGCGCCAGCATGGCGGCGGTGCCCGCGTACACCGCCAGCGTCTTCACGATCTGCCCCAGCTCGCAGCCCGCCGCCGCGGCCGCCATCTCGGCGGTGTGCGTGCTGTCCGGCATCACCAGCACATCGCCGGTGTAGCCGAGCGCCGCCAGGGCACCGCGGACGCGGTCGATGCGTTCGGCATCGTCATTCATAGCGAAACGCCCCGGATACACGGACGCCCCGCCGCGATCGCGACGGGGCGTTGGTCTCGGATGGTGGAGATAAGGGGACTCGAACCCCTAACCTCTGCATTGCGAACGCAGCGCTCTCCCAATTGAGCTATATCCCCGAGTTGGCCCAGTATACCCGTGCCAGCCGGATGCGCTCAACCGATGCACCGCCGAGGCCGCTGTCAGCGCCACTCCGGCGGGTCGACGACCATCCGCTTTTCGTTGAGGTCGATGCTGATGATCACGTCGTCGAGCGCAGGCAGCAGCACGTCAGCGCCCTCTGGCGGATGGACGCGGTACACGTCGTTTGCGCCGGTCTCGATGATCTCGTCCAGCGTGCCGATCGGCGTGCCGTCCTTCGCCACTACCGTCAGGCCGATGAGCTGGAAGCGGTAGTACTCCCCCTCTGGCAGCGCGGCGAGTTCGGCCTCGGGCACCTGCAGCAGCACGTGGCGGAACTTGTCGACGCTCTCGCGGTCGCGGAAGCCCTTCAGCATCAAGAAGACATAACCCTGCGCATCGCGCGAGTCTGTGATGGTCACCGGCTGCTGCCCGGCCCAGAGGCGCGCCTTCGGCAGAAAGCGGTCGGGGTTATCGGTAAGCGGCTGCACCCGCAGCTCGCCCTTGAGCCCGAACGGCCCCAGCACGCGCCCGACGGCGACGTAGCCCTCATCCGGCTCCTGCTGCGGTTTGGCACGAGGACTTCCGGCCGCGACCGGCGGGGTACCGGCTGCGGCGTCGGTTGCGGCAGGGGAGAGAGCGGAAGCCGGGGTTGCGCCGCCCTTGTCGGGAGGTGCGGCTTTCTGAGCGCGCGGCGCGGTCGAGGACGCCGGCGGCGGAGCTGCGCCGCGTCGGGACTTCACGCGAGATGCGAACGAGGTGCGTTTTCGGGGCAAGGTGGCTGTTAGTCGCCGATCTCGAGCGACGCGTACTCTTCCGCGCGCACGGCGGCGACCTTCAGCAGCGCCCGCATCGACTGCGCGATGCGTCCGCCCTTGCCGATCACCTTGCCGTAGTCGTCGTCCTTCACTTCGAGCCGGACGATGACGCGGCCGCGGTCCTCCTCCTCGTACACCTTCACGTCGTCGGGAGAGTCGACCAGGGCCTTGGCGATGTACTCGATGAGGTCCTTCATCGGTGCCTAGGCTTCGGTTGCCGCTGCGTCGGCCTTCGCGGCTTTCGGCTTCGGCGCGTACACCGGCATCTCGCCGATGCCCTGGCTCGCGAGGATCTTCACCACGCGGTCAGAGGGCACGGCGCCCTTGCTGAGCCAGCCGCGCGCCTTCTCCTCGTTCACGGTGATCGTCGCCGGGTCCGTCAGCGGGTTGTACGTGCCGATCGTCTCGATGAAGGCGCCGTCGCGCGGGGCGCGCGAGTCGGCCACCACCAGGCGGTAGGCGGGCTGCTTCTTCTTGCCGACGCGGCGCAGTCGAATTCGTAGCACTGGGTCCTATCCTCCAAACATCCGCATGAACCCGGAGCGGTTTCCGGCGAAGCTCTGCATGATCTTCTTCGCCTCCTTCCACTGGTTCAGCAACTGATTCACTTCTTGCGGCGTCGTGCCGCTTCCCGCCGCGATCCGGCGGCGCCTGCTCCCGTTGATAATCTCCGGGTGTTTGCGCTCCTGCGGAGTCATAGCATACACCACAGCTTCGGCGCGATTCCAAAACCCGTCGTCGAAGCTGTCAACCTTCATCTGTCGCTTCACCTGGCCCATGCCGGGGATCATGTCCACGAGCTGGTTCAGCGGCCCCATCTTCTTGATGCGCTGGAACTGCGTGATGAAGTCGTTGAGGTCGAGGTTCTTCGACTTCATCCTCTTCTCGATGTCCTGGACGTCCTGCTCGCCCATCGCATCCTTCGCGCGCTCGATCAGCCCCAGCATGTCGCCCATGCCGAGGATCCGCGACGCGAACCGATCGGGGAAGAACGGCTCCAGCGCGTCCGACTTCTCGCCCGTACCCAGGAACTTCACGGGCAGGCCGCTGACCGCCCGGATCGACAGCACCGCGCCGCCGCGCGCATCGCCGTCCATCTTGGAGACGATGATGCCGGTGACGTTGAGCTGCCGGTGGAACTCCTGCGCCACGTTGACGGCCTCCTGGCCGGTCATCGCGTCGAGCACGAGCATCGTCTCGTTCGGGCTCAGCGCCGCGCTCATCCGCGTCACTTCGTCCATCATCTCGCCGTCGATGGTGGAGCGGCCCGCCGTGTCGACGATGACCACGGTCGCGCCCTGGCGCTTCGCCTCGACGAGCGACGCCGTGCAGAGGTCGGGCAGCGACTGGCCCTCCGAGAACTCGAAGACGGGCATGCCGAGCTGCTTGCCCAGCGCCTTGAGCTGGTCGCCCGCCGCCATGCGGTACGGGTCGGCGGCGATCAGCAGCGGCTTGGCGCCCTGCTTGCGCAGGTGCAGCGCCAGCTTCGCGGCGGTGGTGGTCTTGCCGGAGCCCTTGAGCCCGACGAGCATGATCACGGTGGGCGGCTTCGAGGCGAGTTGCAGCGTCGCCTGGCTGCCGCCGAGCGTGTTCACCAGCTCCTCGTTGACGATGCTGACGACCTGCTGCGGGCCGGTCAGGCTCTTCAGCACCTCCGCGCCCAGGGCGCGCTCGCGGACCGCGGCGATGAACTGGCGGACGACCTTGAAGTTCACATCGGCTTCGAGCAGCGCAACGCGGACCTCGCGCATCGCTTCGTCGAGATCCTTTTCGGTGATCGTGCCGTGGGATCCGAGCTTCTGGAAGACGCCGGACAGCTTCTCGGAGAGGGAATCAAGCATACGGGGTCATTGTATCAGGGGCGGCCAGGGGGGCAAACAGGCTCCGGGCGCCGCCGGCGCACCGCCTGAGCGGCTACGGCGCGGCCTGCACGCTCGCGCCGGACTGCAGTTGGTCCTGCGGGATGACGTGCCAGACCTGCATGCCCGGGTTCTCGTACACCTTCTCGAGGAAGCCGCTCAGGCCGTCCTGGAATTTGAGCATTCCCGCAGCGGGGTAGTCGAACCGCTCTTCGTCGCCCACGATCACCCACTCCACGTCGTACGTCCGCAGGATCGTGCGGGCGCGGATGACGTCGGTGGTCGTGTAGAACTCCTTCACGTCGGCCTGGCGCTTCTGCACGTAGGGGCCGAACTTGCCGCGCTGCTGGATCTGGTGGAAGTCCCAGCCGGTGACGGTGGGCAGCCCGGTGTAGATCGCGACGCGGCTGCCGAGGCTGCGGTACGACTGCCCGACCGCCTCCATCGTCGTCGGCGAGCCCTTGATGTTCGCGCGGATCCAGTTGATCCCGTCGCGCGTGTCCGCCATGTTGTACACGCCGCCGTGTCCCTGTTCGTTGGGGCCGTTCACGTACGGCCCGCCCTTATCGAGGAACGCCAGCCCGTCGTTGCTGGCTCCCTGCGCGGGATTGAAGCGGTTGTGGATGCGCGCTCGCGTGCCGAAGTACGGGTACACGAGGGTGAGCGCCAGCAGCAGCACGACGACCGTCGCGAATGCGTAGCGGGGCGCGCGCACGAGCGCGGCGTTGAGCGAGCCGGCGCGGCGCAGGAACGCCCCCTGCGGCTGCATCACGGCGAACACGTACCAGAGCGCAAACGCCGATACCACGCCCCAGACCATCCAGACGTGCAGGTAGAACTTGAACACGGTGTTCATGCGGCCGATGTCGCCGTCCAGCGTCAGCAACTCGACGCCGCCGCACAGGCCCAGTCCCAGCGCGATCATGGCGTACACGAAGAGCAGCACAGGCGCCGCCGGGCTCGGGCTGCGCAGCTCCCGGATCGAGACCAGCACAACGGCGATGAGACCGATCGCCGTCAGGCCGACGACGCCGTAGTCGTGCCGCGCCGCGAGCCAGATGAACGCCGCAGCTCCGACGATCAGCATCGCCATCGCGGGCGCGGACTCGGCCGGGTTTCGCCGGCGCGATCGTCCGAAGAAGATGCCGCGCACAAATCCCGCCCGCGTCATCGAGCGGTTGAGCGCGAACATGAGGAAGCCGGTGATGAAGAACAGCATGATGCCGAAGTGGCTGAGGTAGTCGCCCAGCGCCGTCGTCTGCTGAGAGCGTTCGAAGCCGTTGTAGGCCGCGCTGTAGTTCCGCGCGAACGGCGCGAACGCCTCGTACGAGACCGCGCCCATAACGATGATCTTGAGCAGGCCGAAGCCGAGCGCTTTCAGCGAGAAGCTGCCGTACTTCGCGCGCTCGGCGATGAGCAGCGCCGCCGCCCCCAGCAGCAGGAACGGCGGGTAGTCCCACGAGTTAATCCAGCGCAGCGCGCCGACGATGATCCCCAGCACGACGACGATCGCCCAGCTCGAGATCTCGCGCCTGCGCGATTCGTCGCGCGAGCCCGCCGGGTTGAGGCGGGAGAAGTTGAGCACGACGCCCAGCGCCACGCCGGCGAACGTCATCGCGAACGGGATCGCCATCAGGTGTGCGTGCAGGTCGGCGAAGAGGAACGTCCAGAACGGGAACTCCGTGATCGGCTGCACTTCCTGCGGCGCCGCACCGAGCGCCCGGCTGGGTGCCCACCAGTCGTACCCGTAGACGACCTCGCGGAAGTGGCCGCTGGAGATCGCTTCCTTCAGCCCGCCGGCGATCGCGAGCACGCCGCCCAGCAGCGGAATGCTCGAGTGCCAGTCGCTCTGCTTCGTCAGCTGCTGCTCCAGCACGCCAACCGCCCGCAGGTTGCCGGCGACGAGCACGAGGAAGATCGCGAGGAGCCCCGCGATGATCGGGCCCTTCGCGCTGATCGGCAGCCGTCCCGGCCGGCGGCGCATCAGCCGCCGTGTCGACTCCGTGAGGTTGTACGTGAGCGAGAACGTCGCGGACGCCGCGAGCGCGAAGAACATCGGCACGACGAGGTTGTACGCGACCTCGGGCACGATGCCCAGCAGCTTCGTGACCGTGGCGGAGATGAACTGCCCGAAGTAGTAGTAGTTGAGATAACCGCCGGCGTTCCACGGGTCGAGCGGCCCCTGCGACATGTCGGTCGTCTTCGTGACGGCGGTGAAGTAGGCGAGGTCCATCGGCTTCTCGCCGCCCTGCGACGGGTGGAACAGGTCTGGATTCTGTATGCGCATCCAGTACGCGCCGAGAAACGCCAGCAGGAAGATCGTCTCGGCCAGCAGGACGAAGCGCCAGCGCTCCTTCACCCACGCGGCGATTTCGTCCCGCCACCAGGCCGCGGTCGCAACACCCATCGCCATCATCAGCGTCAGCCCGGCCGCGATCTCGAGGCGCGTGAAGTGCAGTACGCCGTGGCTCGACGGCAAGTACGCCACGTACGAGAGGGCGAGGATGCCGAGGGGCTTCGTCAGCAGGAAGCCGCGGTCGGGCAGCCCCCGGAAGGCCACGAATGAGAGGGGCACGAGCGAGAACGCCGCCAGCTCGATCACCAGCAGCCAGAAGAAGAGCGGGTGACGGTTGATGAAGTTGCCCGGGTGATAGATGTCCGAAAACGTGCCGCCCGCCTTTTGCGTCGCGAGCACGTCGGGCCGGAACTGCAGCGCGTTCTGCCCCGCATCCGCCGGCGGCACGGCGATGGCAGCCGCCGACAATTCCGGTCGCAGCAGCTGTATCGCCCGGTCGTGTGAGTACTGTGCGGTCTTCTTCCAGATCGTCACGGGCGGATGGTCGTACACGGTGAAGGATTCTTCCGCGTGCTGGTCTGGAATCTCGATGCCGAAGATCTTCGGGTAGTTACGGAACTCGGCCACCTTCTCGAACCCCAGCGTGCCGTCGAAGAGGTACTTGTAGTAGAGCACCGTGCTGGGAAAGCGAGCGGGAATGCGCGGGATCGAGGCGTAGACGCGCGTGCTCGTCTCCAGGACGTAGTCCGCGTCGTCGAGCCCGGTGACCAGGTCTTCGACCTTCTGCGGGCTGTCCTGCCCGTATGGCTTGAGTGACACGCCGATGAAGTCGCTGCCCCGGATGCCCGGCAGATTGAGCGGCAGCCCGTCGTCCCATTCGTTCGACGTCAGGTGCGAGCCCGGCGCGACGTTGTCGCTGATCCAGTGCGACGCCTGTACCCGGCTGATGTCCTGGCGGTACACGCCGACGAACGCGTACGCCCAGGCGAACGCGCCCACTACCGCCAGTGCGGCGACCGCCTGCGCGGCCGGCTTCGCGTAGGGGCGGACCGCGGCGAGGCGGGCGGGCAGCGCCTTCGCGATGCTGCCGTCGAGTGCCGCGTCCCACAGGCTGAGGATGCCCAGCGCCGCCATGATCACCATGGTCGGGTAGATCGGCAGGAAGTAGCGGATCGTCGGTGTGAAGCCGCGTCCGATGAACCAGAACAAGAAGACGATCCAGATCAGCGGCAGCAGGCCCCGCAGGTCGCGGCGCCACACCAGCCGGAACGCCGAGTACGCCATGCCACCCGCCGTCGCCAACGAAAGCGGGATGCCGTAGCCCCAGAAGAAGATGCCGTTGAGCGGAAACACGTAGGGCGTGCGGTTGATCCACTGAAGGTTCGGCGGGAAGTCCGCGCCCTTCTGCAGGTTGATCAGCCCATCGATGTCCGCGCGATACTTGGGGTTGAAGTCCAGGTAGTGGCTGGGCTTCAGGAACTCCACGTGCAGCAGCGCATCGAGGCTAAACACGTCCTTCTGCGCGATGTGCCAGCGGAAGACGTCGAACACGCCCGGGCCGTTGAATGCGTAGGGCTGCACCAGCCGGAAGACGACGCCGGCGCAGATCAGCGTGAAGATGCCCCCCGCCGCCGGCGCGATCAGTGCGCTCCAGTCGACCCGCTCCGGCAGCGCGTCACGCGCACGCCACGGCAGGTTGCGCCCGACGGCGCGGGCGTACAGGGCCTCCAGGTTCGGCCACATCCGCATGATCACCGCGAGCGCCGGCACCACGATGATCGGCATCGCGCTGAGTTTGCAGCCGAGCGCCATGCCGAACGCCAGCCCGGCAAAGATGTAGTTCCAGATCGACCCGTACTTCCAGATCCGGATGGCGAAGTAGAAGACGGCTGTCATGAAGAAGACAAGGAACGTCTCCGAGCCGAAGAAGTGCGAGTACTGGATGTTGAGCACCGAGACCGACATCAACGCCGACGCCAGCAGCCCCAGCCGGCGGCTGTAGAGCACGCGCCCGAGCTCGAAGACGAGCAGGATGGTGAACACGTCGAAGATCGCCGACAGCACGCGGCCGATCACCTCGCTGTTGTAGCCGCCGTCGAACGTGAACCCGCCGCCCCTGCGCACGTCGACTCCGAACTGGCGCAGCACCCACCGGAACGCATCCGCCGACGCGTGCGTGTTGCCGTCCGGATCCTTGTCCATCCACTCGGCGACCGTCTTGTTGAGGAACAGCGGGAACGTGCCGTAGACGAAGCTGCCCTGCGTCTTGTACGGGTTGAGCGGCGACTGCGCCGTGTCGAAGTACTGGCTGACGCTTTCGGGCGCGTGGATGTTGTCCGTGACGATCATCAGGAAGCGCTCGTCCGGGTGCAGGTGCTGGCCCTGGTCCCAGTTGACGTTCGTGACCCGCAGCGAGAAGCCGAAGAGCGCGATGAGGGCGAGCATCATCGCCGTGAAGGCGTGCGCTCGCGACGCAGCGGCGATGTCGTGGCGCGGCCGGCTGGTCACAGCCGGCAGCATCTCGTCGGCGTAGTCGTGGGCGCGCGGCTCGCTCCCGATCTCGATGTCCACGTCAGGCGCTTTCCCCGCGCGCGGGCGGCTTCTGCACGACGGCGATCAGGCTCTCCGACAATCCAACCGGGATCATCGGGATGCCGGATAGAGTCTGGATGATGGCAGGGAATCCCACAATCGGCAGCTGGAGGATCGCCGGGATCACCGGGACGTACGGCACATCCCACATGCCGTCCCCGAACGCGCGCTTCACCTCGAACCCGACGCCGCGCAGCATCGTGAGCCATGCGTCCGGCACCTTCATCGAAATGTGCGTCGGGTCGGTGTAGCCAAACCAGCGGTCGCCCTTGCGGGCCTTCAGCGGCGCGGCGAGGTTCGGCGTCGCCATGATCAGCACGCCGCCGGGCCGCAGCGCGTCGAAGCAGATCTTCGCCACATCGGCGGGCTGCTCCAGGTGCTCGAACACGTGGACCGCGATCATCGCGTCGAAGAACTCGGCCCCGTACTGGCCGATGTCCTCGACCGCCAGCACCTCCGCCTTCGCGCGCGGCGCGTGGATGCGCGCCTGGTCGACGGCGTAGGCCGAGATGTCGATGCCGTAGGCCTCGTATTGATCCTGCAGCCGCGCCAGCACGTGCCCCAGGCCGCATCCCACTTCGAGCACGCGCCCGCCGGGCCTGCAGTAGCGCCGCACCAGGCCGGCGTAGAAGCGCCGCGCCCAGAAATACTGGCCCGTCAGGCCAGTATTGAGATCCGCGTATCCGCCCGTGCGGTAGTAATCTTCGTTGTACGGAGTGTCCTGCTGGCCCACCCCTACGATCCCGTCCCTGTCAAGCGCAGCGCCTCCGTTGTCGGCAATTCTACTCCGGTCCGGACCGCTGTGAACAACTCCTCGAAGAATGTCACGGCGCGCTCGACACCAAACACGCGCTCGATGTCGGCGCGGGGGCGGAGGTAGGAGTCGTGATGTTGCGTCACCTGCAGCACCGCCCGGGCGATCGCCGCAGAGTCGCGCGGCGGGACGAGTTCCCCCATCCCCGTGGCCACGATCGGCTCCCGGATGCCCGGCCGGTCGGTCGCCACCACGGGCGTCCCGGCCAGCATCGCCTCCACCTGCACCATGCCGAAGGCCTCGGTCGAGTTCACGCTGGGCAGCACCAGCACGTCAAACGCCGCGAAGTACGCCGCCAGAGCCTCGTCGGAGACGACGCCGGTGAGGGTGACGTGCTCGCCCAGCGCGTCCAGCTTCGCTTTCATCTTGTCGTACACGCGCTCACCGATGACGTGCTGCCACTCGCCCACGAACACGACGTGCGCGTCGGGTGCCTGCCGCAGGATCTCGGGCATCGCATCGATCAGATAGGCGATGCCCTTCTCCTCCGCGAACCGGCCGACGAAGCCGATGATCGGCGAGCCGGCGATCGGCGGGATCTCGCCCGCGGGTTCGCGCATCGAACACGGCGGCGGGCTGACGACTACTTTTCGGGCGAATCGCCGCGCGTAGCGCGAGCTGTTGGCGTAGTCCCGGCTCGTCACGACGATCACGTTCGAGAAGATCCCCGTGATCAGGTGCGACAGCTGGATCAACGGCATGAACAGCATTCGGGTGATGCCCGGCGGCAGCTCGATGTCGCACTGGTACACCGTCACGACTGGCTTTCTTGAGATGACGCGGGCGTACACGGCGGCGAACCACGCTTCCAGCTGGGGCAGATTGAGCAGCAGCACGTCGTGCCGGTGGATCTCGCGGGCCAGCCGGAAGGGATAAAAGGGCATGAAGATGCCCTTGCTCACCTTGATCGTGGCCCGGGTCCTCACGACGCAGACATCGTCCAGCATTTCGCGCTTCGGTAAGGATCTGTCGTGTTGCGACGTCACGATCGTCGCCGTGTGCCCGCGATGCGCGAGGCCCTGCAGCACCCGCTTGGCGTAGATCGTCAGCCCGCTGATGTGAGGGTCGTAGTAGGTGAGAGAGCTGAGGACCCGCATGAGCTTCACCTTGAGCGCTATTGGTGTCGGTCGCGCGCCCCCTTCGCGGTGGCGCCGCCCGCGGCCGTGCCGATACTACGTTAGAATGCGGCCTGCCCGGCACTCGCAGACCGGACCCCAAGTATAAACGGCTGAGCGCCCCCTCTGATACAGGGGGTAGTCCCGGGGTGGATGCCACGTTAAAGCGCCTTCAAATTGCGATTGGCCTCGCTGTGAGTATCGGGGCGCTCTATCTGGCGCTCCGGGGCGTGCACTGGCACGACGTGGCCACCGCCGCGCGCGAGGCCAATTACCTGCTGGTCGCTGCGGCGGCCCTGCTGCTCTGCTTCACGCTCTTGCTGCGGGCGCTGCGCTGGCGGGTGCTGTTCCACCCGCTGACAGACCTCAACCCCTGGTATCTCTTCGGCTCCCTGAACGTTGCCTACCTGATCAATAACATCCTGCCGTTCAATCTGGGCGACTTCGGCCGCGCCTACCTGCTCAGCGAGCTGGAGGGCATCTCGGCAACCCGCTCGCTGTCGACGCTGGTCGTCGAGCGCGTCCTCGACGTTGTGACGCTGCTGCTGTTTCTGTTGGTGCTCGTGCCCTTCGTCGACATACCGTCGCGGGCGCGCTGGTCGGCGGCCATCCTGGCCGCCGTCGTCGCGACGGTGGCGATCGTCCTCATCGTGCTCTCCCGCCGCCGCGAGCTGGCGATGCGGCTGGTCGACTTCGGCCTCAGGTTCGCTCCGGAGCGGTTCCGCCCGAAGCTCACGGAGATGGCCGAGAGCGCGCTCGACGGCTTCTCCGTGCTCGCGAACCCGCGCCTCGCCATCGAACTGGCGGCGTGGTCGGCCGTGACCTGGCTCGGCGTGAGCGTCGTCGTCTTCATGGGCACCGAGGCCTTCAGCCTCGATGTCGGCTTCGCCGCCGCCGTGTTCCTCGTCATTGCGACGACGTTCGGGTTCTTCGTGCCGTCATCGCCGGGTTCGTTCGGCGTCTACCACGCGATCGTCATCAGCACGCTGACCAACGTCTTCGATGTGGGCAAGAACGACGCCGTGAGCTACGCGCTGATCATCCACCTCGTCTTCTACCTGCCGCCGATGGTCCTGGGCCTCGGCTTCCTCTGGAAGGAGCGCCAGCTCTGGCAGCGCTCGAGCTTCCTCGCGAAGCTCGGCTCGTTCCAGCGCGAGCAGATCGAACCGATCTCCGGCACCCCCGGCTGACGAGAGGCCGTTATCAGGGTTTCTCCTCATCGTCCGCGGCCGCGGCGCGCGTATGCTCTGAATGATGGAGATCCGCACATGCCGCGGATCGGGCCGTTTGCTACGATGCGTTGACTTCCGGCGGTGGCGGCAGTGAAGCGAGGGGTTGATCGATGAGCAGCAAGCTCACTCTGGGGATCGTTGGTGTCGCGGCCGCGCTGATCATCGGGCTCGCCGTGATCCTGGTCGTGGTCGCCGGCGGCGGTGGCGACAAGAAGGACACGAGCGCGACCACCGGCTCCGGCACGCCGGCCGCGTCGGCGACGAAGGCCGGCGCCGACTTCGGCGGCAAGGCGGCGTCGGGCGAGCTGCGGCTGCGCGGCGAAGACCCGCTCTTCCTTGACCCGGCCGTCGCGCAGGACGCCGGCTCGGCGGTGTACATCGTCGAGATCTTCTCTGGCCTCGTGCGGCTCGACAAGGATCTGAAGATCCAGCCCGATGTCGCGGAGAGCTGGGACGCCAGCGCCGACGGCAAGACGCTCACGTTCCACCTGAACAAGAAGGCGACGTTCCAGGATGGCCGCCCCGTCACGACCGACGACATCAAGTACTCCTTCGAGCGGGCGCTCAGCCCCGACACTGGTTCAGTCACGTCCGAGAACTTCCTGGGTGACATCGTGGGCGCGAAGGAGGTGTCGCGCGGCCGGTCGAAGGTGATCAGCGGCCTCAAGGTGATCGACGACTCGACGCTCTCGATCACGCTCGACGCCGCGAAGCCGTACTTCCTCTACAAGCTGGCCTACCCCACGGCGTTCATCGTCGACCGGCGCCAGATCGAGGCGAACCCGAAGCGCTGGACGCAGAAGCCCAACGGCACCGGCCCCTACAAGCTCAAAGAGTGGAAGCTCGGCGAGAAGATCACGCTCGAGGCGTACGATAACCACCACCTGGGCGCGCCGAAGCTCAAGACCGTGCGCTACGACCTCACCGGCGGCTCGTCGCTCGTGGCGTACGAAGACGGCGACATCGACATCACCGGCATCGGGCTCGATGACCTGGACCGCATCCAGGATCCGGCGGACAAGCTCCACAAGGAGTACACGCAGACGCCGCGGCAGTCGATCGACTACCTCGGCTTCAACACGAACGTGCCGCCCTTCGACGACCCGCTGGTGCGCCAGGCCTTCGCCCTCGCGGTGGACCGCAAGAAGATCGCCGAGGTCGTGCTGAAGGGCGCCATCCCCGTCGCAACCGGCATCCTCGCGCCCGGCGTGCCCGGCTACAGCGCCGACGACAAGACGTACCCGTTCGACCCGCAGAAGGCGAAGGACCTGCTCGCGCAGTCGAAGTACGCCGGCAAGCTGCCCGAGATCACGCTCGCCGAGAGTGGCGCCGGCGCCACCGTCGGCCCGACGACCGAGGCGATCGTGCAGTTCTGGAAGGACAACCTGGGCGTCGACGTGAAGATCCAGCAGGCGGAGTCCGGCACGTTCTTCCAGGACATCGACAACGGCCGCTACCAGATGTTCCACCTGGGCTGGATCATGGACTACCCGGACCCGGAGGACGTGCTCGACATCCTGTTCTACAGCAAGAGCAAGCAGAACAACACGCGCTACAACAATCCCGCGATCGACGCGAAGCTCGAGGCCGCGCGCACGGAGGCGGACACGGAGAAGCGGCTGACGATCTACCAGGACGTCGAGAAGCAGCTGATCAAGGACGCGGTCTGGGTGCCGATGTTCTTCGACACGACCCACGCGCTCGTGAAGCCGTACGTGAAGGGGTTTGAGTTTCCGCCCGTGATCATCGAGCGCTTCCGCGACGTCGAAGTGACGCGGTAGCGGCCGGCACGGAGCCATGGACGGCCTCGCCGGCTACATCCTGCGCCGCCTGCTGTTTCTGCCGCTGACGCTGCTCGTCGTCTCGTTCGCGACGTTCTACATCACGCGCTGGGGCCCCGGCGATCCCGTCAGCGTCTACTCCGGCCAGTACCGCGACGAGGAGGCGTTCGCCCGCGTCCGCCACAGGTACGGGCTCGACAAGCCGGTGATCGAGCAGTACGGCATCTACGTGCAGCGCCTCGTGCTGCACGGCGACTTCGGCGTCAGCTTCCGCTTCCGCGACCGATCGATCCCCGACGTGATCGGCCCGAAGATCTGGGTGTCGGCGCGGCTTGGCGTGTACGCGTTCATCCTGACGTTCCTGATCGGCATCCCCGCCGGGGTGTTCGCGGCGGTGAAACAGGGGAGCTGGCTCGACCCGTTCGTGATCAGCGTGTTCCTGTTCTTCCAGTCGATCCCCGTGCTCGTCATGGTGCCGGTGCTGGTGCTCGTCTTCGCGGCGAAGTTGCACTGGCTGCCGCCCGGCGGCTTCGACGGCGTGTTCTCGACATCGATGATCCTGCCCACGGTCGCCCTGTCGCTTCCGGGCATCGCGGGCGTCGCTCGGCTGGCGCGCGCGACCACGCTGGGCACGCTCAACGAGGACTTCGTCCGCACCGCGCGCGCCAAGGGCCTGGACGAGATGACGATCATGACGCGCCACATCGCCCGCAATTCGCTGGTGCCCGTGATGACGACGGTGATCGGCCTCTCGCTGGTCGGGCTGATCGAAGGGGCGCTCTTCACCGAGACGCTGCTGGGCATCCCCGGCATCGGCCGCTTCATGTTCGAGTCGGTGAACGGGCGCGACTACAACGTCATCCTCGCCGTCGTCCTGATGGGCACGACGGCGTTTGTGTTCGCGAACCTGCTCGTCGACCTCGCGCTGATCGTGATCGACCCGCGCGTGCGGGCGGGACGGGGTGCGCGATGACGCAACTGAATATCGAACTGGCGCACGCGGAAGCTGGAGTGCGCGCCGAACACAGCGAGAGCCTGACCCGGCGCTCGATCCGGCGCCTGCTGCGCAAGAAGATCGCCGTCGCGTGCCTCGTCGTGATCGCGGTGTTCTACACCGTCGGCGCCTTTGCGCCGCTTATCGCGCCGTACGGCTACGCCGAGCAGAACCTCGATCTCTCATTCAACGGGCCGTCGCTCCACCACCCGTTCGGTACCGACCGCAACGGTCGTGACTCGCTCAGCCGCATTATCCTCGCTGCGCGCACGACGGTCGTCGTCACGCTCGCGACGGTGGCCACGGGCATGGTGCTGCTGCCCGTGTCGCTCGGCATGCTCGCCGGCTATCGCGGCGGCTTCGTCGACGCCGCGATCAACCGCACCGGCGAGATCCTCTCATCGATGCCCGGCCTGCCGATGCTGTTGCTGATCAGCGCGACGATGCGGCCGCGTTTCGTTGGCTGGGTGAAAGACTTCGAAGGCAAGATCGATGTCCACTGGTGGCGATGGCTCGCGAACTTCACCGGGCTGTGCGACCAGTCGCAGGACGCGACGAGCTGCCACCATCCGCTGACGTCGTCCGGGTTCGCGGACTACTTTCTCATCTTCGCGGTGCTGTCGCTGTTCGGCTGGGTCGGCGGCGCGCGCCTGGTCCGCACCCAGGTGCTGACCCTGCGGCGCTCGGAGTTCATCCTCGCTGCCGAGGCGAGCGGCGCGTCGACGCGGCGCATCCTGTTCCAGCACATCCTGCCGAACATCATGCCGATCGTCATCGTGGGCGCGTCCGCCGGCCTTGGCAGTATCGCGGCGTCGGAGATCGGCCTGACGTTCCTGGGCGTCGGCATCCAGCCCCCCCACCCGAGCTTCGGCGCCCTGATCACCGACGGTGCGCCGCGCACCGTGCTGGAGAACCATCCCGAGCTGCTGCTGGTCCCGGCGGCCATCGTCGCCTCCCTGATCTTCGCCTTCAACCTCCTCGGCGACGCCCTGAACGACGTCTTCACCTCCCGGGCGAACTAGCTATTGGCTGATAGCTGACTCGCTCGCTCCCCGCACTCGCTGACCCGCTGACCACCTGACCTGCTGACAAGCTGACAGGCTGCCGTAGCTCCCCGCCAACAGCTTGCTATACTTGCTGACGGACGGCGGAACCCCAGGCACGCCACCGAACGGTCGCTCAGGCGGCCGTCGCGTTTGTGACCGGCGTGCGCACCCGACCGCCCCGAGATGGGCTGCACGATTGAAAGTATCGACTGAGAAGATCCCCGAATCCCAGGTCCTCATGACGATCGAGGTCGAGGCCGAACGCCTCGACGCTGCCCGCGAGAAGGCGCTCCGCAAGCTGTCGCCGCGCGCGAAGGTGCCCGGCTTCCGCGCCGGCAAAGCGCCCGTCGCGATGGTCCGCCGCTACTTCGGCGAGGAGCGGATCCTGGACGAGGCGCTCGACGTGCTGGTGCCCATCGTCTACCGCGAAGCCGTCGAGGCGGACGAGAGCATCGACCCCATCGCCCGGCCGCGTCTGGTCGTCGAGACGACGGAGCCGCTCGTGGTCAAGGCCACCATCCCGGTCCGCCCGACGGTCGCGCTGGGCGACTACCAGGCGATCCGCGTGAAGGTCGAACCGATCGTCGTCGAGGACTCGCGCGTCGAAGAGACGCTGCAGCTTCTCCGCAAGCGCGCCGCCACCCTCGAACCGATCGAGCGCGAGATCGCCTGGAACGACGTGGCGCGCTTCGACGTCAACGGCGTGGCCGGCGACGAACCGCTGGTGACCCAGCAGGAAGTCGAACTCCAGTTCGTCGAGGACCGTGACGTGCTGTTCCCCGGCTTCGAGGAAGCGCTCCTCGGCCACAAGAAGGGCGACGTCGTCGAGTTCGACCTGCCCGTCCCGGAAGACGCGATGATCGAGAAGTTCGCCGGCAAGACGGCCCACTTCACCGTCACCATCACCGAGACGAAAGAAGAGATCTTGCCGGAACTCGACGACGAGTTCACGAAGCAGATCGGGGAAGGCTACGAGACGGTCGATGCGCTCCGCGACCGCATCCGCGAGGACATCCGCAAGAACCTCGAAGAGCAGCAGAACAACCGCTACCACGACGAGATCCTCAACGAGATGGTCGACCGCGCCACGATCGAGTATCCGCCGGTCATGGTCGATGTCGAGGTGGACCGGATGCTGCACGAGCAGGCCGGCCACGTCGAGCAGGGCCAGGACCTGGAGCGCTACCTCGCCGGCATCGGCAAGACCGAGGAGGAAGTGCGCGCCGAGATGCGCCCGATCGCGGACATCCGCCTAAGGCGTTCGCTGGTGTTGTCTCAGGTCACCGGGGTCGAAGATATACAGGCGGCCGACGAAGAGATCGACGCGGAGATCGACAAGATGACGGCGTCCGCGGGCGCCCAGGGCCAGCAGCTCCGCCAGATGTTCGGCACCGCCGACGCGCGGGCGACGATCCGGCGCAATCTGCTCACCCGTAAGGCGCTGGAGCGCCTGGTCGAGATCGCCACGCAGGATGGCGGCGCCGCAGAGCCCACCGCGGAAGTAGCGACCCCTAAGAAGAAGAAGTCGCGCGCGAAGGCCGCAGCCGCTGCGCCCGAAGCGCCGGCCGAAGCAGCAGCAGAAGGAACCGAAGCCGCGGAGGCATGACTACCGCGGCAATACAGACACAGAGAGGAACCCCCGCATGATCATCCCATCTGTCATCGAGACGAGCGCGCGCGGCGAGCGTGCATTCGACATCTACTCCCTGCTGCTGCGCGAGCGCATCATCTTCCTGGGCACCGG